>ERZ773049.784-NODE-784-length-19042-cov-33.477116_pt1 | contig 19042 bp, 16 predicted proteins | sample MGYA00580633_ERZ773049 | MGnify/ENA primary metagenome ERZ773049 (study PRJEB29015, sample SAMEA2737991) | human oral metagenome | biome: human oral; feature: human-associated habitat; material: dental | place: China | collected 2066 ... | reverse complement strand
CGCCGTAGAAGTTTTCAAAGAACGGCATGGTTTTGGTTTTGCCGTAGCCGTTGCCATAACCGACTTCACCACCCAGCATCAGCGTGAAATCTTTGCTCAACGGGAAGAACCAAGTTTGGTTGTGGGTCAGGGTGTAGTATTGCAGGTCGCTGCCCGGCAGGGCGATTTCGCCGTTTACGCCGGTCAGGTAACCGCGGGTCGGCCACAAGGCATTGTCGGTTTTGTTGCGGCCCCAGCCGATGGTACCTTTGTACAACCAGCCTTTGAAGTTACCCACGCCGCTACCGTCGCCTTTACCGTATTGATTGATAAAGTCGGCATAGCGTTTAGGCGCGCCTTTGTAGGTGTTCACGGTCAGACGCTCTGCGGCCAAACCGAAGTTCACACGGTCATATTCGGTAACCGGAATACCGATACGCAAACCGCCGCCGAAAGTCGTGGTTTTATATTGTTTCGCGCTGGAAGAAGCTTTACGCGGGTCGTAAGACTTGCCGTAAAGGTCGTAGCCCAAGCTTACGCCGTCAGGTGTGAAGTATGGGTCGGTAAACGACAATGAGCCGTTTACTGTGGTTTTACTGCGGGAAGCGCGCAGGGCAACGGATTTACCCGTACCGAACAGGTTGTCTTGAGCCACACCGGCAGACATCACCAAACCGGTATCCTGAACCCAACCTGCGCTCAAGTCGAGCGAGCCGGTAGAACGTTCGGTCAGGCTCATGTTCAGGTCAACTTGGTCAGGGGTATTGGCCACAGGAACCGCATCAAATTGAACGTTGTCGAAGTAGCCCAACAACTCAACGCGCTCTTTAGAACGTTGCAGTTTGGCAGAGTCGTAAGGCGCCGATTCCATTTGGCGCAACTCGCGGCGGATGACTTCGTCACGGGTTTTGTTGTTGCCGGTAATGTTGATTTCATTTACATAGATTTTGCGGCCCGGTTGAACGGTCAACACAAAATCAACGGTATGCGTTTCGGCATTTGGAATCGGTTGGACATTGATTTCGCTGAATGCGTAACCTGCCTGACCCATGCGGTTTTGGATGGCTTCGAGCGAATTGGACATTTGCGCGCGCTCATACCATTTGCCCGGCTTCATGGTCAGCAGTTTTTCCAAATCTTCTTTCGGCACTTCCAGCGTATCGCCTTCGATGCGTACATTGCCCCAGCGGAAGCGGTCGCCTTCGCTGACGGTTACTTTAATGGTCTGCTTGGTTTTGTCTTCGTTGGTTTGGATATCGGTATCCAAAATGCGGAAGTTGAAGTAGCCGTTGTTTTGATAGAAATTGGTGATTTTTTCCATGTCCTGAGCAAATTTTTGCTCATTGAACTGGTTGCTCTTCGTGATCCAAGTCCACATGCCGCCTTCGCTCAAGGACATTTGTTTCATCAGACGGCGGTCGGAATAAACTTCGTTGCCTTCAAATGAAATATCGGTAATCTTGGTAGATTTGCCCTCTTCGATGGCAATATCGATAGACACGCGGTTGCGGGCGAGTTTGGTCACAGTCGGAGTGATTTGGACAGACTGTTTGCCACGGCTCAAATACTCTTCTTTCAAACCGGCAACGGCTTGGTTCAGCGTTGCTTGGTTAAAGTATTGGGATTGCGCCAAACCAAATGCTTCAAGGTTTTTCTTGATGGCATCGTTTTGCAGCATTTTCGCGCCGGTAATATTGAGCGAGCTGATGGTCGGACGCTCGATAACGGTCAGCAGGACTTGATTGTCCATGGTCTCGACACGTACGTCGTCAAAGAAACCGGTTGCGTAGAGTTTTTTGATGATTTCTTCACTGCGCGCATCATTGAAATTATCACCGACTTTAACGGGCAGGTAGTTGAAGACGGTACTCGGCTCGGTGCGTTGCAGGCCTTCGACGCGGATGTCCTGAATGGTAAAGTCAGCCAATGCCAGTGGAGACAGGCTCAATACCATTAAAGCGGAAGCAATCTGGTTCAGTTTCATAAATTATCCAAACAAACGGTTGATGTCATTAAAGAAAGCCACAGCCATCATCAAAAGCATGGCTGCCAGTCCGAAGCGCAGGCCGACTGCCTGTATGCGCTCGCTCAAAGGCTTTCCGCGTATCCATTCGGCGGTATAGAAAACCAAATGTCCGCCGTCTAAAACGGGCACGGGCAAAAGGTTCAACACGCCTAAGCTGATGCTGACCAAGGCCAGAAATTCGAGGTAGCTCTGCAATCCGAGTTTGGCGGATTGTCCGGCGACATCGGCAATGGTCAAGGGGCCGGAAATATAGTTCAAAGAGGCATTGCCTGTAACCAGTTTTCCGAAAAATTTGAGGGTTGTCCACGAATAGTTGACGGTTTTGTTCCAACCCAATTCAAAGGCTTGGGCAACGGAAGGCGTATAGCGGTAGCGGATGGTTTTATCCCACTCTTTATCCGCCTGGGCGGCAAGCCCTGCTCTACCGACCAGTACGCCTGCCGACTGTTCGACACTGTCCGGACGGATAGCGGTCGCCAGTATTTTACCGTCGCGCTCGTAAGTCAGTTCGATTCGTTTGCCGGGGCTGGCGCGGAAGAGTTCCGTCCATGCCTGCCAGCTTTCGATAGATTTCCCATCGGCGGTCAGCAGTTTGTCGTTTTCCTTCAAACCTGCTTTTTCGGCCGGACTATTGGCCAAGACTTTGCCGATGCGGTTAGTAATTCTAAAAGGCAAAAGGCCGATGTTGCCTTGGCTTTTCGCAACTTTACCTGCTTCAGGCGTGCCGGCGGCATCAATTATGCGGATGGCTTGGGTATTTGAGGCCGTCTGAACAGCGACTTTTACAGGGCCGGCTTCAAGGTTCAACACCATCTCGGTTTGCGCATCGCTCCAGTCTTTAACGGCGATTCCGTTGACCGATACAATCTTATCGCCTTCCTGAAAACCTGCTTTGGCGGCAATACTGGCAGGCTCGACCATGCCGACATAGGGGCGCAACTCGGTTACGCCGAAGGAAAAGCTCAAACCGTAAAGCAAAACGGCCAAAATCAAATTGGTCAAAGGACCGGCGGCGACAATGGCGATGCGCTTGGCCGGATGCTGCTTGTCAAAGGCGTACGGCAAATCTGCCTCCGCCACCTCGCCTTCGCGCGTATCGACCATTTTAACGTAACCACCCAGCGGAATCGGGGCAAGACACCACTCAGTATCGCCACGTTTTCGGGTGAAAAAGGGCTTACCGAAGCCGACGGAAAAGCGCACGACTTTAACGCCGCACCAGCGGGCAACAATATAGTGTCCGAACTCATGCAGGCTGACCAAAATCAAAATGGCGACGATAAAGGCTAAAAAGGTTTGCAAAAAAATCCCCTGAGTGGAATGTGATGATCAACGGATAAGGCCGTCAGAAAACCGATTATAAAGGCAGTTGTTCCATTTTGTCTGCCTAAATGCCAAGCGGTTGACGTTTCAGACGGCCTGTCATTTAAACGGACACATCAGACAGACACAATCCGATTTTTTCAGCCGGCAGAGGAAACACGCAAAATCCGCGTCTGTGTCTCCGACCGTTGTACCAAGCGTCAAGGCGGCCGTTTGAGATTCTGTTCCGTTACGGCATTGCAGGAAATAAAGTCGCAGTCCGTCCGATGGTTTGTTGCTCTTTCCAACCTGTCTTACAGATCTACCGTTATTTAAACAGCCAATACCCAGCATACGATAACACGCCGCCGCCTATCATCAGCCATACGGCCAATATGCCCGCTAACAGCAGCGGTTTGACACCCGCCGCCCGCACTGCCTGCCAGCGCGTCGTCAATCCCAGTGAGAACATTGCCGTGGTAAGCAGCAGCGTATCCAGCGTCAGTACTGCCCGGTAAATGTGCGGCGGAGGGGGAAACCAACTGTTGACAACCACCATCACCAGAAATGCCGGCACAAACCACGGCACGGCAAAACGTCTGCCGTTTGCCCGTCCGTCCCTGCCGCCTGTACAGGCGGGAAGTGCCAGCAGCAACGGAGCCAGCAACATCACCCTGATCATTTTGGTGATGACCGCCACATCGGCTACGACAGGGTTAACCGCCGCTCCTGCCGCCGCCACTTGCGCCACTTCATGCACGGTGGAACCGGTATAAATACCCCAGGCAAACCATGCTGCGGCAGAAGCATCGTCAGGCAGCAGCGATGCGGCCAACAGCGGATACGCAAACATGGCCAGCGTACCGAACACCACCACGGTCGCCACCGCCACGCCTACATCGCGTTCCTCCGCCTTCAGCACCGGCTGCGCCGCTAATACCGCCGCCGCCCCGCATACCGCACTGCCCGCACCGACCAATGCGGCGGTTTTGGCATCGAGCCGAAACCGTCTGCCCAGCTTCATGGCCAGCAGCATGGTTCCCGCCACCACTGCCGCATCCACCAGCAAAGCAGGCCAGCCCACATAAGCCACTTGGCTTAAAGTAAGCCTGAAACCGTAAAGCATGATGCCCACCTGCAACAGCCATGTTTTGCCGAACGCAATTCCCCTCGCCCATAAGTCAGGCATACGCAGCAACAATGTATTGCCCAGCAGCATTCCGGCAACAATCGCCAAGGTGAGCGGGCTGATGCCCCAGCCGCTTAAAACGGGGGACTGCGCCCCTGCCATACACAATACCGATGCTGCCAACAGCGGCACCAACTGCCCTATTACGAACAAACGTTTTTTCATATTACGCATCCTGCAAAACCTGCCGCACCGTTGGTGATACCTGTTTTGCCTATTGTATTTATCTCAATGCAGCCATAAATTCCCGAGCCTGCCTGCGTGTTTGCGCGTCTTGCGCCAGCAGGCCTTCGATATCGTGACGGCCGTCTGAAAAATCTTGAGCAAGGCAGTGGGCAACAACTTTGGCAATATCGGTAAACTTAATGCGTTTATCTAAAAAAGCGGCCACGGCAACTTCGTTTGCAGCGTTCAACACGCAAGGCGCGGCGCCGCCTGCATTCATGGCCTGATAGGCAAGTTTCAGACATGGGAAACGGTCAAAGTCAGGTTTTTGGAAGGTCAATGCGGACAATGCGCCAAAATCCAACTCACCCACACCGGAGTCGATACGTTCGGGCAGGCCCAAACAATAAGCAATCGGCGTACGCATATCGGGATTACCCAACTGCGCCAATACCGAACCATCGCGATAACGTACCATGCTGTGTATCACAGATTGCGGATGAATGACGACTTCCAGTTTTTCCGGCGGACAGTTAAACAGCCAATGCGCCTCAATCAACTCCAGGCCCTTATTCATCATTGACGCGGAATCGACGGAAATTTTGCGCCCCATGCTCCAATTCGGATGCTTGACCGCCTGCTCGGGCGTAATGCTGTCAAATGTACTTAAATCGGTGTTAAGGAATGGCCCGCCAGATGCGGTCAGGATAATTGAATTGATACCGTGCTCATTCAGACGGCCTGTGTAATCCCTTGGCAATACTTGGAAGATGGCATTGTGTTCGCTGTCAATCGGCAAGACGGTGGCGCCGTTTTGACGGGCGGTTCCCATAAACAATGCGCCGGAAACCACCAGCGTTTCTTTGTTTGCCAGATAAATGGTTTTGCCCTTTTGAGCAGCGGCCAAAGCCGACGGCAAACCGGCCGCGCCGACAATGGCACACATCACGCCGCCGACTTCATCAGCCGAAGCCACATCAATCAGGGCTTGAGAACCATATAAGACCTGCGTATCGATGCCTTCTTGTTTGAGTTTCTTTTCCAGCTCGGCGGCATGGCCGGCATCGCCGACAACGGCATATTCCGGGCAGAACTGTTTGCATTGCGCCGCCAGCTTGTCCACCTGCCTATGCCCTGCCAGCGCGAACACGCGGAATTTCTCGGGATGGCGGGAGACAACGTCTAAAGTGCTTTCGCCTATGCTGCCGGTACTGCCTAATATGGTCAGAACTTGTTGTGTCATGGTGTGTTCTTTATGTGCTGTGCAAACGGTATTCATTGTGTTTGAAATAGATTTCTTTGCCGTTTCCAATTTTCAGACGGCCTTTTGCCTCCCAGCTGAAAAGGCCGTCTGAAAGAATTACTCAATGCCGTATTCGATGGTAACAACCAGTCGGACTTGTTTGCCGACGGTACTTTTATCGTAAGAACCGCCGTACTCATCGTCCTCGCTGCTGCCGGTGTCGGCATAGATATTAAACGAGCCTTGCGAAGCAGAACGCATGGCGCCCACTTTGCCGCCGCCGGTTTTAGCAAATTCGGCCGCGCGTTTCTGCGCATCCTCCGTCGCCTGCGTGATCAAATCGCGTTTGATGGTTTCCAAATTGCCCAGCAAATATTGCGGATTGTCGAAGCGGATAAATTCGTTTTGCGCACGGAAATTCAAAATAGCGCGCTGGGCGGCTTGAATTTTGTCCAGTTTTTTGGTGTTAACCACAATATTGAGGTCACCATCGTAGCCGTTGGGCGTGCGGGTTACGTTGCCCAGTTCGTCGCGGGTTTCATTGAAAACGCGCGACACTTCGGGCAGGCCCACTTTCATTTCAGCCGCCGTAAAGCCTTGCTCGCCCAAAAACTTAGACAACTTCTTGCGTCTTGCCGTCAGCAAATCCAAAACTTCCTGATAGCTCTCGCCGTGTGCATTTACGCCTGTATTCCACGTTGCGCTGTCGGATTGGAAGTTTTTCTCCGCCAAACCTTTTACGGTAATCGTCCCTGGTTGGCGCAGATTCTTAAACTGCACGCCCAAAATAAACGCCGCAGCCATCAATCCCAGTGCCAACAATACGCCCAAGATCGATAAAGATGAAATCTGTTTTTGTTCGGACATAATCAGCTCCCCCAACCATGTGAGACAGGCGGTTTAAAACAAATATACAAAGGCGGCATAAATGCTGATCACAGCTATCAGACTGTCCACACGGTCGAACACGCCACCGTGTCCCGGCAACAGATTGCTGCTGTCTTTGATACCGGCCGCACGTTTGAGCCAGCTTTCCAGCAAATCGCCGCACACGCTGACAACGGTCAGAATCAAGCCGATAAAAATAGTTTTTAACCAACCAGCTTCAAAAGCCAGCCAACCGGCTTTCCATACGATGGTCATGTACACGGCAACGCATAATGCACCGCCGATCGCACCTTCCCAGCTTTTACCCGGGCTGATGGTCGGCGCAATTTTGCGCTTGCCAAACGATTTGCCGCAGAAATACGCGCCAATATCGGCCACCCACACCAAGCCCATAATCGCCAATAAAGACAGCGCATCTTCAGGCTGAGGACGCAGGTAAACCAGTGCGAACCAAAACGGCATCACCAACAACCAACCGACCGTGTAAGCCTGCCAGCCGCCGTTTAGCTTCCATTTCGCTTTCAGCCACCAAGGCATGACAATCAGCCAAAACGCCAATACGACATACCAAACCAAATCAGGCAGTTGCCAACCTCCGGCATAGGCAATCACGCCAAACACCAGCGTTGAAGCCAAATAATGATTGATTTTCAGCTTATCCAAGCCGCTCATGCGGGCATATTCCCACAAAGTCAGCATGGCAATCAGGCCGCAAAACGCCGCCCACAGCCACATAGGTGCATAAAACAGCATACCCAGCATCAGCGGCAAAAGCCACAGCGCCGTTAAAATCCGTTGTTTCAACATAGTTCTCAACCCCGTTGCTGCTCAACCGGCAGCTGTTCGGAAGTCCGCCCGAAGCGGCGTTCCCGTTTTTGGAACGAAACAATCGCTTCATTCAGCGATTTCTCATTAAAATCAGGCCACAGTGTATCCGTAAAATACAATTCCGCGTACGCCATCTGCCACAGCAGAAAATTACTGATGCGCGTCTCGCCGCCGGTGCGAATAAACAAATCCGGCTCGGGTGCATCGCCCAACATCAAATAGTGCGACAATGCCTCTTCCGTAATCTCAGTGACACCCTCGGCAATCAACTGATTTGCCGCCTGCAAAATATCCCAGCGGCCGCCATAATCGGCAGCAATGCTCAAAGTCAAACCGGTATTGTTTGCCGTCAATGCCTCTGCCGCCTCAATCCCCTTCAGGATTTCAGCATGAAACCGCTCACGGCTGCCGATGACCCTCAAGCGCATATTGTTATCGTGCAAACGGCGCACCTGCTTTTGCAAAGCCTGCAAAAACAGCCCCATCAGAAAAGAAACCTCTTCCTCGGGGCGTCGCCAGTTTTCAGTCGAAAAAGCAAACACGGTCAAATACTGCACACCCAGTTCAGCACAATGCTTCACCATGTTCTCCAGCGCATCCAAGCCGCGCTTATGCCCCATCACACGGGGAAGAAAACGCTTCTTTGCCCAACGTCCGTTGCCGTCCATAATCACAGCAATATGTCGGGGGATGGCAGAGTGTTCCAAAATCGTCTGCGTACTGCTTTTCATGTCTGCCTTTCAGGGAGCAAACCGTCCAAAGGCCGTCTGAACGGTTTGCACACAGGATTAAATCGCCATCAAATCTTCTTCTTTGGCAGCCAAGAGCTTGTCTGCCTCAGCAATGTATTTGTCGGTCAACTTCTGAACCGCTTCCTCGCCACGGCGGGCTTCATCTTCAGAAATCTCTTTGTCTTTCAACAATTTTTTGATGTGGTCGTTTGCATCACGGCGTACATTGCGGATAGACACACGGCCCTCTTCAGCCTCACCGCGTACCACTTTGATCAAATCTTTACGGCGTTCCTCAGTCAGCATAGGCATAGGGACACGGATCAAATCGCCGACAGAAGCAGGGTTCAGGCCCAAGTTGGAATCACGGATCGCTTTCTCGACTTTTGCAGCCATATTGCTCTCGAAAGGTTTCACACCAATCGTACGCGCATCCAAAAGCGTTACGTTCGCTACTTGGCTCACAGGCACCATGCTGCCCCAGTATTCCACTTCCACTTGGTCAAGCAGGCCGGTATGCGCACGGCCGGTACGCACCTTAGCCAAGTTTTCTTTCAACACTTCCAGAGAACGCTGCATTTTGCCTTCAGCTGTCTTTTGAATATCATTAATCATCTTATACTTTCAATTTCATAGGAATAAAACAGGATTAACCGAGAATAGTACCGTTAAACCGCCCTCACGACAAGGCTTTACGCCCCAACAGCCTTGTTTTTTAACCGATATTTAACATCAAACAAAATAAAGGCCGTCTGAAAATCTTTCAGACGGCCCTTATTATTTCAAGCAACTACATCAACTCGGCCTTTTCCTGAATTTATTTGGAAACTAAGCTTCTATCTTGAGACCATTGTTTCCATCCACACAAAGAACGAATTTTATTGCTAATAGGTATAAACAACTCTACTCTTTTCAATCGAAATGAATTTCCTCGGGAAATATACCGATAATCGGTTATAATGACCGATTATCTAAATTGATTAAACATATCAAATAACTGTAGCATTGAATTTACTATGTTACAATGTTTGCAAATGTTACACATAACTACGTAAAGAAATCTCGATATGAGATTTCTTTTTAATCACTTTTAAAGACTTATATTTCATTCAACCATTGAGAGATAAAAAATGAAAAAAGCCTTTTCTATCTTTTCCATCAGTTTTCTGACTCTAACTCTACTTACTGCCTGTAATCGTAGTGAAAATGAAACAAAAAAAGAACTGAATGCACTGAAAGAGCAATTAGCGCAACAACAAAAGCTTCAGGCTGAGCGTGAAAACCAAGAATTGGAACACCGTAAACAAATAGAACAACGACAACGTGAAAACGAAATTTATGAACAAGCCTATCAAAGTGCTCAAGAAGACTTAAAGATGCAACAAATGCTTGAGGAAGAGCAACGACAAGAAGAAGCTAAACAAAAACGCGCTCAAGAAGAAGAGCAAAAACAAGACGAGGTAAAAAAGAGACTTGCTATAGAAGAAGAGCGGAAACAAGAAGAAGCTAAAAAGAAAAAGCAACAAGAAGAAACTAAAAAAGCGGAAGAGAAAAAAACTGCTGCTCCTAACCCTACCGAGAAACTGACTCGCTACCCAGCTTTTGTCATTACAGCTTCGGGTTCAGGCACAATCAATCTTCGTGGAGGTCCATCTACTTCCAACATCGCCGTTAAACAATTAAGAGATGGTCAAGATCTTCAGGTTATTGCTGAAACCAACAAATGTGAAGACGCAGGCGGTGGATGTTGGGTTAAAGTACAAGTTGGGGATCTCAAAGGCTATGTATCCAATGCTTATTTGCAACGTGGGACAGCTTCCGACTACTACATACTACGAGGAGGGTATTAATTATGCGAAAACTTATTTTTACAGTTCTATTCATCCTCCCCTCTTTTTCTTTGGCTGGAAACTTACATTGTAAAAAGCCCGTAGAAGAAATGATTGGGGAAAGCCAAAGATGCTTTTACCAAGGGGGACTAAGCGATGCCATTACTGCTTTTAGCAAATATTCTGCTCAATGGAATAAAAAGAAAGGTGAGTCCATCCCTTTTCTTTGGTTTCCCATTTTAAAAAACGGCATACCCAAAACAACCGTAACAATGGCACAATTACCAAAATCTCGTTCTGTAACACCTTTCTCAGAAACTAAAGACTATCCTTTGGAGACCATTGTTGCCGGTATTGAATGGAAAAACAAAAATAAAGTCAAAATTATGGGATGTGTTTATGAGACAGATTATTGTTTCTCCGCTACTTTTATCCAAAAAGAAGATAAAGTCTTTATTGAATCCATATCTACCTAACTCAAATAGGATATGCAGATAGGAATTGCTATTCTGCCGATATTTATCTGAATAAAATCAGATTGTCAGACATGAAGGTCTTAAACCGTACTTATCTTGGTCGACGAGTTAGAGCAGATGATTAATTAGCATAAAATGCCCTTATTCCAAGAGAATTGAAATGAAAAAAATTCTAGCTGTTATCGGCACATTACTAACTACCTTATGCGTTTTCATTTGGTCTCAATTAATTGCTCCTAGTGCAACTGAGGCAATTAAGGCAAATGTTAAGCCTATTCTCATTGAGATATTTAACAACCAACTGAAAGATTCCGGTATCCTAAAAAATAATTTAGATGATAAGAAAGTTGCAGAAGACTTGATTACAGAGAACATAACTGATCTAAACTGTAAAAATGGAGAGTCTGAACAACAATGTACAGACCGAATTTTAGAAGAGTCTGGCGCAAACCAACTCAAAAAAGATTTAGACATTATCAACGCCCAATATGAAAAATGTCACCAAGATGTGCAAAGACTGAATATAGACTTACTTAATGACGAATTAGTTTATAGAACCAAAATCAAATGCATGATTGTCAACAACCAAGGCGAAAGATTAGACAATCTTGCGAAATCAGAGCCTTATCTAGCAAATACTATCTATCAAGTTAAAAGAAGCATCTTTCCAGCATACAACGGCCACTAATTCATAATCAGGAAATCGTATGAACAAACTTTTAGTAACAATATGTATTCTAGTTCTATCTGCTTGTACTACAGATACTTACCACCACCAACCACAACAATATAGAAAGCCTCAGAAATCCTCATACCGGCGCGTTGTTCAGGAATGTAATTATCACCAAGATAAAAACTCAGTTCAAAATCCTAAGATTATTACTGATACAAGAAAACAAGAATGTAAAAACTTTCGTAGCCAAATGATGTAAAGTCATTACTACCTACATTCTCAAATACAAGGCCGTCTGAAAATCTTTCAGACGGCCTTTTCCTTATTTAAATCCAAGTTTTACTCCCTATTCCGCTCATTCCAAAAATAACGCCATACAAAGCATGGAAAGGCAAAAATCAGGTAGAGACAGACAACGGTCGCATAAAACTCCCAATCTTGGGCATGTACGGCACCGGCACGTGATTCGAGGATATAGGCAAGGATCGCGGTAAGAAGGAAGCCTGCCAGCAATTCGATCAAGTGATGGCCGATATGTTTGCGTTTCAGGGCGATGATGCCGAAAAATTTGGTGGTAATAAATGGTGCGTTGGCAAAGATAAGTGCCAACAGCAAAAGAATGTACATCGATGCGGTCATGATGGTCTTTCTGTTTTCAGACGGCCTGTGTGTGATTTTAACATGTTAAATGGGCATTCTTGCCCATCATTATCCGAGGAATATTCAATATCTTGATGATGCCCGCTTGATGATTGTTCAAAGGCTTGAGGTCGTCTGAACTTTGGGTATATTTCATCCGAATGCGAATCCTAACAAAAACGGCGGCTTTGGAACAGCCGCCGTTGATTTTGTTCGAAGCTTACAGGGTATTTTCCAATGCTTTGGCGCACCAGTCAATAACGGTTTGCGGCATAATACCCCACAGGAGCAGCAGGAAAGCATTGACCGTCAGAACAAATTTGGCGGCATAGTTGCTGCCGACCGGCTGGTCATGATCAGGCGCATCGAAGTAGATGACTTTGACCACGCGAAGGTAGTAGAACGCGCCAATCAGAGACATGATGACGGCAAACACTGACAACCAAACATAGCCTTGTTTTAAGAGCGCCATAATCACGCCGAACTTGGCGTAGAAGCCCATCAGCGGCGGAATACCTGCCATGGAGAACATAGACAGCAACATCAGGAAGGCAAACCATGCATGGCGGTGGTTGAGGCCTGCGAGGTCTTTGATGTCTTCACACTCAATATCTTTGGTAGACAATACCATCAAAACACCGAAGCTGACTGCCGCCATCAAAGCATAGGTAATGGCGTAATACAAACCTGCGGTAAAGCCGACTGCGCCTGCCATAAACGCCAACAGGATAAAGCCCATGTGCGATACGGTGGAATAGGCAAGCATACGTTTGATATTGGTTTGCATGATGGCGGCAAGGTTACCGACCACCAAAGATGCAACGGCAAGGATGGCCAACATCGGCGCCCAGTCTGAATGTATGGTACCCATACCGGTAACAAGGATACGGAATGCAAAGACAACAGCGGCAATTTTCGGAGCCGTACCCACAAAGGCGGTAACAGAGGTCGGCGCGCCATCGTACACATCGGGCACCCACATATGGAATGGAACCGCACCCAATTTAAATGCAATGGCGACTACGATAAATACCATACCCAATTTCAATAACCATTCATTGGCCTGCTCATTGAAAGCAGAAGCCAAGACGGAAGCAAAATCAAGAGAACCGGTGGCGCCATAAACCATGGAAATACCATAGAGCAGCAAACCGGAGGCCAACGCGCCCAATACGAAGTATTTCAGCGCGGCCTCGGCAGAACGACCGGAATCACGGCGCAGGGCAATCATGGCGTACAGCGACAAAGACAACAGCTCCAAACCGATATACGCGGTCAAGAAATGTGCCGAGCTGACCATGACGCTCATACCCAACAGGGCAAACAGCGACAAGGTATAAAACTCGCCTTTAAAAATTTGGCGGTCTTGGTTGTACGGTTTACTGTAAATAAACAGACCAAACGTCAGTGCATATAACACTAGCTTCGCCAAACGGGACATGCCGTCTGCAATATACATACCGTGAAAGGCATCGACACTGCCCTGCTCCCATACTGCCAATTGGGTGACAGCCACAATAATGACCGTTCCCAAACTCATCAGATGGGTCAGATAGCGGTTTTTATCGCAAATCCACAAGTCTGCCAGCAATACGACACCCAATAGCGCAAGCAGCACGATTTCGGGCATGGTGGGCATTAAATTCAAATCAGACCAGTTCATTTACACACCTCAAATCTTGCTTTGTGCCACATGGGCAATCAAATCGTTTGCCGCTTGATGCACCACTTCGATAAACGCTTGCGGATACAGACCCATGCCCAAAACAGCAACCGCCAAAATTGCCAAAATCGCAAATTCGCGGCAATTGATGTCTTGCATTTCGGCAACGTGCGGATTGTGGATCGCACCAAAAATAACGCGTTTGTACATCCACAGGGTATAAGATGCACCGTAAATCAAGGTCATGGCAGCCAACGCGCCTACCCAGAAATTCACTTTAACCGCACCCATAATCACCATAAACTCGCCCACGAAGCCTGAAGTCGCAGGCAGACCGGCATTGGCCATACCGAACAACATCATAAACGCCGCAAACTTAGGCATCACATTAACCACGCCGCCATAATCGGCAATATTGCGGGTATGCAGGCGGTCGTACATCACACCGATACACATAAACATCGCGGCAGACACGAAACCGTGGGAAATCATTTGAATGATTGCGCCTTTCAATGCCCAATCATTCAGTTGGCCGTTCACAAACAGGAACATGCCCAAAGTAACAAAACCCATATGACTGATGGAAGAGTACGCCACCAGTTTTTTCATATCGGTTTGCACCAAAGCCACCATACCGATGTAAATCACGGCAATCAGGCTCAATACGATGATTACAGGGGCAAAATAGCGTGCCGCATCCGGCATAATCGGCAGGATAAAGCGCAAGAAACCATACGCACCCAGTTTCAGCGTAATCGCCGCCAACACCATCGAACCGCCGGTCGGCGCTTCAACGTGGGCATCCGGCAACCAAGTGTGCACAGGGAACATCGGTACTTTTACAGCGAATGACAGGAAGAACGCTACAAACAAAAGCTGTTGTACACCCAACGGAATCTGTTTGATGTTTTGGAAATCGATAATAGAGAAGCTGCCTGTTTGATAGTACAGGTAAACCATGGCAACCAACATCAAGAGCGAACCCATCAGCGTATAGAGGAACAGCTTGACCGACGCATAGACGCGGCGGGGGCCGCCCCATACACCGATAATCAGGTACAGCGGAATCAGCATCCCCTCGAAGAACACATAAAACAGAATCGCATCCTGCGCGGCAAACGCGCCGTTAATCAAACCCGACATCATCAAGAATGCCGCCATATACTGCGCCGGACGTTTCTGAATGACTTCCCAACCGGCCAATACCACCAACAGCGTAATAAACGCATTCAAGATGATAAAGAGCACTGAAATACCGTCTACACCCAATTGGTAGTTGATTTTCAGAAGCGGAATCCACTCGTGGAACTCGGTAAACTGATAGCCGCCGCTCAAACGGTCGAAACCGGTAAACAGAGGCAGCGTTACCAAGAAACCGGCAAGCGCACCCATGAAGGCAAGCACACGCGCCAGCGGCGCACGGCTGTCTTTACCGGTCGCCAAAACCAGCACACCTGCGGCGATGGGTATCCATATTGCCAAGCTGAGTAGGTAGTTGGAAAACATAGTGGTTAACCTGTGGTTAAAATAAAAATGTGTTTATGTGGATATTTCTTCGTTTCAGACGGCCTGAAGGTTTAAGGCCGTCTGAAACCTTATTCTTATCGGAACAATCCCCAGAAGGTCATGCCGAGCAGTACCAATACTCCGAATACCATAGCGGCGGCGTAGGTATAGATAAAGCCGGTTTGGGCTTTACGCACTTGCGCGGCAATCGCGCCGACCAGTTTGGCAGAGCCGTTGACGATACCGTTGTCGATAATGGCGGTATCGCCGACTTTCCAGAAGAAAGTACCCAATGCGCGTGTGCCTTTAGCGAAGACGTTGAAATACAGGGCGTCGAGGTAGTATTTGTTTTCAAACAAAACGTAAACCGGACGGAACGTCTGTGCAATTTTCGCAGGCAGGTGCGGCAGTTTGACGTACAGGAGCCATGCGCTCAAGACACCTGCAATAGCAAGGTAGAGTACAGGAGAATGCAGGCTGTGCGACACCATTGCCAATGCGCCGTGGAATTCTTCCTTCATGATGTGCATGGTCGGATGCGCGTCGGCATTAACAAAAATCACGTCTTTGAAGAAATCGCCGTAAAGCATAGGCTCGATGGCAACATAGCCGATGATGACGGACGGAATCGCAAGCAAAATCAAAGGCAGGGTAACAACCAACGGGCTTTCGTACGGATTGTCGTTTTTGCCCAAGCCGTGATGCTCTTCACCATGATGATCGTCATGATGCTCAGGCAGGCTGCGCCATTTCTCTTCGCCGTGGAACACCATAAAGTATTGGCGGAACGCATAGAACGCGGTAACGAACACACTGGCGAGGACGGCAAAATAAGCAAAGCCGCTTCCCGGCAGGGTGCTGTATTTCGCTGCTTCAATAATCGAATCTTTAGAATAGAAGCCGGAGAAGAACGGCGTACCGATCAGCGACAAGTTACCGATCAGCATGGTCAGCCAAGTAATCGGCATGTATTTTTTCAGGTTGCCCATGTGGCGCATATCTTGGTCGTGGTGCATACCGATAATCGCGCTACCTGCGGCCAAGAACAACAAAGCTTTAAAGAAAGCGTGGGTCATCACATGGAACATCGCTACGGAATAGGCAGACGCGCCCAAAGCCACGGTCATATAGCCCAGTTGCGACAAGGTAGAATACGCAACCACACGTTTGATATCGTTTTGAATCACGCCCAAGAAGCCCATAAACAGGGCGGTAATCGCACCGATTACCATGATGACAGACAGCGCAGTGCTGCTCATCTCATAAATCGGCGACATACGCGATACCATGAACAGACCGGCGGTAACCATGGTTGCGGCGTGAATCAATGCAGAAATCGGGGTCGGACCTTCCATCGAATCAGGCAGCCAAACGTGCAGCGGGAATTGTGCCGATTTACCCATCGCACCGACAAACAGAAGCAAACAGGTTACGGTAATCAAAGACCATTCCACACCGGGGAATAATTGGATAGTGGCCGTCTGAACATTAGGCAGATAAGCGAATACATCTTGATAACGCAAGCTGCCGCCGAAATAGGCAAGCACCAAACCAATACCGAGCAAAAAGCCGAAGTCGCCGACACGGTTGATCAAAAAGGCTTTCAGGTTGGCAAAAGTCGCGCTCGGACGTTTGAAATAGAAACCGATCAAGAGATACGACACCAAGCCCACAGCTTCCCAACCGAAGAAGAGCTGGATGAAGTTGTTGCTCATAATCAGCATCAACATGCTGAAAGTAAATAAAGAAATGTAGCTGAAGAAGCGTTGGTAGCCGACTTTTTCATCGTGCATATAACCGATGGTATAGATATGCACCATCACCGATACGCCGGTGACCACGACCATCATCATCGCCGTCATCGTATCGACCAAGAAGCCGACGGAGAAATCCAAGCCGCCCATTGTCAGCCAGGTATAGACATTCTCGTCAAACTTGGCGCGGCTGCCATTGAGGAATCCCCACAGCACATAAGCCGACAGCACGGCAGATACAGCGACACCGAGTATCGTAACCGTATGCGCGCCGGCACGTCCGATTTTGTTGCCGAATAAACCCGCAATCAGCGAGCCTGCCAAAGGCACGAGGGCAATGATGAGATATAAAGTCATGTCGTTCATTTTGGATGAACCTTATTTTGAAAAGTTTGAAATTCCAGTTTTTCAGATTACCTGAAATTAACAAGAAATACTTGCACTACTAATTAATTCAATATTCAGTTTTTTAGGTGATTGGCCTTCTGTTTCAGCTATCCAGTCATTCTGTTCTTGACTAAATCGACAGATAAATAATTTTGGTTCTTCTAATACATTGGTTACAACTGACAAACGATAATCATCTGCTTGCTTCGCAAAAGCTTTATATTCGTTTGGCGTTAAACCAATATTAAATACATCGCCGGATAACCCTTTTACTTCAATTCGTAATGATGTTTTCCCTGTGTCAGCTTCCAAATCCCAGCCACAATTATCTTTTTCCACACTACGAACTGTGTAACCCAACTGTTCAAAATAGCGAATACTGGTTCTTATTGCAGTCTGCTCTACTTGGGCTTTCCTTTCTTGGTCTTTTGCATACACTTGTTTATTTTTTAAACCTTCCAAAACAGGTTCTTTTTCATATTTTTCAATGTAATTGGTGATTTTATGTACAAATTTCTGCACATCTTCGTTTTTAGCGTCACCATACCAAACATTACTTTGTCCGAAAAAACCTTCAATATCTTGCGCTCTTGGTATAGTAATTACCCGCGCATCTACTGGCAACAAAACAGCTTGGTTTGCTGGTGCTTTAATAATATAGCGGCTAATACCGTTTTCTTTTTGTAAAGCTGGAACAGTGCTAAATGACTGGAAAGTAGTAAATACCGTTGCATTACGATACCAGCCCACAATTTTTGCTCCCAAACTACCCTTTTCTGTATGATGTGTAGCCACCCATACAACTGTTACACCTGATACTAAAATACCATTATTGTTTTTATCTAACCGTTTCAACTTAATTGTTTCTGCTATTGGTTGAACATAACCATACAAGCAACCGTCATCAGGATTCGGCGCAAAATTACATACTTCATGTCCGATACCGTGTTCTTTTACATATGAACCACCGCCTTGAATCTGATCATTTGCAGTTTGTCCACAATAATTTTCCATCCAACCGATTTTGCAGAATAAGATTGTCATTTTTTTCTCTTTAAATTAAATTCAACTTAGACGACCCTCAGCCTTTCTCATACCCTTCGTAATAATATGACTGCTCAATACCTTTAAAGATGATTTCACGGTTGTCCACATCGTCGGTCAGGTTGTCCTTTAACAGAAAGCGCAGTTCTAAATCGTTGACGGGGCTGCGTTCCATCGCCTGCAAATACAGGGTTTTGCTTACATTTTGCCAGTTTACGACTTTTTTCAGGTTTTTCTTCAGCACCAAGTCCAGCCAGATGCGGGTACTTCTGCCATTACCCTCCAAAAACGGATGAGCAATGTTCATTTCAACATATTTGGCGATGATTTCTTCAAAAGTCCGCTCGGGCATCTGCTCGATTTTAACCAAGGCCTCTTTTAAATACATGGCGTTGGCAAAACGGAAACCGCCTTTGGAAATGTTGTCTTCCCTGATTTGACCCGCAAAATCATATAAGCCGCCGAACAGGTAACGGTGAATCTGTTGCAGGCCTGCGGTGGTACCGACTTCGATACTGTCGATGTCGCCGCTTTCAAACAGGCGGCAGGCATTGTGCAGGCTTTGTTCGTCTATGGACTTCATCGTTTTTCCTATCGGATTTTCAGACGGCATCGGTGCCTTGTCGGGCCTCGACCAAACCTACCTTTATTACCCTTTCAACTCATCCAAATCGGCAACATTAATCGTTTGTCGGTTGCGGTACACCAGCACCATAATCG
>ERZ773049.783-NODE-783-length-19068-cov-5.074686_pt1 | contig 19068 bp, 18 predicted proteins | sample MGYA00580633_ERZ773049 | MGnify/ENA primary metagenome ERZ773049 (study PRJEB29015, sample SAMEA2737991) | human oral metagenome | biome: human oral; feature: human-associated habitat; material: dental | place: China | collected 2066 ... | reverse complement strand
TGAGGCTGGGGCTGCTGTTGCGTTTGTTGCTGCGCCCGTTGCTGCGTCTGCTGCTGCGTTTTGGCTTGTGCCTGGGCTTGCGAGTGGGCGGGCCGCAGGGGCGAGGGACGGGTGCGGGCGAGGGCAAAAGGCGCCATGAAGTCAATCTCCCGGATGCAGGTTTGAAAACAGGAAAAGCCAAATGCCATTCAAATATCAAGCATCAATGCGCCTGATTTTTCAAAAATCAAATAAATCGCGTTCCATATTGATTTATTTGATTTTCAATGGCATTCCATGAAAATGGAATGAATATTCTATGCAGGAAAACATGAAAATATTTTCCGTTAATCGAATATGTGCCTGAAAACCGGCTTCCGGTCTGCATGGCGGCCCGCCGCTGTGTACGCATGCTTCATGCGCCGTTTCATGCGCTGGCCTATAGTCACGCCTTTTTTCTTTTCCCCGGTTTTTTCCGAATGAACCTGACTGCTTTCAAGCCCCGGGCTTTTTCCCTTGCTTCTTCTTGCGCGGCCGCGCTGGCCGCCCTTTGCGGCGTGGCCGCGCTGGCTCCCGCCCATGCCGCCGATGCCTGCCCCCACCGGGGCGATCTGGACGCGCAGTACTGCGACGCCAACAAAGACCTGGTGGCCGACACGCCCACTGACGCGCGCCAGCTCAAGGACCCCAGCACGCTGGTGTTTGCCTTCACGCCGGTGGAAGACCCGGCGGTGTACGAAAAGCTGCTGCGCCCCTTCATGGCCGATTTGGCGCAGTGCGTGGGCAAGAAGGTGGTGTTTTTCCCCGTGCAGTCCAACGCCGCGCAGATTGAAGCCATGCGCTCGGGCCGCCTGCATGTGGCCGCCTTTTCGCCGGGGCCGGTGAATTACGCCGTCAATCTGGCGGGCGCGGTGCCTTTTGCCATTCGCGGCAACGAGCAAGGCCCCGTGGGCATGTATCTGAAGATGATCGTCCGCAAAGACAGCCCCTACCAGAAGCTGCAAGACCTCAAGGGCAAGCGCATTGCGCACACCTCGCCGTCGTCGAACTCGGGCAACATGGCCCCGCGCGCGCTCTTTCCCAAGATTGGCCTCACGCCCGATACGGACTACAAGGTGGTTTATTCCGGCAAGCATGACCAGTCCATCCTGGGCGTGAAAACGGGCGATTACGACGCCGCCCCCGTCGCCAGCGACGTGCTGGAGCACATGACCGACCGGGGCATCGTGGGCAAGGATGATTTCCGCGTGCTCTACACCAGCGAAATGTTCCCGACCGACGCCTACGCCTACGCCTACAACCTCAAGCCCGAATTGCAGGAAAAGATCAAGCAATGCTTTTTCGCCTACCGCGCGCCGGCCGAAATGGCCAAGGGCCTGGGCGGCGACCGCTTCTTGCCCATCTCCTACCAGAAAGACTGGGAGCTGGTGCGCACGGTGGCCGAAGCGGCGGGCGAGAAGTTCACGCGCGATGCGTACAACCAATCGGCCCGCAAGTAACGCGGCTGATCAACGGCCCGCCCAGGCGGGCTTTTTCATGGATTTTCGCTATTTTCTTGATAGCATGATGTCCTAGTGGAAACTGCGCGAGGCGGCATTTTCACCCGTCTGAATTCGCTCTCTTTTTTTGATGCCCGCAGTGCGTGCTGCCGCCTCCGGGCCGCTTTTTTTTATCGCGTCTGCAATGACCGGACAGACTCTTACGCCATCTTCATGCGGCGCGCTGCGCATTGAGCAGCTCGTCAAGGAATACCGCCCCGGCCAGCCGGTTCTCAAGTCCATCAGCTTTGCCGTGCAGGGCACGGGGCTGACCAGCATCATCGGCCCTTCGGGCACGGGCAAATCCACGCTGATTCGCTGCATCAACCGGCTGGTGGACCCCACGTCGGGAAAAATCATGCTGCAAGCGGACGGGCAGGCCGTGGACATGGCGCAGCTCAAGGGCGCCGATTTGCGGCGCGCGCGTCGGCGCATCGGCATGGTGTTTCAGGAATACAACCTGGTGGAGCGCCTGACGGTGATGGAAAACGTGCTCACCGGCCGCCTGGGCTACCTCTCGGCCTGGCGCGCCTGGCGGCGCAAGTTCGACGAGGCCGACATTCAGCAAGCCTTCGAGCTGCTGCAAGTGGTGGGCCTGGCCGCTTTCGCCAGCCAGCGCGCCGACGCCTTGAGCGGCGGCCAGCGCCAGCGCGTGGGCATTGCGCGCGCGCTCATGCAGCAGCCCGCGCTGCTGCTGGCCGATGAGCCGACTTCGTCGCTCGACCCCAAAACCTCCGTCGAAATCATCCAGCTGCTGCACGAGCAGGGCGTGCGGCGCGGCATTCCGGTGATGGTGAACATTCACGACGTGGAGCTGGCGCGCCGCTACTCCAGCCGCATCATCGGCATGACCGGCGGGCATGTGGTGTTTGACGGCGCGCCGGGCGAGCTGACGGACGAGCACCTGAACACGATTTACGGGGGCCGCGCATGGCTGAACTGAACCAGGCCGCGCGCCGCCCCTTTTCCTGGAGCGCGGGGCAAAAGGCCCTGCTGCTCATCACCGCCGCCTACTGCGCCTGGAGCCTGGCGCACATGGGCGTATCCGGCGAGCGGCTGGCCGACGGCTGGCGGCAAGGCGCGAAATTTCTGGCCAGCATGTTTCCGCCCGAGCTGGGCAAGATGGACGAGCTGTGGCAAGGCATCAAGGAAACGCTGCAAATTGCCGTGCTGGCCACCGCCGCCGGGCTGGCGCTGAGCCTGCCGGTGGGGCTGATGGCGGCGGCCAACCTCTCGCCCGCGCCGCTGCGGCTGGCCGGCAGAACGCTGATTGCGGCCTGCCGCGCGCTGCACCCGGTGATCAGCGCCATCTTGTTCGTCAAGGCCGTGGGCTTCGGGCCGCTGGCGGGCATTCTGGCGCTGGTGGTGGCCACGGTGGGCTTTGTGGGCAAGCTGTTTGCCGATGCCATCGAAGAGATTTCGCCCAAGCCCATCGAGGCCATCCGCGCCACGGGCGCTTCGTTTGCCAACGTGGTGCTGTTTGGCGTGCTGCCGCAAGTGACAACGCGCTTTGTGGGCTTTGCCACGTATCAGCTCGATTCCAACCTGCGCAATTCAACGATGGTGGGCATCGTCGGCGCGGGCGGCATCGGCGGGGCGCTGTTTTCGGCCTTTTTGCGCTACGAATACGGTTTTGTCTGCACCATTTTGGCGACGGTCATCGCCATCATCGTGCTGGGTGAAGTGGCGGTCAACGCCGTGCGAAAGGCGCTCGATGTCTGAACCCGCCGCAACGCCAGCCGCCGCGCCGCAAACCTGGCAGCGGCGCAGCATGGGCCAGCGCCTGCTGCGCTACGCGCTGGGCCTTTTCATTGTTGCCGCCATCGTGCAGGCCGCGCGCACGGTGGAAGTCATTCCCGAATTCCTCTACGACGCGCCCGAGCAAATGGGCGACATGCTCCGGCGCATGTGGCCCGTGGACTGGAGCTACTTCGGGCAAGCCGTGGGCAGCGCCCTGCTGGAAACATTGCACATGGCCACGCTGGGCACGCTGCTGTCTCTGGCGCTGGCGCTGCCGCTGGGCGTGATGGTGGCGGGCAACGTCACGCCCAACCGCCTGCTCAACTTCGTGGCGCGCTTGCTGCTGGTGGCCAGCCGCTCGGTCAATTCGCTGGTGTGGGCGCTGTTGTTCGTGGCCATCTTCGGCCCCGGCCCGCTGGCGGGCATGCTGGCCATTGCGCTGCGCTCGGTAGGCTTTGTGGGCAAGCTCGTGGGCGAGGCGCTGGAGCAGGCCCCGCGCGGCCCCATCGAAGCCTTGCAGGCCGCAGGCGCCACGCGCTTTGCGCAAATCTGGTACGGCTACTGGCCGCACATCAAGCCCTCTTTCTGGTCGGTGGCGCTGCTGCGCTGGGACATCAACGTGCGCGAATCGGGCGTGCTCGGCCTGGTGGGCGCAGGCGGCATCGGCGTGGCGCTGAACACCGCCATCGACCTCTTTTACTGGGACCGCGTGGCGCTGGTGCTCATCACCATCTTCGCCGTCGTCATCGCCGCCGAAGTGCTGGTGCTGTGGGTGCGCAAGCGGGTGATTTGAGAGCCATGTTCAGAGTCTGGCCGTAAAGGCAAAAGCGCGGGGGCAGGATGGGCCGCAAAGCGCGAACGGGCTGAGTGCATCCGCCTTCTCCGCTCAAGCGGTGATCGCCGCTGAAGGGCAGCTGGTTTTTGTCAGTCTGGGTCGCCTCGTTCTTCACGGCGACGCTGAAGAGCCTGGGAGCGGGGCATTGCGGCATGACCTGTCACAAAAAAAGCGCAGCTGTGGCCGGCCGGATGAATATGAATAGCGCATGCCGCCAAGCGATGTTTCCATCTGCTGACTGAAGGAGAACCGGCGCAAGGCCCGGCTGCCGCCTTGCGGACGGCGTAATCTCGCGCCATCTCTTTGGCTTGACCGGAAAACGCATATGCCCTCCCACACCCAGGACGCCACCCGCACCAACGACATCCGCATGCGCGCCGTGCGCCCGCTGCTCACGCCCGCGCTGCTGCAAGAGTGGCTGCCCGCGCCGGACGCTGCGCTGGCCTTGGTGGAGCAAAGCCGCGCCGGCATCGCCCGCGTGCTGCACGGCGAAGACGACCGGCTCATCGCCGTCGTCGGCCCCTGCTCCATACACGACCACGCGCAGGCGCTGGAATACGCGCAGCGGCTCAAGGCCGAAGCGGACGCGCTGGCAGGCGAGCTGCTCATGGTGATGCGCGTGTATTTCGAAAAACCCCGCACCACCGTGGGCTGGAAGGGCTACATCAACGACCCGCGCATGGACGGCAGCTACGCCATCAACGACGGCCTGCAAATGGCCCGCCGCCTGCTGCTGGACGTGCTGGCGCTGGGCCTGCCCGTGGGCACGGAGTTTCTTGATCTGCTCTCGCCGCAGTTCATTTCCGATCTCGTCAGCTGGGGAGCGATAGGCGCGCGCACCACCGAAAGCCAGAGCCACCGCCAGCTGGCCAGCGGCCTGTCATGCCCCGTGGGCTTCAAAAACGGCACCGACGGCGGCGTGAAAGTGGCTGCCGACGCCATCGTGGCCGCGCAAGCGCCCCACGCTTTCATCGGCATGACCCAGATGGGCCAGGCCGCCATTTTTGAAACGCGCGGCAACCCGGACTGCCACGTCATCTTGCGCGGCGGCAAAGCGCCCAACTACAGCGCCGCCGACGTGCAGGCCGCCTGCCAGCTTCTGGCCCAGGCCGGGCTGCGCGAGCAAGTGATGATTGACTGCTCCCACGCCAACAGCGCCAAGCAGCACCGCCGCCAAATCGACGTGGCCGCCGACGTGGCCGCGCAAATCGCCGCTGGCGAGCGCCGCATCACCGGCGTGATGATCGAAAGCCACCTGAACGAAGGCCGCCAGGACATCACGCCCGGCCAGCCCCTGCAACACGGCGTCTCCGTGACTGACGCCTGTTTGAGCTGGCAGCAGACTGCGCCCGTGCTGCGCCAGCTGGCCGAAGCCGTGAAGGCGCGGCGAAAGCGCGGCGCCTGATGGGCGGCTTCATCACGCCTCACGCGGCAGCCCATTTGCCGCGCCTTTTCGTGCGCCATTACTAATGGCAGAAACTGCATTATCTGGCCGGCCTGGCCCGTTTGCAGTTTGAAAACCGGCGCCAATTTTCTGACCTGCGTCATGAAACGCGAGAATGGCGCCTGCCAGAACAACATAATCCATATTTTTCATCGCCCGGCTGCCGCGCCAGGTTTAGAATCCGCCTTCATTATGGCCATTTGTGCGGTCACGGCGTCCGTGGAAAATGCGGGCCATTAATGCATTCCGTGTATCGGTAATTAGCGCGCAGGTGTGCGCTGGCAGTCGTTGATAGTTTGGAGACGTCATGTCCACGCTGTTTATTGTTCAGTTTGTCATTGTTTTGTTGTGCATTCTGGTGGGTGCGCAGGCTGGCGGCATCGGCCTGGGCGTCTTCGGGGGGCTGGGCCTGGCCGTGCTGACCTTCGGCTTTCAGCTCCAGCCCACCAGCCCGCCCATCGACGTGATGCTGATGATCATGGCCGTGGTCTGCGCCGCCGCCGCCATGCAGGCCGCAGGCGGGCTGGACCTGATGATCCGGCTGGCCACGCGCATTTTGCGCAAGAACCCCAAACACATCACCTTCATTGCGCCAGCGGTCACGTACGTATTCACCATTTTTGCGGGCACAGGACACGTGGCCTACTCTGTGCTGCCCGTCATTGCCGAAGTGGCCCGCCGCAACGGCGTGCGGCCCGAGCGCCCGCTGTCCATGGCCGTCATCGCCTCGCAGTTTTCCATTGTGGCCAGCCCGATCGCAGCCGCCGTGGTATCTGCGCTGGTCATTCTGGAGCCTTACCACATCACCATGCTGGATGTGCTCATGGTCACCATACCCTCCACCATTCTCGGCATTGGCTTGGCTTGCATTTTCGTCAACAAAATGGGCAAGGAACTCAAGGACGACGAGCATTACCAGAAACGGCTAAGCGATCCGGATTATCTGGAAATGCTTGAATCGCAGCAGGAACAAAATGCCTCGGAAACGGCCGCCGGCAACCGCAACGCCAAAATATCCGTGGGTATTTTCCTGATTGCCGCCGTGCTGGTGGTCATTATGGGTTCGGTGGAAAGCCTGCGCCCGTTTTTCCCTGACGCCAGCGGCAAGCTGAAACCGCTGGGCATGGCGCACACCATTGAAATTGTCATGCTCACGGCAGGCGCGCTCATCTTGCTGATTTGCAGGCCCGACGGCACGGCCATCACGCGCGGTTCGGTATTCCACGCCGGCATGCGCGCCGTCATCGCCATATTCGGCATCGCCTGGCTGGGCGACACGCTGATGCACGCCCACATGGGCGAAGTCAAAGAGCTGGTTTCAGGGCTGGTGAAAAGCGCGCCGTGGACCTTCGCTTTCGCGCTTTTCATTCTTTCCGTGCTGGTCAATAGCCAGGGCGCCACAGTCGCCACGCTGTTTCCCGTGGGCGTGGGCCTGGGCGTGCCGCCGGAAATCATGGTGGGCACCTTTGTCGCCGTCAATGGCTACTTCTTCATTCCGAACTACGGCCCCATCATCGCGTCCATCGACTTCGACACCACGGGCACCACGCGCATTGGCCGCTACATCTTCAACCACAGCTTCATGCTGCCAGGACTGCTCAGCCTGGCGTTCAGCCTGGCGTTCAGCCTGTTGCTGGCCAAAATGCTGCTGTAGCAGCGGCGCTTCCGCCTGCAAAGCACCGCCCCTTCTGGCGGTGCTTTTTTATGCCAGCCTGCAAGATGAAAGCGGCAAGGCCGCCTTCAGGCTTTGGCGGCAAATTTCCTCTGAACAGGTTCTCAGACCTTGCTTCCAAACCCGCAAGTCAACGCGAATGGCGCATGCCTGATTCAAGGGAGCAGAAATGCCGTTCCGCGCAGTGTTCACTAGGACATTGCGCTATGAATAAAAGAGCTCAATCAGGGCAGGCAACACGCTCTGCCCACCTGGCAAAGCCACGGGCACATCCGACAAAAAGCGCCTGGCTCCGTCAGCCGCGCGGCCAGCCCCTTTCAGACGGCATGAACCGGGCAAGCCGTCCGCGCGCCAGCGTTTCCATCGATTATTTATTGATAGGAATGCTTATGACTGGTAGTATGCGGACGTCATTTCCCTGACGCATACGCATTGCCGCCATGCTGTTTCGTCCCGAAGTCATCCGCAATCACCGCAGCGCCCGGCTGGGCGGCATCGCCATCAGCCAGCCGCTGGGCGCGTGGCTGCTCACGCTGGCGGCGGCGGGCATGGCGGCGGCCATCGTCGCCTTTCTCCTGCTGGGCAGCTACACGCGCCGCGCCAGCGTGGCGGGCCAGCTGGTGCCCTTGCAAGGCGTGGTCACGCTGCCTGCCCCTGTCACCGGCATCGTCGAGCGGCTGGACGCGGCCGAAGGCGACGCTGCCAGCGCGGGGCAGGCGCTCGCCATCATCCAGGCCCCGCGCGCCAGGCCTGAAAGCGGCAACGGCGGCGCGGCGCTGGAGCAGCAAATCCGCCAGCAGAAAGCCAGCCTGCAAGCCGCGCAAGACGCTCAGCAACAGCAACTGCGCCAGCAAGCCAGCGGCCTGAACGAACAACTGCAAGCCGCCCGGCGCGAATTGCTGCAAATCGAAGCCGAAGCCGCCACCCGCCAGCGCCAAACCCGCCTGGCCCGCGAAAAACTGGCCCGCTACCAAAGCCTGGAAAAAGCCGGAGCCGCCAGCGCCGTCAGCGTGCAAGAGCAGCAATCCGCCGTTTTCGAGCACGAAGCGCAAACGCAAACCCTGCTGCGGCAAGCCGCCAGCACCCGCCGCCTGCTTGCCCAGCCAGCGCGCAGCCGCCCGCGCCAACCACGCGCGTGACATGGCGCAACTGGAGCAAAGCGAAGTGCAGGTGCGCATGGACAACCGCCTGGCCGTCACTGCGCCCGTGGCGGGCGTCATCGCCGCCCAGCTCGTGCGCCAGGGCCAGGCCGTGCAGGCGGGCCAGCCCTGCTCAGCCTGCTGCCCGGCCAGGGCGCGCTGCAAGCCACTTGCTCACCCCAGCCGCGCTGCCGGCTTCATCGAACCGGGCGACAAAGTCATGCTGCGCTACCAGGCCTATCCGTACCAGAAGTTTGGCCACCACACCGGGCGCGTGGCCAGCATCAGCCGCAGCGCCCTCACCCGCAGCGAATTGCAGGCCCTTTCATCCGTTTATCAGAACCTGTTCAGAGTTTGGCCGTGAGGGGCGAAAGTGCGAATCGGGATGGGCTACAAGGCGCAAACCGCAGACGGGCCTTGTGGCCCGGCGAGGATTTGCAACGCGGCAGCCCGCCCGAGTTCGCGCTTTCACGCCCACGGACAGGTTTTGAACAGGTTCTCAGGGCGACGCGCCGGTTTACCGCATCACCGTGGATCTGCCCCGGCAGTACATCACCGCCTACGGCCGCCACGAAAACCTCAAGCCCGGCATGCTGCTGGACGCCGACATCATGGGCGAAAAGCGCCGCCTCATCGAATGGCTGGTGGAGCCGCTTTATTCAGTGGCGGGGAAAGTGGGGAATGCGGAATGACAAATGCCCTCGTTCATAAAACAGGCGCCGCCATTCAATGGGCAAGGGATTATGGGCAGGCGCATCCGAAAATGCAGGGTATTTTCTGGATCATCTCGACGGCTATCTTGACCATTGTTCCGAACGAACTCGTTAAATTCATGTGGAAATTTACGGGAAAAAATATTGCCGAATTCGCGGTAACGGCAATCACCATCCCCATCCTATTCATGCTGCAAAAAGAGCAATGCAGGAAATTCAGGGGCCGCAGAATACCCATGCTGGCGCTGGCAGGTATTTTGCCTGCTGCGCTGTGGCTTTGCTTCAATAGAGAAGGTCGCATCAATGTGAATGGCGACACAAGCGCGGTGAATTTGTTGATGTATTACTGTTTACATTTGATGAACATCTCGTTGATTATTCCATTGTACGAAGAAAAAATCGTGAGGGGATTGCTTCTGAGGGGCATTGAGAAATTCACTGGAAGCCTGGGAGCCATCATCATCACGTCGTTTCTGTTTGGCGTAGCTCATCGCGGCAATGAGTGGCTGACGTTTGTTTATGGCGCCGTGCTGGCGTGGGCGGCGACATGCATGCGCATGGGTGCTTTCGAGCGCTCCATCATTCATGGAGCATACAACTTCACAATAGGATTTTATGTGCTGTTTTACATGGCTGATATTTGAGCAGGATCCAAGAATTGCCGGGCGTTCTGGCAGTCCCGAGGCGCCGGGTTTGTGCCATTTCAATCGAAAGGAGCACAAAATGCGCGAATTGACTCAAAATGAATTGAATACCGTTTCTGGCGGCGAATGGAATTGTGGGGTGACAATTGAGTTGCCTCCGTCTGTTTCTGTTGTTTGCAATGGCTCTGGAACAGACTGGCAGGAAGCATGGAATAGTGCTAGGGATTGGTGGTGTGATCGTAACAGCGGAAGCGGCGCCAAACCACAATATTAATCAGCAACATCCCTGATTAATAGGAGATTGAAGGCTCCGTCATTTGTGGCGGAAGCCTTCTTCAGTTTACAGGCCGACATGAATTCATTTGTTTTCTTGATATTTATGTCCAAGGATCAGAAGCAGCATCCTGAGCAAACGTCAAAACGCAGAAGCCGCCCATCCATTTCTTGAGATATTCATGATGCTTTTGGCATGACGCATTTCATTGTAAAACCATTTAAATTTGTTGTCCAATGGGCGCATGAGTATGGACAAGCGCATCCGAAAATGCAAGGTATTTTCTGGATTGTGATGTCAGTGGTCTTCATGATCGTGCCCAACCTGATCGGCCGTTCGCTCACGGAAACCATGGGTAGGAATGTGGCCAGCTGCATTTCGCTGCTCATTGTCATTCCCTTCATTTTCGCACTGCAAAAGGAAGACGCCAGAAAAATCACATCGAGAAACCTGCTGTTCATGGCGCTGGGCGGCGTTTCGGCGGCCACCGTGTTTTCTCTTTTCATGGGTAATATAGAAATCAATGGCGATCCGGCTTCCATTCCCTGGTTCTATTATATTGTAGTCGTGTTGTACAATTCAGTGCTTGCTCCTTTATATGAGGAAAAGCTGTGCCGGAGCTTGCAGTTGCGGGGCATTCAGGTCATTGCAGGCAGTTTGGCGGCCATCCTCTTGACATCCGCTATTTTTGGGCTTGCTCACAAGGGAAATGAAATGGCAATGTCAGTTTATGCGGTGATATTGGCCTGCATGGCCCTGTATTTCAGAATAGGCGCAATCGAGCGTGCAGTGGCGCATGGCGCATATAACTTTGCTCTTGACCTGCATGTTTCCTTTCTTCTCCTGCCTGTGTGAGGCATTAATGCATATTCAAAGAATTGCCGGGTGTTCCGGCAGTCCCGAGGCGCCGGGTTTGTGCCATTTCAATCGAAAGGAGCACAAAATGCGCGAATTGACTCAAAATGAACTGTCTGAAGTTTCAGGTGGCGGCCCCTTGTATCCCTGGTGTGAAGATGTATGCAGCATTGTTGATGATCTGCCCAATCTTTATCGCTTGGTTATTAACTCCATGACCGAGATGATATGCATTGGAACCGGCGAATGTTGATGCCATAGACGCCTATGAAAGCCGGGCCGCGAGGCCCGGCTTGAGATCATGAGCAACGCGCGAATAATCTGTCTCTATATTCTGCATTTGATGGTTGCCGTGCTGATTGGCGTGGGCCTGCAAGATGTTGCGGGCCGTCATGTCGCCCAGGCAATTGGCAATCTGGCTGGACTTTTGTTTTTCCTGGCGGTTTACAGGCATGTCAGCGGCGGGAAACTGTTCGCCTGGTGCCCTGAAAAAAGAATTTTTACCGGAAGAGACATGGCAATGCTTGCAGCGGGAAGCATTATGGCGGGCATTGCCATCAAGAGTGGCATGGGTCTGATTGATGATGTCTTTTATTTTGTTGCAGGCGGGATGGATATGGGCGCATTCCAGGAGATGATCAACGAAGACGCCGTCAGGCTTCAAAAGATATGGGGCTGGCCGCTGGTTCTGATGCTGGCAACGGGTGCAGTGCGGGAGGAGTTGATTTACAGAAAATACTTGCAGGGGCATTTCACAAAATATGGCCTGCTTGCAGGAGCAGGGGTCTCCGCCGTCATTTTTGCCGCCATTCATTTCAGGCCGGATTATATTTTTGCGGCCTTGCTGTTCTCGCTGCTCTATGTGGTGACGGGGCATTTGTGGGCGGCCATGCTGGCGCATTTTTCGGCAAATATGTTTTTTGGCGTTTGGGTGTGGCTGGCTGGCGCGCCGCAGGCGAAAGCTGTTTGGGCGCTGGGCGTGCTGTCGTTTGCCCTGTGCGTGATGTTTTCGATTGATTCAGTCAGGCGTGTTCGCGCTCAGGGCGGTTTCGGGGCGGGTGCATGAAGCCGCTGATCCAGTCTGAGGCCGCCGAATGCGGCCTGGCCTGTCTGGCGATGGTGGCGGGGCATTACGGCCTGCATATGGATTTGCCGCAGATGCGGCGGCGCTTTCCGCTTTCGCTCAAAGGGCTGCGGCTGAACCAGCTGATTGAGCATGCGCAGCAGCTGGGGCTGAACGCGCGGGCGCTGCGGCTGGAGATGCAAGACCTGGGGCGGCTGAAGCTGCCGTGCATCCTGCACTGGGATCTGAATCACTTCGTGGTGCTGGCGCGCGTGGGGCGCAAGAAGGCGGTGCTGCTGGATCCGGCCTCGGGGCGGCGGGAGATGGATTTGCAGGAGGTTTCGCGCCACTTCACGGGCGTGGCGCTGGAGCTTGCGCCTGCGCCGCAGTTCAGGCCGCAGCGGGCGGCGCCTGCGGTTTCGCTGCGGCAGCTGACGGGGCCGGTGCGCGGGCTGTGGGGAGCGCTGGCGCAAGTGCTGCTGCTTTCGGCAGCCTTGCAGGTGTTTGTGGTGCTGGCGCCGTTTTACATGCAGTGGGTGGTGGATCACGTGTTGGTGTCTGCCGACCGTGATTTGCTGGCGGTGCTGGGGCTGGGCTTCGGGCTGGCGCTGCTGGTGCAGCTGGGCATTGGCTTTTTGCGGGGGTGGACGGTGGTTCATCTCTCGTCCAGCCTGGGGCTGCAATGGGCGGGGCGGGTGTTCGCCCATTTGCTGCGGCTGCCGATGGCGTTTTTTGAAAAGCGCCATGTGGGCGATGTGACTTCGCGCATGGGTGCGGTGCAGGTCATTCAGAAAACCCTGAGCACGAGCTTCGTCGAAGCGCTGATTGACGGCCTGATGGCCGCCGTGACGCTGGCGCTGATGCTGGTGTACAGCTGGAAGCTGGCGCTGGTGACGCTGCTGGCGGTGGCGCTGTACGCGGGGTTGCGGCTGGCGGCTTTCGCGCCCTTGCGCGATGGCACGGAGCAGCAGTTGCTGACCGCCGCACGCCAGCAGACGCATTTGCTGGAAACGCTGCGCGGCATGCAGAGCGTGAAGGTGGCCAACCAGGAGCCGCTGCGCCGCGCCGACTATGAAAACCTGATGGTGGCCACGGTGAATCAGGATGTGCGGCTGGCGCGCATGAATTTGGGCTTTGGCAGCGCGAGCCAATTGGTTTTTGGCGTGGAGCGCATCGCCGTCATCTGGCTGGGCGCACTGCTGGCGCTGGACAGCGTGTCCAGAACCTGTCCGGAGCCTGCCCGTGGGTGCAAAAGGGCGGATTCGGGCGGTCTGCGGCGTTGCAAATCCTCGCCGGGCATTTAGCCCGTCTGCGGTTTGCGCCTTGCAGCCCATCCCGCCCCGCTCTTTTGCCCCGCACGGCCAGACTCCAGACAGGTTCTTCGTGGGCATGCTGATTGCCTACCTTTCGTACAAAGACCAGTTCGCCACGCGCGCCGGGGCGCTGATTGACAAGGGCATCGAGTTCAGGATGCTGCGGCTGCATGCACAGCGGCTGGCGGACATCATGCTGGCCGAGCCAGAGGACGGGCCGCTGCATGAGGAGGTTCCAGCAGGGGCTTGGGCGGATGCGCCAGCGCCCGCGAGTCTGCCGCCGCTGAAGGCGCTGGCAGGAGCGGGCATAGAGGTGGAGAACCTGTCGTTCCGCCATGCGCAAGGGGAGCCGTGGCTGCTGAAGGATTGCAGCTTTCGCATTGAGCCGGGCGAATCGGTGGCCATCGTTGGCCCTTCAGGCTGCGGCAAGAGCACGCTGCTCAAGCTGATGCTGGGTTTGCTTTCGCCTACGGCGGGCAGCATTCGCATCGGCGGGCACTTGATGCAGCCCGCGAGCGCGGCGCGCGTGCGCGGCCTGACGGGCTGCGTGATGCAGGACGACCGCCTGTTTGCCGGCAGCATTGGCGAAAACATCAGTTTCTTCGACCCCGGCTTTCAGCCCGATCGCATTGAGCAAGCCGCCCGGCTGGCCGCCATTCATGACGAAATCATGGCGATGCCCATGAACTACCACAGTCTGGTAGGCGACATGGGTAGCGCTCTCTCCGGCGGGCAGCGTCAGCGTCTGATGCTGGCGCGGGCGCTTTACCGCCAGCCGCAGTTTTTGTTTCTGGATGAGGCGACCAGCCACCTGGATGTGGCTTGCGAGCGCCAGGTGAGCGAGGCCGTGAGCCGCCTGCCCGTCACGCGCGTGATCGTGGCCCACCGCCCCGAAACCATTGCCAGCGCCAGCCGCGTGCTGGTGATGCAGGGCGGGCGCTTGCAGGAGGCAACGCGGCCGCCGTGAGAGCCTGTTTAGAGCACGGCGTTTGCGCCGCCGCCAGCGGATTTTCAGAGCCAAATCGGCCTGAAGTCCCCGTGAAACGGGCGCGGACAGCTATTTTTCTGATAGCAAAAAGCCCTCGCTCCTACAATCGCGCCCCATCATGCAAGACCGTTACGACCCCTCTCAGATTGAAAAGGCCGCCCAGGCGCACTGGCAGGCCAGCCAGGCCTGGCGTGTGTGCGAAGACAGCCGCCGCCCCAAGTACTACGCCTGCTCCATGCTGCCTTACCCCAGCGGCAAGCTGCACATGGGGCATGTGCGCAACTACACCATCAACGACATGATCACGCGCAGCCTGCGCATGAAGGGCTTTAACGTGCTCATGCCCATGGGCTGGGACGCCTTTGGCCTGCCTGCCGAAAACGCCGCCATCAAGCACGGCGTGCCGCCCGCGAAGTGGACTTACGACAACATCGCCTACATGAAGGGCCAGATGCAGGCGATGGGTCTGGCCATTGACTGGAGCCGCGAGTTCGCCACGTGCGACGCCAGCTACTACAAGTGGAACCAGTGGCTGTTTCTGAAGATGCTGGAAAAAGGCATCGCCTACCGCAAGACGCAGGTGGTGAACTGGGATCCGGTGGATCAGACCGTGCTGGCCAACGAGCAAGTGATTGACGGGCGCGGCTGGCGCACCGGCGCGCTGGTGGAAAAGCGCGAAATTCCGGGCTACTACCTGAAGATTACCGATTACGCGCAAGAGCTGCTGGACCATGTGCAGGTGGACAACCCCAAGGCCACGCTCACCGGCTGGCCCGAGCGCGTGCGGCTGATGCAGGAAAACTGGATTGGCAAGAGCGAGGGCCTGCGCTTTGGCTTTCCCTTCAACTGGAACGACGCTGCCGCCTGGCGCGACGGCCAGCCGCCGGCGCTGCCAGCGGGCGAGCAGCCGCCGCGCGGGCCGCTGTATGTGTTCACCACCCGCGCCGACACCCTCATGGGCGTGACCTTTGTGGCGGTTGCGGCCGAGCACCCGCTGGCGGCGCTCATCGCGCGCTTTCGCCCGGAAGTGGCCGCCTTCATCGAAAAGTGCCAGCAGGGCGGCACCACCGAGGCCGAGCTGGCGCTCAAGGAAAAAGAGGGCGTGCGCACGGGCTTTCACGTCAGCCACCCGCTCACGGGCGAGTGGGTGGAAGTGTGGGTGGGCAACTACGTGCTCATGAGCTATGGCGACGGCGCGGTGATGGGCGTGCCCGCGCATGACGAGCGCGACTTTGCCTTTGCGCAAAAGTACGGCATCGACATCAAAAAAGTCATCCTCTCCGCCGTGGAGATGAACTACATGCGGGCGCTGGAAGACCAGGCCCAGCCGCTGGACGAACTCACCCGCGAAACCTATGAGGCCGCCTTGCTGCGCCACGCCGAAGCCCAGGAGTGGCTGCCGGACTACGCCGACAAGCAAGGCGTGTGCATCAACAGCGGCCCGCTGGACGGCCTGCCCTACCAGCAGGCCGTGGACAAGGCGGCCGCGCTGCTGGCCGAAAAGGGCCTGGGCGAAAAACGCACCACCTGGCGCCTGCGCGACTGGGGCATCAGCCGCCAGCGCTACTGGGGCACGCCCATTCCCATCATCCACTGCGAAAGCTGCGGCCCGCAGCCCGTGCCCGAAAAAGACCTGCCCGTGCTGCTGCCGCAAGACCTGGTGCCCGATGGCAGCGGCAACCCGCTGGCCAAAAGCGCCGCCTTCCAGGCGGGCGTGCGCTGCCCCCAATGCGGCGGCCCGGGCCGGCGCGAGACGGACACGATGGACACCTTTGTGGACTCATCGTGGTACTTCATGCGCTACTGCGACGCGCACGATGACGAAAAAATGGTGGGCAGCGGCGCGGCGCACTGGATGCCGATGGACCAGTACATCGGCGGCATCGAGCACGCCATCTTGCACCTGCTCTACGCGCGCTTTTGGACCAAAGCCATGCGCGATCTGGGGCTGATCCGCATCGACGAGCCTTTCACCCGCCTGCTCACGCAAGGCATGGTGCTCAACCACATCTACAGCCGCCGCACCGCCAAGGGCGGCAAGGAATACTTCTGGCCCGCTGACGTGGAGCCGGTGCTGGACGCCAGCGGCAAGCAAGTGGCCGCCAAACTGATCAAGCCCGTGGCCAGCGCCGACGGCGAGCTGCCCGCCGGCACGCCCATCGACTACGAAGGCGTGGGCACCATGTCCAAATCCAAAAACAACGGCGTCGATCCGCAAACGCTCATCGAGCAATACGGGGCCGATACCGCGCGCCTTTACACCATGTTCACCGCGCCGCCCGAGGCCACGCTGGAGTGGAACGACACCGCCGTGGAAGGCAGCCACCGCTTTTTGCGCCGCCTGTGGGCCTGCGGCCTGCGCCTGTCGGCCCTGCCGCAACTGGCGCAAGCGGGCAAGCCAAGCGCCCCCGCCGCTTTGGGCAAGGCCGCCCGGGCGCTGCGGCACGAAATCCACACCGTGCTCGGCCAGGTGGACTACGACTACCAGCGCCTGCAATTCAACACCGTGGTCTCCGGTGCGATGAAGATGCTCAACGCCATCGAAGCCTTCAAGGGCGACGGCGATGGCGCGGCCAGCGAAGGCGACACCTTCGCCCTGGGCGAAGCCTTCGGCATCCTGCTGCGCGTGCTCTACCCGGCCACCCCGCACATCACCCACGCCCTGTGGCGCGAGCTGGGCTACGAGGCGCTCATGGGCGATCTGATCGACGCGCCCTGGCCCCGCCCCGACGCCCAGGCGCTGGAGCGCGACGAAATCGAGCTGATGCTGCAAGTGGGCGGCAAGCTGCGCGGCCGTTTCACCGTGCCCGCCAGCGCCAGCAAGGCCGAGATTGAACAGGCCGCGCTGGCCAGCGAAGCCTTCGTCAAATTCGCTGGCGCGAACGCCACGCCCAAAAAGCTCGTCGTCGTGCCGGGGCGGCTGGTCAATGTGGTGCTGTGAGCGGCACGGCCGTGCGGCTGTGAAGGGGGGCGCTTGCGCCCCTCTCCTTGCGTTTAATTTGCTTCTTTATTCATAGCAAGACGTCCTAGTGAAATCTGCGCGAAGCGGCATTTCAGTCCCACTAAATTTGCTCCTCTTTTATGCCGCCTATGCCCCTTCTTTCTGAACCATGACGAAAGCGCCCGCTATGCCTTGCCGCCGCCTTTTGCTCACCGCCAGCCTGGCCGCCCTTGCTGCCGGCACCGCGCCCTGGCTGACGGCCTGCGGCTTTCACCTGCGCCGCCCGCCTGAATTTGCCTTCCGCTCCATTTACGTGGACATGCCCGCCAGCTCCACCCTGGGCGCGGAACTCAAGCGCCAGCTTGCCAGCGCGGGCCTGCAAGTCATCACCGACGCCGCTGAAAAAAACCGGGCACAAGTCATCCTGCAAGCCCTGCAAGACAGCCGCGAGCGCAGCGTGGTCGGCCTGAACGCGGCGGGGCAAGTGCGTGAATACCAACTGCGCGTGCGCTTTGGCTTTCGCCTCGTCACCCCGGCAGGCCACGTGGCGCTGCCTGACGCCGAAATCCTGCGCGAAATCGACCAGAGCTACAGCGAAAGCGCCGCCTTGTCCAAGGAAGCCGAAGCCGAAATGCTCTACCAAAGCATGCAAAGCGACGTGGTGCAGCAGGCGCTGGAACGCATTGCCGCCATTCAACTGCCCGCCAGCGGCCAGCAAGCCGGGCAATAAACAGGCGCCTTCATGGGCAGCCCCAAAGCAGTCAGGCGGCCAAGCGCCCAACTGCCCAACTGCGCGCCGCGCGCAGCCAAGAAGCGCGTGAACAAGCGGCTGGATGGACGCGCGAATATTGAAGAAGCCAGCCCCGGAAATGACACTGCCCGCCCCTGCAAGGCGCAGGCGCGGGCAGAAAAAAGGGCTGCTGAAGCGGCGGGAAAAGCGGGTTTTCAGCGCGCGCTGCGAGCGGGCGGCGTGGCGCTGCCGGGCGCACGGTTGAGGTGGCGGAAGCTGATGCGGCCCTTGCTCAGGTCATACGGCGAAAGCTCCAGCGTGACGCGGTCGCCCGCCAGAATGCGGATGTGGTTCTTCTTCATCTTGCCTGCCGAGTAGGCAACGAGCTGGTGGCCGTTGTCGAGGGTGACGCGGTAGCGCGAGTCAGGCAGCACTTCATTGACGACGCCTTGCATCTCGATCAGTTCTTCTTTTGCCATGAGGGTGAATTTCTCCTTCGGCGGCGCCCGGCGGCCAGGCAGTCCGGGGCCGAATATGTGTGGTAAAGCAACCGGCCATTTTAGTGGAAGCCCCTGCTGCCGGAAGGCGGCAGCGCGCGGCGCGGGCCAGCTTGCACCCTGACACAAGCCCAACAGGCCAGAGGTGGTGTGTAACGGCGATGGCGGACACACTGCAACTCCCCTTCAACTCGATGAAAGGTTCTTCCATGACCAAACGTTCCATCTACGCTTCTTCTGCCGTTGTGCTGCTGACCACGGCAATGAGCTGGGGCATGGCCCATGCCGCCGGCACGGGCATCAAGCCCGTGGATCAGCAGGCCAATGCGCCTACGCCTTCAGCCGTTGCAGGACCACAGGCGCATGAGGCCGCCAAAACCACGGCGCAGCCTTCAGCCGCCCAATCTGCCACCCACTCCGCCACTCAGCCCGCCGCCACGGCAGCCGAACAGGCGCAAATGCCTGCGGTGACAGGACAGGATGGCCGGCAGGCAACCAAGGACGCCGCTTCGAACGCCGCCAAGGGCGCGGCTTCAGGCGCCTTCGGGCCGAAATAAACGCCCGTTTCTGCTCCTTTGCTCAGGCCGGGGCGCGCCCCGGCCTTTTTCATGCGCGGACGGCTCAGTTGTTGATTGAGGTGCGCTCCTGAGCAGGCGAACAGATGCCAGGCGGGAGCTTGCGTCTGGCTGAGCTGATGGCGTTG
>ERZ773049.782-NODE-782-length-19071-cov-12.559056_pt1 | contig 19071 bp, 15 predicted proteins | sample MGYA00580633_ERZ773049 | MGnify/ENA primary metagenome ERZ773049 (study PRJEB29015, sample SAMEA2737991) | human oral metagenome | biome: human oral; feature: human-associated habitat; material: dental | place: China | collected 2066 ... | reverse complement strand
ACGAACCAGGGGTTGGTGGCGTCCTTGGGGACGACGGCGATCGTGTAGTTGCCGTCTCCGCCGCCCTTCGCGGCGGGGCTGGACGAGGATTGGGCTGTGTCGCCGGGTGTGCAGGCGCCGAGGGCGAGGGCGCATGCGGATGCGGCGACGAGGGCTGTAGCTGCGAGGCGGGGCTTCATAGGAGTCTCCTCTATGTGGGTCAACATCGGTGTTGAGGTTGTGGTTGTGCGGCGGCTCTGCTGGCGTGCGGTGGTGCCTGGCGTGTCCGTCTTCGTTGCTGGACCCACCCTGCGGTGCCGCGTGTGCGGTGCTGCTGCGTGCCGGGTGCTCCCGTCCTTGGGGGCGCGTCGGCGTGCCCCCAATCCTAGGACACACGGGTGGTGGCGTTCACTTTCCGGGTCCGTGTGGGACGAGGCCGGGGCGGGTTTTTGGGTTGCGTGTGGGCTGGTTGTGGCCTGATTTGTCAGACGGGTGCGGCGACAGTCCTCGCCACATTGAGACGAAGTGGATTAAATGATGATTGACTGACACTCGCGCCGCCCGACCCCTGCAAACCCGTTCAGTGATTCCTGTCATATGTGCACGTCTGGGCGACGACCGCGCTGACGCGGGAGGATGTGCAGGGCGTGGGCGTTCACATCCTCATCCGCTCAATGCATCAGCACACCCACTGCACGAGAATCCCCTTGTACCCCACTCACCACGCCACCTCGCTTGTGTGTCGTAGATTACCCGTTATTCTTGGTCGCATGACTGCTGCGCACGACGACGACTTCATGGCTCTGCCCGGTATGGAAGCAGATTCCACCGACACCCACCACGCTCGGGAACGTTTATCAGATGACGCCACCCCCCACTCGGCAAACACCTCGCCAAACGCCTCCTCGAAGCCCACGCTGGATGCCCTGCTGGATGAGTATCGTGCGCGCCCGAAGCGCGAGCGCGAGGAGGGCGCACTGTTCGAGTGCCCCATGGTCATGGACACGTCGGGCGCGCCTTGGGGCAACGGCTTCGTGAAGGTTTCGCATCCCCCCGTGCGTGCCGACTCTCAGCGAAGAACATGTTGCCGATGGGTCCCAAGTTATCCATCCACCAACGCTCAGCCATACTGCCGCAACTGAACTAGTCGATACATCACGCTAGCTAAGGCATTCAAATTACTCATGGAGGAAGTAATGACTAAAGAACACAACGAAGTCCCTTGCGCGACAACAGATTTCGCCACAGAAGCCGCATCCCAGCTCGCCGAACTCTTCCCCGAGATCGTAGCCGACGGCAAGATTGATGTCGCCGCGCTCCAGGCTGTACTCGGCGTTGACGCCGCAACCGGCACCGAGCGCTTCGGCCTGTTCTGGCCGGGTAAGACACAAGCCATCCGTGCCGCCCAAACACCCACCACGGCCACGCTCGCACCTGACCGAGAGAACTCTCTGGACTGGGACGCCACAGGCAATGTCGTCATCGAAGGCGACAACCTCGAAGTGTTGAAAGTGTTGCAGAAGCACTACTACGGCAAGATCAAAATGATCTACATCGACCCGCCCTACAACACGGGTAACGATTTCGTGTACAGCGATGACTATGCCGACCCAATCGGTACTTACCTCGAGCGTACGGGTCAGTCTGATACCGAAGGAAAACTTTCGACCAACACCGAGTCAGACGGACGTTTCCACTCCAATTGGCTCAACATGATGTATCCACGCCTCAAGCTGGCCAGAAACTTGTTGCGAGAGGACGGGGTTCTCTTTGTAAGCATTGATGACAATGAAGTCAATAGTCTGAAGTTGTTGCTTGACAACATTTTTGGCGAGCAAAACTTCGTCTCCTTGCTGATTGCACAAACTAATCCTCGGGGTCGCACCTTCGATCGGTTTATCGCAAAAACCCATGAGTATGTGTTGGTTTACACCCGGTCTCTTTCTTCCGAGGCCATTAGTCTGATCCCAAAAAGCGACAAAGCTATCGCCGAATATAAGCTGCATGACACAGTCGGGCAACATCGCCTCCTAGAACTGCGAAACCGCAACCCAGTATTCAATCGAGAAAACCGACCAAACTTGTTCTATCCATTTTACGTTGATCCCGTCACCTTGAAGGTATCCCTGATACCTAGTGAGGATTATTCGCAGGAAGTCTATCCAAGAAACTCTGTCGGAGTAGATGGTTGTTGGACTTGGGGAAAGGATAAAGCTGAGGCGAATCTCGAGCTTTTGTGCGGGCATCAGGCGTCAACAGGAAGATGGACAGTTTTCCGCAAAGACTATCTCGATGAACGGTCGAGTCGAACAAAGAGCAAGTCAATTCTTCTTGACTCCACCTTTAATCATGAAAATGGTAAGGAAACTATGGGGTCACTGTTTGGTAAGACTCCATTTGATTTTCCGAAGTCAGTGTCATTAATTCAGTACATGTTGAGGCTGGGTTCCTGTTAGGAGTCCATAGTCCTAGATTTCTTTGCTGGTTCGGGTACGACTGCTCATGCTGTCATGGCGTTGAATGCCGAGGATGGTGGGAATCGTCGGTGTATTTCGGTGCAGTTGCCCGAGTCGACCGATGAGCAGTCTGAGGCCCGCAAGGCCGGCTACGCGAACATCGCGGAGATTACACGTGAGCGCATCCGCCGTGCTGGGGCGAAGATTCTGGAAGAGGAGTCTGCCAAGCTCGATGGGCATGCTGAGGGCTTGGACGTGGGCTTCCGTGCTTACAAGCTTGTTGACACCAACTTCACGAAGTGGCGTGCCCACTCCTCACTGTCCGAGGAAGAACTCAAGGGCTTGTTCGCTGGCATGGGCGAGTCAGCGGATGATGACGCCCGCCCCGAGGCTCTGCTGACGGAGGTGCTGCTCAAGCTTGGTTTCTCCCTGACGGAGCAGGTTGAGCGTGTGGATGTGGCCGGGCTGGAAGCATTCAGCGTGGCCGGGGGCCTGATGGTCGCGTACCTGAACGAGCACGTCAAGCCCACCCTGGAACAGCTGCGCGCCATGGTCGCCCTTGAGCCTGGTCGTCTGGTGGTGCTGGAAGACGCGTTCCAGGGTGACGACGTGCTCAAGACGAACCTGGTTCAGGAATGCCGCTCCCACGGCGTTGACTTGTGGACGGCCTAAGAGGGAGCGGGTGTGATGCGTTTTCAGTTTGATCCCCATCAGCCATACCAGGCTTCCGCTATCGAAGCGGTCACGGACTTGTTCGATGGGCAGCCCGCGGACGCGGACCAGTTGGTGACCACGTTCCGGCTGTTGCCGTCCGAGCCGGCCTTGTTTGACCAGGGCGAAGTGTCTGGTCAGGTAAGTTTGGATATCGCTGCCGAGGTCGGCGCGGTGGGTAACAACCTGGTGCTGGACGAGGACATGATCCTGGCGAACTTGCAGCGGGTCCAAGACCGTAACGGCCTGGAGAGTGCGCAGGCGCTTGCTGATGGTTTGCAGTTTGACGTGGAGATGGAAACCGGTACGGGCAAAACCTACGTGTATTTGCGTACCGCGTTTGAGCTGGCAAAGCGTTACCAGTTTACCAAGTTCATCATTCTGGTGCCGTCGGTGGCGATACGTGAGGGTGTGAAGACCTCGATTGATTTAATGCGGGAGCATTTCCGCCACTTGTATCCGGAGATCAATATGGATGCTTCGGTGTATGCGGGTGAGCGTGCCGAGGAGGTACGTGATTTCGCGTCGGCGACAAGTTTGCAGTTTCTGGTGATGACGATTGATTCGCTGCGTGGGGATAAGAACACGCGCATCATGCACCAGAACAGGGACAAGCTTGCCGGGCTTCGCCCCCTGGATTATCTGCGGGCAACTCGTCCGATCGTGATCATGGATGAGCCCCAGAACATGGAGTCACAGTTGGCTCAGTCAGCGGTGGCTGATCTGGCCCCGTTGTGCACGCTGCGTTATTCCGCGACCCACCGGGTCACCCGTAACGTGGTGTACCGGCTTGACCCGCTTGACGCCCACCAGCTTGGCCTAGTGAAGACCATCGTGGTCTCGGATGCTCAGGAGCTTGGTGGCACGGCTAAGCCGTATGTGAAGCTGCTTGGGGTGTCTCGCGACCCGTTCAAGGCCTCCCTGGAGTTGGTGTGCCGTAAGAAGGACGGCTCGTATGCCAAGCGCAAGGTGACCGCCACGCAGGGTGATGATCTGGAGCGGATCTCTGGCGGTAACCCGGCTTATGAGGGTAACTGGCGGGTGAGCGAGATCAGTGTCGAGCCTGAACGCATCGAACTGTCCAACTACGGGTACCTGCATGTTGCGGATGAGATCGGCTCGAACCAGGACGCGGTGTTCAGGGAGATGATCCGCGAGACCATCCGCGAACACATCCGTAAAGAACTCCAGGTCCACGCCAAGGGCATCAAGGTGCTGTCCTTGTTCTTTATCGACAAGGTTGCCTCGTATCTGGGGGACGGGGTCAACAACCTGGACGCGAATGGCGACTTTGCGACCTGGTTCGATGAGCTTTACACCAAGGAACTGGCTCGCCAGCCCAAGGCCAGGGGCATCATGCCTGCTACGGCGTTGGAAGCGCGCAGCGGCTATTTCGCCCAGATGAAGTCTGGTAAGGGCAAGAACGCGGTGATGACGTTCAAGGACTCGTCTGGCAAGACCAAGGCGGATGATGACGCGTATGAGTTAATCATGCGTGACAAGGCCCGCCTGTTGAGTATGGATGAGCCGGTGCGCTTCATTTTCTCCCACTCCGCGTTGCGTGAGGGCTGGGATAACCCCAACGTGTTCCAGATCTGCACGCTGCGTGACATGGCCTCGGAAACCGAGCGCCGCCAGACGATCGGTCGTGGCCTGCGTCTACCTGTGAACCAGGCTGGTGAGCGGATTAGCGATACTGGTCTGGCACAGTTGACGGTGGTGGCCAGCGAGTCGTATCAGGCGTTCGCTTCCGCGCTTCAGAACGAGTATCAGAAGGCGGGTGTGGTGATCGGGTTTGTGCGTAAGCAGGAATTCTCACGTCTGCCGATCACGGTTGATGGGAAAGAGACCGTGCTTGGCGCGAAGCGTTCGGCCGAGATCTGGGATCACCTCCACCGGCGCGGTTTCATTAACGACCAGGGCGAGGTCCAGGGCAGTTGGGTGCCCGAGCAGCTTGGCTTCACTATCGACCTGCCCGAGCAGTATGCGGAGTACGAGGACGATGTCATCAACATCGTCAACGCCTGCAAGATGGAAACCATCATCAAGCGCAAGCGCAAGCGTGTGGCCCGCAAACTGAACAAGGAACTGTACGCGGCCCCCGGCTTTGAGGAGTTCTGGGACAAGATCACCCAACGCACCACCTACCGGGTCAAATTCGAACGCCAAGCACTGGTGGACGCATGCGTGAACCGGATCAAGACGGCTCCCAGGATCGAACCAATCCGCATCCAGGTTACGCGTACGAAAATGACGATGACTCGTGGCGGTACCAAGGGCAGCACGCTCGGGTCGCGTGGCGCGAACCTGACCGGCTCCTACCCGCTGCCCGATATCGTGGCCCAGCTACAGGAAGCGACCTCGCTGACCCGAAAAACGATCATCGATATCCTCACCGCTTCTGGGCGGCTTGGAGAGTTTCTGCATAACCCGAACGACTTCATCAAGATGGTCTCAACCTGTATCCAAGAAGAGCTCGCTCACGTGGTCGTTGAGGGGATCCAGTACGAGAAGATCGGCGGGAGTATCTACGAGCTGCGCGAGTTGCAAGAAGACGGGCTGGAGGAGAAAGACCGCTTCCTTGACCAGCTCTACAAGGTGACCAACACGGGAAAAACGGACTTTGACTACGTCGTCTTTGACTCCGCGGTCGAGCGTCAGTTCGCCGAGTACCTGGACGGGCTAGAAGACATTCGTCTATTTATGAAGCTGCCCGACAAGTTCCGTATCCCCACCCCTGTTGGGGATTACAACCCGGACTGGGCGATCATCAAAACCAAGGACGGTCAGGACCGGCTGTATTTGATCCGGGAGACGAAGTCGAGCCTGGATCCGACTAAGCGTCGCCCGGGTGAGAACGCGAAGATTAACGCGGCGATCAAGCACTTCGAAGCCATCGGGGTGAACTACAAGGTCGCCGCCCCGGACAACTGGGGGCTGTAACCGTGATGGAGGGTGGTGTGCTCAGCGATTACCAGGCCAAGTTCTACGCCTACGAGCTGGATCGCTCCTACGCGAGCGATCACGTGGGCAAACTGGCGGGGCTGCTCTTTGACGCCCAGGTCGAACCTAAACCCCACCAGGTGGACGCGGCACTGTTCGCTTTGCACACCCCCTTCACCCCGGGCGTGATCCTGGCCGACGAGGTCGGCTTAGGTAAAACCATCGAGGCCGGGATCGTGATCAGCCAGTACTGGGCTGAACGCAAACGCCGCATCCTCATCATCGCGCCCTCTTCGCTGCGCCAGCAGTGGCGGCAAGAACTGGACGAGAAATTCGCACTCCCAGCGAGCCTGCTTGAACGCGGCAACCTGGAGGAACTGCTCGCCCCCAATGCTGCCGAGCAGGTGTTGATTTGCTCCTATGAGTTCGCCAATTCCCAGCATCTGACCTTGACGCGTCATTTGGATTTGGTGGTGTGCGATGAGGCCCACCGGCTGCGCGCCTACTGGACCGGGCAGGCCAAGATCGCCGCGAACGTGGCACGTATCTGCCGTGCCTCATCCAAAACCGTCATGCTCACGGCAACACCACTGCAAAACCGGCTCGAAGAACTCTACGGCCTCGTCAGTGTTTTCGACCCGGATTATTTCCGCTCCCTGGACACCTTCAAAGAACGCTACGTGAAAAACCCCGGCGGCGTGGGTAACGATGACCTAGCCAAGCGGGTCACTCAGATCGCTAAGCGCACGCTACGGCGGGATGCGGATAAGTACATTCGTTTCACCACCCGCATGCCGCTGACGGTCGCGTTCAACCCCAGCCAGGCCGAGGTCGAACTGTATGAGAAGATCAACGCCTACCTGCAGCGGCCGTTTTTGTGGGCGTTTTCCAAATCCCAACGCCACCTGTCAGCACTCATCGTGCGTAAGCGTCTGGGCTCGTCGTCTTACGCGGTCGCTTCCACACTGGCGTCTATCGCCGCCCGCCTGGAGGCAGAAGCCAAAGCAGGCATGCGGCGTAACGACGCTGGTGGTTTCATCAGCGACCCGGACTTGACCGGTGAAGAACGAGAAGACGCCCAAGAGAGCAACGAAACCGACACTGCATTTGATTCTGCTCCCTTGTCTGGCGCGGATCGGGAGTCGATGCTGGCTGAGGTTGCTGAGCTGCGCTCCTATGCGGATCTGGCACGCTCGATCACGGTTAACCAGAAAGCCGTCAAACTCGTCGACGCGCTCGAGCAAGGTTTTGATCGGCTACGTGCGATCGGCGCGCCTGAAAAAGCCATTATCTTCACCGACTCCACCGTCACTCAGGACTACCTCGCCCGCAGCCTTGCGGAGGCTGGATGGGGTGAAGGCATCGTCTTGTTTAACGGCACGAACAACAGCCCGCATGCGAACCAGATCTATCAGGCCTGGCTCAAAGAAAACGAGGGCAGTGACCTGATCACTGGTATCCCGGCCGCTGACCGGCGCAAAGCCCTGGTCGATGAGTTCCGCAAGCGTGGCCGGCTCATGATCGCGACCGAAGCCGCCGCAGAAGGTATCAACCTGCAGTTCTGCTCCATGCTGGTCAACTACGACCTGCCATGGAACCCTCAGCGCGTGGAACAACGCATCGGCCGCATCCACCGTTTCGGGCAGAAACACAACGTGATCGTGGTGAACTTTTCCAACAAAGGCAACGTCGCAGAAGAACGCATCCTGCAGTTGCTGGCCGAAAAATTCAAACTCTTCACCTCCGTGTTCGGGGCTTCTGACGAAGTCCTCGGCCAAATCGAAGACGGCCTGGACTTCGAGAAAAACATTGCCGCGATCCTAGAACGGTGCACCACTGCAGAGCAGATCGAGGAAGCCTTTAACGAGCTCGAAGCCCGCTACAGTGCGCAAATCGACCGGGAAATGAAACGCACCCGCAAGAAAGTCTTCGACAACCTCGACCCCAAAGTCCGCGACAAGCTCAAGTCTTACGACGCTCAAACCGGCGTCGTGCTCAACGCTTTCGAACGCCTCCTCATCGACCTGACCCGTCACGAACTAGACGGCTACGCGACCTTTAACGACACCGGCACCCAGTTCACCCTCACCAAAGCCCCAGCGGTCGGGATCCCGACAGGCAACTACTTCTTCAAATCCCAGCCACGCACCGGCGCACACCAATACCGCTACGCCAGCGATCTAGCCCAATGGGTAGTCACCACCGCCAAGACACGCACCACCCCACCAGCACACCTGGTCTTCCAAACCCACGGAAGCGACAGGGCCACGGCCATCGCCAAACGGCTGCGTGGCCGCAGCGGACGGATCAGCGCCCACCAAGTCACCTTCACGATGCAAGCCGCAGACCAGCCCCTCAAAGAAACCTACCTACTCCTGGCAGGCTTCTTCGCTGACGGTACCCCCATGGACCAAGAACAAATCCGCGACCTACTTGACCTGAACTGCCTCTCCGCACATCCCACCCAGGTCAACACCCAGGGGTTCGAGGACGCGATCGAGCAGCTGGGCCAAACCGTTGGCGTAGATGTGCAAGAGCGCAACGCCACCTTCTACCTCCAACAAGAAGAACTCATCGACGCCGCCCGACTAGACCTCAAAGCCACCTTCGACGCGAAAATCCGCGACTACCACGCCAAAGAAACCACCGCCGCCAAGGCAGCACGCAAAGCCAAGAACACCGCCGAGCAACTCAAACTCACCCGCGAAGCACGCTCATGGAGACGCAAAGCCGAAGAAGCCGACGACGAATACCGCCGCCAACGCGACAAACTCCGCGACGAATCCGACGCCTGCCTCGACAAAGCCTCCATGGCCCTGGAACCCAAGGAAGAAACCAACGAACTATTCACCGTGTCCTGGGAGGTCTCTTGAGGCAAGAGAGCATCCCAAGTCATCGCAGATGGTGAAATTCAAACGAATCTAGAGATTGGAGCACACAATGCTCACCCGAGCCTTCGTCAGTTTCGACTACGACCATGACCTCGTAATGAAGGGCGCGCTACTGGCGCAATCCAAACTGAGCGACAGCCCATTCGCTATCGCCGACTGGTCCATCAAGGAAGCATCGCCCACTTGGAAGAGCGAGGCACGCAGCAGAATCCGCCACTGTGACGTGGTGATCGTCCTGTGCGGTCGTCATACACATACGGCGACCGGTGTCGCCGAGGAACTCAAGATGGCGCGAGAAGAAGGAATTCCGTACTTCCTCCTTGCAGGTTACCCTACCGGTGATGTCACTACGCCGAGCACAGCACTGCCCTCCGACAAGCTCTACAAGTGGACTTGGGACAACCTCAAGAACCTGGTCGGAGGGAGCCGATGAGCGAACAGGCAGCTTCAGCCGACCCCCAAATCCTTGATATCTACAAGCTGGCGGTTGAAATGGCGGACCGGGTTTCTTCTCGCCGTGCTACGGCGAATGCCTTCTTTCTGACTGTCAACACGGGCTTAGTCGCAGTAGCCGGACTGTTTCCTTCCAATTCTGGTCCCTGGGCATTGCGGGTGACCTGTTTAGCGGGTGCTGTACTAGCGTTCTGCTGGTTCTTGTTATTGCGCAATTACCGTAAACTCAATGAAGCAAAGTTTGAGGTCATCACCGCGATCGAGCGTGAGTACTTACCAGTTCACCCCTTCGGCGATGAATGGATTGCACTGGGTAATTCTGGTGAACCCGCTAGCAGAATCAAGCGGCAGAGGGTGAAATACAGGCAACTAGGGCACATCGAAAAGTACGTTCCCCTCGTGTATGCGGCGCTCTATGTTGCCTTGGGATGGTTGGGTGCGTAAATGAACTACATCGAACGCGATGCTGAACTGATCCGCCAGCAGATTCCCGACGGTACGGAGATACCGCCACAATCAGAGGCACTCTTCCGCACCTATGCGGTACTTATGAGAGCCAAGGGAACAAACACCTGCTGCGAAGACGTCCACGACGCTTGGACTGCTTGGATCAGCGAGACGGACCCCGACCATGAAGCTGCTCGTCCTTTTGACCAACTCGATGCTGAAACACGATCGGCGGATGCGCCCTTTCTCCAGGCAATCATCCAAGCGGCTCGTGTAAAGCAACAGGAATCGCAGGCTTAGATGCGTTTATTCGTAGAAGCCACACGCCCCACACCCGCTATACACCCCGTGCCACAACCCGCCAACGCAAAAGTGGGCCTGTGCGCAAGTTGTTGACGCTTTGTTTATGCGGCTGCGGTCCGGGCCGCTTGGTGTGGTTCGTATTCGATGAGGGATTTGCCGCTGAGGCTGGTGTGCATGCGGCGGTCATGCTGCACCTCGCAATCCGCAGCCGAGTGAAACGACTACTCTCCTCTGACTGCACCGCCATGCCGCAAGCAACTTAAGTCGTCGCTCTGCCAGCATCAACATTTGGTCTCGATCCGGGCTGTCGCCCGTCAGTCCGTTCATGCAGCACACCACCACAGCTCTGAGCAACTCAGATCAGACCACTCTCACGGAGTATACGAATCTCACGAATAGCCTCTCTAACTACCGACTCGTAGCCATTTGTGGCGCCGATATGGAACGCTCGTAGCCCTTTACTTCGCAACAGCTGCGTGACGAGCACTGCGGTGATGCCTGCCTGCGAGAAGACGAAGAAGACAGGCTCGTTGTCGTGTATCGAAGCCTTTGAAAGGAAGGAATCGACGAGCTTGCCAGCCACTTCATCAAAGTCACCTGACTTAACTTGTTTGTATTCAGACTTCTCCAAAGTCGCAACCTCATCGATCGCGACACCGTGATCGAGAAGCATCTGTACACCATCTGCTTTCCCCATAAACGGGACTTGATATCGCTTTCTGATGGTGGCGTCAACGAATATGTAATCTCTATCTTTCTCAACACAATAGAGAATCGATTCAAGCGGCACCCGCACTACATTGAGTCGAGAGGCTTCAGTCATACTTCGAAATTCCTCACAAGCGCGACTCACAGTAAGAATCAGTTGCAATACTGACAATCCAACAGCACCAGCAAGACACCACCAAAGCACGTACTGTCCAGCATCAATAAATTTCTGTTGCGCAGGCGTAGCTTCTGTAATATTCTGCAACGCAGCAATGCACGTCAGGACCACAAATTGGAAGAACAATGTAAAGAGAACTTTGCCTACTTCCCTATCACTCCTCGAAAATCTACTTACACGCTTTTCGAGACTGTATGAATGAACAACATCTTTGACAATTTCACGCGTGAGCTGCTGTCTCACCGAATTTGATGTTTCATTCCTCGAGCTAAGAGCACCGCGTTTCTGGAAAATGCTCACATACTTTAATCCTTTCACCTTACGGCGACGACCAAACCAAAATCTAAATTCAGAACCATTCTTGAATTTTGCATATAAGTCACTTCCCAGCTTCCACAGCGCACCGAACCCTACGAGAACACCTATGGCATCCTTAACATAATCAATCCACTCCACAATTACTCCTTCGCTAGTCGGATCATGTCCGCATCGACAGTCTCATAGGCACTTTATCACCGGACATTACTCCACCCACGTAGGTGTCAAACCGTGAACACCCCACAGCGAGCTGTGCAGTAGTCAAGTGTTAGACAGATTCACCGATGAACTTATCGGTGCTAACACACCGAATACGCACCGACCCTGATAAGAAGTACATCACTGTCTCCAGGCATCTCAGCTCTTCTCGAACCCAATCTGCCAAAACCCCATGTCAAGCAGCTTCACCTGCGGATAGGTGAGGTCGCCGACCCGCATTCCTCGCCGCGCTTCCTCCAAGCGGTCGTTGTGCTTCTCGTAGAACTTCGCGAGCTTGCGCACAGACTCCAGGCTGTATTCCTGCGTTGTCACCTTGTATGTCGCAACGCCATCCTGAAAGAATCTGTCGTACGCGGGCACGCACCCGAGCGTTCCCAAGAGAATTTTCGTGATGAGGACCGGAGACACAGGAGTCGTAGCCTCATGCCCCAGGACCTTTTCGCGGATTGGATGGAAATAGTCGGAGATGTAGTCGTACAGCTTCGTGAGCTGTGCCCGGACGTCACTGTTTCGCAAGTCCATGCACGCGAGCCCAAACAGACAGTCATATTCGGGCTTCAGGATCTCCTCGACGATGGGCACAAGCACCTTGTAGTCCTTCTGCAGCAGGAAGGACGAACCCCGATACATCCCCCAGCTCGCCAGGTAGAAAGCGAGGTGCAGGCTCAAATAGTCACAGTCCGGGGAGGGGTCGGTCCGCGCAACTCGAAACACGCGATAGCAATGCTCCCACGACCTCGAGCGCCCATTCTCATTCGCGCGCGCATCGTCGTAGAAGGTCTGCGCAGCGTCGATCAACTCATCGATGGCTTCCATATCATCTGACCTTCCAGATAGAAATCCAGCCCGTCCACTCCAACGGAGCGGCGGGCTGAACGGTTGACTAAACGTACAATGTAGTCCGTTTGGGAATCAAGCCTATCTCTCCGTCACGGGAGAGCTCGCACTCCCACAGCTCACGACGAGGCCGGGGCTCAGGTCTGCACATTCGTGCGGTTCTGGGAGTTCGGGTGGGAGGATTTGCGTGATGGTTGCTCAGCATTCTTAGTATTTCGTGTCGGTTCTGCGCGCACCCTGATGAGAACGGACGCGCCCCCAACGGTGGGGGTGCGTTGGAGGACACCTCACCGTGGAGGCACACACACCATGAAGGTCCCACCCCTATCCGAGCGACCCGACACCGAGGAAGAAGAGCAAGACTTCCTCACCCCACCAGCGCGTTGCAAGAAGCGCTCCCTAGCAGCCAGGAGAGCAGCACTACGCCCGTGGACAATGGGTATCGGGCTCACCGTACTGGTCGCTGTCGCAGCTGTTGGTGCCTACACGCTGGCTGCGAGCATCAGCTCGTGGAACGATCGCCCCAGCACCGCGGCAAGACCCACCGTGCAATCCGCGCCCATGCCGTCGGCGTCGAGCGAGCCTGCCATGTCGGGCGGCTACGCAATCGGCCCCGACGGAGTCCTCGTACGCCCCGCCGAGTACGCCGTAGACACGTACACCAAACCCGGACTACCCGAAGAAGCCAAAGAAAACACCGAACGAGGTGCCGAAGCTGCAGCAGAACACTACCTCGCACTGCTGGTCTACGCGTGGAACACCGGAGACACACAACCATTCGCAGACATATCCTCCCCCACATCCAAGTTTGCATCGGATTACATCGCAGACATAACTAAACAATATACGAACGGATGGACCTACGGATTGGAATCCAATATCACGCACGTGCTTAGGGTGGAGCCAATAGAAGCAAATGGAATAGATGTTCCCGAAGGATCGATTCTTGTCAAATCCAGAATCGAATCGAGCGACGGTGTAAGTTGCACAATGACGAAATTAGACACCGCAAGCACCTCCTACGAGTCAACACTGACATTCATTATGACCTGGACAGATAACGGATGGGTCGAGACGCAAGGAATAGTCATTGGTGACAATGAAGGCTAAATTTGTATTCCCGAGTATTTCTATTCTCTTTGGATTGTTGTTCTCATTTTTGCCGACAACTGCACCTTCATATGCCACAGACGAGCCTGACGGAAAAATGACAGCACATTCGGACGGATCAGATACAACGATTGCAACAGAAATCTCGAAAACAGAATCTGCACCTGGTGGTAGTTCCAACAACCATAAGCCCTCAGACGACATCCCAAGGCTTACTAACGATGCCACACCAAGCACTGATGCAGTGACATCCATGGCTGATCGGAATTGCGATGGCAAGAGACACGAAGGCGTTCACGCAGACGGAACCACCACGCTGTATGCGTGTCGATCCGTGTTCCCCAAGACCGGTGAAGCCGTATGGACACCTACAACGCGCGAGATCCTGTACTACGCAGCCACGACGGATTCACGCCGACGGCGCAGGCCTGCATAAGCGGCCCGAAGGGGTGTCCTACACGAACAAGTACATTCCCACGCTCGTTGCCGCCACCCATCCAACGCAGACCCACACCGTCACGCTGCTGGGCCATGACATCACCATCACTCTGAGGGCGACGAACTACACGTGGAGCTGCGGAGACGGGACCCCGGACTTGACCACGATCGAGCCTGGGATGCCCTGGCAAGAAGGCATGGACCCCAACACGGATCCCGCCCTGATCCGCCACTACTACAAGGCTCCCAACGGGTGGAAGTCCTTCCTGGACGGCCCATACCCCAGTGCCACACGCACCATCACGCTCACCACCACCTGGGCGGGCACGGCCACCAACCCCTTCACCGGTGATACCCAAACCATCAACGGCCTGATCACCACCACCGAGACAACGGGACCATTCCCCCTCGGTCAACTCATCGTCAACGACACCGACACCTGGGAAGAAAAACAAGGCCACTAAGCGCGTGATGCACCATGATCACCAAACTCTCCCCCATCGGCAAGTGGATCGGCGCTGCCATCGCCGCTGTTGTCATCATCGGCGCATCGTTCCTAGGGTTCCACGCGTTCAACGCACGAGCCCATGCGAACGCGGAGCTTCAGTCCGGAGCACAGTCGCCCCAGTCTGACAGCACCGAACAATCTGACTCCCAATCGGGAGACACCCCTCAATCCGCAGAACCAACACCCGTTGACGTCCCGAAGCCCACTCCCCCGCCACACCTCCACAGGGAAGGGCAGATCGGCGCCCAGGCCACCGCTCAGTATTACGTCGAATTAACGGCATACGCGATCAACATGGGCGATACCGAGGAATGCATGAAGATTTGCGACGAGGGAGAATCCTGCTCGGCCTTTGATACCGACGTGCACACCTTGCATACGAATCGCATCGTAACCCAGCCAGTTTCGATGAAGTACCTCATGACAAAGCAAGTCTGGGAATGCACTGATAGGTATGACGGCACATGTGGCACATGCATTAAGTTCGATTATTCTTCAGTGAGTGGGCATGCAGTTCGAAAAGACGATAACGCTGACAATCCCCAGTATTCCACAATCGAACTATCCAACGATAGAACAGAAAGCACCCATCACTATGAAGGAATCATGCTACTCGCTTATGAAGGAGATACGTGGGTAGTAAAACGAGTCTGGAGCCAGAGAGAATAAGCCCTACAGAACAGTCCACCATCCTTCAAAAGCGGACATCCGCAGCGATGGTCCACCAGCTGCAGTCAACGAACCGCACAACATCGACCTGACATCTTCAACGCTCACGTTCGACAGAACTATGCTCTGAGGCCTCAGCCCACCATCGTGGGCTGGGGCACCAACGTCGATGTTTCACGTGACAGCCCCCAGGACAGCAACATGAAGTTCTCAGCTCCCTTGAACAAGCTCGTAACGCACCCAACGTCGTTGACCCGTGGACGTTACCAGGCCTCGTGACACAAGGTCCCGCAGATCTGCTCGCGCTTCTTCAGCGGTCACACCAAAGCGCTCCCTATACTCCCCATTGTTCCACGTACGCCCGTGGCGCATATCGACGAGCGCTTCTTTCTGGCGACGATTCAGCCCCGCCGTTGCCTCGCGCCCAAACCCGCCAAGCCAGACAAGATCACCATCCGGTATCAACGCAGAGTTCGGGAAGTGTACTGTAAACGACACGCCGTTATCGTAGAAGCGCGGCTCCGCCATCCCAGCCTCGCGCAACGACCGGCGAACCTCCCTAATCCCGGTACCCATCGCCTCGATCACACGTCCGTTACGCCCTTCAACGTTGCGGCAAATCTGGTAGAGACGCTCATTCACCGCAGGGTGATCACCTGCACCAAGCCGATCAACGGTAATGCCTAACAAGCCGCCCGGATTCGTCAATCGAAATCCATCACGAGTGATTCTCAGATCGATACCCTTGCCCCTCGAGGCCTCAGACAGGTCGCGATGAACCAGCGCGTTCGCGATAACTTCGCGCGCTGCCAAAAGGGGTACCGCGTAATCTGTCAGGCCGCGGCCGTCACTCGTTACCACTTGTCGTGACTCGACATTCTGACTCACCCAATCCAAGACCGCATCCAAGATCACCGGCAATGCACCCGTGAAATCACGCCGGTTGACCGCCCTCACTTCCCCACTCCCCTCTACTGCTGCGGTCACGGTCAGATGAGGAAGAAGCCTCTGCGGATATTCACCCAGCGCATACAGGCCTGCGACCGTCAACTCTCCACTCTGGCGGTCCGCAATGACACCCGTGTTGTAGAGGGCCTCCTCGTCGGTATAGTCGACGAGGCGCGGCGTCGTTTCGCGAGCAGATGCCAAATACTGGGTGACCAGGGTTTGGTCGAGATCTCGTAGCGAACTACCTTGCACCGGTTCCGCATCAGCTATCGGCCGACGATGGCGCAGCAGGAGCATCTGCTCCTCCGATGGTGCCATTTCATAGTCCCCATCGTACTGCCGGAGATACGCTTTCTTATCCTTCAACCAGCGCACGGGCTTCTCGTTTACATCAGCACCCTCAACGTTGACAACCCCGACTGTATTTCCATCCAGATCAAAGGTGCGCACATCTACCCTGATCGGCGGACGGAAACCATTTTGTGCCTGATTAGCCGCTCGCTTCAACAGGTTATCAACGTCATCGACGCCGACGACGCTGATACCATCCCGCTCCGACACACCCAGCAGGATTACGCCTCCGCCCGGCTTGTTTGCAAACGCGCACAGTGTCGGACCCAGCTGCTCTGGCGAGTACTCCGAGAAGGTCTTCGCCTCGATCGACGTGGTATCACCACCACGCAGCTCAAGAACGGCCAGAGCACCCAGCAGGTCATCGAGATCATTGATCATAGACTCAATTTTATTTCATAGACCCACTTATCTATCTTATAGAACCCCACTTCTATGTCATAGATGCCCATTTCTATCTCATAGAATCCTCAGAAGATCCCATAGAAGTTCATTGACGACGCGGAACGCGACATAGAGGGACTTCAGGAAGTGCGAGGCAGGCACGGAAGCACGCGACACGGCACGATACCGCCACCTCCGCTCTTACCACGTAGATGTTTCACGTGAAACAATCGCGGGAACAGTCACCAAACGGCCTCGCGCACGCCGCCGCAACTACTTGCGGTGGTAGCGCGGGCTCGTGCCCAAGTGCGTCGGGTAGACGTTCAGGCCATCCTTCAGCTTCGACTCGTCCAAGCCACGATACGTGTACGAATTATCGTTCACAATATCCGTCGGATCCACGACGCCATCCGCGTACTCCTGGACCTCCTCCGGCGTCGGATTCGACCCGCCCTGCTTCTGCGCCAACGGGTTCTCATCAGGGAACTGCGACGGATCCGTATTCAGGATCGCGCCCGGATCGATGCCGCCAAACCCGGTGTACTTGTTCCACCCATGATCAGGATTCAAGCCCGTCTTCACCAGCAGCTGCAGCAGCTGATTGGAAGTTGCCTCAGGCCACCGCTGCTTCGCCAACGCCAGAACGCCCGTGACGATCGGCGAGGCGACCGACGTACCAGAGATAGTGTCGTTAGCGCCGGTTTCGACATTACGGAAGAGCACAGGCCCGCCGATCGATGTCGTCACCACTCCCTCACCCCACGAGGAGTAATCCTGCCGAGTCCCATCGACACTGATCGCCGTCACACCAACAACGCTAGACCACGCAGACAGCGACGTACTGTCATCATCACGTGAACTGTTGCCGGCAGCGTTGACCAAAATGACCTGTTGTGCGATCGCTCGAGCGGTAACCCACTTGAGTTCCTTATACTCATTCGGCGTCGAGGCCGAGACGTTAACGATCTGGGCCCCATCATTCATTGCCTGATTCAACAGCCATGGCTGGCTATCCTTGGTGACGCCACTGGGGTCATCACAATCGCTGCCACTTTGATCGCCATCGGCACCAAATGTCCCCTGATACGCAAGAAGAGAGACCTTCGGTGCCACACCATAATCCGCAGACGCAAGGATAGAAGCAACCCCCGTGCCATGCGTCTCAACAGCAGGCGAAGAGGTAATCGTGCACGGCGTTTTCACCGTGATGTTTGCACCCGCAAGCTCAGGGACGGAGGTATTCACCTTGCCATCGATCATCGCGACAGTGACGCCCTCGCCCGTGTAGCCCTTCGCTCGCGCCCGATCCAGTCCGTAGTACGCGAAGTACGGCTGATCGGCCGCGGTGATCGTGTCGGCTGCGTTCGCGGGGGCAGCGGGAATCGACACGATGCCCGCCGCGAGCGCGCCCACGGCAGCCGCGGCGACGCTGTTCCTCACGCGCGACCGGCTGCGCTTACGCCGCTTCACTTTCGCCTCACCTCCACCCACAAACGTGGGCCACAGAACACTGTGCTACCCCGCCAAGCATATGACCAGTTGTTCACGTTAACAAGCGAATTACAGGTTCACGAGGCCAGGGCCAGGTCCTCGGAGAGGCCCACACACAGGCCCCCGCTCACAGGCCCACTCACAGCACCGCCAGGACCTCACCCCCGCCTCTCGCGCAGACTCCGCGCGAGGACCCCATGCCTCGGCGCGAAGACCCAGGCGAGCACGAAGCACGCGGTCAGCACCAGGACGATCGTGGCGCCCGTGGGCACGTCCAGCGCCCACGACAGGTACAGGCCCACCAGGCCTCCCGAAGCCCCGAGCACGGGCGACAGGATCATCATGGTCCCCAGGCGGTCGCACAGGAGCCGCGCGGTGGCCGCGGGGGTCACGAGCAGGGCGAGCACCAGGACGTTGCCGATCGTCTGCACGGAGATCACGACGGCCAGGGCCACGGCGACGTACAAAGACAGATCCGCCAGCAGCACGTGCACGCCCGCCGCCCGGGCGCTCTCGCGGTCCAGGGTCACGGCGACGATGGGCCGGTGTGCCAGAAACAGCATGAGGAGCACAAACAACGCGCCACACAACACCACGGGCACGTCCGACGCCGGGATACCCGTGATCGAGCCGAACAGGAAGTCCTGCAGGCTCCCCGCATACCCGGGCGCCCGCGCGATGATCGCGACACCCAGCGCAAAGGCGCCGACGAAGAGCACGCCGATGACG
>ERZ773049.779-NODE-779-length-19094-cov-14.498556_pt1 | contig 19094 bp, 14 predicted proteins | sample MGYA00580633_ERZ773049 | MGnify/ENA primary metagenome ERZ773049 (study PRJEB29015, sample SAMEA2737991) | human oral metagenome | biome: human oral; feature: human-associated habitat; material: dental | place: China | collected 2066 ... | reverse complement strand
CAGGGGGAGGTTTGAGGCGGCTCCAGGGGGAGGTTTGAGGCGGCTCCAGGGGGAGGTTTGAGGCGGCTCCAGGGGGAGGTTTGAGGCCGCCCGCAGGCGCTAAACGGCGGCTGCCCGCACCTGCTCGGCCAGCTCCCGCAGCGCCTGCTTCAACTCCGCGGGCTCTACGACTCTCACGTGCGCGGCCAGCCTGGGAAGCACCTCCGTGGCGTGGGAGACATCCCCGAAGGTCGCGCACACCTGGACCCAGTCCTCGCCTTGGGCACCACCCGCGGGCCCCGAGAGGTTCTCGACCCGGTCGACGGACACGAGACCGCGAAGCCTGCCGAGCACGCACCGCTGCACCTCGAGCACCGCAGACACCGGAGTGAAGCGGTTCTGGAAGCGGGCACGGGCGCGATGCCACTCCTCGGCGACATCGATCTGCGGCGCGGCGTCATCCTCCCGGCCAACGTGCAGATGATCCATGCGATCAAGCCGGTAGAAGCGAACGTGCCCCGACTCGCGACCCCCGACGAGATACCAGTCCGCCGCCGCACACAGCAGCCCGAGCGCCGTCGTCGTCACCTCCGAGACAGTGCCCGAGCTTCCGGCCGTGTAGCGGAATCTCACCCGGCACCGGCCCTGAGCCGCCGCCAAGGCCTCCTGCAGCCAGGAACGGCGCTGTCCGCCCAGCCACCCGTTCGGATCGACGACGACCCGGGATCCGAGAAGCGTTTCCCCACTGCGGTCAGCGGCACGACGCACCTTTCCGATCGCCGAGCGCACCAGATCCCCCAGGCCCAGCGCGCCCGCCGTCGGCAGCGAGGCCACCGCGGTCAGCGCCCGGGCCTCGTCCCGGCTCAGGCCGAGAATATGCGGACGATATCCATCAACCAGGGCGATCCCTCCGCGGCTTCCCCTGGTCGTGTATACCGGCACGCCAGCCGCCGACAGGGCTTCGACGTCGCGCAGGACCGTCCGGGTACTGACCTCCAGCTCGGCAGCGAGCTGCGCCGCAGGAATCGGCGCGGACCGGCCACTCAGAATCCAGGTCAATCGCAGGAGTCGATCAGCTCTCATGGCGCTCCTCTCACATACATGTCAGAAGATGTCATATATGACGACGAGAGTGGTGGACACCTATTGGAACCACCGAAAGGACCACCATGAAAGCCGACCTCAGCGCCTACATCACCTTCGAAGGGCGAGCCCGCGAGGCATTGGAGCACTATCAGACAGCCTTGGGCGGAAAAGTCCTCATCGAGACCTTCCGGAAATGGGGAATCCCGACTGCTCCCGGGCATGAGGACGACGTCGTCTACGGCGTGCTGCGCACCGACGACGGATTCGTGCTGCGGGTCAAGGATCGCGCATCCGACGAGGAGCCGGTCGAGCAGGGGACCGCTTGGGCTCTGTGCTTGAACGGCGAGGAAGCGGAGCGCCTCACCGCCTGCTGGAATGCGCTGACCGAGGGCGCCACCATCATCGAACCGCTTCAGGAGATGCCATGGGGAGACCTCAATGGGGCTCTCATCGACGCCTTCGGAATTAGGTGGTCCGTCAACATCGGCAGCTCGGAGTGACAGATTCCGTCATCTTTCGTCGAGATCGGTCGTAGTCCGCACCGAGATCGGTCTGGGGCGCCTGCTGGACGCCGTCCGAGAGCCAGAGCCGGGACAGTTGAGCACACCGACCGGGCCAGACGACGGCGCGGCTGCACCAGACTCACCTGGGTCTGCGACACTCGCGGGGAAGAAGCGGACGTGAACGGACTTTTCTCCCATCCGTCTGGCCTCCACGCTCAGACGGATGGGAGAAAAGTCCGTTCATGCGAGGAAACTCCGTCCACGTCACCAACTGCCCCGCCAAACGCCCTGCAGTAGCGGGCCCGACACCGCGCACCTACTTCTGGAGGCTGAGCCCGTGCTCACCAGGGGCCTCCTGGTGCTGCTCCGCCCAGAGAGATGCCGATGCGCGGCGAAACCGGCCGAGCTCCATAGCCGTCAGGCCGACCAGGAACGGGCCGAGGCCCAGATGTCCGCGACCGGACCTGCAGAGCGGGCTCCATGTCATGCAGAGCGACTACTGAATGAACGCCCCGGTGATCAGCCTGGAGATCGCGGCCCCGTCCTCCACGGTGGTCGGCGCGAGGAGCGCGTTCGGCGGCCTCGGCACGACGGTGGTTGCCCTGAGCATGCTGCCGCTTGTTGCAGCCTCGCTTCTCAGATCCCGCGAGCGGACATGACGCCGTCGATCGCCCGCAGCTCGTCGAGGACCTGGGGCTCGATCTCGCCCTCGACGTCCACGAGGGTCACGGCCAGCTCACCGCGGGACTTATTCAGCAGGTTGGCGATGTTCTGCCCGTGCTGGGCCACGATGGTGGAGACCTGCCCCACCATGTTGGGCACGTTGCGGTTGACGATGACGAAGCGGTGGGTGCCCTCCTGGCGGGCCATGACCGCCTCGGGGAAGTTCACCGAGTTGTGGACCTGCCCGTCCTCTAGGAAGCCGCGCAGGGAGTCGGCGGCCATGATGGCGCAGTTGCGCTCGGCCTCCTTGGTGGAGGCGCCCAGGTGGGGCAGGGAGATGCACTTGGGGTGCTTGTGGACCTTCGTGGAGGGGAAGTCGCACACGTAGCCGCCCAGGGTGCCCTCGTCGAGGGCGGCGACGACGGCGTCGGTGTCGACGATCTCGGCGCGCGCGAAGTTGAGCAGCACCGCGGTCTCCTTCATCAGGGCGATCCGCTGCGTGCTCACCAGCCCACGGGTGGCGTCGATGAGCGGCACGTGGATGGTGAGGATGTCGGCACGGCGGAAGACCTCTTCAATGGAATCGGCCCGCTCGACCTCGGCGCTCAGATGCCAGGCGTGCTCAACGCTGATGCCCGGGTCGAAGCCGACGACGTTCAACCCCAGGCCGAGGGCGGCATTGGCCACCTGCACGCCGATCGCTCCCAGTCCGACCACGCCCAGCGTGCGGCCGGGCAGCTCGAAGCCGACGAACCGCTTCTTGCCGGCCTCGACGGCCTCGGCGATGGCGGCGTCGTCGCCCTCGAGCGTGTGGGCGAAGCGTGCGGCGGGGATGAGGTTGCGCGAGGCGATGAACAGGCCCGCCAGCACGAGCTCCTTGACCGCGTTGGCATTGGCGCCGGGCGTGTTGAACACGGGGATGCCCCGCTCCGTCATGGCGGCGACGGGAATGTTGTTGGTGCCGGCACCGGCGCGGCCGATGGCCAGGACGGAGTCGGGGATCGGCGCGTCGTGGAGCTTCGCCGAGCGCACGAGGAGCGCGTCGGGATCGTTCAGGGAGCCGCCGACGTCGTACAGGTCGTCGGGGAAGCGGGAGAGTCCGGCGCCCGAGATGGCGTTGAGGGTCTGGACGCGGAACTGCTTGTGGGTGGTCATGGGGTCCTTCGCTGACGTGTGCTGACGTGCGGGATTCGGAGCTTGGGTGTGAGTGCTTGGGCTGTGAGTCAGGCGCGGGTGCGCTCGAAATCGGCCATGTAGTCGATGAGGGCGGTGACGCCCTCGGCGGGCATGGCGTTGTAGATGGAGGCGCGCATACCGCCGACGCTGCGGTGCCCCTTGAGGTTGGTCAGGCCCGCCGCTGCGGCACCGGCGAGGAAGTCGGCGTCGAGGGCGGAGTCGGCCAGGGTGAAGGGGATGTTCATCCAGGAGCGGGAGCGGGGCTCGACCGGGTTGGCGTAGAAGTCGGAGGCGTCGATGGCCTCGTACAGTCGGGCGGCCTTGGCCCGGTTGCGCTCGCCCATGGCCGCCAGACCGCCGGTGCCCTCGATCCAGTGGAGGATCAGGCCCAGCAGGTAGATGGAGAAGGTCGGCGGGGTGTTGAGCATGGAGTCCTTGGCCGCCATGACGGTCCAGTCCCAGATGGCGGGGACGTCGGGGCGGGCGCGACCGAGCAGGTCTTCGCGGACGATGACGACGGCCAGGCCGGCCGGCCCCAGGTTCTTCTGGGCGCCGCCGTAGATGACGCCGTAGCGCGAGACGTCAATGGGGCGCGAGAGGTAGGTGGAGGAGAAGTCCGCGACCAGCGGGACATCGCCGGCGTCCGGGATGTAGGGGAATTCGACGCCGCCAATGGTCTCGTTGGGCGTGTAATGGAGGTAGGCGGCGTCGACGGGGACCGTGAAGGAGCCCTCGGCGGGGGTGGTGGTGTAGGAGGAGGCGGCCTCGTCCGCGAGGGTGTTGACGACGACGCCCTGGCGGCCGGCCTCCTTGATGGCCTTGGCGGACCACTGGCCGGTGTTCAGGAAGGCGGCGGGGTCGCCGGGAGCGGTGAGGTTGGCCGGGATGGCGGAGAACTGGCCGGTGGCGCCGCCGGCCAGGAAGAGGACGCGGTAGTTGTCCGGGACGCCGGCGACGGAGCGGAGAGTGGCCTCGGCGTCGGCGGCGCACTCGACGAAATCCTTGCCGCGGTGGGAGACCTCGAGCACGCTCATGCCGGAGCCCCGCCAGTCCGTGAGCTCGGCGGCGGCCTGCTCGAGGACGGGTAGGGGGAGCTGGGCGGGACCGGCGGAGAAGTTGTACACGCGCATGGCGCCACGATAGTCGGGTACCGACGGCGAAGGCGGAACGTCTCATGGGGCGGTGCGGGGCCGGCGGCCACCGCCCTGCACTTACTGCGCTTACTCCGCTCCTTCACCCCTTACTCCGCTCCTTCCAGCCGTACAGCAAGGGGCAAAGGAGCGGAGTAAGCGAAAACAGGCGCCGCTGAGGCACTATCGACAATTGACTAGAGGCCGATTCCAAGAATGTTGCCTTTTCCAACGGCATGCCTTACCCCCGCATATGCGGGGCAAACTCCGGGTTCATCACGACGGCGGTCGTCATGCCGCCTCTACCCCCGCATATGCGGGGCAAACCCTTGTAGAACCGTGGAATTCCGCGGGAGCCTATTCTCCCATAACCCGCTTCTCATTCACTGCCAGCCCGCCGGCCTCCTCCGGAACGAGACACACGCCGTCCAGGACCACTGGGCCGGCAACAACCTCGTCGAAGACAACTGTAAGGTGAGCGGCGCTGCCCGGCTCGCACGCATCAGACCCAACCGACGCCCGCGCCTGCATATGACGCCCCACCCAGACCAGACGCACACCCAGCTGGTCTGCAAGCGCCTGGACCCGCTCAACCGTAACCTCCGGTTCCATCTCGACGGGCACCACCGAAGTCCACACCGATGACGGCGCAGTCGCAGCGCGCACCACCCTCGGCAGCGAGGCCAGCTCGCGCAACTCCGAGGGCCGCACCTTCACAACACCACTGCGCACGGCGAGATCGATCGCTCCCGGCGCTGAGCCCGCTTGCAGCACAAACCCGCGCAGCACGGGCACTCCCCGCCGTCCGACCTCCCCGAAGAGTGGCAGCACCCACTCCAGAGCTGGCACCTGTCCTCGCAACTGATCGACAATGGTCGTCGCGTCAGCCGCGCTCACAGTGACTCCGCCCGACCGCCCCCCGGGAAAGCGATACAGGACCGCGTCGACAAGTATGTCTCGCGGCGCCAAGGCCATCACCTGCGCGCCGTTATCAGCACCAGCCCGCCGATACCGTGCAGTAGGCCGCACATCTAGGGGCGGATGGGTACCGGTCACACGGCTGCGCCTGCGCTGCTCCTCGCGCTCGTCAAGGGCGCGCAGCAGCTCTGGAGTCGCCACCCTCAGGGCGCACCTCCCGTTCTCATCAGGAATCCACCGACTGTGAGCTCCCGGCGCTTCTTGGGCGCCCTCCACCACGTCAAGGATTACCGACGACGTGGGTCGCCCCAGGTACGTCACCAGCCGAGCAACCCGCCGCAACGCCTCCACGTCCACATCTTGCGCATCGCCGAAGACCCAGCGCACAACGTCGTCGGGCCCCGTTCCGATCAGGGTGCCGCGCTCAGGATCCTTGAGGCCCTTGCTCGCAAAACGAGAATTAACATCGACAATACCGGTCATCCTCCCTCGCCTATCGAGCTTAATCTCATTGTTGACCGGCACCCAGCGCCCGTAACCGATCCGACGCACCCCGGCACAGGGTGCCGAGATCCTGGGGGCCGCCAAGAAGAAAAGACTCTCCACGACGCCTACTCCGCTCCCGCTCTCGTGCGCCGCCGCCAGGAGCGCAGCCGCCAGACGAGCCGGAGCGGGAGGCCACTCCGGTCCCCCGTCGCGATCGTGGGCGTTGAACTCTCCTGTCGGGAAGCGCGCCGTCACAGTAAAGGCCGTCATGACTCGGCGCTGCCGTCAATGGCAGTCATAATCTTGCCCAGAGCAGAGTCACCCATAATGTGGGCCGTTTCCGGCTTCTTCCACCCAGCCTCGGCGCCGAGCTCACGCACCAGGGAGGCCAGCTCGTCGATGTCGGGAAGTTCCAAAGGCTCCGGAGCAGCGCCGTGACGCTCCACCCGTACCTCCAGCCCGGGCTCAAGCAGACGCAGCTCCGCGCCGGCCCGCAGCGAAAGGTTCTGGTGGTGCAGAAGATAGAGCAGGAGCGTGAGAGACACCGTGAGTGAGCGCGCCGGCTCCGGCTGAGTGAACTTAAAGGCCCGCAGGCCGGTGAAGGAGAAGAAGGCATGACTCTCAATGGTGCGGTACGTCAGATCCGACGGCGTCGCCCGATCCTTCTTCTTCCCGGTCAGGTCAGTCGGCGGAAGAGAACCGAGGCCCACGGTCGAGAGCTTATTGCCCCTGATCGTCGTCTCGGCATCGACGGCGGCGAAAAGGGCATCGACCTTGCCTGCCATGCGACGCCGCTCCTCAACGCCCGTTGCAATGAACTCGGCGGTGAACAGGCGCGCAGAACGGGAGTCCGCGGGATTCATAACGTAGTAGCCGAGGTACTCGTCGCGCCCCTCCTCCAGCTCCGACCGGTTCTTCTTGCCCGACCGCTTCTTCTTGTTGGCATCGTCGGCCGCTTTCTGGGAGCGCTTGGTCTGCGAGTGCCACCAGCCGAAGGGAATTGCTGTCGGAAAACCGGTCAGGAGAGCATCGGGTTTCTTACGCGTAGCCTGCTGGATCGCGTCAAAATCGACGCCGACCTTCCGCAGCTCGTCCCGTGCCAGCCGCCAGGTCGTATCGGCCTGCCGGTGGGAGAGCTCGACCGAGGTGGTGATCACCTGGTCATTCTCATCCACAAAAGTTACGAGCGGGAAGTTCAGGTAGTCGGCAAGGGTCTCGTCACCGAACCGTTCCGCCAGGAGGGCCTCACAGCGTGAGGCCACCGAGCCCCAGGAGTCGATAGTGGCGGCCTGCTCCCCATGGGCGGTGGTGAAGATGCCAACGACCTTCCCGTCCTGTCGGATCGTCCCGGCTGGTGGGGTGACGGTCGGCCCGGTGAGGGACTCGTAGGCTCCTGTGAGGGACAGGCCCGCGACCGCAGGATCGGAGACGCGATCGATGAGCAGTTTGTGGAATTCTGATGCGGTAGTCATACATGGCTCCTTCGATGGGGTCCGGGATAGAGTGACGAGCAGAGGAAGATCGATCAGACAGGCACGCTCACAGGACGATCGGCATGCCGTAGCCGAAGGCCTTCCCGCGCCCGATCCCACGGGTGTAGGCATCACAGCCCTCGGCAAGCCCCGTGACGGTGGCGGTGAGGTCCCGCACCGTGAAGGACCGTCCCCGGGGCGGGGCGGTCTTCCGGCCACCCTCGGTGCGCTGAGCGCGCAGCAAACGAAGCCGTTCTCCGGGCGATCCCACCCTCCACCGCTCGGACACGACGACGGCGTCGGCCTCGATACCGCGACGGGCCAACAGTCCCCGAGCCCAGGCCTCGGCCTCCTCGTCGAAAATAGGACGGGAGTGACTGCGGCCCTCGGGGTCCTGGTGGCGTTTCTCGGCCACGACCCGCACGGTGAAGCGCTGTCCGACGGCGAAGCCGTCCGGCGCCTTGATGTGCTCGGCACCGCCAATGTCGAAAGGGGCGCGGAACCGGATCACAGCATGCCCGCTGCGCCCGCCGATATCGGTGGGCAGAGCCAGGCGGTAGAGAACCCCGAGGTCCGCTCGGGCAGCCCGGGATGCACCCGCCAGGTCCGGGAGGAAGGACATGGCAAGACGATGGATACCGTCGGGGCCACCCAAGGACGGCAGGGCCTGGGCCAAAGGCAGGGAGACGATCTGGTCAGTCACGGGATCCTCCTTGAGCTACAGCGGCCGGTTCTTCCTTCGCGGGACCTAGGAAGCTAATGGCTGGCCCCGGCTGGCTAGAGAGAAGGATTGCTGAGCTCCATCTCGGCCAGGGCAGGCGGTCCGGCGGCGACTCATGAAGGTCGAGGATCATGGTGATGGTCAGGGGCACGGGGTTGAGCACCCAGGTGAACACCTTACGCGGACCCGATGACACCGGTCGCTGTGCGGGCTGAAGGAGGAGCTGGCCGCAGAAGGCCAGCAGGTCGATGAGCGGATGAACATCGCACTTCTCCGAGCCGCTCGTGAGCCGTGGAGTGGGCTGACTGGCGGAGAACCGCAATCCCGGCTTGGCCTCGGCCACAGCCAGGCGCCCATCGAGCAGTCGGGCGATCTCAACTGCAGCAGTGGCGCGGGCGGCCTCGGGTGCGCCCGCGCTGAGCAGGGACCAGGTGTCCCGCACGGACTTGGCGCTATAACTTTTGCTGCTGAGCAGCGTGAGCGCCGCAGCGCCCACCTGGATATCCGTCTTTTGCTTTTTGGCGGATTTTGACGACGCTGACAAGTCAGACAAGTCATAGGTCTGGACGACATTATTCGCAATGAGCCCGGCCGCGTCCCGGCTCGCCTTCCAGGCAGCTCGAGATAGTGCGTTGGCGACCGTCCGACTCGGCGTCGTCGTCTTAACCCCCTGAAGAGAGCGGTTCTCCAGATCCCACGTGCCGGCGACCAGGGCCTTCGCGGCGGCCTGCGCCAGAGCGTCTGCGTCACCAGCCCAGGTGAGCACCGGCACCGCCCAGTCGCCCTCGAAGTGGAGTGCGGCTCCGGTGAGAAGAGAGGTCAGGCCCCAGCAAGCCAGGACGTGGGCGGGCCGATGCCCAGACAGAGCCGCGAGTCGGTACTGGTAGTCGCTCGGCCGCTCAGTCGGTGCGGGCATCTCACTCATCTCAGTCATCTCACTCATGGTCTTCCTGCTCCTTTCGGGAGACCTCCCAGTCGGCCAGTCTCAGGACCGCCTCCGCGAGCGCCAGCCCGTAGGGTCCGTAGCGCTCATTGAGCCGGTGGAAGGACTCGATCTGCGCGGCCCACCGGGGAGAGGCGGGATCCAGGTAGGGCTCGCTCACGCCGTCGTTCTGCAGGCAAACGGGCCCGGGCCCCCGGTAGAAGCCGTGGTGAGCGAGGACGAGATGGCGCACCAGCTCGTGGTCATGGGGCTGCAGGACACCGGAGGCAACCGCCTCGTCAAGCACCCGGGCCGAGGCCGCCTCGTGCCGCCAGCCCCGGGGAACACCGGCCAGCATCGTCGAGCGCCGCCACAGCCGCCGGGGCAGCGCGGACTTGGCCAGCGGTCTCACCAATCCCGTGTCCTCTTCGCCGTCTTCGCCCTCTTCCACAAAGGTGAGCCAACCGCTTTCCTCGTTCATCCGCAGGGCGGCCTGGAAGGCGGCAAGCTCCGCCTTGCCGGCATCGTGATAGGCACCCGCCGCAGCAATGTCACCCACCACGTCCTCAGGCAAGCCGATGGCGCGCGCCCACCGCTGCGCGCACTCGCCGACACCGCGGTTGTGCTCCTCCAACGGGACAGCGCGAAGGGACTCCTCTTTCGCCGGACGGGCGAGGCGGAGACGCAGCCAGGGATGGTCGGAGTCCTCGCCCAGGACGTCGGCGGTCAGCACCCAACCCTCAGGGGCAGCAACCTCTTCGATCAACTCGCGCAAGGTGTCGGCACGCGTCAATCCCTCGGCGTCGGCCTCCCCACCAAGGTCGGTGAGGACGACGCGCGGCGCCTCTGCACCCTCCCGCCCGCACAAGGCCTCGGCCTCCATCTTCTCGCGCAGCTCCTCAAGGTCCGCCCCCGGCATGAGCAGGCGGTCGGACAGGTCCTTCCCGGCGCCGTCGGTCCCGAGCACGCCCTCAGCCGCACGTGAGTCGATGACCAGGACAGCACCGGGGCGCACGGCCTCCGCATCTCGCGCTTCCGTCAGCACCCGGGGCGGTTCCTCGCGAACCGGGTCGAGGACAATGACCGGGGCTGTCCCGAGAGCGGTCTGAACCGCCTTGCGCATGTCGGCCATCCGCAACGTCCAGCCCTCGGCCCGCAGGTCGGGGAGAAAGTCCTCGAGATCGGCCAGGAGCGGCCCCTCGGCCACAAGATCGGCACGATCTCGGACGACGACGGTGACCTCAGCTCGCGGGTCGGTGAGCTCGCGGATCCAGGGCGTCACCGGCGAGTCGTTCCGGGAGCCAGTCGTGCGCAAGTAAGCACGCAGGACAGTCGGCGGGATGACGACCGGAACCTGCTGGGCACGGCGAAGCGCCGCAGGGTCATCCGCCTCGCGCAGGCGCTTCACCACCTCCCCGAGCACGGGCGCGTCCGTAATGAGCCGAGCGACGGCATCGGCAGCGTCCCCATGAATGGGGTCGGGCTTGCCAGTTGCGTGGACGATGGTCACCGACCCGTCCTGACGCGCCCCCACGCGGTTGACACGGCCGAGCCGCTGAACAAGGGAGTCCGCACCGCAGGACTGAGTGACAAGGTGGGTGAAGTCCAGGTCGGCTCCCACCTCGAGAGTAGAAGTGGCCACAACGACGACGGGTCCGGCCTGGGCTCGGTTCTCGCTCCCGGTGCGATACGGCTCGAGTCGGTCGATGACGGCTCGGGTGAAGCGCTCCGGCATGCCGCCCGTGAGCAGCTCCAGGGAGACATCACCCCGCCTGCACGGTTTGCGCAGCTTGGTCATAACATCCTTGGCGTCGGCGACCGTGGTGCAGAAGACGACCAGACTGTCCCCTTTGCTGAGCTCCGAAACGATCCCCGCAGCCGCTTCGGCCACGTTCTTAGCACCATTCCCGCTGGTCTCGGTCAACGTGACGGGCACAGCCTCCCGGTCCCGACGACGCCGGGCAAGCACCGGGTCCCGCCGCTCCTCCTCGGCCGCGTCCCAGGTGAGCGCGTCGCTGGAACCGCCATCGGGAGTGGCGCTCATGGCCATGACCCGCAGCCCAGGGATAGTGCCGTCGAACCGGTCCTCAAGTGCCGACTCATACGTCTGAAGCGTCTCCAGGGTGGTGCGCGCCTGAGCGGACAGGTGCGCCTCGTCGAGCACCCACCAGGAGTCGAGCCCGGTCAGGGCGGCGTCAATGCTGCGACGCTTGGCGGAGAGCTGGTAGCCGCGGAAGAGTAGTCGGGAGCAGACCATGTCTAGAGTGCCGATGACGACGGCGGGACGGGCGGGATTGCGAGTGTGCTCGGTCAGGTCGGACGTCAGGCCGCCCCGCAACCTGCGCACCTCAAGGACGGGCTCGTCCGGGCCGAGGCCGAAGCGACTGCGCAAGATGGAGGCGAGATCCGCCAACGGCCCCTCAACGGCCTCGTCGAGCATTACTGCCAGGTCGCAAGCGCACCGGTGGGCGTCATCGACCACCACCCGGCGGTCAACGACGACGTGAAAGCGCAGCGCGACCTTCCGGTTCCCACCACCAGCGGCATCGGCCGTCAGCGCGTAGAGCCAGGCCAGCAGGACGGCAAAGGTCTTACCCATGCCGGTAGGGACGTCCAGCACGGGAGGGAGGTCACCTGCAGCGAGGCGCTCGGCGAGCAGCTCCTGGTAGGCACGAGGCTTGTATCCAGTGGCGGCATGGAACACTGCGGAGAACTCTGGCAGCACGATGCTAACCTTCTAACTAATAGAATGTTCTAACCCCCGATCACTCGGGGCACGGTTCCCTTCACTGATGTGCTGAACTAAGAGAATCCCTCAACCTCCGCATATGCAGAGGATCTGCGGATCCGCGCGGGTCGCGGAGCATCATGATGCAGGTTACATTACTCTTGTCTGTATGTCACCAGCTTTTCCTTGCTGGTGGCGACGAAAGTGAGTCTGCATGACCGACCAAAGTGAGCGTTTAAGCTCGACGATTGTGAGTGCCTCGTTGTCCAGGGTCCGGCACACCGATGGTCCCGGCACATCACAGGGCCACCCTGCAACCCGTGCGGAGCGGCCGCTCCGCACGAGCGGCGCATGAGCCCGGCGTACACCCGTCTCGTCGACGCCCGGCTCGCTGCGCTGCTCGATGGGCTTCCAGCAGTGAACATCGAGGGTGCCCGCGGCGTCGGCAAGACGTGGACGGCCTCGCAACACGCGCAGACCCTCATCGCTGTCGACGACCCGGACGAGCGCGCCCAACTCATGCACCTGGGAAGACGCTTCGCCGCGTCCCTCAGGTATCCATTGGTCCTTGATGAGTGGCAGCGACTGCCGGAGATCTGGGACAGGGTGCGGCGCGCCATCGATAGCGATCCCGCACCAGGTCGCTTCATCCTCACCGGCTCCGCCTCCCCGGCGCAAGCTCCCGTGCACACTGGGGCCGGACGCATTGTCAACCTCCGCATGCGACCACTCAGTCTGGTCGAACGTTCTTTGGAGACACCCACCGTCTCGCTGGCGACTCTGATGGCTGGGGACGGAACGGACAACGTCGAGGGGAGCACCTCGATCGGCCTGAACCACTACGTCGACGAGATCCTCCGCTCCGGCTTCCCGGGTATTCGCGACCTGCCGCCCATCGCCCGCGAGGCCCAACTCGATGCCTACCTGGAACAGACCGTCCGCCACGACCTGGCCGACGGCCGAGCACGACGCACCCGCACCCTCACCGACTGGCTGCGCGCCTACGCCGCCGGCGTGTCGACGACAGCCGCCTACGGCTCGATCGCTGCAGCTGCCGCCGGTCGGGAGGGCTCGACGCCCGCGGCCTCCACTACACGTCAATACCGCGACCTGCTGGAGGAGATGTGGGTTCTGGAGCCGGTGCGTGGCTGGAGCCCCTCCGAGAACGACTTCAAACGGCTCACCACGGGGGACAAGCACCAGCTGTGCGATCCGGCCCTGAGCGCGCGTCTTCTGCGCACAGGGTCCGCTGGCCTGCTCGGGGTGGGTAGACCCACCCAGGTCGCTCTGAAAGGGGTTCCCAGGCGCACCCGGATGCTCGGACCTCTTTTCGAGTCCCTGGTCACCCAGAGCGTGCAGGTCTACGCCTCAGTGTGCGACGCCGCGGTCCACCACTTGCGCGATAAGGGCGGTGAGCATGAGATCGACCTCATTGTCGAAGGACTCGACCGCCGTGTCATCGCCATTGAGGTCAAGGCCTCCGCCTCGCCACGTGCCGGGGATACCCGCCACCTGATGTGGTTGCGCGAGCGGCTGGGAGAGCGCCTGGCCGATGCTCTCATCATCACCACGGGCAGCCACGCCTACCGGGATAGGGACGGAATCGCCGTCGTTCCCGCCGCCCTGCTCGGCCCATGACCATCACCGCGGCCGCCGGCCGCCGCCCCTAACAGCCACTGCGCTTACTACGCTCCTTCACCCCTTACTCCGCTCCTTCCAGCCGTACAGCAAGGGGCAAAGGAGCGGAGTAAGCGCAGCCCATCGATCAGCCGCTCAGCGCGCCGCCCACCAGGAGCGCAGCGCCTGCCGCGCCATCTCCTCGCCGAGCGGCCCCTTCTCCATGCGCAGGTCGAGCAGGAAGCGGTAGGCCTCGCCCACGACCGGCCCCGGCTCAACGCCGAGCTCGTCCATGATCTGCGCCCCGTCGAGGTCCGGGCGGATGGCGGCCAGCTCCTCGGCCTCGCGCAGCGCCGCGATCCGGTCCTCAAGGTCGTCGTAGGCGGCATCGAGCATGCGGGCCTTGCGCTTGTTGCGGGTGGTGACGTCCGCGCGGGTGAGCCGGTGAAGACGCTCCAGCAACGGCCCGGCGTCGGCCACGTACCGCCGCACCGCCGAGTCCGACCAGGCGGCGTCGGCGTAGCCGTGGAAGCGCAGATGCAGCTCGACCAGCCGGGAGACGTCCTTGATCGTCTGCTTGTCGAAGCGCAGCGCCCGCAGCCGCTTCCTGGTCATGCGCGCACCCACGTGATCGTGACCGTGGAAGGTCACGGTGCCGCCCGGAAGGAACCGGCGCGTGGCCGGCTTGCCGATGTCGTGCATGATCGCGGCCAGGCGCAGCACGAGGTCCGGGGCGGGCACCGGCCCGTCGGGTCCCGTCTCCAGAGCCATCGCCTGGTCCAGCACCGTCAGCGTGTGCTCATAGACGTCCTTGTGCCGCTTGTACTCATCGACCGTCTCCTGCAGATCCGCCAGCTCGGGCAGGACGACGTCGGCGACTCCGGTGTGCACCATGAGTTCGAGCCCGCGGCGCGGCCACGGCGAGATCAGCAGGCGCTCCAACTCGGCGCGCACGCGCTCGGCAGAGACGATCCTCAGCCGCGGTGCCATCTCCTCCATGGCGGTCATGACGTCCATCTCGACGTCGAATCCCAACTGAGCGGCGAAACGCGCGGCGCGCATGATGCGCAGCGGGTCGTCGTCGAAGGACTGCACGGCGCTCACGGGAGTCCGCAGTACCCCGGCGCGCAGGTCGTCGAGCCCACCGCACGGGTCCACGAGCTCGAGATCGGGCAACCGCAGCGCCATGGCGTTGATGGTGAAGTCGCGCCGAGTGAGATCGCCCTCAAGCGTGTCCCCGTAGGCGACCACCGGCTTGCGGGAGCCGACCTCATACTCCTCGGTGCGGTAGGTCGTCGCCTCCACGACCGTCTCGCCCTTGCGCGCCCCGATCGTGCCGAACTCCTTGCCGATGTCCCAGCAGGCGTCGCCCCAGGCGGCCAGGATCCTCTCGGTCTGCTCGGGACGTGCGGAGGTCGCGCAGTCCAGATCGTGAGGGACGACGCCGAGAAAGGCGTCACGCACCGGACCCCCGACGAGGGCGAGCTCATACCCGGCGCGGGTGAAGGCATGCCCGAGAGCCGCCAGGGAAGGCGGCAGTGCGCGCAGAGCCTCCCGGGCCGTGGGACTCAGACCACAGGTGTCAAGGCTCTCGTCGAGCAGCGCGCGGACCGCGGAACGGGAGACCGCGGCGGATCCGCTGGCCGCGCGGGATGAGCCCGAAGCGGACGGGGACGCGGATGAGGCGGATGAGACAGAGGGAAGGGCGGGGTCGGCTGGGTCAGTCATTGGCCCAAGCCTGCCACGCGGACCCCCCGACGGCACCCACTCAGCCGAACCGCCTAGAGTGTCCTCATGCCCTCCCACCGCACTCGCAAGCCCCGCGCCGGCACAGCGCCGCGACGCGCGAGTGCGCGCTTCCTGCCGGTGGTCGATGAGACCAGCGCCGGCGGGCTCGTGATCGACGTCCAGGAGGGCCGCGCGGTGACCGCCGTCATTGCGCGCCGCAACCGCGGAGGCCGCCTCGAATGGTGCCTTCCCAAGGGCCACCTGGAGGGCGCCGAGACGGCCGAGGAGGCGGCTGTGCGCGAGATCACCGAGGAGACCGGCATCTCGGGGCGCGTACTGCGCCATTTGGCTACCATTGACTACTGGTTCGCCGGTGACGACCATCGTGTTCACAAGGTCGTCCACCATTTCCTCCTCGAGGCGATCGGCGGCGACCTCACCACGGAGAACGATCCGGATCACGAGGCCGAGGAGGTCGAATGGGTGAGTCTCGACGACGTCGCCCGTCGCCTCGCCTACCCCAACGAGCGGCGCATCGTCGCCGCCGCGCGTGAGATCCTCGTAGGGGACGGGTGATCGCAATCCGAATCCGCCGTCATCCCCGTCGCTCCCGGGCGCACCCGATGGTCGTCCTGGCAGTGGCTGTGGCTGCTTCCATCGCGCTCGTGGGTCCTGCTCCCGGCACCGGCGCAGCCGCGGCGGCGTCTGCCGTTCCCGCCATGCCGACTGCCATGCCGACTGCCCAGGTGCCCGCACCGCCGATCGCCGCGCAGACTGCCACCACGCCACCGTCAACAGCACAGATGATCGACGGCCAGGTGATTGTCTCCGTCGATTCACTGGCTCCGGAGGTCATCACCGCCGGGCAGGATCTCACCATCTCCGGCACCATCGCCAACGGCACCGACAAAGCCCTGGAGGGGCTCTCCCTCACCGCCCAGATGCAGGACTCCACAGAGATGGCCGTCACGGGTATGGAGTCGTGGCTGGCGGCCGAGCGGGACTCCGCCATGCGCGAGGTCTATTCCGGCGATTTCGGCGAGAGCATCACCCCCGGCGAGGTGAAGCCCTTCTCATTGACCATCAATGCAGACGATCTTCCCCTCGACGAGGAGGCCCAGTGGGGTCCGCGCGGTGTGGAGGTATCGGTCTTCCAAGGGCGTTCCGCTGTCGCCCAGGACCGCACGCTCCTCGTATGGGACGCGGGCGGGGCGGCCAGTCGGTCGCGCGTGACGGCGCTGGTCCCGGTGACGGCTTCGGCCGACGACCTGGAGCTCCTGACCACAGGTGCCGAGCCGCCCACGGATGCTGCGCTGGCGGACCTGCGCAAGCGGATCGCCTCCCTGCTGTCATTGGCCGGAGACGGCGTCGTTCTGGCGGTGGATCCGGCACTGCTCGACGCCCTCGGGGTGAATGAGGACACGCTGGCCGCCGCCAAACCGTCACCCGAGCCCTCGGCAAGCCCCTCGGCAGCCGGCGAAGAGAGCCCTGCGGCGACGTCGTCCTCGACGCCCTCGGCTCCTGCGACGGGCCCCTCACCCACAGGGCCGTCCGCACCGCCCACGCCGTCTGCACCGTCTACGCCATCAATGCCATCCGCCACGGCCTCCCCAACCGCCCCCGGTTCACAACCCGGAAAGACGCTTCCCGGTCAGGCCCTGACCAAGGCGCTGCTCGAGGCGCTCGATGCCGGTGATGTCGTGGCCCTGCCCTGGGCGGATGCCGACGTCGCCGCCCTGACTCACCAGGAGGAGACCGACCTGCTCGCGGACGTCCAGAAACGCGCCGAGGAGTCCCGGACCGCAGAGGTCGGCGCTCCCACGTCGCTCACCTGGCTGGCCGGCAGCCTGGACGCCGCAACGCTGTCCGCACTGCCCGACTCGACGCAGACGATCGTCACCACCCCCGGAGATCTGCCGGTGGAGGAGGATCTGACATATACGCCCTCCGAGGTGACGAGCGTGGGCTCACGCACGGTTCTGACGCCCGACAAGAACCTGTCCGACACGCTCGGCGGCACCCTGACGACCGACGAGTCCTCCACCGATCTGTCCAACCTCGATACCATCCAGCTTCTGCGCGGCGAGACGGCGATCATCACCCGTCAGGCCCCCGCGATCAGTCGCTCCATCGTGATCACCCTCGATCGGGCCGATGCGGCGGGCATCGACCCGAAGACGCTCGACACGCGTCTGAAGGCGCTGCGAGAAGCCTCCTGGACCACGCCTCAGAACCTGCAGGCGCTGTCCACCGAGGCCGGCGCCCAGCAGGACGACGCCGCGAAGACGCATCGCGCCGACATTCCGGACCAGGTGATCGGCGATCAGGAGGTCTCGGCGACCGACCTCGCGGCAGCCCGCGCGACCTGGGACTACCTGACCTCGGTGACCTCGATCCTGCCCGATCCTCAGGCGGCGATCGGCTCGGCCTCCGAGGTCGTGGTGCGCACCGCATCGGCCGTATGGCGATCAGACCCGGAAAGACGCACGGTCATGACGGACTCGGCTCGCGAGCGCGGTACGGCCGTGACCTCCAAGCTCACGGCCGTACCGTCGCGAACGATCAATCTGATCGCCTCCGAGGCCAACCTGCCGGTACGCATCACCTCGTCCCTGGATCAGGACGCCACCGTCGTGGTGCGCCTGCTGTCCGGCTCGGCGCGACTGCAGACTGTTGAGGACATTACGCTGACCGTACCGGCGTCCGGTCAGACGACCGCCACCGTGCCGGTCAAAGCGGTGGGCAGTGGAGACGTCAACCTGACCATCATGCTGCTGGCCGCTGACGGCACCGCCGTCGGGGCGCCGCAGACCATCCATATGCGCGTGCACGCCGACTGGGAGTCCAGGGGCACCCAAGTGTTGGGGGCCGGACTTGTCGTGCTGCTCGTCGGCGGCATTGTGCGAACCGTGCGTCGCGGGCGGCGCACGGCAGCGCCCCAACGCGTCGAGGAGAAGACATGAGCAACAAGGACAACGGCTCATCGATCGCCCGTTCGAGCGCCGTGATGGCGGCCGGCACGCTGGCCAGCCGCCTGCTGGGACTGGTGCGCAACGCCCTGCTGATAGCCGCCCTGGGGGCGACGGCCTCGGGCGCCGCCGAGGCGTTCAACATCGCGAACAACCTGCCCACCCAGCTGTACAACCTGGTGATCGGCGGCGTACTCAATGCGATCCTGGTCCCGCAGATCGTGCAGGCGCTGCGCCAGCGCAACGGCGAGGAGCTCGTCAACCGGCTGCTGACGGCGGCCTCCGCCGCTATGGCCGCGGTCTCGGCCGTGCTGACGATAGCGGCGCCGCTGGTCATTATGCTCTACGCCTCGGGCCTGGACCGGTGGCAGCCGCTGGCCTTCGCCTTCGCCTTCTGGTGCATGCCGCAGATCTTCTTCTACGGCCTGTACGCCCTATGGGGGCAGGTTCTCAATGCGCGGTCGAGTTTCGGGCCGTATATGTGGTCCCCGGTTCTCAACAACATCATCTCGATCGCCTCGATCATGGCCTACCTGCACATCTACGGGCACTACGCGTCCGGTCAGGATCCGGGCATCTGGAATGCGGGCCGTATCGCTCTGGTCGGGGCCACGACGACGGCGGGCATCGCCATTCAGGCCCTGATCCTTTACATCCCCCTGGTGCGTTCGGGCTTCCACCCGCGCTTCGTGTGGGGCGTGCGCGGCATGGGCCTGGGAACCATGTCGAAGGTGGCGCTGTGGGCGCTGCTGGGAACGGCCGTGGTCTCACTGGGTGACATAGCGACGGCGAACCTGGGTTCCCAGGCGGTCACCGCGGCGGAGTCGGCGCAGTACGCCGACCAGATCGTGCCCTCCAAGACGCTGTACGACAACACCCAGCTGGTCTACATGCTGCCGCAGTCTCTGGTGACGACCTCCATCATCACCGCCCTGTTCACGCGCATGAGTGAGAAGGCCGCCGCCGGCGACCGCGGAGGAGTGCGCGACGACCTGT
>ERZ773049.766-NODE-766-length-19249-cov-18.366781_pt1 | contig 19249 bp, 15 predicted proteins | sample MGYA00580633_ERZ773049 | MGnify/ENA primary metagenome ERZ773049 (study PRJEB29015, sample SAMEA2737991) | human oral metagenome | biome: human oral; feature: human-associated habitat; material: dental | place: China | collected 2066 ... | reverse complement strand
GGATGATGACGGAGCCTGCGATGTTGTGCAGCTTGCGGCAGCGCGAGGAGCGGTCAGCAAAGAGGGATTCGAAGAATTGCACGGCGGTGGTCACGACAATCGGCACGTCCCAGTTTTCCGAGGCGAGGCGCAATTTGTCTTTGGTGGCCTCATTTTGCAGCTTGCCATCGTCAAAAGTGCTGTGGTGCTCCAGCACGGCTTGTTCGCCCAATTCTCCAAAGGCTTTGCGAAATTCGGCGGCATTTTGTTCGATGATGCTGGTGAACGGGATGACGTAGATCACGCGCCGCATGCCGTGCCGTTTGGCGTGTTCCAGCGCAAATGCCATGGAAGTGAACGTTTTGCCGCCGCCGGTCGGCACGGTAAGCGTGAACAGCCCTTGCGGTTGTGCCGCTTGTTCTACGGCATGATCGAGAATTTCGCTGCGCAGGCGGTTTAAGGCGGCGTTGCGTTTTTCGGCTTCGGTTTGCGCTGGAGCTTGGGCGATACGTCGTCTGAAATCGTTGATAAATTGATTGAAATTGTGTTGTAGGGCATTTAAATCGGGATAACCGCTGCGCTCGACGGCTTTGTTTTCTAGATTTGAATAAAAGGCTTCGGTATCAAGATAATCGGCATCCACCAAGCACGAATAGAGCATTCGGGTGAAGAAGGCGTAGGAGAAAAAAGGATGATGCGCGTCGGCTTTGAGTGGCGGTGCAGACAGGTTTTGAGGGAGCTTGATTTCTTGTTGCCACAGGTTATCGAGGGCGGGAATATCTGCGCCAAATCGCAATGCCAAACGATCCTTTAACGTGCGGCGGTTATCGCCTTTACCGTTTCCATTTGCCAACCCTGCATGATGCCCCGCAATACAAAACGCCATCAGCTTGCCGATAACATCCCCCCAACGCTCGACAGCGATTTTGGCTCCGGCAGTAGCGTGATCGACTGGAGGGCCGCCATGCAATCGGTGATTAAAGGCTTCTGAATATTTCCCCAAATCATGCAATTTCCCCGTCTGGCAGGCAATTTCCTGCGCACCAAACATCCGAGCAAACTCCGCCGCCATTTCACCGACATTGACCGAATGGCTTTGCAAGGTTTGCCAATGTTCGTAAGGCAAGAGATTGCCGAATTTGTCTTGCGCGGAATGGGCGTAGTAAGTCGTCATTTGGGTTTCCTTGGATATTTTCACAGCTGGGCTATTTCTGTTTTCTGCCATCTGTCTTTGTAAAAACAGACTGCGGTTGTCAGTCTGCTTTGAGAGTATGGGCAATATAGTCAGAATTCATTGCTTGCCAAATCAATAAAATAAAAATGGTTATTCTATATCATCATAAAAACACCTCCAATAATAAATAAATATAAAACAACACACTTAACGATTGCCATAAAACCGCTTTTTCAGCCATTTTCCTTTCGGGCAATATGCCTCAGACACAATATCGAAAATGAAATCACTGCACAATCAATCAGGCGGATTGTTTGTGTGGCGGCATGACCTAACGGCACGGGAGCAATGATTTGCCAGATGGAAAAGCCAAACAGCGACAGTATGGTGCAGAGAATCCAAAAACGATATTTTTGTCCAATGGTTTGACGAGAGCGGTATGGCCGGCGGCGGGCAGTGTGGAATACAAAGTACAGGCAGGCGGTTACGCCTATTACACCGCCGCCGTACTGCAGCCATTTAAAGATTGGAAGAAACAATACGGTTCGTTGCAGCACGGGGAAATGCTGCACAAACCAGCCGGTGGGATGGGTAAACGCATCAAGGAATAGGTGGGTGGCCATGCCGAATAAGGCACTCGGTATGAAGGCTGCCGCTTTGAGTTTATTAAAATCTACATTTTCAGACGGCCTATAAGGGGCGGCATTCAGGCAATTGGGTAAAAAATCAGATAAAGCGTCCCGCCACAGGGCAAGATAAAGCCAATAAACCGCGAAGCACAACGGCAGATTCGGCCACAGCATATCGGCCAAACCATGTCCGCCGGATACGGCACGTCCATGCAGGAAATAGACGAAATCAGGAGAAAGGCTTCCGATGACCAATGCGGGGAAATGGCAATAACGGCAGCGTGAAAACGGCAAAACGGCAACCGGGTGGGCAAGGGTAAACGGCATATTTTGAAATCCGATGATGATGCGTAAACATGATTTTAGCGCAGCCGGAAGAGTAGAAAATATCAGATTGGATTGAAGGCAGGCCAATTTTCTATGTTCACGGGGGAGAATAAAAAATCTGAAAAACTGTTTGTTCAAACCGGTTTTTCAGACGGCCTTTTACTGAGTTTCTTGAATATTATGAACAAACGGGCAATAAAGTTGGCAGCCCGCCCCCATCCGTACAACAAGGGGCACAGGCTGCCGATTCATGGCTGATAAAAACACTTTCTCAGACGGCTAATTTTTCTCAAACTTCAAATAACGCAACAGCAAACCTAAGCCCAAGAAACTGCATACCAGATAAATGACGCTGGAAATGCCGTGCCACATACCGAAAGAACCACCCAACAACGAAAGCAGCCAGTTTTCCGTGCCCGCCTTGTGCGCCGCAATAATCGGGTTTATCAGGAATTGGTTGGCCGCAGTCAGCAGCAGGAGGAGGATAATGAATTTCGGTGCCACCTTGCCGTTGTTGGAAAACGAACGGTTGCGGTCACTCCGCACCACCAGCCAAGCCATTGCCCAGGCCAGCAGGCCGAAATAATTGTTGATTGAAAACAGTACGCCGGCGATGTTCCCCGCTTCCTGCTTGCCAAGCCGTTCAAACAAAATCGGGGCGGCAACATAGCCCGCCATTATCTGCATACCCAGCCACAAGCCGGTCAGCAGTGCGCACAATCGGTTCATCATTTCCTCCTGAAATTCAAATCTGCCGCATACTAACACAATTTTCAGACGGCCTGAGGCTCATACCGCCCTACACCAAATTCGACCCGTCCTTCGGATGCAGATAAACGAAAACCCAGCTGGCGCAAAAAGTAATCGTACCTATAACCAAAAACGTATATTGGAAAGCCTGATGCACATTGCCCGTCCGCGGATTGCCGCTGCCGAAAAAGTTAAGCAGCAGCGCGCCCAGCGCAATGCCGAAACTGATGGCCAACTGTTGGTTTACCGCCATCAGGCTGTTGCCGCTGCCTTCCATCTGCGGCCGCAAATCGGCCAGAGTCAGCGTATTCATCGACGAATATTGCAGCGAATTGCACATACCGAGCACAAACAGAACCGGCACAATCAGCCAAACCGGCGTAGACGCATCCGGCAAAGCCATAGACATAATCAGCAAACCGATAATGCGGGTATTCCAAATCAGCACCCTGCGGTAGCCGAAACGGGCAATCAACGGTTTCACAAACGGCTTGGTCAGCAAGGCGGCCAACGCCACGGGCGCAAGCATCTGTCCCGACACACTCGCACTGCGCATAAAGGCCACCTGGAGCAGCAAGGGCATCAAAAACGGCATCGCCCCCATGCCCAAACGGCTGATCAGGTTGCCCAAAATCCCCAAGCGGAACGTCCGCACCAAACGCAGGCGCGGCGGATACAGCGCGAGGTCGCCGTCGTGCCGCGCATGCCACCAATAGCACCACAAAGCCGCCAAACCGCCCATACCGCACAAAGCGGAAAACAAACGCGCGCCCGGGTGCATCAGCAGCTCCACCGACAGGCTCAACCCCACCGCCGCCGCACCAAAAAGCAAAAAACCGGTCAAATCGAAATGCGGCACGCTGCCCTCGGGTGCGGAAAAGTCGGGCATGATTTTCACCGCCCAAACGATGCCCGCCAAACCGATGGGCACATTGATCAAAAACACCCAATGCCAACTCGCATATTCCACCAAATAGCCGCCCACCAGCGGGCCGGCTATCGGCCCCAGCAGCGCAGGCATCACGACGAAATTCATCCGGTTGATCAACTCGGCCTTATCGTAAGCGCGCAGGATAATCAGCCTCGGCACAGGCACCATCATCGCCCCGCCCATCCCCTGCACCACCCTGGCGAACACCAGCAGCGGCAGGTTCGGTGCCGCCGCGCACATCAGCGACCCCAGCACGAACAACGCCATCGAAACGGAAAACACCTTCTTCGTGCCGTAGCGGTCGGTCAGATAACCGCTCATCGGCATAAACAACGCCAGCGTCAGCGCATAGGAAATCACCGCCGACTGCATATTCAGCGGCGACTGCTGCAAATCCGCCGCCATCTGCGGCAGCGCGGTATTCAATACCGTCGCATCCAGCATCTGCATAAAAATACAAACCGCCAACAGCAGCGGCAACCATCTGGATGGTGTGGCAGCCATATCCGGCCTCCCCTTACATAACAGGCCGTCTGAAAACGGCTTTCAGACGGCCTCATCATAACGCACTAAGCGTTTTCGTTCACTTCGGCAAGCATCGCCTGCAACATCGCTTCGATATCCGATTTTTCCCGTTCGGAATACACATCCGCCGCCAACAGGATATTCCGCGCCTCAAGCAGGCCCACCTTCCGGTTATGCTGCACGAAACACACGCAGCCTAAAAAAGGCACGCCGCCGTTTTTCAAGCGGACAAGCTCTCCGGCCAACACCCGCCCATCCAACATCGGCAGGCTTTCCGCATACTTTTTTATCTCACCGACCGTTTTCATCGTCCGCCCCTTTTCAGACGGCCTTATCCTGTTTTTTCACGTCCACCAGCCGCGTACCCGCCAAATAATCGTATAAAAACTGACGGTCGGCGTTCAAAAGCGCGAACCCCCACGGCAGAATCCACCAAATCAAAGCCGCACCACCCGCCGTTTTCGGCGGCACGCCCATCCCGCGGTTCAGCGCGGCATAAGCCAGCATCGGCACAAACACCAAAAACACGCATGCCCAAATAAAGCGCAGCCGCAGCAGGTTCAACGGCGGACGGACACCCGTCCGGTCGCACAAACCGATACGCCACACCTGCATCGCCAGCGTCTGCCCCTTCTTATGCCAGTTTATTTTGAAATACAGCCACCAGGCATACAGAATCACCAGCGTTACCAGCAGGCTGCTCAACTGCGGTGCGGACTGATTGAGGAATAAAGCCAGAATCCCTGCGGGGATAAAGGCCGCGCAACTGACCGCGCCAATCAGCAATAATTCGTAGCACAAAGCCGCAAACCGGCGTTTCAGCGGCGCGGCGGGAAGCATATTTCCGTTCATCGTAACCCCAATCGTCACATAGTAAATTCAAATAAGGACCCTCCATACCGTCATTCCCGTCTGCACGGAGTGCGAAGCGGACAGGCATCGGCCAAAAATGGCTGGAGGTTTCTTATTTCAATTCACAGCCATCACACGGAACAGGCGCAAACGGCGGGCCGCCTTTCAGACGGCCTTCACGAAAAATGCCTTTCCAACGCCGCAGAGGCCGTCTGAAAAACATCCGCGCCGTCATACGGGTCGAGCAGCGTATCCGCTTCCGTCTTACGCAGCCAAGTCAGCTGCCGCTTCGCCAACTGGCGGGTGGCGGCAATACCCGCATCGACAAAAGCATCGTAAGCGCAGGCGCCGTCCAAATAATCCCACGCCTGGCGGTAACCCACGCAGCGCATCGAATTGTGTTCCGCCGTCAATGACGGATACTCCGCTTTCAGACGGCCGACCTCTTCGAGAAACCCTTGCTCCAGCATCAACCGGAAACGCCGCGCAATCGCCTCGTGCAGCAACTCGCGCCGCTGCGGAAACAAAACCAGCGTATGCAGCCGCAACGGCACACGGTAGGCCGTCTGCACCGCCAAATGATCGCTCAACGGCCGCCCGGTCAGCAGGAAAACCTCCAACGCCCGCTCGATGCGCTGACTGTCGCCCGGCTTCAATCGCGCTGCGGTGGCCGCATCCACCTCGCACAAACGGCGGTACAACCCCTCAAGCCCCTGCTCCGCCTTCTGCGCCTGCAACTGCGCACGCACGCCGGCATCGGCCTGCGACAAATCGTTCAAACCGTTTACCAGCGCGTGGAAATACATCATCGTACCGCCGACAATCAGCGGCATACGCCCGCGCGCACTGATTTCGCCGCACAGGCGCAGGCAGTCGGCGGCAAACTCCGCCGCGCTGTAAGACTGCAGCGGCGAAATGATGTCGATTAAATGATGCGGCACGGAAGCCAGCTCTTCGGCCGTCGGCTTGGCCGTCCCGATGTCCATCCCCCGGTAAACCAAAGCCGAATCCAGGCTGATGATTTCCAGCGGGAAACGCTGCGCCAAACGCAATGCCAGCCCGGTTTTGCCGCCGGCGGTCGGCCCCAAAACGGCAAAGGCTTTAGGAAAATCCATAAATTCGCCAATACGGATGCAAATTGAAAGGCGGCATTATAACAGGCCGTCTGAAAACCTTTCCCCGCTTTTCAGACGGCCTCCGCCACACTTCTTCCAAAAACCGCCGTCCGCAGGCGTATAATCCGCCCGTATACGGAGCCGCCGCCGCTCAAAACGGCAAAGGCCGTCTGAAAACCCGAAAAGGAACAAAAACATGCAAATCATCCACACCGTCCAAGCCCTGCGCGAATGGCGCAAAACCGCCGGAACGGTTGCCTTCGTCCCCACCATGGGCAACCTGCACGAAGGCCACCTCGCCCTGGTGCGCGAAGCGAAAAAACGCGCCGGCAACGTCGTCGTCAGCATATTCGTCAACCGCCTCCAATTCGGCCAGGGCGAAGACTTCGACCGCTACCCGCGCACCCTGCAACGGGACGCGGACAAACTGGCCGGCGAAGGCGTGGCCGTCGTCTTCGCGCCCGACGAAAAAGAACTGTATCCGAACGTCGAACAACGCTACAACGTCGAACCGCCGCATCTGCAAAACGAACTGTGCGGCAGATTCCGCCCCGGCCATTTCCGCGGCGTGGCCACCGTAGTTTCCAAACTCTTCAACATCGTCCAACCCGATTACGCCTGCTTCGGCAAAAAAGACTACCAGCAGCTTGCCGTCATCCAAGGCCTGACGGAAGACCTGAACTTCAACATCGAAATCGTCCCCGTCGATACCGGCCGCGCTTCAGACGGCCTCGCGCTTTCCAGCCGCAACCAATACCTGAGCGAAGCCGAACGCGCCGAAGCCCCGCGCCTCTACCGCGAACTGCAGGCCGTCGCCGAAGCGGTCAAAAACGGCAACCTCGCCTACGCCGAACTGGAAAACGCCGCCCGCCGCCGTTTGGAAGAAAACGGCTGGACGGCAGACTATGTGGAAGTCCGCCGCGCCGACACACTGGAAACCGCCCACGCGGGCGACAAACACCTGGTCGTACTGGCTGCCGCCCGACTGGGCGCGACCCGCCTGATCGACAACGTCGAAATCCGCCTGGATTAACCGCAGGCCGTCTGAAAACACCTTTCAGACGGCCTCCCAACCACAAGGAGAAAACCATGCATCCGATTCGAGAACCCGTCCGCAGCGGCCTGCTGCAAGTATCCGCCATCCATCAAATCTACTGGGAAGAAAGCGGCAACCCCGACGGCATCCCCGTCATCTTCCTGCACGGCGGCCCCGGCGCGGGCGCATCGCCTGCCTGCCGCGGATTTTTCAACCCCGAAAAATACCGCATCGTCATCATCGACCAGCGCGGCTGCGGCCGTTCCCTGCCCTACGCCGAAACCCGCGAGAACACGACTTGGGATTTGGTGGCCGACATTGAAAAAGTACGCGAAATGCTGGGCATCGAAAGCTGGCTGGTATTCGGCGGCTCCTGGGGCAGCACCCTCTCGCTGGCCTACGCCGAAACCCATCCCGAACGCGTGCGCGGGCTGATCCTGCGCGGCATCTTCCTCTGCCGCCAAATCGAAATCGACTGGTTGAGCGAAGCCGGCGGCGTGAGCATGGTTTACCCCGAACAATGGCAACACTATCTGGCCGCCATACCGCCGGAAAAACACGGCGCGCTGGTGCAGGCCTATTACGAACTGCTCCACTCGCCCGACCCCGCCGTCCACCTGCCGGCCGCCAAAGCCTGGGCGGACTGGGAAAGCTGGCTGATTCAGTTCGAACCCAAGCCTGTGGACGAAGACGCAAAGGCTTCTTTGGCCATCGCACGGCTGGAGAACCATTATTTCGTCCACCAAGGCTGGCTGCAGGGCGACAAAGCCATCTTGGCCAACGCCCACAAAATCCGCCACATCCCCACCGTCATCGTGCAAGGCCGCTACGACCTCTGCACCCCCACCCGCAGCGCATGGGATTTGAAGCAGGCACTGCCGCAGGCCGATTTGCGGATTATCCAGGGCGGACACTCCTCCTTCGAACCCGCCCTGTCGGCCGCGCTGGTGCAGGCGGCGGATGAATTTGCCGAACGCCTGGCAAAATAAGTCCGCCCCTCAGCCTCAAGGCAACAGGCCGTCTGAAAACCGCACAGCCGTTTTTCAGACGGCCTTCCGTTTCGCCGCCCGGTTGCAAAATCCCTTTGAATTCCGCCGTCAAACAGAGTACATTCACGCTTTGCCCGCAAATCTTCACGGAACACAACAATGGATAAATTCAGCAAATCCGCCAAACTCGACCACGTCTGTTACGACATCCGCGGCCCCGTACACAAAAAAGCCCTTCAACTTGAAGAAGAAGGCCACAAAATCCTCAAACTCAACATCGGCAACCCCGCCCCGTTCGGCTTCGAAGCACCCGACGAAATCTTGGTGGACGTTATCCGCAACCTGCCGACCTCGCAAGGCTACTGCGACTCCAAAGGGCTGTATTCCGCCCGTAAGGCCATCGTCCACTACTACCAAACCAAAGGCCTGCGCGACATCACGGTAAACGACGTTTACATCGGCAACGGCGTATCCGAGCTGATTACCATGTCCATGCAGGCACTTCTGAACGACGGCGACGAAATCCTGATTCCCGCGCCCGACTATCCGCTGTGGACGGCTGCCGCCACCTTGGCGGGCGGCACGGTGCGCCATTATCTGTGCGACGAAGAAAACGGCTGGTTCCCCGACCTTGCCGATATGGAAGCCAAAATCACGCCGAAAACCAAAGCCATCGTCGTCATCAACCCCAACAACCCCACCGGCGCGGTGTACAGCAAAGAAATCCTGCTCAAAATCGCCGAATTGGCGCGCAAGCACGGCCTGATTATCTACGCCGACGAAATCTACGACAAAATCCTCTACGACTGCGCGGTACACCACCACATCGCCGCCCTCGCCCCCGACCTGCTGACCATCACCTTCAACGGCCTCTCCAAAGCCTACCGCGTGGCCGGATTCCGCCAAGGCTGGATGGTACTCAACGGCCCGAAACACCACGCCAAAGGCTATATCGAAGGCCTCGATATGCTTGCCTCCATGCGCCTGTGCGCCACCACTCCGATGCAGCACGCGATTCAGACGGCCTTGGGCGGTTATCAAAGCATCAACGAACTCATTTCCCCGGGCGGCCGCCTGCTCGAACAGCGCAACAAAGCCTACGAACTGATCACCCAAATCCCAGGCATTTCCTGCGTCAAACCGATGGGCGCGATGTATATGTTCCCGAAAATCGACACCGAAATGTACAACATCCATGACGACATGAAATTCGTCTACGACCTTTTGGTGCAGGAAAAAGTATTGCTGGTGCACGGCACGGGCTTCAACTGGGTCAAACCCGACCACTTCCGCATCGTTACGCTGGCCTACAGCCACCAAATCGAAGAAGCCATCGGCAAACTGGAACGTTTCCTGAAACATTACCGCCAATGAAGCGCAAGACGAAGAGGCCGTCTGAAAGTATTTGCAGCTTTCAGACGGCCTCTTTTTATTCAGGCAGTTTCAGGCTGTTTCAGCCCGGTTTATGCCGACCAAAAATCGCGCGGCGCATCCAACACGGGTTTCACCATGCCGGTGCGCACGGCAAAATCGCCGAAGCCCTCGTCTTTCAGACGGCCTTTCGCCCACGCCCCTATCCAATCGTCCAAAATCTGCAGGATTTCCGGCTCGGTAATATTTTCCTTAAACAAACGCGGAATGCGCGTGCCTTCGCGGTTGCCGCCCGCATACAGGTTGTAGCGGCCGACCGCCTTGCCCACCAGCCCGACTTCCGACAGCATGGTGCGGCCGCAGCCGTTCGGGCAGCCGTTTACGCGCAACACAATGTGTTCTTCCGACAGGCCGTGTTTCGCCATCAGGCCGTCCACATGATCGATAAACGCCGGCAGGAAGCGTTCGGCTTCGGCCATGGCCAGCGGGCAGGTCGGCAGCGCGACGCAGGCCATGCTGTTTTCACGCTGGCGGGTAACGCCGTCGCTAATCAGCCCGTATTCGCGGGCAAGGGCTTCGATTTTGGCCTTGTCGCGGGCGGAAACGCCGGCCACAATCAGGTTTTGATTGGCGGTCAGGCGGAAATCGCCCTTGTGGATTTTGGCGATTTCGCGCATACCCGTTTTCAGCGGGCGGTTCGGCGTATCGGTGATGCGGCCGTTTTCAACAAACAGCGTCAGATGCCATTTTTTGTCTTCGCCCTGCACCCAGCCGATGCGGTCGCCGCGCGTGGTGAATTCATAAGGGCGTATCGGCCGGAACTTCGTCCCCATGCGGTTTTCCACTTCTTCGACAAACACATCCAAGCCGACGCGCTCGATGGTGTAGCGGGTTTTGGCGTTTTTGCGGTCGCTGCGGTTGCCCCAGTCGCGCTGCACGGAAACCACGGCGGCGGCACAGTCCAATACTTTGTCCAAACCGATAAAGCCGAATTCGCGGGCGGTGTTGGGGTAGGTTTTGTGGTTGCCGTGTTCGATGGACAAGCCGCCGCCGACCAGCACGTTGAATCCGGCCAGCCTGCCGTTTTCTTCGATGGCGACAAAGTTCAAATCGTTGGCGTGCAAATCGACGTCGTTATGCGGCGGAATAACGACCGTGGTTTTGAATTTGCGCGGCAGGTAGTTTCCGCCCAAAACGGGTTCGGCCGCGTCGCCGCTTTTCACGGCTTCGGGCAACGGGGCGTTGCCGGTGTTTTCGGTGGATTCGACTTTTTCGCCGTCCAGCCAGATTTCGGCATAGGCGCGGGTTTTCGGCAGCAGGTGCTCGCTGATTTTCTTCGCCCATTCGTGCGCTTCCTTGTGCAGCCCGCTTTCAATCGGGTTGCTGGTACACAAAACATTGCGGTTGACGTCGCCCGCCGTGGCAATGGTGTCCAATCCCAGCTTGTTCAACCATTGGTGCACGGCTTTGATGTCGGGTTTGAGCACGCCGTGGTATTGGAAGGTCTGGCGGTTGGTCAGGCGGATGGAGTTGTAGAGGGTGTGGCTGTCGGCAAACTCGTCTATGCCCAACCACTGTTTGGGCGTGATCACGCCGCCGGGCAGGCGGCAGCGTATCATGACGTTTTTCAAGCCTTCCAGTTTCTGCTCGTTGCGTTCGGCGCGGATGTCGCGGTTGTCCTGCTCGTACATGCCGTGAAAGCGGATAAGTTGGAAGTTGTCGCCGTTGAAGCCGCCTGTCAGGCCATCGTTCAGGTCTTCGGCAATCGTGCCGCGCAGGTGGCGGCTTTGGCCTTTGAGCCTTTCGTTGTCGGCAAGCGGGGTATCGGGGAGTTTGGCGCGCGGGTCGGCTGTGGTACTCATGGTGTTCCTTGTAATCGTGCTGGTTCGGAATGCCGCCACTGTAATCAGGCCGTCTGAAAAAAGGAAAGAATGCTTGTTTGTAAGCAAAGACGAGTTGGTTATAAAAAGGCCGTCTGAAGGCAGTTTACACCTTCAGACGGCCTGATTCCATATAAGGGCTGAAGCCCAAATCAGACTGTGCGTTCCAACTCCACTGCCGCTGCCAAGAGCGACAGCCGCGCCATCACGCCGTAAACATAAAGGCGGTTGCAGCCGCAATCGGGGTCGTCGGCCTTGGTTTGCGGCACACCCAATTCCTGCCACTGCTCGAACACGCGGCGGCCGCATTCGTCGTTTTGGTTATTTTCGGCCACGGGGATGGCATGGTTGAGCGGTACGAACGACATGCCGGTGGCGTTCAGGTTTTCGTCCGCGCCGCGCCCTTCGTGTACGCGGAAGAATCCGCCGACAACAAAGCGGTCTATCATATAAACCACAGGCTCGGATACCGCACCGTGCAGGGTTTCGTAAGTATAGATGCCTTCCTGCACGATGACTTCGCTCACTTCCAGGCCTTCTTTGATTTTCGCCATTTTGTTGCGGTTTTTGCGGTTCAGACCGCGTATCTCGTCGGCCGATTTCACACTCATCACGCCCATACCGTAAGTGCCCGCGTCGGCTTTGACGATGACAAAGGGCTGGTCGGTAATGCCTTTTTCATCATATTTGGCCTGTATTTTCGCCAACATCCGCTCCACCGCGTCGGCCAGAGCGTCTTCACCTTCGCGCTCTTGGAAATTCAGGCCGGAAATCTGTTCGAAATACGGATTGATCTGCCATTCGTCCATGCCGACCAAAGCGGCAAATTCGGCGGCCACGTCGTTGTAGGCGGAAAAGTGGGCGGTTTTACGCCTTGTCGTCCAGCCGCCGTGCAGGGGCGGCAACACGGTTTGGCTGATGTCTTTGAGAATATCGGGTACGCCCGCCGACAAGTCGTTGTTGAGCAGTATCAGGCAGGGCGAGAAGCCGTCAGCCAAATGTACGCGCCCGCGGGTGCGTTGCAGCGGTTCGAGTGTGACCGTATCGCCCAAGGCGGTTTCCAGTTCCACCGGTTCGGTGATTTCGGGGTTGATGCTGCCCAACCGTACTTCGAAACCCGCGTTGCGCAAGATATTCGACAGCGCATGAACGTTTTGCAGGTAGAAGGTGTTGCGGGTATGGTTTTCCGGCACGATCAACACCGATTTGGCCTGCGGGCAGGCACGCTCCACCGCGTCGAGCGCGGCATGGGAGGCCAATTGGATGAAATTCGGATTCAGGTTGTTGAAACCGCCGGGGAACAGATTCATGTCGATGGAAGCCATTTTGTAGCCCGCGTTGCGGATGTCCACCGAACCGTAAAACGGAGGCTTGTGCTCCTTCCATTTGCTGCGGAACCAGGCTTCGATTTTGGTTTGGTTGGACAAGATTTGCCGTTCGAATGCCTGCAGTTGCGGCAGGTAGGCCGCGTTCATAACGGGTAGGGGCATAATATTTAATCCATACGAATCATTTGAAAGGGCGCATCATAAACTGTTTCAGACGGCCCGCACAAGCCTGCCGCTTATTTTATTAGACAAAAAGTCTAAAATAAAAATAAAAATTTAAAAGTTTTTACGAAACTCAAATTTTTTAGACATTATCCTTGCGCCGCCGCCTGGTTGAAGCTACCATCACACCTTCTTTCTTTTAATATCCACAATAAAAACATGAAACCGCAAACCCTCTACGACAAACTCTGGAACAGCCACATCGTCCGCGAAGAAGAAGACGGCACGGTGCTGCTGTATATCGACCGCCATCTGGTGCACGAAGTGACCAGCCCGCAGGCGTTTGAAGGCTTGAAAATGGCGGGACGCAAGCTGTGGCGCATCGACAGCGTGGTCTCCACCGCCGACCACAACACCCCCACCGACCATTGGGACGAAGGCATCAAAGACCCGATTTCTAAGCTGCAAGTGGACACTTTGGACAAAAACATCAAAGAATTCGGCGCGCTGGCGTATTTCCCGTTTAAAGACAAAGGCCAAGGCATCGTGCATGTGATGGGCCCCGAACAGGGCGCAACGCTGCCCGGCATGACCGTCGTCTGCGGCGACTCGCACACCAGCACCCATGGCGCGTTCGGCGCACTGGCGCACGGCATCGGCACCAGCGAAGTGGAACACACCATGGCCACCCAGTGCATCACCGCCAAAAAGTCCAAATCCATGCTGATTGAAGTTTCAGGTAGCCTGAAACCGGGCGTAACCGCCAAAGACATTGCACTGTATATCATCGGCCAAATCGGCACGGCGGGCGGCACAGGCTATGCCATCGAGTTCGGCGGCGAAGCCATCCGCAGCCTCTCCATGGAAGGCCGCATGACCCTGTGCAACATGGCGATTGAAGCCGGCGCGCGCAGTGGCTTGGTGGCGGTGGACGACACGACAATCAACTATATTGAAGGCCGCAAATTCGCCCCCAAAGGCGCGGATTGGGACAAAGCCGTGGCCTACTGGCGCACGCTGGTGTCCGACGACGGCGCGCAATTTGACAAAGTGTATAAATTCAACGCCGAAGACATCGAGCCGCAGGTAACATGGGGCACGTCGCCCGAAATGGTGCTGGGCGTGGACGGCAAAGTGCCGAATCCCGCCGACGAAGCCGACGCGGTGAAACGCGCGGGCATGGAACGTGCCTTGGAATACATGGGCTTGGCCGCCGGCACGCCGCTGAACGAAATCCCCGTGGACGTGGTGTTTATCGGCTCGTGCACCAACAGCCGCATCGAAGATTTGCGCGAAGCCGCCGCCGTGGCCAAAGGCCGCAAAAAGGCGGACAACGTGAACCGCGTGCTGGTCGTGCCCGGCTCCGGCTTGGTGAAAGAGCAGGCGGAAAAAGAAGGCTTGGACAAAATCTTCACCGATGCGGGCTTCGAATGGCGCGAACCGGGCTGCTCCATGTGTTTGGCCATGAACGCCGACCGCCTCGCACCGCAAGAACGCTGCGCCTCCACCTCCAACCGCAATTTTGAAGGTCGGCAGGGCAACGGCGGCCGCACCCACCTCGTCAGCCCTGCGATGGCGGCTGCGGCGGCCGTGGCCGGACGGTTTGTGGACGTGCGGGAGTTGTAGGAAGAGGAAGGCTTTAAGAAGGATGGAAGCATGCACGACGACATCAAACTGCAAAACGACATCATGGCCGACGGCTCGCGCCTGTTCCTGAAACTGCCGCAAACCTGCCCGCCCTCGCGCCTAATGTGGCGGATTATCCGTTTCGGCGGACTGCCCACCGCCTTTCGCCCCGATTTGGTTACAGATGAAACGTGGATGGATTTCCGCTACAAAGGCTGGAAATTCAGTATTCACAATCCATATGGCGAATATTGGTTCTTTGCCGAAAACAGCGAATGCCCCGAAGACATATTGCACCGCTTGGCGGAATATTTTGTCCGCCTGTCCGGCCAAGACAGCGGCGGTTGATACGGCGGCATCCGTTTTAGTTCCCAGAAACTCAGTTTCCTTCGAAACCTCGTTTTAGCTTCGCAGAAACTCCGTTTTCAGACGGCCTGAAAACCGAAGTGCAGGCTGCTTTGTTGTTCGAAACACGCAAAAGCAGCCTGCACACGTTTCATCAGAACGAAACATAACCTACACCCCTGATGAAGACTTTGCCGATTTTTTGACTAAATTCGGCCAGCCGTTTACCGCTAAGGCCGCAGACGAGGCTGTTCTGTAAAAGTATCGCGGCATCCTACCCGACCGGCTTATGACCTATTGGCGGCAATACGGTTTCTGCGGTTTTGCAGACGGCCTGTTTTGGATAACCAATCCCGATGATTACGAAGATATTCTGACCGACTGTTGCCCGCCAATCCCAACCTGTTTTCAGACGGCCTCCCCCCAGTACCAACTACCTCATTCTCACAAAAAACCGGAACCGCCATGCTCCACCTCTACCAATCCAACCGCCTCGAAGACCTTGCCGAACTATTGTGGAAGATACACGAAAGCAGCCCGCTGTCCGACCCGTTGCAGGAAGAAGAAATCCTGGTGCAAAGCCAAGGCATGCGCCGCTTTATCGAACACGCGCTGGCCAAAAGCGGCGGCATCGCGTCCAACCTCCGCTTCTCGCTTCCCGCCGGCTTCAACTGGCGGCTGATGCGCGAACTGCTGCCGGGCATTCCCGAACTCAGCCCGTTCAACACCGAAGTGATGCGCTGGCGGCTGTTGGAACTGTTTTTTTCAGACGGCCTTTCCGCCCCCGAATATTCTGCCGCGCGGCAGGCGTTGTCGGCCTATCTCTCCGGCGGCAGCGTCGCCGCCTACCAGCTCGCCGGGCAGCTTGCCGATATTTTCGACCAATATCTGGTTTACCGCCCCGACTGGATCGATGCCTGGCAAAACGGCCGCCTGATCGGCCTGGGCGAAGACGAAATCTGGCAGGCCGAACTGTGGCGTTTCCTCGACGACGGCAGGCAAATCGCACCGCACCGCGTCGCTCTGTGGCACAAACTGCTCGACGCACTCTCCGCGCCCGGAGCCAAGCTGCCCGAGCGGTTGTTCGTATTCGGCATCGCCACACTCGCTCCCATGTACCTGCAACTGTTGCAGGCCGTCGCACAACACAGCGAAGTACACATCTTCGCCCTCAACCCGGCGGCCGAATACTGGGGCAACATCATCGAACCGGTGCAAATGCTGCAAAACCCCGACAACACCGATTTAAGCCAAACCGGCCACCCCCTGCTCGCCTCGCTGGGCAAACAGGGGCGGGACTTCTTCAACGCCCTGACCGAAAGCGAACTGCATACCGACCTGCAAGTGTACGGCGACGAACCGCTTTCAGACGGCCTCCTCCACCGCCTGCAGTACGACATCCAAACCCTCTCCCTGCCCGACGGCACGGCCGCACCCGACGACAGCATCCGCATCGTCTGCGCCCACAGCCCGCTGCGCGAACTGCAAATCCTCAAAGAACACCTGCTCAAACAGTTCGACCGCCGTCCCGACCTGCAACCCCACGACATCGCCGTCCTCACGCCCGACATCGAACCCTACGTCCCCTTCATCGAAGCCGTCTTCGGCGAACAAAGCGGACGGCCGCTGCCTTATTCCGTATCCGACGTCAAACTCAGCCGCCGCCGTCCCCTGCTCCACGCGCTGGAACAAGTGCTGGAACTGTTCGACAGCCGCTTCGAAGCCGACAAAGTAACCGCCCTGCTCGACAGCGAACCCGTCCTCGCCCGTTTCGGACTGACCCGCGAAGACCTCCCCCTGCTGCACGACACCATCGCAAGCCTCAACATCCACTGGGGGCTGGACGCGGAAATGCGCGACGGCGCAGACCCCCTGTTCACCTGGCAGCAAGGGCTCGACCGGCTCGCCCTCGGCTGGCTGCTGCCCGACGGCGGCGGCCTGTGGCAAGGCATCAGCCCGTGGCACGCCGACCCCGGCCACACCGCCGTCCTCAGCCGCTTCGCCGCCTTCATCCGCCGCCTCGCCCATTGGCGGCAGATATGGATGCAGCCCGAAAACATCGGCGGCTGGACGGAACGCATCCGCAAGCTTGCCGGCGAACTCTTCGCCCCCGCCGAAGACGACAACCAATCCCTACGGCAGCTCGAACAAGCACTCACCCGCTGGCATCAGGAAGCCGAACTGGCCGGATTCGGCGGCAAACTGCCCTACTCCGTCATCAACCTCCACCTCGCCCGCTTCCTCGGCAGCCAAAGCGAAACCGGCTTTTTGCGCGGCGGCATCACCTTCTGCAGCATGGTGCCCATGCGTTCCCTGCCCTTCAAAACCATCTGCCTGCTCGGCCTCAACGACGGCCTGTTCCCCCGCAACACCCGCGCCGCCGCCTTCGACCTCATCGCCCGCCACCCGAAAAAAGGCGACCGCGCCCGCCGCGACGATGACCGCTACCTCTTCCTCGAATCGCTCATCAGCGCGCGCGAACACCTCTACCTCTCCTACGTCGGCCGCAGCATCCGCACCAACGAAGCCCTCGCCCCCTCCGCCCTGCTGAACGAATTGGCCGACTGCATCGCCGACATGACCGGCAAAAGCACCGCCGAACTCTACGCAGGCCAAATCGAACAACACCCCCTGCAAGCCTTCTCCACCCGCTACTTCGACGGCGGCAGCCTGAGCAGCAGCCGCCAAGACTACGCCGACGCACTCAACAGGCCGTCTGAAACACGCCCGCCCTTCTACACCCGCCCCCTGGAAGACAGCGAACCGCCGTTGTCCGTCAGCCAGAACGAACTGGCCGCCTTCTGGAAAAACCCGGTCAAACACTGGCTGCGGCACGCACTCGACTGGCAGCCCCCCTACCTCGAAGAAGCGGATAGCGCGGGCGAACCCTTCGCCCCGCCCAAAAGCCGCGAAATCGCCGCCGCCTACCTGCAGGCCCGGCGCGAACACCGCGACTTCGCCGACACCGCCGCCGAACTGACCGCGCAATCCATGCTGCCCGCCGGCCAACTCGGCACACTCTGGCGCGCCAACTTCGAAACCGCCGCCAAATCGCTGGAACAAGAAATCCTCGACAGCCCGAAACTGCCCGCCGCCCCCTACGAATACCTTTCAGACGGCCTCACCCTGCACGGCAGCCTGACCGTGCTGCACCTGCACGGCCAAATCCACTTCCTCGACCACCGGCCCAACGCCCCCGAAAAAATCGGCCTCTACCTGCAACACTTAATTTACAACACCGTCCGCCCCGCAGGCAGCGGCGACCTCTCCAGCCGCTGGGTGCTGCCCGACGAAATCCTCACCCTGCCCCCCGTACCCGCCGGCCAAGCCGCAGAAATCCTCAACGGCTGGCTGGCCTACTACCTCATCGGCCAAACCCGCCCGCTGCCCTTCTTCCCCAAAACCAGCCTCGCCGCCGCGCAAACCCTGCTGTCCGAAAGCAAAAAAAGCGAAGACGAAAAACTGCAGGCCGCCCGAAAAGCCGCCGCAACCCACTACTTCGGCGGCAAAATGAACGTCGGCCAAGCCGACTACGCCGAAGTCGCCCTCGTCTTCGGCAAAGACGAAACGCCGCCGATAGAAAGCGAACTGTTTTGGCTGCTCGTCGAAAACCTCCTGCTGCCCACCCTGTCCGCATTGCAAGAGGCCGTCTGAAAAACCTGTTTTCCGGTTTTCAGACGGCCTCAACCAACTTTTTTAGCGAAAGCCGGAAATGCTCGAAGATTCCTTTCCCTACCTCCTGTTACTCACAGGTTTTGCCGCAGGGCTGATGGATGCGGCGGTCGGTGGCGGCGGGTTGTTGCAAATACCCGGGCTGTTCAACCTGCTGCCCGCTTCCACGCCCGTAGCTTCGGTGATGGGCATCAATAAATTTGCTTCCTGCTGCGGTACACTGACCGCGACGAGGCAGTATCTGCGCAGAATTCCCGTGCCGTGGAAAATGCTGCTGCCTGCTGCCGTACTGGCGTTTGCAGCTTCCTATCTGGGTGCGAAAGCTGTCGTCTTTTTTCCTGTGCAATACATGAAACCGGCGATGTTGCTCATCATGATTGCCATGTGCCTTTATACTTTTCTGAAAAAAGACTTGGGGCAGGCGGTGCGCACCGAAAAATTGACACACCGCGAAACGTTGTGTGGCTTCTTTTTCGGCGCATTAATCGGTTTTTATGACGGCATTTCCACACTTATTTTATAGTGTGCCGCCAAGTATTCGGCGGCGGCTTCGTAATA
>ERZ773049.763-NODE-763-length-19295-cov-6.834252_pt1 | contig 19295 bp, 9 predicted proteins | sample MGYA00580633_ERZ773049 | MGnify/ENA primary metagenome ERZ773049 (study PRJEB29015, sample SAMEA2737991) | human oral metagenome | biome: human oral; feature: human-associated habitat; material: dental | place: China | collected 2066 ... | reverse complement strand
CGCGGGCAGGACCGCAGCAGACCGGGCGTTCTGGGCGACGGCGGTGGGCGCGGGCCCGTCCCGGCCCCGCCCCGCGGAGGGTCCTACGCGGAGCGGCTGACCACTATTGCCCGCACCGTCCCGGCCCCGCCCCGTGGAAGGTCCGGCTTCGGGCGAGGTGCCCGCCTCGGTCGTTCCCCGCCCTGTGGTGTGGGAGAGGGTCGAGGGGCTCTCTGCTCGCACCGCTCACGTCGGCTCCCTGCCGCGCACCGACGCCCTGCTAGAGGCCAACAAGGACCACGCCGAGGGCCGCCTGTCCGACGCCGGGCTCGCCGAGGTCGTCCGGACCGAGACCGACGCTGTCGTCGCCCGGCAGGCCGATATCGGCCTGACCATTGTCAACGACGGCGAGTACGGCCACGCCATGACGGAGAAGGTCGACTACGGCGCCTGGTGGTTCTACACCTTCGAGCGCTTCAGCGGCCTAGAGGTTCTCGGCTCCGAGCAGGCGGCGGAGGCCAGGCGCCCGAGGCCCGCGGGCAAGCTCGAGCTCGACGCCATGACCTCTCGGCGCGACTGGGTCGCCTACGCCTACCAGGACCCGACCAGCGGCATCCACTTGGCCAGCGCCCCGGCGCCCGTCATCCCAGCCGTCACCGGGGGGCTCGCCTACACGGGCCAGCAGATCGTCGCCCGTGACATCGCGGCCCTCAAGGCGGCGCTGGAGCGGGCCGGCAAGCCCGTCGCCGAGGGCTTCCTCGCCTCCATCAGCCCCGCCGCCGCGGCCCGCATCGGCAACTACCACTACGAGGACGACGAGGCCGCCGTCTGGGCGTGGGTCGAGGCGCTGCGCGAGGAGTACCGGACGATCACCGATGTCGGGCTCACCGTCCAGATCGATGCCCCCGACCTGGCCGAGTCCTGGGACCAGTTCGAGGTCGAGCCCGACCTGCAGGACTACCGCCGCTTCTCCACCGTGCGCATCGAGGTCCTCAACCACGCCCTGGAAGGCATCGACTCCGCCTGGGTGCGCTACCACATGTGCTGGGGCTCCTGGCACGGTTCGCACTCCACCGACCTCGGCTTCGACACGATCGTGGACCTGGCGCTATCGGTCCGCGCCGACGGTCTGAGCTTCGAGGCGGCCAACGCCCGCCACGAGCACGAGTGGAGGATCTGGAAGGACGTCGAGCTGCCCGGCAAGAAATACCTCATTCCCGGCGTCGTTTCCCACGCCACCAACGTCCTGGAGCACCCCGAGCTGGTGGCCGACCGCATCGAGCGCTTCGCCCGCCTCGCCGGCCTCGAGCGGGTCGTGGCCTCCACCAACTGCGGCCTGGGCGGGCGCGTCCACCCCCACATCGCCTGGTCCAAGCTGGAGTCACTGGCCGAGGGCGCACGCATCGCCTCCGGTCGACTGTGAGGTTCGGGACGGGCTGGGGCGTGGCTTCGCGGGAGGCGCGGCGGCCGGAGCGGCTCGGTCCCCGGTTGTGGGGCTCCGCGCGAGATGACGACGCGAATGTTACGGGGGCGTCGTTCGATGACTGCGAGGGGAAGAGTCCCTGATCGCGGCTTCCGATGAGGGAGGTGCCGACCATGGTGGTCCGGGTCGAGGTGGCGCCCGCGCTGCTGAAGTGGACGGTGCACCGGGCGGACTGGGATGAGAAGACCGCCGACCGCCTCTGTCTGGGTAAGGATATGCGGTACCTGAGAACGGCTCGTAGCGCGTTGCAGGAGGTCGACCAGGATATGCCGACCGCTGAGGACCGGCTGGCTCAGATCTGAACGACTGTGCTAAGCGCGGGATCGTTTGCCGGGCAACCTTCCGGTCACAGGTGATCCGGTCAGTCCTGGGGCCGGTGCAGAGCTACGCTGTCGCCAGCGCCCGGTGCCGAGCCACCGCGGCCGATAACGGATTGATTGCGGACTGAAGGAGCTTCCCACCATGAGTACTGCGACGGCTCCTGCCCGCTCCCTCGTCTCCCCCTCGGATGAGTTACCGTTCCAGACACCCGCGCTGCCGGAGCCCGGTCAGGTAGTCGAGGTCCGCGGTTCCATCTGGGCGGTCACGGACACCGCGGAGCAGGGTCTGTCCCGCAGCCCTGCCGACGAGGGCCGTCGCGCCACCACGAACCTCCAGCACATGGTGACCCTCCAGTCCCTGGATGAGGACCGTATGGGCGAGGAGCTCCGCGTCATCTGGGAGCTGGAGGTCGGTCACACCGTCCTGCCGGACCAGGGCCTGCCCGAGGAGATCACCCCTGAGGGCTTTGACAACCCGGGCACGATCGGCGCCCTTGTGGACGCCGTGCGCTGGGGCGCTGTCACCAGCGCCGACCCCAAACGCTTCCAGTCCCCCTTCCGCGCCGGCATCACCCTGGAGCCCTACCAGCTCGAGCCCCTGCGGAGGGCCCTGGCCGCCCCGCGCACCAACCTGCTGCTCGCCGACGACGTCGGCCTGGGCAAGACCATCGAGGCCGGCCTCGTGGTCGAGGAGCTCCTCCTGCGCCATAGGGCCCGCTCGGTGATCATCGTGTGCCCACCCAGCCTGTCCTTGAAGTGGCGGGAGGAGATGCGGGACAAGTTCGGCCTGGACTTCACCATCGTCAACGCCGCCGCCCTGGCCGATACCCGCCGAGCCCACGGTTTGGCGGCCAATCCCTTCCGGCTCTACCCCCGCATCATCGTCTCCATGGACTGGCTGCCCAGGGTGAGCGCCCAGCGCCTCCTGCGCGAGGTCCTGGCCGACGCCTGCCGCTCGACCTCGGCGCGCCGCTACGTCTTCGACGTCCTCGTCGTCGACGAGGCCCACCACGTCGCCCCAGCCGCCCCCACCGCCACCGCACAGGGCCGTGGATACGCCGTGGACTCCCAGCGCACCATCGCCCTGCGCCGCCTGGCCGAGCACTGCGAGCACCGCCTCTTCCTGTCCGCCACACCCCACAACGGCTACACCGAGTCCTTCACCGCCCTGCTGGAGATGATCGATCCGCGCCGCTTCTCCCGCGGCGCCGAGATCGACCACTCCGCCCTGGCAGAGGTGGCCGTGCGCCGCCTCAAGACCCAGGTGGAGGGCGCCCGCGCCTTCCAACGGCGTGTCCTCAGCACCCTGCCCTTCACCCCCAGCGCGGAAGAGGAGGAGCGTTTCGCCCTCCTGGACGCCCTGCTGAAGGACTCCGCGCGAGAGCGCGGGCACAGGCGCCTGGGCATCGCAGCCCTCCTGCTCAAGAAGCGCTTCCTGTCCTCCCCATGGGCCTTCGCCCGCACCATGAGCCGCTACCTGGAGGCATCGGCCGGCAACCGGGAATGGGCCGAGGAGGACTCCTACTACGCCGAGATCATGGGCTCCGGCCAGAGCGACGAGGAGGAGGGACTGGCCGAGCAGCCCGAGTTCGAGGCCCTGCGCGCCGCCAAGTCCGATGATCCGCTCGCCGCCGCCACAGGCTCCCAGATCGAGGACCTGATCACCTGGGCGCAGGGCTTCCAGTACCGCCCCAACTCCCGCCTGGAGGCTCTCAGTGACTTCCTTGCAGCCGTGTGCCGCCCCGACGGGCGCACCTGGACCAACGAGCGCGTCGTTGTCTTCACCGAGTACGCGGACACGGTCGAATGGCTCGTGGCCGTGCTGCGCTCGCGCGGCTACAACGAGCACCGCCTCGGCGTCATCCAGGGCTCCACCCCGCGCGAGCAGCGCGAGGCCCTGCGCTTCGCCTTCACCGAGGATCCCGCCAAGGAGCCGATCCGCGTGCTCGTGGCCACCGACGCCGCCGGGGAGGGCATCGACCTGCAGGACTACTGCCACCGCCTGGTCAACTTCGACGTCCCCTTCAACCCCTCCCGCCTGGAGCAGCGCATCGGCCGCATCGACCGCTACGGCCAGGTGCACCCGCCCGAGATCTTCTCCTTCATCCCCGTGGCGGGCTCCCGCGACTCCTACCTTCTGAACGGCGACCTCGACTTCGTCGGGCGCCTGGTGGAGAAGGTGGCGACCACCCGATCCGACCTGGGCGCCGTCAACCCCCTGGTGGACGCCGAGGTGTCCAGGCGCTTCCTCGGCGTCTCAGCGAAGCGCACCACCGCCCGCAGTGCCGATGAGGACGCCGTCAACAAGGTCATGGCCGGGTCGGTGAGCATGAACCGCCAGCTCACCGAGCTCGCCCGCACTTATGAGGAGCGCCGCGAGGAGCTGCACCTGAGCCCCGGGGCCTGCCGCCGGGTGGTGGACGAGGCTCTGCGCCTGACCCGCCAGCCCCTCCTCATCGAGACCGGCGATGAGCGCACCGACGCTCCCCTCTACTGCGTCCCCCAGCTCGCACCGGCCTGGCAGGGGGCGCTCGCGGGCCTGGACACCGTGCGCGCCCCCGGCCAGTGGCGGCCCATCACCTTCACCGAGCTGGACGGCCAGGACCGGGAGCGCCTGGGGCGCGACGTGGTGCCGATCCACCTGGGGCATGCCCTCATGCAGAAGGCCGCCCGCGTGCTGCGCTCATCGATGCTCTCCAGTGAGCATGCCCTCAGCCGCGTGACCGCCGTGGTGGTGCCGGACTGGGAGACCACCTGCGTGGCCTCGGTGGCGCGCCTGGTGCTGGTGGGGCGCGGGGGCCTGCGGTTGCACGAGGAGGTCTTCGTCACCGGCCTGCGCCTGCGAGGCCAGAACCTGGCCGAGGAGAAGGTGCACGACCTCCTGGACCGGGTGCTCGACGGCGATGACCTTCAGGCCGCTGGCACCGGCGTGCGCGAGCACCTGGCACGGGCCTGGATGCAGGAGGGGACGCGCATGCGCGAGCGCCTCACCACCGAGATGGGTAAGCGCGCCGAGCGCCAGGCGGACCGCGTCAGGGACCAGCTCGAATCCCGCTGCAAGGACGATGCTGAGCGCGCCCGAGGGATCTTCGCCGCCTTCCGCCGCAACCTGCAGGACTCCCTGCGCGCGATCCGCCAGAGCGAGGATGACGGGCAGGATGCGCTCTTCACCTTGGTCACCGACGAGCAGCGCCGCCAGCGCGCCCGGGACATCCGCGCCATGGAGGAGCGCCTGGACGTCCTGGATGAGGAGGAGGCCCGGGAGGTGGACGGCATCCAGGAGCGCTACCGGGACATCCGCCCCTACGTCTCCCAGGTGGCCCTCGTCTTCGCCGTCTGCGGCAAGGACGCCGAGCAGTGGGAACAGGAGGCAGACCCCTCCCGACACGGTGCCGGGGGCGCTGCCGAGGGCGACGCCACGGGCACTGCCGATACGGGAGAAGCCGCTGGGCACGTGGCGGCCGAGGACTCCAAGGAGGTAGGCGCATGAGCCGCACCACCAGCAAGGCCACGGGCGCCAAGGGCCCTCGGGGGCGCAGCCGTGGCAGGGGGCCGGGTGCCGCCGGTGGCCGGACCAGCGCCGCGCAGTCGCACCGGGAGTGGCTGACCCTGGTGGACCGCGAGGGGCCCTTCCTCGCCGTCCCTCCCTTGGCCCGCCTCTACTCCACCGGTATCCCGGCGATTCCCCCTGGCGCCAAGGAGGCGCTGCGGGACGCCAAGCCCGCCTTTGACCGGGCCTGGGACGCCTGGCGCGCCACAGAGGCCACAGAGAATGAGGGGGCTGCTCGCTCGGAGCATCAGAACCGGCCTGAGGACCGGCCGCTCACCGCCTACCGCGAGGCCCGGGACGCCTGGGTGGGCACAGTCCTGCGCGACGTTCTCGGCTGGGGCGCGTACTGGCGGCCCGCCCCGGATCCGGCCCTTCAGGCTTGTGCGGCCACCAGCCCCAATGAGACCGTGCGCGTGGAGCCCGACGGCGCCCTCATGGCCGAGGGCCGCGTGGGCGCCCTCGTCTTAGTGGTGGACCCGGTCGGCTCCCTGCGCGGCCCCTTGACTGACGGCTGGAGTGCCAGTCCCGTGGACCGCATGGAGGAGATGCTTCGCGCCGGGCAGGCGTCCGGGGCGCAGGGTGCGTGCAGTATCGGTGTGGTGACCGATGGCCGCTGGTGGGCCATCGTGAGCGCCCCGCCCGGAGCCATGGCCGCCTCCGGCATTGTGGACGCCCAGACCTGGATCGAGGAGCCCGCCACCCGCAACGCCTTCGTGGAGCTCCTCAGCCTCCGCCGACTCCTGGGCGGCAAGGCCGAGGAGCGCCTGCCCGCCCTCTTTAAGGCCTCGGTGCTGGCCGCCGAGGAGATCACGGTGGCCCTGGGCGCCCAGGTGCGCCGCGCCGTGGAACTGCTGGTGACCGCCTTCTCCGAGGCGGGCCGCGCCGCCCGCGCCAAGGGCGAGCCGGACCCGCTGCCCGATGATCCTGCCGAGGCCTACGACGCCGCCGTCACGATCATGATGCGCGTGGTCTTCCTCCTCTTCGCCCAGGAGCGCGGCCTGCTGCCCGACTCCGAGCTGTTCAAGACCGGTTACGGCCTGACGGGCGTCCTGGAAGGCCTGGAGGAGCGCGTCCAGGTGGAGGGGGAGGAGTCCCTGGACGCCACCTCCGCCACTTGGCACCGGCTCCTGGCCACCTCCGGCGCCCTGGCCCGCGGGGTCGCCTTCGAGGACCTGCGCCTGCCCGCCTACGGCGGATCCCTGTTCGAACCGGGACGCTTCCCCTTCCTGTCCGCCACCACCGAGCGCGGAACACTGCGGGTCACCGTGCCCGACCGAGTCATGCTGCACGTGCTGCGCGCCGTCCAGGTGGCCCGCGCCCGCGGCCAGGAGGCCCGTCGCGTCTCCTTCCGCGACATCGACGTGGAGCAGATCGGCTACATCTACGAGGGCCTGCTGGGCTACACCGCCCGCCGCGCCACCGGCACCATCGTTGGTCTGATGGGCAGTCAGGGGGACGAGCCGGAGATCCCTCTGGACGTCCTGGACGACCTGGCCGAGGAGCACGCTGGCGACGCCGCACTGGCCGCCGCGATCCTGGCCTGGGTCAAGGACCACCAGCCATCGTCCACCCCACCTACCAAGGGCGCCCTGGCCAAGGCCCTGACCGCGGGGGACTCCATGGAGGACGCCGAGCGCTCCCTGCTGGCCGTCAGCCGCGACGAGGACGTGCGCGACCGCCTCAGGCCCTGGATCGGCGCCATCCGCCGCGACCTGCGCGGACGCCCCACGGTGGTGCTTCCCGGCGGACTGTACGTGGCCGAGACCCCCTCCCGCAAGAATGCCGGAGCCCACTACACGCCCCGCTCTCTGGCCGAGGAGGTGGTGCGCCACGCCCTGGAGCCCCTGGTCTTCCGCCCCGGCCCCTACCAGAGCGCCGACCGGGAGACGTGGAGGCCGCTGCCTGCCGCGGACGTCCTGGACCTCAAGGTGGCGGACATCGCCTGCGGCTCAGGGGCCTTCCTCGTGGCCGCCGCCCGCTTCCTGGCGGATCGCCTCATGGAGGCCTGGGAGCAGGACGGCACCGCCGAGCGCTTCCTGGCTTCAGGCCGCGGCCCCCAGGAGCTGGAGAGTCGCGCCCTGAGGGAGGTGGTGGCCCGCTGCCTCTACGGGGCGGACATCAACCCCATGGCAGTGGAGATGTGCAAGCTCTCCCTGTGGCTGGTCTCCCTGGATCCGCGCCTGCCCTTCTCCTTCGTGGATGACAAGATCCTCACCGGCAACTCCCTGCTAGGGATCACGGATGTCCGTCAGCTCGAGGAGCTCCACATTGACCCCGCCTCGCGCAACCACGGCCAGGGCGGCCTGCTGGATGTGGACGCCAGGGGCCAATGGGGCCTGCCGGTGGATATCACAGGCATGCTGCGCAGGATCGCGGTCAAGCGCCGCGACCTCAGCACCCCCGTGGAGCCAGGAGACCCCATGCGGGACACCAAGGCCAAGGACGCCACCTACGCGGGCATCCAGCGCGAGTTGGAACCACTGAAGGAACTGGCCGACTCCGTCATCGCCGCCGGGCTGGACGCGGGCGGCAGATCCGGCAAGAAGCGCGAGGAGGCCTACGAGTCCCTGCGAGTCGCGGTCTCGCGCGCCTATCCGGCCGAGGGCGAGACCGACACCTCCATGCTGGAGGCCATCCTGGAGCGCGGGCTCGCGCCCACCGTCTCCACGGACTACGAGCACTGGCACTGCATCCACTGGCCCCTGGAGCTGCCGGACGTCATCCAGGACCACGGGGGATTCGACGCCATTATTGGCAACCCGCCCTTCCTGGGGGCGAAAAAGATGAGTCCTGCGCTGGGGTCGAATATCCGCGAGTGGTATGTGAGCTTGCTTGCCGGAGAGGTTAAGGGAAATGCTGACCTCGTTGCCTACTTCTTCCTACGGGCCCTCTTCCTCCTGAGGCCCACGGGGACTCTCGGGCTCATTGCCACCAATACCGTGGCCCAGGGGGATACCAGGGAGGTGGGGCTCGACCAGATGGTGGAGCGGGGCTTCACCATCACCCGCTCCATCCAGTCCCGCCCCTGGCCTGCGGCTTCGGCCAACCTGGAGTACGCCGCCGTCTGGGGGACCAGAGGCGCCGTAGCCGACGGCGTTCCGCTTGCCTGCGATAATGAGCAGGTCGCGCGCATCTCCACCCTCCTCGAACCGCTCGGCTCCGTTGAGGGAACGCCCGAGCGACTCCGGGAGAATGCCAAGATCGCTTTCCAGGGGTGCGTGGTCCTCGGCAAGGGCTTCATTGTGGAGCCCGAGGAGGCCGAGGTATGGATCGCGGAGGATCCACGCAATACAGACGTTCTCTTCCCCTACCTCAACGGGGAGGATCTCAACTTTCGACCCGACGCCTCCGCCTCCCGTTGGGTCATCGACTTCGATGGTCGATCTGAGCGGCAGGCTTCACTGTACGACCTTCCGTTCGAGCGCGTAGTTGAACAAGTTAAGCCGGAGAGGATGCTTAAGAATCAGAAGTCTTATCGCGATTACTGGTGGCAGTTCGCACATAAAGGTTCTGCCTGGAAACAAGCTGTCTCTGGGCTCGATGAGGTGCTGGTCATTACCTTGGTGAGTAAGACGGTGATGCCGCTCCGTGTCCCAACCGGGCAAGTTTTTAGTCACAGGCTTGCTGTGTTTGCCAATAACTCCTTGTCGTTGCAAGCTGTTCTTTCTTCGTCGATTCATTGGGTGTGGGCTGTCAAATATTCTTCAACGTTGGAAACTCGTGTTAATTACGCGCCCTCTGATGTCTTCGAGACCTTCCCGCGACCGTATCTGACGGAGGAATCCGAGAGGGTCTTGGAGACGATTGGGAGGACGCTGGATGAGGAGCGCCGCGAGATTATGCTGCGCCGCGAGCTGGGCCTGACCAAGCTCTACAACCGCGTCAACGACCCCGCCCTGGCGGACAGCGCCGATCCGGACGTGGCCCGCCTGCGCGTTATCCACCGCGAGCTCGACGAAGCCGTCATGGCCGCCTACGGCTGGGATGACGTCCCCCTGGACCACGGCTTCCACACCTACCGCAAGATGACCCGCTGGACCATTAGCCCAGCCGCCCGCGTGGAGGTCCTCGACCGGCTCCTCGCCCTCAACCATGAGCGCGCCGCCGCCCAGGAGCGGAGACAGGGCCGGAAAGGCGAACCCTCATGACCACCATCCCCTCAGAGCACCCCGGGCCGCCGGGCTCATCCGCCGCTGGAACCGGCTCACCGCAGGCCTCCGGGGCACCCGGCAGGCGCAACCGGCCGCCCTACGAGCTCGCCCACGACCTGGACGGCTCCTCACTGTCCGTGCGCACCAACCTCGTGGACATCCTGCGACGCGAGCTCCTCGGCCCCGCCGACGGTGAGGACGAGATCCTCACCGTCGCCCCGGACGGCCGCTACAACCTGGGGCGCATCGCCCCCACCCGCCTCACCGGCAGCGCAGACTCGCCGGGTCCCGGTGACGACGGTGATCACGGCGCGGATGAGGGAGCGCTGGATGTGGACGCCCTCGACGCCCGCGCTTCCACCGGGGTCCCCATCACCGGTGCGGATGAGGAAGGCCCGGACGGGGATGAGGACACCGCCGGGGACCGCGACGACGCCCCCATCCGCCGCGGCCTCATGATCCCCGCCTCCATGGGCCTGCGCTTCCAGGTCCCCGCCGACCTGGACTCCCTGACCATCCACGCCTCCTGGGGCGTCTACCACCCCCAGTCGGGCGGGCCCGCTGAGGATGCCCACCGGGAAGGCCCTGGGGACGGCCGCGGCAAGGACCGCCCGGCAACCGTCTACCGCCGCGAGGACGTGACCGAGCACGTCCGCATCGACCTGGCCTCACTCGCCCCCGGCACCACCCAGGACCACGTGCTGCGCGAGGACGTCATCCTGCGCGTGGACGCCCAGCTGGAGAACCATGCGGAAGGCGACCGGCTGCTCATCGAAGTGGCCCTGTGCAACGACCGCCAGACCCCGCGCCGCATCCCCACCCAGGCCTGGCTCTTCCAGACACGCCTGGACGTGGACGCCGGCGGGCGCGCCGTCTTCCTGCCCGTCCACGACATCCTCGCTGATGCATCCGCTGCATCCGCACTCCTGTCCGATGCCGAGGAGGCCCGCCTGGCCCTCCAGTACCGCGACCGCCTGGAGTACGCCGTCGGACGCACCTGCTCCGCCGACTGGACCGTCCTGCCCGGCCAGCGCCGCGCCACCCAGGTCCGCACCGAGTGGATCCCCACCTCCACCACGCCCCAGACCGATGCCGCCACCGTGGACGGCGCCCTGCTGGACATGACCGCCCTGGCCACCGCCACGCCCGATCAACTCCGCGCCGGGCTCGCTCCCATCATCGAGGCCTACGGCGCCTGGCTGGGCCAGCAGCGCTCCGCCATCGCCGTCCTGCCCGACCACCTGCGTTCCACGGCTGAAGAGGTGATCGAGGAGGCGGCGCAAGTGCATGCCAGTCTCGCCGCCGGGCTCGAACACCTCCTGGAAAGCGTTGACGCCCAGCGCTGCTTCTCCTTCATGAACCGCGTCATGGCCGACCAGCGCGTCCACTCCCAGATCGCCCAGGAGCGCCAGAAGGAACCCGGCCTGCCCCTGGCGGCGGCCGAGGAGCGCGTGCGCGCCAAGGCCTTCCCCCACCACTGGCGCGTCTTCCAACTCGCCTTCATCCTCCTGCAGATCCCCGCCCTGACCGAGCCCACCGCGCCCCGGCGCTCGGATGCGGAGTGGGCCAAGGTGGAGCTGCTCTTCTTCCCCACCGGCGGCGGCAAGACCGAGGCCTACCTGGGACTGGCCGCCTACACCTTCGCCATCCGCCGCCTCCAGGGCGTCCTGGAAACCCCCGACGGTCCCCTGGACGGGGGCGCCGGGGTCGCCGTCCTCATGCGCTACACACTGCGGCTGCTCACCTCCCAGCAGTTCCAGCGCGCTACCGCCCTCGTGGCCGCCGCCGAGATGGCCCGCCGCGAGGACCCCGGCACCTGGGGGAGCGAGCCCTTCCGGATCGGACTGTGGGTGGGCAGCGCCGTCTCGCCCAAACGGGTGTCCGAGGCCGATACGCAGCTGAAAGCGCTCAAGGACCGCAGCGCCCGGGAGACCGCCCCCTACCCGGCCCTCCAGACCACCCGCTGCCCCTGGTGCGGGAACCCCCTGTCCTACAAGGACGTGCGGGTGGACACCGCTGCTGGGCGCGTGCGCGTCCACTGCCCGGACCCCCTGGCCTCCTGCCCCTTCTCCGAGGGCGGTGCCGTGGCCGACGGCATCCCGGTGCTGACCACCGATGAGGAGATCTACCGGCTCGTCCCCGCCTTCGTGATCGCCACTGTGGACAAGCTCGCCCGCCTGGCCCGCGAGGGGCAGGCCGCCGCCCTCTTCGGGCACGTGGCCCGGCGCTGCGAGCGCCACGGTTACGTCCCCCAGCTGGATGCGCGGGGCACCTGCGACGACGACTCCTGCAAGGTCAAGGACTCCCACCCCGCCAAGAACGGCATGCCGCCCGCCCGCGTGGTCCACACCGGCCGCCTGCGCCCGCCCGACCTCATCATCCAGGACGAGCTCCACCTCATTACCGGCGCCCTGGGCACCACTGTGGGCCTGTTCGAGGTGGCCGTGGACGCCATGACCACATGGAGGCTCACCGGCGCCGACGGGAGGGCGCGCACCGTGCGGCCGCTCATCGTGGCCTCCTCGGCCACCGTGCGCAACGCCCGCGCGCAAGTGCGGGGCCTGTACGGGCGGGGGCTCACCGTCTTCCCGCCCCAGGTCCTGTCCGCCTCGGACACCTTCTTCTCCACCGAGATGCCCATCGATGAGGCCCACCCCGGACGCCTCTACATGGGCCTGTCCACCACCGGGGTCAAGCTCACCAACGCGGAGATCCAGACCGCCCAGGTGCTCATGGCCTCGGGCCAGCTCCTCCTGGACCGCGCGGGCGCGGCCGCCGACCCGTACATGACCCTCGTGGGCTACTTCTCAGCCACCCGCGAGCTGGCCGGCATGGCCCGCTACATCCAGGACGACATCCAGACCGCCCTGGCCAAGGGCCTGCCCGGATCCAGGCTGCCACGCAGGTACGGCAACGCCATGCCGGGCATTAAGCTCGGCGAGCTCACCAGCCGCATCGACTCCACCACCATCACCGCCACGCTGGGCAGCATGGCCCTGCCCTTCGACCCCGCAGCGCACTCCACCGCGGCGCGCGAGGAGAGCGCGAGGCGCTTCCGGGCAGGGCACAGGCCCGCATCCCGCCCGGGGGAGCAGCCCTATGACGCCGTCCTGGCCACCTCCATGCTCCAGGTGGGCGTGGACGTCAGCCGCCTCGGCCTCATGCTCATTGTGGGCCAGCCCAAGAACACCGCCGAGTACATTCAGGCCTCCTCCCGCGTGGGTCGCGACGCCTCCAGGCCCGGCCTCGTGGTCACCCTGGGCAACTGGGCCCGCCCCCGCGACCTGGCCCACTACGAGCAGTTCCGCCACTTCCACGAGACCTTCTACTCCCAGGTCGAGCCCCTGTCCGTCACCCCCTTCTCCACCACCTCCCTGGAGCGGGGACTGGACGGGCTCCTCGTGGCCGCCGCCCGGGTCCTGACCGCCACCGACTCGCCCGCATCCAGCCTCGGGCCCGAGCACAGCGCCGGGAACATCCTGCGCCAGCGAGAAGCGATGGACCGCCTGGCCCAGGCCATCGCATCGCGCATCGAGCGCTCCGGGGCCGATGACCCGCGCAGCCGCGTCGTCGACCTGGTCCGCAAACGCCTGGAGAACCGCATCGGGCAATGGGAGCGGCGCGCCAAGGACGCCGACGAGGAGGCCAACGCGCCCCGCACCGAGACCGGCCGGCACCTGGTCTATGAGCGCTCCTCGCAGGGGGACGGCTTCCTCGACCTCATCCGCTCCGCGGAATCCACCGGGCCGCGCAGCAGGCGGGGAGGGGCGCCCTTCGTCGTCGCCAATTCCATGCGCGAGGTCCAGCCCGAGATCAACCTCCTGGTCTCCCCCGATCCGGCCCGCCTGGCCTGGCGCGAGCCGGATGAAGCCCCTGACTGGCAGGCCCAGGACCCGGCGACGCCGACGGAGGAAGCGGAATGAGTCCCACGAACCCGCTGGACCAGCATCCCCAGACGGCTCCAGTCCAGGACGCCTCCAAGCATGCGGGCGCTCCGTCGTCGGCCCAGGGTGCCCCGGACCAGGATGCTCCGGAGGCGGATCGGTTCATCAGCGCGGGGCAGGGAGTGGATCCCCTGGGCGATGGCGAGCGCCTGCGCGAGGAGCAACGGGCCCGGAACTTCGCCAAGGTGGGCTCGGCCCGCCCCAGCACCCTGCTGTACACCTACGGCCCCGGCGCCATCATGGACCTGCCGCACTTCACCATCATGCCCACCGGCCTGAATGACTGGGACCGGATCTGGAAGCGCCGCGGGCCGGGCGCCGCCCCCGCCATCCACGCGCCGCGCCTGCTGGAGACCATCCAGCTCATGCTGGACCCCCGCGTGAGCGAGCTGCGCCCCTACCCCCACCAGGACAAGGAGACCAGCTTCTCGCGCCAGGGCTCCGACCTGGGCGTGCCCGCACGGATCTTCCCCCAGTGGATGCGCTGCACCGGCTGCGACAAGCTCGCCCCGCTCGGCGACTTCGTGGGTGCGGCCGGGGAGGGGTACACGAACGTCAAACAGCACCGGCCCGACGAGGCCGTCGTGGAGCACGTGGGATGCCCGGGGCGCCAGCAGGGCAGGAAGCGTGCGGCCGCAGGGGCCAAGGGGAGACGGGTGCGCCACGCCCCGTGCGTGCCCGCCCGCTACCTGCTGGCCTGCCCCATGGGGCACCTCGATGAGTTCCCCTACGACTGGTGGGTCCATCAGGGCGGACACTGCACCGAGGCGAGCAGGCCGGCCCTGACCATGAGCGACCGCGGCAGCACCCGCGGCGCCAGCGCCATCATCCGCTGCGAGAGCTGCCATGCCAGCCGCCCCATGAACCAGGCCCAGGGCGAGGCCGGGCGCAGCCGGCTGCCGCAGTGCCGGGGGCGCTTCCCGCACCTGGATGTCTTCAACACCAAGGGCTGCGACCAGGAGGTCCGCCTCATGCTCGTGGGGGCCTCCAACCTCTGGTTCCCAGCCACCCAGTCCATCATCGACATGCCGCGGCTGGACCCCCAGGAGATCCTCAAGGACTGGGCCAACGCCCTGGCGGCGGTGATGGGGGAGAGCCTGGGCGAGTTCGCCGCGAACATGACGCTCCTGCGCATGGTGCTCATGACGCATGCCACGAGCAGCTCGATCAGCGAACTGCTCGATCTCGATGATGAGGAGCTGGGTGCTGTTGCCGACAGAGCCCTGGCCCCCGCCGAGGACGAGGAGGCCATGAGTGCCCGCCGCGCCGCCTGGAGCCCGACGGACCTGCTGGTCCCCGAATGGCGCTACCTGCTCAAGGAGCCTCCCGAGGACCGCCATGAGGACGAGCGCACCGGCCTGACCCTCTCACCGCGGAGCCTGGCCGGACACCCCATCGACGGGATCGACCGGGTCCTGGCCGTGGACCGCCTGCGCAAGGTCAACGCCCTGCTCGGCTTCACCCGCATCGACGACTTCGACCGTGTGGACGACTCGCGCAAGCGCCTCGTCCCACTCACCCGCGGGGCGACCGCATGGGTCCCCGCCACCGAGGACCGGGGCGAGGGCATCTTCATCCAACTGGACGAGGAGCGGGTTGCCCAGTGGGAGGCGCGCGTGGAGTCCAGCGCGCTGTGGGCGGCGCACGTCGCAGCGCACCGGCGCAACTTCGAGCGCCGCTACTCCGAGACCGCCAAGACCATGGACCACATGGAGCGCATGCAGCCCGCCCGCTACTGGCTGGTGCACACCCTGGCCCACGCCCTCATCCGGGAGATGGCCATGTACTCCGGGTACGGGGCTGCCTCCATCTCCGAGCGGCTCTACGCCTGGAAGGAGGAGAAGAGGGAAGGGGCGCCGCAGCGGCCGTCGGCCGCAGGCATGCTGCTGGTGACCACCGCGTCCGACTCCGACGGCACACTCGGCGGGCTCGTCTCCCTATCGGAGCCCGCAACGCTCCAGTGGATCGTGCGGCGGGCACTGGCCCGGCTGGGACGCTGCTCCTCCGACCCCGTATGCGCCAGGAGAATCCCCCAGGATCCCGAGGACTTCCTCCACGGGGCCGCCTGCCACTGCTGCGTCATGGCGTCGGAGACCTCCTGCGAGCGGGCCAACCGCTTCCTCGACCGGCGCCTGGTGGTTCCGATCCCCGGGGAGTTCGATGGGCAGGCCCACCGGGCGCTCGCCTTCTTCACCGGGGATTGAGATGGTTGACGGCCGTGGCCGGGGAGGGCGGGATGGCTGAGATGGCGGGGATGGCAGCGGGTGACCCGTGGAAAGCGGGTGACCCGTGGAAGTCGGAGGATCCGATGCGGGCCGGTGACGCCATCGCCGCCCTCGGGGCCGAGCTCAGCGGGGCCGAGGCCAGATCCATCGCGGCGAGCCTGGAGGACGGGGAGACCCTCACCCAGGCGCTGAGCGCAGTGGCGCCCAACCGCCAGGCCGGGGTGCGCAGCCTGCTCCAGGCCGGCGGGCTCGGGGTCGACCGGCGCGAGGAGACCGTCATGGTGCTGCGAGCCATCGAAGGGGCGCGCTCCCACACCACCGGCCTGACCCCCGTGTGGACCCTGCCGCCCGGCCTCGGGGCGCTCAGCGGCATCGGTCAGCTCACCGCCGCTACGCGCCACCTGGTGACGGCCGCCTACCGCTCGGTGACCGTCTCCACCTTCAACATCCAGCGGTCCTCAGCGCTGTGGGAGGCGCTGAAGGAGGTCTCCGGCCGGGCCGAGGTGAGCGTGCGCATCTACATGGATGCCGACGCCGCCGACCGCGATCCCAAGCCGTGGAGCCCCACCAGCGCTCAGGTGGCCGTGGAGATGCCGGGCGCCGTCGTCCTGCGCACGCGCCGAGGCCAGGACGGGGCGGCTGCGCGCAACCACGCCAAGTTCGTGGCCGTGGACGGCCAGATCCTCATCGTCACCAGCGCCAACTTCTCGGCCAGCGCGGAGGAGCGCAACATTGAGCTCGGTCTGCGCCTGGAGGACCCGGTCCTGACCGGCGCCGTTGAGTCTCGCATGCGGGAACTCGAGCCCCTCCTCTACGAGCGCGTCCGTCGATGACGGAGTCAGCGCTGGAGAAGCGTGGGATCATTGTCCGGACGCGGCCGACGGGGACTCCGCGGGGGTGCGTCGGTCTGTGCGTGGGAAGGCGATACGCATGCCCTTTGATGATCCTGAGATGACCCGAGGCGAGATCCGGTCGACTTGGAAGGGCTACCCGGATCTCGTCAAGGCGGTGCTGGACGCCCGTGAACAAGGGTGGCGGATCGTGAAGGAGCGCAAGCACTACCGGGCGTTCTGTCCCTGCGAGGACAGCGCAGACTTCTCCATCCCCGGGACGCCACGGTCGGACAGCGCCGCCGCGAGGAGGGTCAGGGCGAGCGCCTCCAGGTGTCCCTCCCGGCACGAGCTGCTGCAGGCTCGATCGTCCCGACCGGCGCGGGATCGGTAGCGTCTGGTGGTCCCGACTGGTAGCGGCAGTCACTCCGTTGACGATTGACAACGGTTCGTTGGCGGTGCAGTCTGGTCACCGTACGGCGGAGCGGCCTCTACCGTACGGCCCCGCGTGGGGCCCTTCGAGAGGGACTTGGACGATGAACCTGTTTGAGATGACCTTCCACGTGGAGCACGTTGACGACGGTCTGGTTGACATGCTCATCGACGACTACGAGGCCACGACCGGCACCGATCACACCGGCCACGAGTTCGTCACCGTGCTGGCAGAGGGAAACGATTTCGACCGCGCCGCCCGCACAATGGTGACCGAGCTCCAGTCCCACGGCCTGCGGATCCTGCGCCTGGTGCCGGACCTCCTTACCCGCTCCGAGATCGCCGCCCGTCTGGGCGTGACGCGCCAGGCCGTCCAGAACTGGACCTCCGGCAGGCGCCGGGACGACTTCCCGCTCGCGGTCAACCCCGTCGGCGGGGGAGTCTGGTCCTGGCACGACGTGTGGGCCTGGGCGCTTTCCCACGGGCAACTCGTTGACGATGGTCTGCGGTACCCCACTCAGGTCGAAACAGACATCATTAATGCCTGGATTGAGTCGGACATGATGATCTCCTGGACCTGTCGGCCGGACGTGCGACCGGACGTGGCGATCTCCTCTACGATCGCTGTTTCTGTGCTTACGCACGACCAGTCGAGGCTAGGCGGGTACAGTAATGTGTCATACAGATTGCGTACAAAGGCGATTGCATGAGCGACGACGAACTCCGCAAGCTCGTCAACTGCGTACAGCTGGTGGATATCAGGACCGTGTCCGTCGAGGGCCGGATAGATATTAGCGGTGGAGTCAGTGAGGACATCGACGACGAGGGCGAACTGCCCCTCTCGTTCGAGACTGCTGTGGCAGTCAGGGACGATGCGCAGGGACTGATGGCCTCCTTTACGGCCACGTTCGACCGCGGGTCGACGTCATCAGCCCCGGCGACGCACATGAAGATAGCCGTTGCGGTTTTCTATGAGCTCGAGGGCTGGGGCAGGGAGAACCTTAGCCAGGACCTGCTGCGCGGATTTGCTGAGAAGGTGGCGCTGTATCAGGCGCTCCCCTTCCTTCGGGAGGCGTTCATCACCCTTGCCGGGCGTCTGCGCGTGCCTGCTCCCATGCTGCCTCTTATGCCGCAGAGCATGGGCCCTGGCGATCTCGCGGTGGATTGACCCACTGTTTGTTCGCACGTGGCGTGAGGACGAGGACCTCACGATCGGGGGCGAACACTTCGGGCCCGTAGCCGCCGACGGCCGTGCCAGGACCGATCTCGACCAGGACTCGACCGATCTCGACGCGGAAATGAACCGATCTCGCGAAGGCGTGCGCCGCTCGGGCCGCGGGGCCGAAGGCGCGCGGCCCCGCAGACCGTAGGCTTGGCCCATGGACCTCCTCATCATCGCCGTGGCGGGGCTGCTGGCGATCGCCGGCGCCACCCAGATCAGTGACCGCGTCCGGGTCGCCCCGGCGCTCCTGCTCCTCGCGACCGGCATTATCGTCGGTTTTCTGCCCATCGTGCCCGCCATCGAGATCGAGCCGGAGATCATCCTCGAGGGGGTCCTGCCGCCCCTGCTGTACGCCACCGCCGTCAACATCTCCACCATCAACTTCCGCCGCGAGCTCGCCTCCGTGGCGGTCCTGGCGGTCCTCCTCGTGGCCGTCTCCGCCACGGTCATCGGCGCCGTCCTCACCCTCGTGGTCCCCAGCCTCTCCCTGGCGTGGGCCATCGCCATGGGCGCCGTCCTGAGCCCCACCGACGCCGTCGCCATCTCCATCGCCAGGCGCCTGGGCGTCTCCCAGCGCATTATCACCGTCCTGGAGGGCGAGGGCCTCCTCAACGACGCCACCGCCCTGGCGGTCCTGTCCTCCGCCGTCTCCGCCGCAACCGCCGGCACCGTGACCGTGGGGGGAGTCGTGGGGAGCTTCGCCGCCGCGGTCGTCGTGGCCCTGGTCGTGGGCTGGGCGGTCGGCGAGCTGACCCTGCACCTGCGGGCCCGCATCACGGATGCGTCCGTCGACACGGTCGTCTCCTTCACCATCCCCTTCCTCGCCGCGATCCCCGCCGAGCAACTGGGCGGCAGCGGACTCGTGGCCGCCGTCATCGCCGGCCTGGTCACCGGTCACCGGGCCCCGCGCATCCTGCCCCCCGACCACCGGATCGCCGGTCAGGAGACCTGGCACACCGCCGAGCTCGTCCTGGAGGGATTCATCTTCCTCGTCATGGGCCTGCAGTTCTTCGGCATCGTCGAGGACGTCCTGGCCGAGGGCCCCAGCATCGCCACCGCAGCCTGGCTCGCCGCCCTCGCCGGAGGGCTCACGGTGCTGGTGCGGGCCGCCGTCGTGGCCCCCATGCTGGTCTGGCTGCGCCGCCGCGCCGAACGGCAC
>ERZ773049.760-NODE-760-length-19373-cov-3.932912_pt1 | contig 19373 bp, 18 predicted proteins | sample MGYA00580633_ERZ773049 | MGnify/ENA primary metagenome ERZ773049 (study PRJEB29015, sample SAMEA2737991) | human oral metagenome | biome: human oral; feature: human-associated habitat; material: dental | place: China | collected 2066 ... | reverse complement strand
TAGACCAGTACCTAGTTTAGTACCGCCTGCTGAGAACGAACCACTATATGAGTCGACTGTTGAGCTAGCTTCAGATAATACGTTACTGATAGCCGATGTCACAGCTTGACCAGATACGGATACACCCGATGCTAACGACTCTCCAATTCGGGCTCCTACTCCATCGAAGTCGGCGGTTATTTCCCCGATAGACCCTAATGCCTCACTAATAGCAGTAGTGATAGTTCCTGATAAATCACCAAGACTAGACTTAAGCGATCCAGCGATACTTTCAGATAAGCTTGTAGACGCTTTTTCGGATAATGTAGACTCTAAACTAGACATAGCTTCATCAATAGCTGGTCCAATAGCTTCTAATCCTTCAGTTAATCCTTCTGAGATATCAGTAGAAATGTCTGAACCTAATGTAGAAGTAGAGTCTTTGAAGTTACTTAAGCCAGACTCCATAGCTGTTTGAACTTCGGACATCATATTTTCTAATGATGTTTTAATGGTTTCAGTTCCATTTTGAAGTCCTTCAGCGACACCTTCGCCACCGATAGAACCGAGCTTGTTAAAAGATTCTTTAATCTGGTCGATAGCGCCTAAATCTAGAGAACCCATAGAATTGATAGTTTCCACTAGACTCTTCATAGTGTCGATAGCAGTTTGCATAGAACCGTCACTGATTGCGTCCATCTTAGTATTAGCGATTAACTCTACTAATGCTGATAACTTAGCAAACGAGTCTACTGTGGCGTCAGATATACTTAATCCTTCCCACTTCTTGACCGAGTCTGCTAATACTCCTAAAGGAGCAGCAATACCAGAGACAGCACCAGCGCCCCATCCAGAGAATGACATACGGTTGATACCTTCTGCTAAATCTCCTAGAGCTTTTGGCATGGTTTCAGGTATAGTTACACCTGCCCACTTCTTGATTGAGTCGGCTAATTTACCTAGACCGTCAGCAACACCGCTAATAGCCCCTGCTCCAAATCCTGAGAATGACATACGGTTGATACCTTCAGCCAAATCACCAAGACTCTTATTCATTCCTTCAGGGATAGATACCCCTTCCCATTTCTTAATAGACTCTGCTAGAGCGCCTAATGGTTCAGCTGCTCCGGCAATAGCTCCAGAACCAAATCCAGAGAATGAGAAACGGTTTACGCCTTCAGCTAAGTCACCTAATCCTTTAGCGATACCGTCAGGGACTGTTACGCCTTCCCATTTACGAACTGAGTCAGCTAAAATACCTAACGGTTCAGCTGATCCTGCGATTGCTCCAGAACCGAATCCAGAGAATGTAAATGCTGAAACACCTTGCGCTAATTGAACTAGGTTAGAGCCCATGTTCTCAGGTATCGTTACATCAGACCATTTCTTAACAGAATCAGCTAAGACACCTAATGGTTCGGCAGCAGCGGAAATAGACATAGAACCTATGATAGAAAGTGTGTTGGCGAAACCACCTAATGCTAATTCACCTAGCGCTCCGCCCATAGCCGATAGACCACGACCGATTTCATCCCATGAGAGACTCGCCATTTTGACGAAAGCTTCTGCCAACTTGTCGATATTAGCACTAGCTGACTCTAGGGATAGTCCTCCGATTAGCGACATGAACCCACCTAGGTTGCCGGTTAGTGATGACGCTGTGCCTAACTCAGCTAAAGCGCCACCCATAGCTACTAAACCACGAGCGATGTCGTCCCAGCCTAATGCGGATAAGCTAGTTAGAGCTGACGCAATTTCGTCTAGTGATTGAACCGCTATTACTATAGAAGTAGACCCTATAATAGAGCCGAATCCACCGAAATTACCAACAGCAGATGCTGCAGTACCTAGCTCGGCTAGAGCGCCACCCATACCAGTAAGTCCTTTTGCGATAGACTCCCAGCTTAAAGATCCGAGTTTCTTCATATTCTCGGAAATCTCGTCTAGAGTGCTGACTAATATCTTAATAGATGCGGCTCCTAGAATAGAACTAAATCCTCCGAATTTACCGACGGCTGTTGCTACTCCTCCTAATTCGGCTAAAGCTCCACCCATAGCGGATAGGCCTTTACCGATTTGTTCCCAGCTCAATGCGCCAAGTTTCTTAAGGTTATCTGAAATCTCATCTAATGTCTTAGACATGATTAATATAGAAGTAGCTCCTGCTATAGACTTAAATCCTGAGAATCTTTGTAAAATAACAGCAGCTCCGACTAGCTCAGATAGGGCACCACCCATAGCGGTCAACCCACGTTGGATAGTCTTCCAGCTCATCGAACCTAGTTTCTTAAGATTGCTAGATATTTCGTCTAGTGTAGACGCAAGCATTAATATAGAAGTAGCTCCTAAGATAGAACCGAATCCAGAGAATCTTTGTAAAATAACAGCAGCTCCTACGAATTCAGATAAAGCCCCGCCCATAGCAGTTAAACCACGTTGAATTTGTTCCCAACTTAGTTCTGATAGAGATTTAAGGTTCTTAGCAATCATGCCCATACTAATACTCATGATTAGAATTGATGTTGCTCCACCGATAGATTTACCGCCTGAGAACCTATTTAATACAGCGGACGCTCCGACGAATTCGGCTAAAGCTCCGCCCATACCGGCGAGTCCTTTGGCGATTTCTTCCCAGCTCATATTAGCAAATATTTGAGCGGCTTTACCTAATATTTTAATAGACTCCGCCAAGATTAATAGAGACACGGCGGTCACTGGTGAAATTTTAACGTCTTTAATAGACTCTAAACCTTTGGTTAGTCCTTTTATAGCTACACGAACGCCAATAAGTCCTTTTGCTAATGACCCCCAGTCCATATTACCGAATGTTTCTACTGCTTTGGCAAGCATTTTGACGGCTTGAGCGATTAACATCATAGAGACAGCAGCTTTGACAGTATTCAGTTGACCGTAGTCTTTTACGGAGGATACTAAGTCTTTAAAGGCCTTGTTTAGGACCTTCATCATTACTGAGATAGCTAAAATACCACCAGCAACTTGTTCTGGGTTAAGTTTAGATAATCTCTCAATAGCACTTACTAATAAAGTAACTGACGCTGCGATAGCTAATACTGATACCACTTTAACACCTTGTGAGAAGTTACTTAATGAGCTTTGGATACTGCTCATAAATTCCTTAAATCTAGATGCGGCTTTCTCTTTACCGCCACCCATGAAGCCAGTTATTTTCTCCTTAATCTCGTCGAAACCTTCAGAGAAATTCTTAATCGCGTTTCTAAATCCTTGGAATGCGGCGAATAATCCACCACCCACTAAACCAGCAAATAAGTTCTGAATAGTAAGATTACTGCGTAGCCACTCGACTACTGGCGCTAATAGGTTCTTAACATTATTTAAGCCAGATCCTAAAAGTTTACCTAAGAAAGCGACTCCTTGTTTAAAACCACCCATTTTACCAATAAATGCATCGACAGCTCCGGATACGGAAGTTAATACATTGGTAATAACCTCTTGCATATATTGGAAAGCTCCGTTAGATTTAACGTTCTTATTAAGATCAATAAAGAACTGCCCCATCTTAGCTGAAATATCTAGGAATTTACTTCCTATATTTTGGAGTAATCCTCCGCCAAAGAATTCAGCGAAAGGTTTTAATAGTTGACCTAATCCATAGCGAACTAAGTCTAATGCGGCAAAGAACCCACGGAATGTAGTTCTAATCTTCTCCATAGCTTCTTCGCTAGGTTTTAGACTTGCCGTGAATTGTTTAAATTTAACAGTTAGGTTATAGAGTTGTTCACCAGTTGTCGCTGGGAAGAATTCTCTAAAACTTTCTTTAAAGGCTGTAACGACTTGTCCGAGAGATTGGAAAGCATTCTTGAATCCTTCAATCATATTCTCCCGACCAGATTGTCGAGACATACGTTTAGCGAAATCTTCTAAGTTAATAGAACCATCTTTGACGTGTTCATTTAAAGACTTAAGAGCTTTAACGGAATCTAATGTGTATCCGCGAGCTTTAAGTTCTTCTTCAGATAAACCAGATACTTCGTCAGTAAGCTTGTTGATAGACTTACCTAAAATATCCGCTGTAACCCAGCCTTCTCCGAGAGACTTCTCGAATGAGCCGGATTTAGTAATAATATCATCGACTGCGACACCTTGTTCTTTGGCTACCGATTTGATAGACTCTTTGAACGCATCTGCGTCGTTGATACCTTGGTCGAGAATTTGCTTCCATCCAGTACTTAAACCTTCAGATAACAATTTATTTCGAGCATCTGCTGATTTACCAATCACACTTCCGACTGAGTCAGAAATAGAAGTTAGTAAGTCTTTAGCTTCCTCGAAGTCACCGACCATAATTTGCCAACTTTGCGTCCAACCAGATTGAGCAGCTTCTTTAAGAGTATCCCATAATTGAGTAAATGTCTTAACTTTAGTAGCTGCATTTACGGCTGTATCAGCAAGTTGGGTAATTTGTTTAGCTTGTTCTTCAGTATATCCTTTAGCGATTAAATCAGCTTCAGTATACGCACCAGATAACTGCGTTAAAGTTTCTGTCAGTACGTCAGCTGTAAGCCACTCGCCCTTAGATAAGGACTCCCTGAACGAACCATATTTTTGAATTAACGCATCTACGTTAGTACCCATTTGAGTAGCTGTACGTTTTAATGCATTTTGAAATACTTCACCACCCATACCGGCGTTTACTACTGAGTTCCAGTCCATAAGCTGAACTTTACCAGCTGCTAAGGCTTGGGAGAGTTGATACATCGCTGTACTTGCTTGTTGAGATGTTGAACCTGATACTGCGGCTAAGTTGGCAATACCTTTGATAGATGTTACTGACTTATCCAGTGATACACCGGCCGCTGTAAACGTACCAATGTTACGAGTCATCTCGGTGAAGTTGTAAATAGTTTTATCGGCGTATGTGTTTAACTCACCTAATGCTCGGTTTACGTCTTGTAAACTAGAGCCTTTAGATGAAGTATTCGCCAAAATTGTCTGCACGGCATTCATTTGGGTTTCGTATTCTGAGAACCCTGTTTTAATAGGATCAATGGTGAGAGCCGACATCATATTTTTACCAGTTGTGATAGCAGCGTTGGTAATACGTACCATAGCCGTTACCCCAGCAATTTCTAACGCTGAGAATCTATCACGTACGACATCAATACCACTAGTTAGTGGGTTGAAATTCATACCTTTGATGCCTGAACTGATATTTTCAAGACCTTTGGATGCCCCGTCAAACTTAAGAGCTTGTTTAAGTTTATCCAGAGTACTCATACTGGTCTTTACGTTACTTTCGAAGTCACGGTTCTCAAAGCCCATGGAAACTACGCGTTCATCGACGGTCTTACCCATTGCTTACCTCCTTCCAAGCATCTGATGCTAGCTTGTCGAATACGGGTTGTATAGCAGGATTGATATAATCTCTACCTTCCACCCATCCACCTGTGCCAGTGCCATGTCCATACTGTAAAATAATAGCGATAGGGACTCCTTTGTTAACGTGACTGTTATATAGGTCTATAGAATATCCCTTTCCAGTCTTGTTAATCTCGAAGTGCCAAGACGATGCGGTTAGTCCGCTTCTTACAGGGGTAGCTTGAGCTAATGCGTCGACTGCCATTTGACCATACTTCTCTAAGGCTACGATAGTGGCTCGTTTACTGAGTTTCTCGAAATATCGAGTTACTTTAGAATAGTCGCCTTTATGTTTAATTCGAATCATTAGCTTCAACTCCTATCCTGTTGTATTAAATCTCTTCTTGTTTTCTTCGTTAATTCGGATTTGCATTGCTAGAATTTCCTCTTTAGTTCTTTGTTTCGGAGGACTATTCTTGATGTTACATATTTTTATGAGTGCTATTAATCTATGAATATGCCACTTTTCAGCCTCAAAAGGTATGTTGTATGACGTCATCCAGTAATATATAAGTTCTGAAGTAATAACTTCTCCATCGCTCTTCTTCTTACCGTCATCGTACTCATAGAATGTAGTAGCAGTACTCGGATGGTCGATATAGTTGATGATTTCGTCGTGATACTCGGACGCTAGAATGTAATATACCAAAGGGTCCACATTCTTGTTCAACATCATACAATGTATGTAATCTAGAACCTCCTCGTTAGTCAACTGCCTAGAGTTATTGAGAAACGGTTTACACCATCTCGACTCCCATTTTGAAATTGCGACAAGGGAGTGTTCTAGTCGTATAGTGCACTCATTCAAGTATGTGAACTCTTGCTTCTCATCGTCCCATATCTCCTGTTTAGGTATGGTTATCTGAAGCATTGGTTAATCCCCTATCTAGATTTGTTATGTTTCTTGTGATGCTTGAAATCTTGTACTTTAGGAGCTGGTTCCACGCCTAAGTCTTTAGGTAGAATACCGCGAGTAAATTCGTCAGCCGCTTTAGCATCTAGAGCAATCTCCATGAATAATTGGTCATAAGCACCGCTAAATCTGAAAGTGTTAAGTGCTTCTTGTGATTTAACAAATTGTTTACCATCGAAACTCTTAACCCCATACGCTTTAGTGATGATACGGTCGAACATGTCTAATAGTTCTTCACCACGTTGTTCAGCTACTAATTTGTCGATATGAGCAGCTAGACCATTTGGCATAGCCATCTCTAATTGTAATAGTTCAGCTTTAGTTAGGTTGAAGTAGAAGTCTTCCGTGACTGTTTCTCCTGCAAAATTTTGATAAGTAATAGTTTTCTTTAGCATTTTAAGTTCTCCTCTCGTTTTTAAAAAGAAAAGGAGCCCAATTAAGGGCCCCAGAAATATTAGCCAGCAGCTAAGATTGATTTGATTTCATCTGGTAAAGGCATACGAGCCGCTTCAGACTCAGTTCCATACAAGATGTCTTCTAACTTTTTAAGTTTTTCTTTCTCAAGATCTGTTGATACAATTTCCAAGTGAGCAGTTGGACGTTTACCTTCCACAGCTACTGGAGTTGTTGTTAATTCCCATGAAAGTTTCATAGCTTCTGGGTCTTTGTTAATTGTTTCGTATTGGCGTGATGATGGAGCGGCCATGCATCCGTATACTAAGTGAATAACGTATCCATATTCTTCTTTCAATAAGTCGTTACCTAAAGTAGTAACATAAGAAAGACCGAATGGTTTACGTGATTGTTGACCTACACGAACACCTTTGATGAGTTCAGCAGAACCATCGCACTCAGCGAATTCTTTAGGATATGTGTAAGCTTCGATAGTAGCTCCGAATTCTTCACTTGAAGTTAAGCTTAAATATTTAGAGTCGTTTGCGAATAATGGAGTTGACTCAGCTCCTGATGGGTTTTGGTTCACTGATGTGAAACCGTTCCATGCTACACCATCCACATATTTACCTTCTGTGTTTGGTTTGTATAGTACAGGGCGTTTTACACCCAATTCGTATAATCGTTTACCGATTTCATCCCATACTAATTTAGTCATTGTGCTATTTCCCCCTTAGAAATATATAGTAAGAATATCGTGATGTAGATTCTCAGAAACGTAATGACGGTCATAGCTACAATATGGTAGTGTTAATAACTTGTCGATTACTGGGTTATCTGGTTTTCTACTAATCACGGTTAGTTGATATTTGTTGTCGTTGAGATAATCCGGACTATTTGTAGCAGCTCTAGTAGAAATATGTTCTCTAGTGTACTTAATAGCTGGATAATCCATGTTGACCGTAGCGGTCGGTTGGTAATATACATTGCGGCTACCTAGAGTCTTCTCTAATATAGCCTGTAGCTCAGTTCGTCGGTTTAGGACCATTATAGACACCACCTACTGAAATATGAACGTTAGGATATTGCAGATCGACGGACTTGACTTTCCAATATCCGCCGAGAGCTGGTAATAAGAACTTGACATAAGTTAACGCAAACATGTTTTCGAATAAGTTAGGATCCATTGTAACACTGATTTCATTACTGATATTAACATTATCGATAACAGCGCCTGAATTCTCGTGCTGTCGGTAGTTCTTAATCAAATATCCGCTGTAAGTTTTCTCGGTAATAACGTCTTCATAAACGCCTGGTTCAACTTCCTGAGTTTTGCTGAATCCTAGAATACCGTGAAATTTACTCATAATTATTCATTCACTTCAATTTCTAAAGCGATAGCTGAATATGGTTTAACTAATGCGCCAGAGCAACGAGTTTCGATTAGGTATTTTTGAGCGTTGTAGTCGATATCGAAGTCATCGAATAAGTTTACAGCTCCACCTTTGTCAGCACCTACGTTGTAGTCACCGATGTTAGTGATGATACCTAATAATTGTTTCTTCTTAGCTCCGTCTTGGCGTTTTTGGTTCTCCATAACTGGAACTGTGATGATTTCAGACACACGTAAAGTTGTACGTAATTTTTCTTCTGAATCGTAGATAGTACGCCCAGTAGTATCTTCTAATAATAACATATCAGTTAACACGTCTTCAGTTGTGAATAACACTGGGTTACCAGAACCTTTATAGTCTTTACGAGATTTGATAGCTGAGCGGATAAATGCTTTAGCCACTTTAGCTCCATCTTTAGGATCATCAACCGCAACTAATGATTTAACAGTATATAAGTCTTCATCTTTCCAGATTGGACGAATATTTTGTTCGTTAATCTTGTCATCGCTTGAAGACTCACGTCCGTCCCCAACTAAGATAGCACGAGCGATTTCCTCGTCTAACATTAAACGCATTTCGCCTTTAATCCATGCTACTACGTCGAAGTCTGTGATATCAATCATATCGTCGCGATCGATTTTTTGCTTTTTATAGATTGTAGTTGGTAGAGTAGAACGTTTCAATAGTGTGAATACTTCTTCTTTTTTAAGTTTACCTTTAATGTAACCGCGAGCACGAGCTTCGTCTTCAGTAATGTTCGCGAATAAAGATTTAACACGAGAGAATGGTGAGCGTTTAACTCCGTTCATAACGCGTTTAACCCATCCCATATCACGAGAGATGAAATCAGGAACATTGTTTAATGTTTTAGCTTCTGGGAATAAGTAATCGATGTGTGTTACACCGTGCTCTAAGAATGACTCTTTCAAGCTTCCGTAGCGTTTTCCGTCTGCTAAGATTTCTTGCATATCATCGTGTGATAATACGTTTTGCTCTTGCATGTTGTCGTTTTCGAATAAGTTGTGTTTCATTTCTTCAATTCCTCCTTGAACTGCTTCGCCTACTAATTCATAGACTGCATCTTGTTGTTGTGGTGTTAGAGTATTTAATACGTCTTCGATTGAAGCGTCTTCAGGTAACTCTACTTCGTCTTCGATGTACTCTAAGTCGCCATCTTCGTCGTCGGCATGTTTCATTTCTTTACCTTGTTGTTCTAAGGCCATACCGATAAGTGCATATACTGCTTCTTGTTGTTCTTCATTTAACGTATCGAAGATATCTTGGATAGTTTTGCCACCTTTATCTTCGTGCATTAATTCGAACTCTTGATTGTTGTCATTAATCACAATATCATCTCCTGTATAAAGAATGAACTCGCCATCAGCATTGGAGCCGTGTGCGAGACTTACGTTTTCGATATAAGCTCCAGGATTAGCTCCAGCTAATACTAAGCTCACCTCACGGATATTGCCGTGTAACACGTCGCCTCCGTTTTGTTTTAGTTTGTTAGCGTAGATAGATAACGCAGTAACATCTCCATGACGAACTGCTTCTTTCGCACGCTGACCAGCTGCACTTTGGTTAAATACAGCGTAAGTGTAAACACCTTCAGGACGGTTTTCCAAATATGCGTGTCCTAACACATTCTCGACATCGTCGTGTTTGTGCATCCACACTAAAGGAACTTTTTTACCGTTGCAGTCCTTGAAAGCGTCACGTCTAATGGTACGGCCATCTGAACACTTTAAGTCGTTTCGAGACGCCCATCCACTAAAGTCATACTTCATTTTGACTTCCCTCCTCGTCATAGTATTGATCTTCTGGCGGTATTCCAGCTCCAGCGGTCGGATTTAAGTTCTTGTTACGTAATTCATCAGCTGCTGGGTCGCTAGATGGTTTAAGTCCAACGATTTGTCGCACTTCGTTCGAAGACATAACTTCGTTACGAGTAAACTTATCAGCAATGTTAGATAATTCAGAAACAGGAACAAGTCTGAACGGATCTCTGAAGAACTCAATCGATTGACGCTGTGTTCTAGCCGTCTTAGTCAAGAATTTACGTTTGAATTCGTCGACTACTGCTGAGATAATAGGCTCGATTGTACGAGTATAGTAGTTCAGCATAGTCTTTTCATCTGCGGTTCCTTCTAAAACTGATTGGGTAATCCCAAGTTGGCTGTATAACATCTTAGTCAAGTATTCGATTTGAGTCATGAGGTTGTTTTCGACTGAGCGGTTAAGTTGTGTAATACGCTCAGTACCGTCGGTATACGCGATACCGTATCTAGAACCAGCTAACTGGTCTTCGATTAGTTTACGACGTTCTTCTGCTTGTTTACGTCTAGCTTCGGTCTTAACAATATAAGGCAATTGAATGATCATGTCCAATTTACCAGAGCTAGTTTGTTCATCCACAACGTCTAATAAACTTAGTTTTCTAATCAATCGTTTAAGAGTTGAGTTAGGTTCGTTCATTACTGCATAAAGTGGATTTTCAATAATAGCAATAGAACTCTTAGGTAGTGTCAATTCTTCGTGGTTACCTGTTCGGTCGTTATAGATACGACACTTAACATGTCTTGGGTACCACTCTAGAATTTTAGCAGTTCGCATAGTCTCGATGTCGAAAGTTCCGGGTTTGTAAATATCCGTATCAGTATCGATTGGGACTACTGCCACGACACCTTCATCAAGCATAGACATAATAACGTCCTGCATTAGAGCACGTCCAGTTTGGTCGATGTTAGCTTCTACCGAGAAGCACTGGTTTAGTTTAGACGGCATAGTGTCGACGTATCGTTCGTTCTCGTCTAATCTAACGTGTTTAATCTTGATAGATGCCACATCCAGAGCAATTCTGTTGTAGATAGCTGTAACTATAGAACGCTCATTACCGCGAGTTAATCGTGGTCTGTCTGGACGGTACGAATATGAGATACCTAAATCGTTTCGGTATTCCATCGTCGGGTCTTTGTTCAGCAGCGTATTCCACGCATGCTTTAATCTACTTCCGAATGATTCTTCCATTTTGATTTAATCTCCTATCTAGTTACTATTTACGTTTACCGATACGTTTAGATGCAGCTTCTCTACCTCTGATTCTGTCAATCTCTCTTTGGTACTCGCTCTTAATTCGGGCTTCTCCTCTTTTGTAAGCCGATTCGTGACGGTCGTATTCTTTTTCTAGAGAGTCATACTTCTTAGCGTACGCGCCTTTAACTTTTTTCACTTCGTTACTTTTGAATGATTTTGCGTATCTAGAAATTAATCCCACACCTTCTGACTTCATTCTAGCACGAGACTGTTGTCTGGCTAGTTTCTTATCTCTAGACTCTTGATGTACAGTTTTGATAAGTTTATCCATAACTTCATCTTCGCGTCGTCCAAATTTTTCTTGATTAGCTTTGGATTTTAGATTTCTCTCGTTTCTAGCGGATCTTCGCTGACCCCATTTCATTCCGAGGACCCCATGGTGATATAGTTCGTTTGACATGTGTTACCTCCTAATGTTTAGTAGTTTTCTTTGCATTTCTTTCAGACATTTGTTTTTTATACTCAGCTTTAGCTGATTTTGCAGTATTTATAGCCACAGATGGCGCTAGAATATATTTGACATATTTTTTAGCAACTGTCTTAAGCGATTCTTTAGTGCCCTTAAGCATTATTTCACCATTAGACATGTCTTTTATAGTATGTTTGGCAGCTATTTCACCAAGCATAATGACAGGCTTTTTAGTACGGTACGCACTTAATACTTTGTCATTACGATCTACTATAGCATCGACCCCTTGTTTCTTAAGGGCTTTGAAATACTTGTCTCGGATTTTATCGTATACTTCACCATCGTCAGCTAGGGCGGAATTAAATCCATCGTACGCTTTACCGTGAAAATTCTTACCATTGTTATCGATAAGCTTTTCTAGTGCTTTAAACGCTCTTTTCTGCTTTCTAGTTCCTGAAAGATCGTTAGTTCCTATGATATATGATAAGTCGTGCATCGACTTTCTAAATTCTGGATCATTTTTGTATAGATTTTTGAAAGTATCTCTGGCTCGCTTAGGCGATGCTATTTTAATGTCTCTATCGAATTTAGTAGTTACTTTAGATATTCTATCGTCATATCCATATCTAAGTTTTTCAGCAAGTAACTCAGCAGCGTAGTTTCCCTCATACTTTTTGTTGTCACCACGCTTGAAAGACATATATTGCATGTTTCCAGATGGTGTCTCTCCGTCAGCTAAACTCATAATTTTCTGAAATTTTGTTTTCTTAGAAATAACTTCATCAGTCGTATACTTTTTATGAGCATAGTATGCCGCGGCAGCCGCGAGAGTTACTCCTCCTGCTATAGCTAGAGCTTTCTCGGTTCTAATACGATTAGCGGCTCTTCTTGAAGCTTCTTCTTTAGAATACCCTTGTTCTAGGTATTTGTTTTGGAGACGGTCACGGTGGGTTTTACCCTTATCCTGACGCTCGATAAATTTTCGGACTCCCCATTTCATCCCTAGAATTCCATGGTGATATAATTCGTAATCTTCCTTCATCGAATACCACCTCCAGCCTGTTTATATGCCTCATCTAATTTACGATTTTGTCTCTTGATGTTGCTTCTAGCTATCATGGATGATATTCCACTAGCGTATATACCAGCTAGAGCTGCTACACCTACAGTGGCGTAATACTCTCTATTATTAACACCAGCTAGTTTATTTCTTTCAAGAAGACTTTTAGTTGCCAAACCTCCAATAGCAGCATAAGCCACTAAAGTTCTTTTAATGTCTTTGTTAACTTCATGATCTCGGATTACTTTTTTAGCATATTCGTGAGCCGAATCAAGATCTTTACCGCGCTTAGTATATTTAACATCGTGAATTGCGTCCAACTTAGACATGGCTTTTAGAGTATCTACGCCTTTAGCTCTCTGTTTATTGATGAAGTTTACACCTGCAGGTCTCAAGTCGCGCTTGTAAGCTACTGCTAATCCATTATTGTCGTGATAATATTGTCTACCGTTTATAGTTGATGACTTAACCGATCCTAGATTATTAGCGTTAGATTTAGCTTTACGCTTACCCCACTTCATTCCTAGAACGCCGAAGTGTTTTAGTTCGTTATTCATGGAATCACCTACTTCTTAAGGACTTTCATACTCTTAAGAATATCACCAGTCTTCTCTCCGGCTTTCTTACGTTTATTAACTTCTAACCATTGCTTGTTAGTAAGCTCTTTCTTAAGGTGCCAGTAGTTACCAGATGAACGGTCGTAAATACGAGTACGTTTAGCTTTCTCTTGTTTCTCTTGACGTTTGATACGATTGTGTTTCTTAACGGCTTGATATGTAGCTCGTCCAGCGAACGCAGCGGCTGGTAATGCTACTCCGTAAGCAAACTGAGGATTATCTTTTAAGAACTTAGTGCCAGTTTTAAGATTTTTACTAGCACTTCGAGCAGCTCTACTCGCTACGTTTTTAGCCATAGCGTAAACGTGTTGACCCCACTTCATACCTTGTCGGCCGTAGTGGTAGAGTTCATCGTCACGTTCTTCATCGTAATCTCTGTACATAATATACCTCCTATTCGAATGCGTCTTTGTTTAGTTTATACGCAACAAGAGCATCCATCGCTGAGGCTACCGAGTCAATCTTTTGGTCTCTTCTCTTCTTGAATAGCTTCTTGTTACCATTTGTATCTTGTAGGATAACGCAGTTACCCATGTTGAAAGACATCATTTGTTCGTCGAAATACAGTAGTCGGTCTTCGGCTAGTTTCTTAAGTTCTCCAAGAGGAATGCTTTCTGTCTTAGCCCCTTGAATAACTTTCTCTACACCAAACTGACCATTCTCACTAACCCAACGTTTAACAAATTCACGAGCGCCGTATGGGTCATAACCGACCGAACGGACGTCGTAATCTCGCTCAATAATATGAGCATCTAAGTCGTCATAGACAGCATCTAAATCTAAGATAGTTCCGTCCATCACAATAAGTGTTCCTTCGTTTAGGAACTCGTTATACTTCTCTCGCATAGCTGATGGGAGTTTCATGAGAGTTGACTCAGAAATGTAGTTTCGAGTCTTGACCCCAAACCCACCGTTACTTAGTGGAAATAAGAAAGTGAATGAACAGAAGTCATCCCCTTGAGATAAGTCGACTCCCATAGAGCACGGCATTTGCCAGTAGTCTCTAGGTCTATGCGGAATAGTTTCTTCATAAGTGAAGTAATATGTGTATCCTTCCATTGGGATACCAAAACGTTTAGCAAGAATATCGTTACGACTCGACGGAACTTTCTCCATACGCTCCACTTCTAAGTGGTAAGTTTCGTAAGATACAGTCTTACCAATATTCGGGTTAGCTTTAACCCACATCTCAGGGTGAGCTACCTCATTGATGTCATCCAATCTGTAATACCAGATAGATGTGTGTGGTTGGACATAGTCACCACGCAAGATGTCTAGTAATTCCATTTTGATTGAGTCCCCGATACCATTACGAACGGTACCTTCTGAACTAATTGCTACGATTACGTAGTCGGGAATCTTAGACGCCCCTTGCTCGATAGCTCCGAATACGTCTTCTCGGATATCACCAGAGAGCCATTCGTCGATTGTCGTAATCTTGTTACGAAGACCTTGTAGTTTGTCTACGGTCATCGGACGAATCTCAACCATTGAGCCAGTTAAGAAGTTCTCTATCCCTTTTTTAGTTGATGCTAACTTAACACGGTTAGCTCTGGACCCAGTGGTGTTCTGTAACGAACCTTCTGTTAAGAATTTGAACAGAGGCCCTTTCGCTCTAGTGATAGCTGTACGAATCGGAGATAATACCTCCTCAGCTTGACGCATTGTAGGAGCTGTCGCTACTTGTAATGTGGTAGATGTATCGACGTTTAAGTGATAGCTCTGTACGAATGAGGCATACATTGATTTTGCCCCACCACGAGCTAGAATAATAAATTGACGGTTGATTAATCTTCGTTTGAATGATTTGGTGACATACTTACCACCATGACCATCAGGATTTGGTTCATATACACTTCGTTCTTCGAAATAATACCAACCATAAAGTTGTTCCGCCCAAAGTTTGAACGAATCCAGTAGGGTCAAATCACGACCGTCGGTTAAGGTCGACTCGTTTTCGCAATACTTAATAAAACCCTCAACTGCTTCGTCATCGTAATAAATACCGGGGTTCGCTATGTTAGCATCGATACGGTTCATCTCTAACGAAATAAATTCGTTAACGGCGATATCGCCACGCATAACCGCCTCTCTAAACTGCCCGTAATACTTTGGAACAGCAGTGTTTGATAATACCATGTATTGTTACCACCTTTTTAAAATTAGTTTAATAACTTTTGAGTATAAGCTTTGCGAGCGGCTTTAACAGTTCTAGAATATCCGTTACCGCCGGCACGACCACTAGTTGCGTAAGCAGCTGCTGCAGAAGCTACAAATGAGAATGCTGCTGGAACAACATACTTGTTAAGTACTTTACCTAATTGTTGACTACCAACATTCTTAAGGGTATTGGTAACCCAGTTGCTACCCTTCTTCTTCTGTTTAGAAGTAAGCTCTTTGTAAGTCTTCTCAGCTTGTAGTCGCTCATTAATTTGTTTGAGCTTCTTAGTACTCATTGATTTGTAAGACTCTTTGGTATGAGCCTCCAAATAATCATGATGTTTAGATCCTGGTGACGAAACGACAGATTTGCCTTTACGACGTCCCCATTTCATTCCAAGGATACCATAGTGCTTTAATTCATTACTGTTCATTTAATGTCGTCACCTCCTTAATTTGTTGGCCAAGGGTCATTTGTAACGTAAGAGATTGTTGAGACTCTAATATCACCAATATCTCTGTCTGTAGGAACTGGGTCTGTGAATTGGAAGCGTAACATGTTACTGTCACCAAGTCCACCTAAGTACCAAGTTCCGTATTGGACACCTTTATCGTTATAGATAGGACCAATTAATGAACCCTCTGAACGATAACCTACCGGAATACCTTGTAACCCAAGAATAAACACGTTTCGTTCTCTATTAGATGGTTGAATAGAATATCCTGGTCCATTACGACGAACAATACCAAACCAACCCCATGAGAGTCCACCGAATTGATATGAAACTTGGTTGTTCAGGCGTCGCACTTTTAAATACGACCCACCGAGTTTAGATACAATGTTTAGGTTTTTCCACCCAGTATCGCCATATAAAATAGCCCAACCGATTTTACCAGAAGGGGTAGTTTTAATCCATTTCACGGCACCATTAGTCTTATTCATGTCGACGTAGGTTTGACCTAGTGTACCGTCAACTTTACCTTCGGGCATGCCATTACCGCTTAACTCACTAGATGAAGTTGTAGGGGTAGCTGGTCCATTTTGACCTGAGGCTGGGAGAGTAACTGTTCCACCACCGTGAGATAGCGTTAATGTGTTACCACTAAGTGATAGCGTTTGTGGGATACCGACACCATCAGCTCCTTTAGGTCCTGGAGGTCCCATTGGTCCTTGTGGTCCAGTTGTACCGTCTAATCCATCAGATCCGGCAGGTCCACGTTCCCCAGTTTCACCTCGGTCGCCTTTTGGTCCCGGAGGTCCGGCTGGTCCTGGAGGTCCTGCTAAACCATCTTCACCTTTCGGTCCTGGAGGTCCCATTGGTCCGACGTCACCTTTTTGTCCAGGCTGTCCGTCTTCGCCTTTAGGTCCACGTTCCCCTGGAATACCTTGTAGTCCCTGAGGCCCCATAGGTCCAGTTTGTCCGTTTTCTCCGGCTGGTCCTGGAGGCCCTTGAATACCCATAGGTCCAGTCGGTCCCATCTCTCCATTATCACCTTTCGGTCCTGGAGGTCCTTGTAAACCTTGAGGTCCTGGAGGTCCTTGTAAACCTTGAGGTCCAGTAGTACCAGGCAATCCGTCTTCGCCTTTAGGTCCACGTTCCCCTGGAATACCTTGTAGTCCCTGAGGCCCCATAGGTCCAGTTTGTCCGTCGCGACCATCATTACCTTTATCGCCTTTAGGTCCGGCTGGTCCTGGAGGTCCCATTGGTCCGCGTTCCCCTGGAATACCCTGAGGTCCTTGTGGTCCTGGAGGTCCTTCAACAACTTTAGGTCCAGATATAGGGTTCTCACCTTTGTTGTGAATATCATCTTCGGAATTAATACGCCACTCGAGTTCCTTGATTTGGTTATCGTAGGCTTCTTTAACTCCACCAGTAGGTGGGTCGAATATCATCCTAACTTTCAAGTATACATAACTTCTAATGTGAGGGATGACGTCAGGATTACCCCCAATATCATCCCAAGTAGAAGTCGAATCTGATACGTAGAAATCGGATGGAATCTTAGCACCGAGTTGTTTCAGTGTAGAGAATGCTGAGTTGATGTACGTTAGAACGTCGTGGTCAAAGTAGTCACTCTCCAACGGAATACTTAATAGTTTCTTGGTTGAGTCTAGAATGTTATTTGTATTTTGATTTACCATCCTTAATCACATCCTAGTAGAAAGTTCCGTAAGGTTCCACGTTTGCGTTACCGCTAGAATTTGCAACTCCAGCAGCTACGTAGCGACGCTCACCTGATTGCCCAATGTATGATACCCAGATGTATCCTTCAGCAGAATATACTGAGTCATAGCGGAATTCTTCTCCTTCGTCATACACCGCAACTACTTCAGCTGATGTTGATGGAGCTGTACGTACGTTTACAGCAGATACTGTAACAGCCATAGTTCCATCTTCGTCTTTAAGTTTACCTTCGGCCGGTGCTGACACTTGTTCTTGCACTTGTGCTTGTGTATTTTGAGTAGACTCGTCGTAGTTTGGATAGAACCATCCGATTACCTTACCCCAAGACTCTTGGAAGTTACGAGTGCAGTAACGAGCAGGTCCACCGTTTTCTAAGTAGTCCGCATTACCGTCAACGTTTTGTTCAATAGTCTTGATAGTGTAACCGTCTGAATCTTGGTATACATAACCAGTGTGACCATAAGGGTGTGCGTAAGTTTCCATTACGAAAAATGCTCCTGCTTGTGGCGCAAGTCCTGGAGCGTCATACACTACGTTTAGTCCAGCGTTTGCAGCTGCGTCTAATAGGTCGATAGCATTACCGCCTAATTCAACACCGAAGTGTTTGTATAGTAAGTAGTTGATTAAGTCTACGCATTGAGAACCGAAGTAACCGTCGTGGTCAGCTCCGATGCCGTTGTCTGCTAAGTACTCAGCACTTGCATTCATTTCATAAACTGTTGCCATTTACATTCCTCCTTGTTGTTTCCATGGGCATGTGTCCCATGGTTTGCGCTCAACGAACGCTGGTTTTAGAATACTCTCATCTCCGTAGTGAATCCCATTGTGGGTTCTAAGACTTACAGAAATAAGGTAATCTGGGTTCAATAAAAATTCTGTCTGGTTGATTATGTCATCAATCGTGATTGGGTTCATGTGGTGTACGATTATAGTTCCGGGAATCCGGTAATCGTCGAACTCTACACCTAAGTCGAATCCGTTGTCACGAACAATAACGTAGTCTCTGACTTCAAGCCAGTTGGCAGATTTATAGAACTCTTGGTTTAGGTACCGATTTCCTCCGAATGTAGAGTGAGCTACGACACCGTTAAGTTTGAGGTATCGAAAACGCTCTTCGAAAGTCGGTAGTTTGATGAGCTCGGAATATCGTCTAATAGTCACTAGTGACCACCTCCACCGTATTCACGCATAGCATCCAGCGCGCTAGCATAAAGCTCTTCAACTTTCTTAGCAGATTTAAGAGACTCTGTTTTCGCTGTGATAAGCTCTTTCTGCTTCATAAGAATTTCTTTCTCTATCCGTTCTTTAGTCGAAGCTAGTTTCAAGTAGTGAGTAATAACTTGCGAGGACGCTGAACCATCCCTGAGTTGTTGTTCTGCCAGGTCGACTGCTAGAGCAATCATCTGGTTCTCTCTCGCTTCAGGAGTCAATGCTGGTCTTGACTTCCTCTCGGTAAGTTTCGAATTGGTCTTAGCCATCATTAGTCCTCCTTTCTGTTACTATTGATAGACTTTGAATATAGTTTCGTAAAGTGCTCATTAGGGCTACACTAGAAGAAATGCCAAAAATGCGAAAGGAGATTTGGTTTCTTACAAATCTAGGAGACTAATAAAGGTGGATTATGTTGCTTTGGGAGCTAATTAGTTAAAAAAACATACCAACCAGTGTAGCCTTAATGAACACTTTACAGAAAACCTGTAAACTATTACCGAGCGGGACCCATGGGAAAGTGGATTGTCTCCCAAAAAAGTCCCCCCGGAGAAATTTTTAGT
>ERZ773049.757-NODE-757-length-19406-cov-9.439357_pt1 | contig 19406 bp, 22 predicted proteins | sample MGYA00580633_ERZ773049 | MGnify/ENA primary metagenome ERZ773049 (study PRJEB29015, sample SAMEA2737991) | human oral metagenome | biome: human oral; feature: human-associated habitat; material: dental | place: China | collected 2066 ... | reverse complement strand
AGCTGTTCGCGTCGATCGGCGAGCGGGAGCGCGACGCGTTCTGCTCGGCCCTCGCCGAGCGGCACGGGCGAGGCGATCGGCTCTTCTACGGCACGACGTCGATGTCGTCGTACCTTGAGGCCCTCGCCCGGGCCAGGTGGGGCCGCGACGAGGACGGCGTTCCGCTGCCGCAGGCCGACCTAGCGATGCTCGTCGGCGGGGAGGGCGGGGTGCCGCTGTGCTACCGCAGGGTGGCGGGCACCATGGCGGACGTGCCTGCGGTGAGGGCGCTGATCCGCGACATGGAGCCGTCCCTCGCCGGCGAGGTGCGCCTCGTGATGGGGCGCGGGTTCTGGTCGGCCGCCAACGTCAGCGCGATGATGGGGGGCACCTCAAGTTCCTGATGGGCATGCCGACGTCGCTGAGGCTGTACGCGGACGCGGTCGACGGTCATGGGGCCGAGCTCAGGACCAGGGGGAACCTCGACCCCTCCACCGGGCTCTACGGCATGCGGCTCGCCCGCGGGTGGGACCACGGGGAGGCCCGGCCGCGCGGGGACGACGTCGCCGGAGCGAGGCGCCGCGGCTACACCTGCCTGTTCTTCGACGCCCCCAGGGCCGCCGAGGCGGAGCGGCGGCTCGCGGGCCTGCTGCGCGAGCTGGCCTCAGAGCTGGCGGCAGGCAACCGCATCGAGTCACACGAGCGCTACTACGACCGGTACTTCGAGGTGAGGGGCGGGAGGCCCGTCGGCAGGGACGCGGCCATCGCGGCGGCCACGGCCCGCGCGGGGTACTTCGCGCTGTTCTCCAACGAGGCCATGGGACCCTTCGAGGCGCTTGCCATCTACCGTGACAAGGACGCCATCGAGAAGCGCCTCGGCGACGCCAGGTCCCTGCTCGGCTCTCGCACGCCGCTAGCGCCTGCCGAGGACACGCTCGCGGGGAGGCTGTTCGTGACGTTCGTCGCGCTCGTGCTCGCCGCCTGGCTGCGCCGCCGCATGCGCGAGACGGGACTCGACGGCGACTACACCCTGGAGGGCCTGCTCGACGAGGTGGAGACCATCGAGCGGTACACACGCGAAGGCCACAGGCCCAGGGTGCTGGGGGTCACCCCCAGGCAGAGGGCCGTGTTCGAGCGTCTGGGCTACGATCCCCCCGCCACGTCATGAGTCTTTGGGAATGTGGGAGCTTTGGGCCATCCGTCACCTGCCTTGTTGACGCGAAAGGGATAGACGCACCAGTTGATATAGCCCTGCATGCTGCCCATGGGCATCCCCGCGAAGCGCCGGAGACATCCCTTGGGCCATGAGCAGAGGTCGTTGACGGGCGCAACCCCCCCGCAGCCTGGCGGGGGGGGGTTGCTCGAGCACGTTTGCCCAGTTGGGCCATTTTCCATAGTACCCCGCAGTCTGGCGGGGGGTCACGCCCCACGCCTCCCGGGCGGCGACGTGACCGAAAGGCGCATTCTGCGACCCCCAAAGCCAACAAAGTGCGCCTTTCCGTGAGGCGCTGGGCAGCAGACAGCGGGATGTCCGGCTGTCCCAGAACCTCCTCCACCTCGTCTTTCGCCTTGATCACTTTTTGCCAGACACAGTGCCCTCGTCGCGCGCAAGCTCCTGCGGCAGCGGCTCATCAATGTTACCGCGATAGAACCCCCCAAAGAAGTTCTCGGTACGTAGCACGTTGATCACTGCATGCGGCTCAACGGCGCGCATCAGGCGGATGATATCATCCTGCTCGTAGGCCGACACCACGGTGTTAAGCAGCCACATCTTCTGGTGGCGGTAGCCGCCGAAGCCCTCGACGCAGGATACCCCATGGCGATAGCGCGCCTGGTACGCAGCCATGATCTCCATTGGACGCCTCGTCGTGACCTGCAGTGTCACACGCTCGTAGCGGTGGTAGAACATACTGATCGCATTGGTCGAGATGAACTGGAAGATGATCGACCACGCTGCGTTCTCCCAGCCGAACATCGCGCCGAAGACGAGCAGCATCACGCAGTTTCCGGCAAATATCTGCCCCCAGATCGTCTTGCCCGTACGGTTGGACACCATGAGCGATATGAAGTCGCTGCCGGCCGTCGATGCCCCTCCCTTGAGCGCGAGCGCTATCGAGAAGCCGTAGAGAAAGCCCCCAAAGACCACATCGAGAAACTTTGACTCGAAGGAGACCAGCCCCGTCAGGACGTCTGGAGGAAGCACGCGCAGGAAGAAGGCCGCAAGAAAGACCTGTGCCATGGAGAAGAGCACGAAGCGCCTCGATATGTGCCTCCAGCAGAGTATCGCAACCGGAATGTTGAGCGTGATCATGCCCACGAAGGTGGGAAATGAGATGCCAAGAAGCGAGGTGATCCTATCGAGCAAGATGGCAAGGCCCGTGAACCCACTGGAGAGTAGGTCGGCGGGCCGTATGAAAACAATCAACGTGAAGGCCTGCAAGAAGGCGGAAACGATCACGGAGCAACCCGTGATGACGCGACGTACCCCAGCGTAACGACCAAGACCTAACGCCTTGTCAATGAGCTCGTCATCCATGCAGTGCCTCGCTCTCTTGGTCATGGCCACGTGTGTGCTGTATGATACCATGCCTTGTTTTCAGTGACATGCGGCAGGGACACATCAACTTTAAGTCGGCCTCGGACGCGAGCCTAGCCCCCAGGTGCGACCCGACCCGCAGACGCGGCTCAACTCTCGGGCGTAAGCTTTGCCTAGGCCCTTTCATCCCACAGCCTGAAGGCAGCGTCACCCATTTCGGCAAGCTGCTCGAGGGCACGACCCACCGCGTCGTCGGTACAGGGACCTATGTGGTGCACCGACACCTCGCGCACGGCGTCGTTAGCGTTCGCCACCGCGACGGAGTGCCCAGAGACCTTGAGCATCTGCAGGTCGTTGTCCGAGTCGCCGAAGGCGACTATCTGGTCGGCGTTAACGGCGAGCAGGATCTGCAGGACGCGGACCCCTGATGCCTTGCTCCAGCCGTGCGGAACGACATCGAACATGCGGCTACCAGGCGAGAGCAGGTCGAGCTTGGGACAGGCGGCACGAATGCGATCGGCCCACTGGTTGTTGTCAATGCCCTCAGAACCCTCCTCGAAGTGGAGACCCGCCGTGATGATGGGCCAGGTCGGGATGTCATCTGGATCCACGAGCTCGCTCGCGCGCCTGCCACCCCAGGTCGTCCCCATGAGACTCTCCATGTCGCGCGCGCACACGAAACCTCCCGCGTCGCCGCGTCCACTCACATAGACGCCCGGCAAATCGTGCACAATCTTGGCCATGAGCACCATCGAGTCGCGGTCTACCGCCGTCTGGTTGGTGAGCACGCCTCCCACGTAGATCTTCTTGCCATTGGAGAGGAGCGCCGTCTGCATGCAAGCCTCGTCACCGCGAAACGACTCGAGCACACTCGCATAGTCGCGACCAGACGCGGGACCAAAGTAAACCCCCTGGTCCACCAGGGCATGGATGGCCGAAAGCGCCCGGTCGCTCGCCTGCCTCCCCGGCGCGAGCAGGGTGTTATCCATATCGGTAAGAACGAGTTTGACCATGAGGGCCTCCAAGCACGTCGCTTCAATCCATCATCTGATGATAGGACATCGAGCGCCTACGGATGTCGGCACACCCCCCAACGGGCGACAGGGAAACAGGCGAGATGACTCGCGTCGCAGCCCGTACGTCGCGGTACACCGCACCTCGGCTAGGCTCTGCCGTGGCGTGCCCTGATCTCCTCGATGGAGAGGGATGCGGCGAGCTCGGCCAGCTGGCCGGGGGTAAGCTCGGCCATATGGCGCATCTCATCTGTAGAGTAGGGATCCTCGTCCAGAAAGGCCGCCTTGTACGCCGCATACTCACTGGCACTCGTGGCGCGGACATACGGAACCAGGATATTCACCACATCCCCACCTTGGCTCACCTGTAATTTACCCGTGCACGCCTGGTAGGTGAGGATGAACGCATAGAGCGCGTCGCAGAAGTTCCCTCCCGTCGCGCAATAGACGCTGCCGTCAGAGAGGTGGTCTCCCATATTGTCGAGGAAGTCTGTGGTCGCCACGGCAACCTTCCCCGTCAGCCCCATGTTCTTGAGCTGGCCGATCGCGCCCACAAGCGGCACTCCTCCTCCCCCAGAGACGATAAGTGCGTCCATAGAGGGCACGTCGCCCTCGAAGCGCTGCACCGCGCTCGCCGACTCCGAGGCCGAGACGCCCACGTATATGGGTTCGGAGAGCTCGATTCGATCTGCCTCGTGGGTGGCGTTCCACTGATCGCGGGCATTCCTATACCCCCGCCACCGCAGCTCGAAAGTCGCGTCCTTCTCGGTCCAGCCCTCAAGACAGATGTGGCGCCGACCGCCATCGATGAGGAGGCCAGCGAGGGTCTCACCGTTTCTCACCTCATCCTCGTGAACCGCTCCCACGTAGTAGGGGGAGTCGAGGGCTGCCTGATAGACCTGGGGCGAATCTTCCTGTGAAATCGCGCGGTAGAACTGGGTGAGGTATACAGAACTCTTGTTGCAGGCTTTGATGAGGTGAGGCATCTCGCTATCAGCTGAGTTACAGACCATCACGCCCGTGCAGCCTTCTGAGATCAGCGTGCTCACCGAGGCGATGACCTGCTTCGAGACGTGCTTGGTCTCCACGATGGCAAGGCTGCAGCCAAGGGCGTCGGCTGCCCTCTGAATGATGTTGATGGTGAGGGAGCCGAGTGCGTCTGTAGCGCTCCAGATCGACACGCCTATCCTCATCCTGCCATCCGAGAATGCGGCACCGCCACCGGAAGGCGCGATCGAACACGCGGGCAAGAGGGCTGAGGCACCAAGGCCCGCAGCCACGGCACCTGCCCTTCGGACGAACCCTCTTCTCGAAAGCACTTGCGCCATCCCCCCTCGTGGGCATGCGTCGCATGCCTCGCCGCCTACCTGCCTCGCCAAGCCCGCACGCCCTACCAGCCGTGCGCCTCATGCTCCTGCATGCTCCCATCATCTCATACCTCACGGCTTTCGTGCTCACCTAACTTCATGCTCACCTAACTTCGTATTCACCCAAGCAATTTCTCCTTCTGCGGACCTGTGGGGCACGGGTAGACCCAACCCACGTATGATAGGGACAGTGTCAGGGTCCACGTATCTTTACCATATCGGTGCCTTGTGCCATCTCTACACCGAGGAAAGGGGTCATGATGTCCGTCCATATCAGAAACTTCGGTATGACCGCAGATAGCAAGGAGGTTCATCTCTACACGCTCGAGAGCGTGAGCGGCATGCGCGTCTCCGTCACTGACCTTGGCGGCATGCTACAGGAGGTCTCGGTTCCAGATGGCAAGGGCGGCTTCATCGACGTGGCCCTGGGCTACGACGGGGCGAGTGGCTACCTGCGCTTTGGGGGATCCCTTGGGGCCATCATCGGACGCAACGCAAACCGCATCGCCGGCGCCAGCTTCGACCTTGGGGGCACAACCCACCGCCTAACCAATAACGACGGCGAGAACAACATCCACTCTGGCCCGCACGTGTGGCGAAAGCGCCTGTGGGACGTGGCCGAAGACCCCAAGGACGATCCCGATGGTGGGGCCAGCATCACGTTTGGGCTCGTGAGTCGCGACGGTGACCAGGGCTTTCCCGGTGCAGCAGACGTGAGGGCGACCTACACCCTGCACCCGGACTGGCGTCTGGAGCTCGCCCTTGAGGCGCAGGTCACCAAAACGACGATAGTCAACCTGACGAGTCACGCCTACTGGAACCTCAACGGCCATGCCTCGGGATCGGTGCTGCGCCACAGCTTTAGCCTGGACGCCGATGCCTACACGCCCGTGGGTAAGGGCCTCATCCCCACCGGAGAGATCGCACCCGTGGAAGGCACGCCCTACGACCTGCGCGAGAGCACGAACTTCGAGAATCGCCGGTATGCGCTTCCCGATGGCCTTGACACCAACTTCGTGCTCAAGAACGACGAGCGCCTCGAGAAGGTCGCAACGCTCGTGGGAGATGAGACGGGCATATCCATGGACCTCTACACGGATGCGCCGGGATTGCAGGTCTACACGGGATGTGGCCTCAAGGCCCGAGGCAAGGGTGGGGCACACTACAAGGCTTTCGACGGCGTGGCGCTCGAGCCACAGTTCTTCCCCGATGCCATACACCACAAGAACTTCCCGCAGCCCATCTATGCGCCGGGCCACCCCTTCGTGTCGAGGATGGTATTCGCGTTCGGGCTGCGGTAGGAGCGCGAGGGTCGGGGCCTGGGGGCGGCGGGTCCGGGCGCGGGGCGGCAGGTCCGGGCGTGCTCAGTGCTTAGTGCCCCGCAATCTGGCGGGGGGACTTCGAGGGACGTTTGCCCAGTTGGCGAGAAAAACAAACCCCCGCCAATCTGGCGGGGGGTCCGGGACGAGCATAGAGTCCGAAGCAAAAAGTTCGAAAGCATGGGAGCAGGTGCTTTCGACCACAGAGATGGGGCGTCTCGTCCTTGAGTGCAGGGTCCCCGTACCCACCCTCGCCTGTCAATCAGTGCCGTGGTAGTGACGATGCGTGATCACGATACGTTCGTGCGCGATTTGGACCTACGCGATCCTTGGGGGAGTTGAACCCCAGGTCGTCCATAACCTTACCGTATAGGCACATTCTCTGCCTTGGAGATGGCACTCGCCTTGATCAGGCTACCGACTCTCCCGCTCTCAAGGATTTGCCCCGCCCTGCGATGTTCCTGCAGGTCATCATGCTCAAAGGACAAGCTCTGTCTGCCAGTTCGCCTCCTGCAGACTGTTGTCAAGCAGGCGTAACTCCTTGGCCAGGGCATCGGTCCTCTCCCGCAGGGCAGAGACGTCCACCGTGCGCATAAGCTTGATCTCCCTGCGCGTATAGCGGGTGACCGACGCGCTGGCCTTGCTAATGAGCTGCTCAAGCGTGTTGATCCTCAAGATGAGGCAATCCTTCCGCGCGATAGTCTCGGTAAGCGTCCTGCCGTTCACCTTCGTCACGTTGTTTGTCGCGTTGATCGCGGCAATGAGCAGCTCAAGGCGACTCACAGCGGCCTCAAGCTCGTCGAGCAGTCGAGCGGGTTCCTCCGCAGGCCTCTCGCCCTCCTGCACGAAGCAATTGTCGGCGAGACGCTCCCCTATCTGGCTGATCTTCTTGTTCAGGTCTGCCCGCTCCTGCAGGGCCTCCGCAAGCTTCATGGTAGCTTCCTCACTGTCGCCTCCATACGACGAAGTTTGTTTCGATTCTCCGTATGCTACATGTAGTTTTTTGCCATGACCTCTGGCACACCTTGTTCACAACTCTTTCGCAACGTACGCCCCTGCTTCTATCTTCCGCTACGAGCGATGTCTCGAGATGTGAGTGAGTCGCTCACTTCGGGAGAGCGATGTGAGTGATTCACTCACATCGCTCTTTCTTTCAACAGAGCTCTGACCTGCTGTTCTATGTTTCTGCATAGTTCCCAAACCTCGGTTTTATCGGAAAAATCACTCACTTCGCGAGAGCACTCACTTCACGAGAGCTGAACAGAGTGAAGAGTGGAGTAAACGCGCGACCCGCACGAGAGGAAGCCGCGTCGTACCGACGCCTACACCGTTATATCTCACACCGATAACGCGGGATAGAAAACGCGTAGTTCCCAGGGAAGAATCCGCCCCCTATACTCTTTTCAGCGCATGCGACACATAGGGTAGCGAGAGAATGGGAGATGTGACATGGCTACGCTACATGCCCCTTTCAGGTATGACTACGTGGGAAGCTTCCTGCGACCAGAAGCACTCAAGAAGGCTCGTGCCGACTTCGAGGCGGGCGCCATCTCGGCGACGGAGCTCGCAGCGGTCGAGAACGGCGCTATCGAAGACCTTGTCGCCAAGCAGAAGGCGGCGGGCTACCATGTCATCACTGACGGAGAGTTTCGCCGGAGCTACTGGCATCTTGACTTCATGTGGGGGCTCGGTGGTATCGAGCACATAGAGCTCGACCACGGCTATCAGTTTCACAGCGAGGAGACAACGCACGGCTCCGCGCGCGTAACGGGCAGGATAAGGGGAGAAAACCATCCGTTTGTGCAGCACTATGCGTTTGTGAGGCAGTTCGAGGAGGAAGGTGTCATCGCCAAGCAGACCATACCCTCCCCCGCCCAGACGCTGGCCGAGCTGTTCCGTGAGGACAACGGGATCGAGACCACGCGGGTGTACCCAAAGCTCGACGAGCTGATCACGGACATCGCCACAGCGTATCGCCAGGTTATCAGCGACCTCTACGCTGCGGGGTGTCGTACCATACAGCTGGATGACTGCACCTGGGGCATGATCGCGGACAGCTCGTTCTGGAAGGCAATGGCTGGCTCAGGCTTCACCCTTGAGGACGAGGCGGAAAAATACCTGCGCATCAACAACCTCGCCATCGAGGGCAAGCCAGATGACCTGGTCATCAACACCCACATCTGCCGCGGAAACTACCACTCTGACTACGCGTGCACGGGTCCCTACGACGCCGTGGCGCCCTACGTGTTTGCCCAGGAGAATGTCGATGCGCTCTACCTCGAGTACGACGACGAGCGCTCAGGCGGATTTGAGCCTCTGGCCCAGGTGTCGCCAGGCAAGAAGGTCGTTCTTGGGCTTATCACCACCAAAAGCCCCACCCTTGAGGACAAAGGCAGCGTGATCCGTCGCATCCGCGAGGCGGAGCAGTACGTTCCCCTCGATCGGCTCTACCTGAGCCCACAGTGTGGGTTTGCCTCTTGTGAGATAGGCAACAAGCTCACCGAAGACGAGCAGTGGGCCAAGCTCGCGCTCGTCAAGGAGATTGCCGAGGAGGTCTGGGGCTGCTAGCCTCAGCACGCGCTGAGAGATGACTGTAAGAGCTTTGGTAGTGTGACACGAGGCGAGAGGCGAGCCTCTCCCTCTCAGGAGGCGGCTGCGCAGACGCGCAGGACTCGGCAGCATCGTTGGCACAGGCGATGTCGCGCCTGAGAGGGAGAGAGTCGCCCTTGGAAGTGGTTTTCGAGAGTCACCTGGTCCGTGTCGCCTTGTCCGCCTATTACGAGTCTGAGATTCACGTCGCCCCTCGGAGATCCCGAGGGACCTTTCATGAACGTCCGCGAACATCAAGTGTCGCGCCACGCTCTATGCTGCACATGATGGCATTGCACGTCGTGCGTCGCCGCCAAGGGCATAGGCAGCTGCAAGGACCCTTTGGGAATACGCACGCTCGCAACTCGGGGGCAGCGGTAGCCCTGCGGCTTCCTCGCAAAGTCCGCTTGGAAATCAGCTTTGCCTAGCACTCCTCGGCATGTATGACCTGCGTCTCGAACTCCATGGCCGGCATGCACTCCGACAGGTCAGCCTGAATTCTCCCGAGCGCATCCAGGCGCATCTCGACGGAGGTGTTTGCGTTCCCCTGTATGATGAAGACTGCATTTTGTGTCTCATCAGCAAACTTGTAGTTCTCTCCGTCACGAACGTCCAGCCATGCCATGATTCCCTCTGTGTCACGGTAGACGTAATCCGTCTTGGCAACATGCTTTGCCTTGGACAAAATTGGAAGGAAGGTCCCCTCTTCCTTGTTGACGGTGAACTCTATCTGTCCGTGAACCTTATCGAGATCGTGCCCGCCGATCGCCAGCAGCGAGCGCAGTGACTCGACGTTGTAGATGTCGATAACGCTGTTGATGCGCGGTAGGGAGCCGCGATGCTGGACGTTTCGGATAAGCGCCGGAACAGTGGGGGGATTTCTCTTCACACTGCGCCCCACGCGCTGCAGCAGGTTCTTGTAGCCCTGGATAACGGGATGGCTCGATACCTCGTCGACATCGCATCTCAGTGCCCAGTCCTCCATCTCCCTCTGTTTCTTCAAAAATGAGTCAGATAACGTTGCCCGTGGATCTACGTTGCGCGCAATCCCAACCACAACGTGCTGTATCCCAAGCGCCACCATGCTCTTGTCGATATGGAATCTCATGGGAGACATACCTCCATGACTGTGGGCAGAGCCCTCACGTTACGTTTGGGAAGCAGTCGTCTGACCGCGCACCCACCTACCTTGGGCATCATAGCATCCTTGCTGGGATCGGGGGGTGTTCGAGCAGATCGCATGTGCTAAAGGTGGATTGAGCTTAGGGTAGTAGAGCGCAGGGAACGGTACGGGTGACATCTGACGCCGCGATCGAGGGACGCCTCGAGTCGGGGCCGACCCACAGCTCCGCCTCGACGAACCAGAGGCGCTCACGCCGCGAAGCCGCAGCCCACGACCCTGGCGCATAAGGGGCAGGCGGCGCGACGGACGATCTTTCTTATGGCCTCCTGCCCCCAATTCAGGGTATACTGTTATTGACGTCGAGCTCCACCCGGGTTGGCTAGTGCCGGGGCAGAGAATCGGCGTCTTTGCTATTTGACGCGTTCCATATACCTATGGTGCAGGACGATCAGCCCCCTGACATCGCGAAGCCTCAAAACGAAGCCCACCAACGCCTTCTCGTCATCCTTCCCAAGCGTCTCCAGCGACAGATCAACGATGACCCTCTGGGACTGGCTCAAGCCTGACCCGACGCGCTACTTTGCCTTGGCAAGACTGCTTGTCTCGATGCGCTTCACTTCCCATAACCTCCCATCGACTGTCAGGTCAGGATTCTTTGATCCTGGCGCGCTCGACTCTCGATTGAATCTTACCGGATCACCGCCTGATGACAGCCAAACTGCAGCCTGGATCTCCTTCGCCTCCGGCTTGGCACGATACTCGGCGCTCACGCGGCCATCGGAGATAGATGCCAGATAAGCGTTTACGGTCTCGTCGTAGCCCCTGCGGCTTTTCCCTGTGACCTTGTAGCTCCCCCACACCCTCTTGAAGTCAGACTCGATACCATCACACTCAGACCTGACGGCATCGGCCAATACCCTGCGCATATCGTCTTCCGTGGTATGCCGAATCACCAGCTCCGTCCTCCTACGGTTTACCTGGTCGCGCCCGCGCGCCCAAGTCATCCACGGCGGCGCCATCCGGCAGCGGCAGTCGGGATGTGGCGGCGGCAGGGTTACCCCACCCCGTGCCATCGATTGAGAAGACCCAGCCGACGAGCGCGGAGCAGGCCTCGCGGGACCTCTCGTCGCCCACGGGCTCCACACGGTACTTCCCGAAGCCCTCACGCGCAAGCTCGGCGAGCTCCTCTTGGAGTCGTTCGCGCCCGTACTTGACCTTCTGGGTGGCACCCATCTCCTCGAGCTTGGCAGCTTCGGTCACCTTGGCCTCCTGCCACTCCCACCGCTTTGTACACTTCCGGTTGATGGTCTCGTCCACGTTGGCATCAAAGTGCCTGAGGTGCTTGCCCCGGTCGGCCTGCTGCGCCTGCGCAGCGTCCTGCTGCCGTCCACCCCCGTCCTGCTGCTGTCCCGACTGTTCTGCCATCCATTACGCCCCTGTCCTCCAGCCATCGCGGCTCGCCGGCTCAGCCTTTGCCATGGCGCCTTCAGCGCTGTCACGTCTTGGACGCGCGGGTGGGACCTCCCTCCCGGGCGACCCCTACCCGCAAAGCTCTGTGATGCGCTCGGTCGTCTCCTTCGTGGGGTGGCCACGGCAGCGCAAGAGCTTCTCGTCACCGTCGTCCGCGATGATTGTGGGCAGGTAGACTACGTGCTGGTCCCTGGCCGCGCACGGGCGCAGGTCCACGTCCGCGAGGACGGGCTCCACGCCCTCCTCGCGCAGGCGCGGCACGACGCCCGCCCTGGGCTCCCCACGTTCGCCGAAGGTGCAGCCGTCATCGGCGTCTACCCAACGGTCCAGCTCCGTGCACCAGAGGCGCTCGCGCGCTATAAAGCCGTAGCCCGCGACCCTGGCGCACGACGAGCAGGCGAGACAGCGGACGACCTTTCTCATGCATCCTCCCCGCGTAATCGGGTATACTCAGTGCGAAGGGGTACACCCACCCAGCTAATTGGGAGGGCAAGGCCCCTTTCTCATTAGCGTCCGAGGAAGAGCGAGCTGGCACCGTCCCTGAAGATGTAAATAACGTTCGCGGCGTACCTCCTCATCCTGCGCCTAATCTCATCGACAATCTCCGACTCGCTCCGCATGCCACCGTACGAGGTCATGACCACCCTCGTCTCATTGGGGGCGTCAAGCCCGAGCCTCACCCACTTGTGGTAGGCGTTCCTCATGTTGTCCTCGATGGCATGCTTGCCGTCGCCGACGTTCTTCATCTCCCAGAGCTGCCCGGACTCACCGAGCCTCAGGTCGATGTTAGCTGGCTTCTCAAGGTCCTCGTCCAGCACTTCGACTTGATAGCCGAGTGATTCCAGATGGCTGACGCATGTTTGCTCGTTTCCCGTAAGCCTTTCCTTCGGCTTCTCGTACCTGACGGAGCCCCTGCCCGGAACCGGGTGCAGCGGATTCACTGCCTCATCGCCTCCGACTCTCCTTCAGTCCACCTGATCGCGCACCCACGCGCCCCAGTCGTCCACGGCGGGTACCATCTGACAGCAGGACCTCGGGTGTAGCGGCAGCAGCGTCGCCCCACCCTCGCGCTATCGATGGAAAAGGCCTTGCCGACGAGCGCCGAGCAGACCTCACGGGTCCTCTCGTCACCGGCAGGCTCGACCCTGCGCCCGTCGAGACCTTCGCGATCCCAGAGCTTGCGCGTTTGCCGTATGGCCACACCCCGGATGAGACGTGCTGAAGTTGGATGGCGCGTCCCCCGGCAAGAGGCCGAGGCTTGGACGTACCGCCATCTTCTCGCGGTGGTCGTCTCGACAGCGTCAAGAGTATCACTCCTGACGATGTTTCCCCTCTGCCACAGGGGCGCGGTACTCGTCTTCGAGGGTCACCCCCCGCTCGCGCGGGAGGGCGTACGTAACGCAACCATGGACCGGGCGGCTGTTGGGTCAGCGCAGGCCCGAGAAGTCCCAGACCTCGCGCGCGGAGTCGTCGCGCCCAAAGTAGACGAGGGGCTTGTAGACGCGCTCCAGCACCTCGACGTCATCCCCGTCCCAAATCACGTGTATGAGCTCGTCGGGCACGTCGAAGATGTTGAGCCTCCCCTTGACGGGAAATGGCTCGACGTACCTCAGGTTGCCAAGGCGCCAGGCGTAGCACGGCTTGTCGGGCATGCCGTCCAGACAGGCGTCATCGAGGTCGTCCTTGGTGAGTGGGGCTATCGACTCGAGGGAGACGATGCAGAGGGCGTGGCCCGGTATCCCTCCGGGCTCCTTTCGGGCGGACGAGCAGATCAGCAGGTCCCCGCGATGGGAGGTCCTCCAGGTCCGGCACTCGACGGTCTTGGCGCCGTGCAGGATCGCCGTAGCCCACCACGGCCTGACGCTCAGTGCTTTCAATCTCTCTCCCCAGTCCCCATCTCATACGAGCAAGCTCTCGTATATCACATGAGGGTAACCATGGCAAGCATAGGTTCTTTAGCCCTGCCAGGATACATAGAGCTTTTCAGGCAGACGATCACTTGATTGAGGGCATAGCGGCGCGGCCCAACACCCGCTCCTGGAAGGTGCGGTGTCAGTTCCCCGTGAAGACAACACCCCATGAGAAATGGATTAGCTCAACCTGACGCATGAGCTGAAGCTACGAGAGGGATAGGCGTTGGGTAGATGGACGTCGAGCGTCATCCCCATGCGCGAGAAGCGGCGCCTCACCCTTGCGGCGAAGCTCGTCGAGGCGCCTCTGCAGCTAGTCGCGCTCGTACTCGGCCCTCTGCGTCGCGTTCATATTCGCAAGCTTGGCCGCCTCGGCGACCTTGGCCTCATGCTGCTCCTGCCACTTGGCGAACTTCTTGGAGATGATCGCGTCCACGTCGGCGTCGGTGTACCTCGCCTGCTGCTGGCCGTCCCCGACCTGCTGTCCCGCCTGCTGCCGGCCGTCGCCCTGTGGGCCCTGGGTCGGCTGCTGCGCCTGTGCTGCGCCCTGCTGCTGGCCGTCCCCGACCTGCTGTCCCGCCTGTCCTGCCATCAGTCACACTCCCTGTCCCCGCATGTCACGGCCCTGCGGCTCGGCCTTCGTCACGGTGCCTTTATCGTCGTCACGTCTCGGACGCGCGGGTGGGGCCTCCCTCCCGGGCGACCCCTACCCGCAAAGCCCCACGATGCGCTCGATCGCCTCCTCCGTGGGGTGGCCACGGCAGCGCAGGAGCTCGTCGCCTCCGTCGTCCACCGTGATGGTTGGCAGGTAGTCCACGTGCCGGTCCCTGGCCGCGCACGGGCGCAGGTCCACGTCCGCGAGGGCGGGCTCGACGCCCTCCTCGCGCAGGCGCGGCACAACGCGCTCGATCGTCCCCCTGCAGGGCGCGCACCACGTGGCGTGCCAGATGGTGACGGTGGGCATGGCTACCACTCCTCCCCGGGGATCCCGGGCTCCCCGCGCTCGTCGACTTCGCGGCCGGCGACCCTGGCGCACGACGAGCAGGCGGGGCAGCGGATGACCCTTCTCATGCATCCTCCCCGCACAATCGGGTACACTGTCATCGACGTCGAGCGCCGCCCAGGTATTCGAGCCAGGGAAGAGCATCGGCGTCATTGCCGTCTGAAGACCCTCTCAAACACGTCGGAGAGGGTGATGATGGCGTCTATGTCCTTCTTCGAAATCATCGCCCGCAGCACCTCTTCCTCCTGCTCGCCGGTAAGCGTCCTCAGCGAGAGGTCAACGATGATGTTCGAGCACTGCCGTGCGGCCTCGCCGATTCTCACCTTCGCCTTGTGCGCGTTGTGGGTCCCCAGGCGCTTTAACTCATACGGTGCTCCGTCCACTGTCATGTCGGCAGTTCTTGATCCAGGGATACTCGACTCATAGTTGAACCTGACCTCATGGCCGTTCCTGGCGAGCCACGTGGCCGCCTGGATCTCCTTTGCCTTCGGCTTGGCGCGATACTCGGCGCTCACGCGGCCGTCGGATATCGACGCGAGGTAGGCGTTCACGGTCTCGTCGTATCCCTCGCGGCTCTTGCCGGAGGCCCTGTAGTCCCTCCAGACGCGCCCGAAGTCACTCTCGATGCGGCTGCATTCGTCCTGGACGGCGCGCCGCCCCCTTCGCACGCTCGCCGCCTTCCGTCATGCGCCTGGCCGCGACCTCCGCTCGCTTGCGGTCCACCTGGTCACGTATCCACGCGTCCCAGTCGTCCACGGCGGGCGCTATCTGGCAGCGGCACCTCGGGTGTATCGGCGGCAGCGTCGCGCCCACCCTCGCGCCGTCGATAGGGAAGGCCTTGCCGACGAGCGCCGAGCAGGCCTCGCAGGTCCTCTCGTCGCCCACGGGCTCCACGCGGTACTCCTCGAACCCCTCGCGCGCGAGCTCGGCGAGCTGGGCCTGCCTGGAGACGTAGGTGCCCTCGGTCACGACCAGGCGCATGACGTCGCGCTCCGAGACGCCCACGAACCTCCTCGACAGCTCGTCGCACAGGCGCCGCCAGGACTCGCCGCGCGCGAGCGCCTTGGCCATGTCGTCCTGTACCCAGGCGGCGACCCTCTCGGAGTCTCCCCATATGGCCTCGCTGTAGCTCTTCCCCGAGGCCCACCTGGTGTTGACGAAGCGGCGGATCGTGTCGTCGTCGAGCGCGTGGAAGCCCTTGCCGTACCCCATCGCCTCCGCGACGGCGTTGGCGCCGCGCACGAGAAGCAGTTGAGAATGCCATGGCAAAGACGAGGGAGGCAATCGCGGATGGTCTCTTCGAGAGAGGCCGAATCTTGATTCTCGACTGGCATGGTGACGAACACGTTGTCTAAAGGAAATGCGCCGGTGCTCCTATACCTCGGTCTACATCGGGGCGAGCACGATCGGCGCAATGCAAGTATACCCGATTCCGAGAAAAAGCAGGAGGCAAGATGATCCTCTTCAAGGACGCCACGATTCCCGTGGACGTCGCCGATGGCGGCGGCGTCATGGGCTACGCGGCGACGTTCGACCGCGAGCCGGACTGCTACGGGGACGTGATCGCGCCCGGGGCCTTCGCCGACTCGCTCGAGAGATGGGGGAAGGTCGGAAAGCCGATACCGCTGCTCTACGGACATAACACCCAGGACCCCAGGTACAACATCGGGGCCGTCACCGAGTAGGAGTGGGACAGGGAGGCGCGGCGGCGCTTCGCCGCGAGCATGAAGTACCGCTTCTCCGGCGGCGAGGGCACGGACTCGGGCGGGATCCCCATCCTGGAGGACAGCATGAGGTTCGTGGACTCCGCGATCAACGATAAGGAGGCGGAGTGGGCGGAGTCCATGCGCCTCACGCGGGAGGACGTGGCGGCCGCCTACCACGTCAACCCGTCCATCGTGTGGAGCAACGATGGGCAGACGTACGCGAGTACGCGAGTACGCGAGAGCGCCCGGTCCCTGTACGCGGACACGCTCGGGCCGCTGCTCAGGCTCGTGCAGGACGGCATCAGGTCCAAGCTGGTGCCCATGATCGGGGCCGACCAGAAAAGCTACGCCGAGTTCGACATCACGGCGAAGCTGGCGGGGAGCTTCGAGGGGCAGGCATCGGTGCTCTCCACGAGCACCGGGGGGCCGTGGATGACGCGCAACGAGGCGAGGGCGAGGCAGAACCCGCCGGCCATCGAGGGCGGCGACGAGCTCATCGTGCCCATGAACGTCACCGAGGGGGCTCGCCTCCCCGACGGACACGGACCCGACTCAGGCGTACTCGGCAGGGCCCATGGCCAAGGCCCTCGCCGGCGCGCCTGGGAGACGGCACGGGGCTGGGTCACCCAGGCTGAGGGCACGCCCCGGGGAGGGTGACGTCGAGAGGGTCGAGGAGGCCCTAGAGGCCTTCTACAGGCGGCAGGGGGCGAGCCTGGCCGACGAGGCCCTGCGCATGGGCGCGGAGGACATCGTGCTCTCCGCCGACGCGGACTGGCTCGATGGGCCGCGATGGACCGACGAGCTCTGCGACGACCTCTTCGACGCCATGTCGGGGCTCGCGCCGGCGTGGGCGGCTGATGCGATGACCTCGCTGGGGGCCGATGCCGGCCACCTGGACGAGGACGCCGTCCTCGCGGAGGTCCGCAGGCTCAGCCGCTTCCGCGCGGCCGACATCGTCCGGTCCGCCTCGGAGAGGGTCGTCAGCGACCTGGGCGACCTCGACGAGCTCACACCCAGGGGCGCCATCGAGGCCACGACCAGGAGGCTCATGGCGTCGCGCGTCGGGCGCAACGGCAGGTCCATCACGTCTGCCGCCGCCAACGGCGCGACGGTCACGGGCGCGAGGCAGTCCGGCGTCGAGTGCCAGAAGGAGTGGGTGGCGGGGCCCAACGCCAGGGCGACGCACGCGGCCATGAACGGTCAGCGTGTTCCCATCGGCGGAAGGTTCTCCAACCAGGCGAGGTGGCCGGGCGACACGAACCTCAGTGCCGCCGAGTCGTGCGACTGCAACTGCCGCATCGAGATCGTGAGCGGCGAGGGGCGCTCGAAGGACTCGCGCGGCAGCAAGGTGCGGAAGCGCGAGGCGGGCATCCAGAGGGAAACCGACAAGCGTTACAGGGAATACAAGAGCGGCATGAACGAGCTGAGCGAGAGGGACCGCGAGGCGAGGTACCGCAGGGCGATGGGTGAATACGTCGGCTCGTTCACCGTCGAGGGCAAGGTGTCGGCAAAGTACCAAGCCGAGCCGTGGGCCAAGGAGCTTCAGACCACGCAGACGCTTTCCGAACTCGGCCATTCGGTCGAGTTTCTTCCCTCAACGGGTGGTGGGAGACATCCGGACGCGATGCTTGATGGTGTCATAACTGACTTTAAGCGTGTCGAGGCTTTTGACCCGGACAGGGTCTTCAAGCTGATACGAAAGGCTGGCTCCCAGGGCGCAGAAATTGTCGTGATAGATCTCTGCCTCGACACCGTTTCGCTTGACGCGGCGCTTGAGAAGGCCGCCAAGGCGGTGAGGCTCGGATTCGTCGAGGAGGGCCACGTCATCGTGCTCGACTGGAACAGCGAGGAGCACGTCGTCTAAAGCAAAGGAGCCGGCATCCCTATACCCGGACCTAATGCCCGGGCGGATGCGATCGACTCCAAAGCAAGTATACCCGATTCCCGGGAAAATAGGAGGCAAGATGCCCTACTTCAAGGACGCCGCGACCCCTGCGGACGTCGCCGACGGCGGCGGCACCGTCAGGGACTACGCGGCGACGTTCGACCGCGAGCCGGACTGCTACGGGGACGTGATCGCACCGAGCGCGGGATCATCCCCGTACGTGGGGAACAGCTCCCAGGCAGACGTCTTCAACGACTACTACGCCAGGCGCATCGCCAGTGAGATGGGCTCCCGCGACCGTCGATGACTCTATGATGACATGATACCAAGGTCGTCGTTTGTACCAAGGATAAAAGGCCGTGCGCGAAGGAGAGGGAGATGGAGCACTTACTGGGACAGAATGGGTTCAAGTCAGCCTTCGTAACCCTGCCAACAGAAACGGACGCCCGACGTATTCTTTGTATCCGACTGCGACGAGAAGCTTGTCAAGACGGGGCGAAAGTTCAAGTGCTCCGAAAGCGTCTACCAGAAAACCGTCAAGAACCAAACAAAGAAGGCCTCCGGGACAGGGAACATGCAACCCCAATGCGACAGGATCCTCATCTCGAACATGGAGAGCGGCCTGTTATTCGATGAGATGTACTTGTGGCTCGAGGACCAAGGTGGCGAGTTTCCGAAGGTCAGGGAGATGATCGTCGTGTTTCGCGACGGCAGGGTCAGACATTACGTAAGAGGAAAGCCAGCCGAGTAACCCTGAATCAACCGGGCCCCAGCTAGCTTTACGAAGAGCATACCACAGCCAGGGGAAGTCCAGGTCTTTTCGACAGGGATATTCCCCCGCTACGCCACCACAGGCGGGGACCGTGGCGGCGTAGCGGGCAGAGACGGATTGAAGTTGCCTCGGTTGAGGCACAATGAGCAATGAGAAGGGTACACACCTGGGTGAGGGATCGAGGCCTGTGTCCGTCTCCTTCCTGCAGGTCCTGTATAACGTCGGAATCATCCCTGCGCGGGAGCAGTATAGGGACATAAACAAAGGCGTCGTCAGATCGGGATCTTCCCCACGCGTCCCGTGCGGGGCGCGACTGCTTGCTGCTCCCACAAATTGTGTAGGTTTCATGTTTCAATCCACGCGCCCCGCACGGGGCGCGACCGTCCGGCCAGTCGTCCCACGAGACGGAGCTGCGGTTTCAATCCACGCGCCCCGCACGGGGCGCGACGCTCGTCCCACGTCGACATCAGGCCCACCACCTTGTGTTTCAATCCACGCGCCCCGCACGGGGCGCGACCTTGCACGCGGTGAGGCGCCCGGGCGGCAGCTCGCGTTTCAATCCACGCGCCCCGCACGGGGCGCGACGATGGTTTTTTTCATTTCAATCCTCCTTTGCTGGTTGTGGGTTGCCTAACCATCTGGGACAACGTCATCCATGTATGAAACAAGTATAATCACCCTAGTGGTTAGTTAATCCGTAATCTTTGCTATTGTTGAGATGCGTGCTACCATCT
>ERZ773049.751-NODE-751-length-19510-cov-3.468774_pt1 | contig 19510 bp, 14 predicted proteins | sample MGYA00580633_ERZ773049 | MGnify/ENA primary metagenome ERZ773049 (study PRJEB29015, sample SAMEA2737991) | human oral metagenome | biome: human oral; feature: human-associated habitat; material: dental | place: China | collected 2066 ... | reverse complement strand
AAGAAGAAAACCCCAGTTTCCTGCTGGGGTTTTCTTCTATAGCCCTACTGTTAATTTCTTGTCATTTATAAACCGTATAGGGAGTCTCCTAAGATCAGTCGGGTGTGTTCCCGTTTGATACAGCGGTTCATGACGATATCTTCTCGTCCAGCTCCACGAAGGATTTCTTCTGCTTCTTGATTTTCCAGCTCCAATTGTGCCCAGAAAATTTTCGCATCCGTCTCAATAAAATCACGTGCCACATCTGGTAAAAACTCACTGCGACGGTATACATCGACGATATCTACTGGGAAAGGAATCTCCTGCAAGCTAGCGTACACCGTTTCTCCAAGGATCTGGCCACCGGCTACGCGAGGGTTGACAGGAATAATCCGATAGCCCCGCTCTTGCATCTCCTTGCTGACACGATGACTGGTCGTATCTTCACGGTCAGATAATCCAACTACAGCGATGATCTTGCTTGTTTCTAGGTAATGTTTGATAATGCCATCACTAGGATTGCGAAATGAATAAGCCATAAGAATCTCCTTTTTGTATTTCTTTTCTTAAGAATTTAGATGGTACTGGACGTACTTGTACGACTTCCATTTTATTTGGCTTCATACCATGTTTTGCCTTCGTTCTCATCAGCTTCCAGTGGTACTGCAAGTTCAATAGCGGATTCCATGGTCTCTTTGACAAGTTCTTTGATCGCTGCCAGTTCATCACTTGGTACTTGCAGAACGATTTCATCGTGCACCTGAAGAAGCATCTTGGTCTTGTATGCTCCTGCTTCTAGCGCTTGGTCCAAGTGGATCATGGCAATTTTCAAGATATCTGCTGCAGATCCTTGGATTGGTGAGTTGATAGCCGTCCGCTCCGCAAAGCCTCGAACATTGAAGTTGCGAGAATTGATATCTGGAATCTCCCGACGACGCTTGAAGAGGGTCTCTACATAGCCCTTATCACGCGCTTCCCGTACCACTCTCTCCATATAGTCCTTGATACCAGGGTAGCGTTCGAAGTAAGTCTCAATGTAGGCCTTGGCTTCTTTTCGACTGATCCCTAGGTTGTTAGACAGTCCAAAGTCGGAAATTCCATAAACCACACCGAAGTTTACTGCTTTTGCATTGCGACGGTCGTTCGGCGTCACATCTTCAGGTTTTGCAATATTGAAAACTCGCATAGCAGTCGATGTATGGATATCTGCCCCATGTTTAAAGGCATCAATCAAATGCTCATCTCCCGAAATATGGGCCAAGACGCGCAGTTCGATCTGTGAATAGTCCGAACTCAGCAAGACACTGTTTTCCTCTTCTGGGACAAAGGCCTTACGAATAAGACGACCTTGTTCCAAACGGACAGGAATGTTTTGCAGGTTGGGATCCACACTGGACAAACGGCCTGTCTGCGTCAAATCCTGTACATAGCGGGTATGGATCTTCCCATCTTCCAAAATCCAATCTTGAAGACCGATGACATAGGTCGACTGGATCTTAGCAATTTGGCGGTATTCAAGAATCTTAGACACAATCGGTGCAATTGGAGCCAGGCGTTCCAAGACATCAACGGCTGTTGAATAGCCGGTTTTTGTCTTCTTAGTATATTCAAGAGGGAGTCCCAATTTTTCAAAGAGAATGACCCCCAATTGTTTTGGAGAATTGATGTTGAACTCTTCTCCTGCAAGCTCGTAGATTTCTTGGGTCAAGCGCTCCAAGACCACTTCGTTTTCCACCTGCATGTCTTCTAGGGTCTGGCGCTCTACCTTGATCCCTGCGATTTCCATCTTGGCCAAAACAGCTGCTAGCGGTTGCTCCATATCATAGAGCAAATCTAGCTGGTCATGGGCTTGCAACTGCTCTATCATGGGCTCTTCGGTATCCAGTAAAACAGCAACTTTTCGGGCCAAATGCTCTAATAGGGCGGTCTTTTCTGGGATAGTTTTTTTGGCTCCCTTGCCATATACGACTTCGTCGAGCGGTAGCGCAATCTGACTATAGAGACTCGCAATGGTTGAAATTTCATTGTCCTCTACGGTCGACAAGAGATACTTGGCCAATCGACTGTCAAACGCGGGATTTTGAAGGGTAATGCCCAAGTGGCTGAGCAAGACCTTGGCCCGCTTGAAGTCATAGACCTTGAGGGGCGTTTTTTCGAGAAATTCTTTGAAAATCGGTGTTTGTAAAAGACCAGTATCTGTACTCGCGTAGAGCTGACCCTTGGTCCCCCATGCGAAACCGATGATGGGTTCCGTATGGTAATTGTCCCCAAAAATCTCAAAATGGAAGAAACTATCTTCCGTGAGCATATCTGAAGTGACTTGCTCGACTTCTGTATAGTCAATAGCTACAGGAGCTGCTTCTTCTCCACTGAGATCCAAGGCCTGACGGAGTTGCTTGAAGCCCATCTCCTCATAAAACTTGGCGAGATTTTCTAGATGAGGACCCGAATAAGTGATATCGTCCAGGCCAATTTCAATAGGCGCATTGGTATCGATGGTTGCGAGAGTCTTAGACAGATAGGCCTGCTCCTTGTCGTTGATGAGGTTTTCCTTCATCTTAGAAGCCTTCATCTCGTCGATATGCTCGTAAATGCCATCGAGAGAACCGTACTCTAGGAGTAGTTTGATCCCGGTCTTTTCTCCGATCTTAGTCACACCTGGGATATTATCCGACTTATCTCCCATCAAGGCCTTGAGGTCGATAAATTGCTCTGGTGTCAGTCCCATCTTTTCTTTCAGATAGGCTGGAGTGAATTCTTCAAACTCTGCCACCCCTTTTTTGGAGATTTCAACCACCGTATTGTCATCCGTCAGCTGGATCAAATCCTTGTCCCCAGAGACAATGGTGACTTCAAAGGGTACTGAGGTAGCTTCTGCCATCTTATCAAGCGTTCCAATAATATCATCCGCTTCATACTGGGCTAGCTCATAATGGCGGATTCCCAGATGGTCTAATTGCTCACGAATGAAAGGGAACTGCTCACGGAACTCATCTGGAGTTTTTGCACGGCCCCCTTTGTAGTCGGCATACATCTCCGTCCGAAAAGTCGTCTTTCCTGCATCAAAAGCAACGAGGACATGGGTTGGTTGGATGCGCTCCAAGAGATGGCTCAACATGAGATTAAAGCCATAGACCGCATTGGTATGCAGACCATTGGCATTTTTGAAGCGATCAATTTGATGATAGAGTGCGAAAAAGGCACGAAAAGCGACGGAAGACCCGTCGATGAGTAGTAATTTATTCTTTTTTTCCATAGGCCTATTATACCACGAATCACAAGGTCTCTGGTACATAAAAACTCTACCCTTTCGGGTAGAGCCTTCTTTAGGAGTTTCTTATGAAAAATGAAGAGAAGTGTTTATTCGCCGTAACAAGAACCTTGTTGTGGCAATTTCTTAAAGCGTTTTGGATAATTAACTGAGATTTTCATTTTCTGTACCTCATTTCTTATTGGATGAGTACAGTATACAAGAGAAACCTAAACAATTCCTTATAGAAAGCTTCAAGAAAACTAAAAGCTGAGGCGCAAAACACGCGGTTGTTTTTTGCTACAAGCTGGTAACTGAAGATGGAGCCCTGTCTCATCTTGGCTCCAAGAAAGGGGCTGACTTTCTCCAAGGAGCTCTAGCTTTTGAATGCGCGCATGAAGAATTCTCGGTTGCTTGAGATCATAGGCGAGAGACGGTAAGGCCAACTCTTCCGTCCTTCCACTTGGTTCCAGTTGGATGGCATAAAGAAAGCCATCACGCATGGTATAGCGGAAATCTTGGCTGGTATAGAGTGGCGCTTGCCCATCTGAGAAGGAACCTTCCTGGGCCTCGGTCGGTCCGTCCGATGACACCCGCCAAGGCCGACTCTGATAAATGGCTTCTCCATTTACCACCAGCCAGTCCCCGATCTCTGTGAGGATGTCTTGGTCTTGCTCAGGGATCGTGCCATCTGCCTTGGGTCCAATATTGAGCAGAAGATTGCCATTTTTTGCCACAACATCAACTAAATTTTGTAGCAATTCCTTACTGGTCTTGTAGGCTAGATCCTGGGTATAGCACCAAGAATTACGGGCGATCGCGGTATCCATTTGCCACGGAAAGGCTTGCGTCTCTCCGTATCCTCCCCGCTCCATCTCAACGATTCCTGAACCGAAAGGGAGGGCGTCCTGTTTGTAACAAACAGCCACCTTGCGATCCTCTTGTGCTGCTAGATTGTAATAATAAGCCAAAAAGCGCATCAAGTAGGGACGGAAACTCTCATGCTGGATCCACCAGTCAAAATAAAGGAGCTCTGGCTGGTAGTCCCGCACCAGTTCACAGGTTCGCAAAAGCCAATCTTCCAAGAATTCTTTGCTTGGATAGGGCTTGGAAGTCAGATCAAAATGATCCTTGGGCTCTGGCTCCGCTGGCCAATAAAGGCTGTCTCTTGGGACTTCTTGCGGAATGTCACTAGTGAATTCCTTGCCATGTGAAAAGAAAAACTGGTGTTCTGCCCGGTGAGAGGACGTACAGAAGTGCAGGCCACGTTTTTCTGCTTCCTTCCTCAGCTCTCCTAAGACATCTCGTCTCGGCCCCATTTCTAAGCTATTATAAGGCGAGAGAGTAGAGGCATACATCTGAAAACCATCGTGGTGCTCCGCAACTGGAAAAAGATACTGGGCTCCCGCTTTTTGAAAGAGATCCAGCCAAGATGCCGGATCAAAGCGATCGGCTGTAAAAAGAGGAATGAGATCCTTGTAGCCAAAGCTGGCCTGGTCTCCAAAATGCTCTCGATGATAGTCATAGCAAGGATTCCCTTGGATATACATATTTCGCGAATACCATTCCGAACCAAAGGCAGGTACACTGTAGACGCCCCAGTGGATAAACATTCCAAATTTGGCATCCCGATACCAATCTGGACAGACTTGATGGCTAAGAGAGTCCCAGCTTGGTTCAAAAGGACCTGACTGGACAACTTGATCAATCTCTTCAAGGCTTATCATTCTCTTCTCCTCTTTTCTTGTTACTACCTCTATTGTAACGAGAAACCCTCGTTTGTAAAGACAAACGAGGGGAATGTTTAAAATAGTAGACAAAGAGCTTGATCTAGGAGAATCAAGCTGATGATGAATGAAATGAAGCTTCTAGCCCTTCACTGCTTGAGAAATAAAACGAGCGATGGCGTCTGTCTCCCCTTGGTGGAGAGCCTTAACGATTTTAGACCCCACAATAACCCCATCTGAGACCTTGTTGAAACGGTGAACATCCTCCATGCTGGAAACTCCAAAACCTGTTAAAACAGGAATGGACGCTATTTCGTGTAATTGGGCCAAGTGGTGATCCAAATCATCTCGATAGCTACCAGCTTTCCCTGTCACCCCATTGACAGCAACGGCATAGATAAATCCTTCTGCATCTTGGATCAATTTCTTTTGGCGCTCGATTCCTGTGGTTAGGCTCACTAGTGGCACCAAAGCGATGTCTTTATCCGCTAATAGAGGCTCTACCAAATTCGCATGCTCATGGGGGAGGTCCGGAATAATCACTCCTTTGACTGCTGTTCCTTCTACATCTCTAAAAAAGTTTTCTAGACCATATTGGAACAAGGGGTTGAAATAGGTCATGATGACCAAAGGAACACTTGTCTCTAAGTGCTGGATCGTTTGCACCAGTTCCTCTGTCGTCGTCCCATGGGCTAAACTTCGTAGTCCCGCCTCTTCAATCACAGGGCCATCTGCCACCGGATCCGAAAAAGGAATGCCAACCTCAATAGCTGAGACACCAAGCTCTTCCAAAAATTGGATGGTTTCCTGCAAACCTGCTAAGCCTTTTTCATGATCTCCTGCCATAATATAAGGAACAAAGATCCCTTGCTGCTGGTCTTTCAGCTTTTGTAAATGCTCTGTTAAGGTCTTTCCCATCTTACTCTCCTCTCTCTTGTTCTAGGCGGTCTTTGACTTGTACCACATCTTTATCCCCACGACCTGATAAGCAAACGATCATAGATTTTTCAGGCCCCATCTCCTTGGCCAACTTCACCGCATAGGCGATAGCGTGGCTCGATTCCAGGGCCGGAATGATTCCTTCCACTTTTGAAAGCAATTGAAAGGCTTCTAATGCTTCTTGGTCTGTCACAGGCACATAGGTTGCCCGCTTGATGTCATGGAAATAAGAATGCTCTGGCCCAATCCCAGGATAATCGAGACCTGCCGAAATCGAGAAGGCTTCTAAAATCTGTCCATGGGCATCCTGTAAAACATCCATCAAGGCGCCGTGAAGGACTCCCGGACGCCCCTTGGTCAAGGTTGCTGCATGCTGGTCTGTATCCACTCCAAGCCCAGCAGCCTCTGCCCCATACATGGCAACAGAGGTATCCTCAACAAAAGGATAAAAGAGCCCAATGGCGTTCGATCCGCCTCCTACACAGGCTAAGACTGCATCTGGTAGCGCACCATCATTTTGCTCTGCAAATTGTCGTTTGGCTTCTCGACCGATGACACTTTGAAAATCACGGACAATCTCTGGGAATGGATGAGGCCCTAGAGCAGACCCCATGATATAGTGGGTATCCTCCACATTTGCTACCCAGGCTCTAAGGGCAGCATTGACCGCATCCTTGAGAACCCGTGACCCATCTGTTACTGATTGAACCTTGGCGCCCAACAATTCCATCCGAAAGACATTGAGGGCTTGGCGTTTGACATCTTCTTCCCCCATGTAGATGGTACATTCCATATCAAATAAAGCAGCAGCTGTTGCTGTTGCAACACCGTGCTGTCCGGCCCCTGTTTCTGCGATGATCTTCTTTTTGCCCATCCGGTGTGCCAACAAAACCTGTCCTAGGGCATTATTAATTTTATGAGCCCCTGTGTGGTTGAGGTCTTCTCTTTTAAGAAAGATCTTGGCTCCACCGACATACTTGGTAAGATTTTTAGCGTAATAGAGCGGTGTTTCCCGACCGACATATTGTTTCAGAAGCTGATCCAATTCTGCTTGAAAAGAAGGATCTGCTTGACTTTCTCTGTAGGCTTCTTCTAATTCTAAAACTGCTGTCATCAAGGTTTCAGGGACAAATCGTCCCCCGAACCGCCCGTAAAATCCGTTTTTATCTGGTTGTTTATATACCATGCTTGACCCTTTCTATAAATCGTTTTATCTTATCTTGATCTTTTATTCCATTTGTCTCGACCCCACTGGATACATCCACCGCATAAGGATGAAAGAAGCGAATGGCATCTGCTACATTGTCTTCCGTCAAGCCTCCTGCAATAAAGAAGGGCTTTGTGAATTTTTGACTTTCGAGCTTTTGCCAGTCAAAGGTCTGCCCACTTCCTGCTACAGGAGCATCAAAGAGCAGATAATCGGCACTGGTCTCAGGAAGAGCTGCATCTTTCCCCACTTGAACAGCGCGAATCGTTTGTTGGGGAAGGTCTTGCAAGATGGTTTCATCCATCGGTCCATGCACTTGTATCAGGTCCAAGCCCACAACTTGGCAAGTCTTCTCCACTTCTTCTCTTTGTGGGGATACAAAAACACCGACTTTTTGAACCCCCTTTGGAATCCCTGTAGCCAACTGCCGAGCTTGCTCCAGCGTGACTTGCCGTTTGCTTGGTGCAAAGACAAAACCAATGTAGTCTGCACCAGCTTCAACAGCGGTCTGGACGGCTTCCGGAGTGGACAATCCGCAAATTTTAACCTTTGTCAATCTGCAACTCCTTTACTTTTTCAGCCACATTGTCTGCCTTCATGAGCGCTGTCCCAACGAGAATGCCACTAAAATAAGGAGCCAGCATGCGCGCGTCTGCTGCTGTGAAAATAGCAGACTCAGAGATGTAGACCGGTTCTTGTTCAAAGCTTGTCGCCAATTCAAGACTAGTATGAAGATCTGTCTCAAAGGTCACCAAGTTGCGATTATTGATCCCGATGATCTGAGCCCCAATCCGGTGAGCGACCTCTAGTTCTGTCAGATTATGGGTCTCCACCAAGACCTCCAGGCCAAGATGGGTCGCAAAATCGAAGAGTTCTTTCAGACGAGCCTCTGGTAAGGCTGCAACTATCAACAAGATCACGGTCGCCCCTGCGTTTCGCGCCCGAATTATTTGCTTTTCATCCACAATGAAATCTTTGTTGAGGGTTGGAATGCGCACCTGACTAGAAATTTCCCGGAGATACTCGATACTGCCCTTGAAAAACACTTCATCGGTCAAGACAGAAATCATCACGGCCCCATTTTCTTCGTAAGTCTTAGCCTGCGCGACGATATCCACATCGACATGAATATCTCCCAGACTCGGGCTAGCCTTTTTCACTTCCGCAATGACCTGAAGCTTTTCTGGATGACTCTTTAGGTAATCATACAAGCGGTAGGTCTCACGCAACGGTTGGAGTTCCTCTTCTTTCATCGCAGCCACTTCACGCGCCTTTTCCTTTAGAATCTTTGGCAAGAATTCTTGACTCATTTTTGATACTCCTGTAATAATCTCAATTTCTCAAGGGCAGCCCCACTGGCAATCACTTCACGTGCCAAGGCAATCCCCTCCTTGATAGAATCTACCTTGCCGTTGGCATAAAAACCAAGGCCAGCATTTAAGACCGTCACCTCTAAGAAGGGACTTGCTTCATTCTTCAAGACGCTGAGCAAAATTTCCTCATTGCGTTTGGCGTCTCCACCTCGTACTTGATCAATTTCGATGCGCTCCATTCCGATATCTTCTGGTTGAAAGCTGGATAAGGTAACCTGTCCATTTTCCAGAATAGCGAGCTGGGTTTCTCCATCAAGGCCTGCCTCGTCCAAACCTTGTGGACCACTCACCACTACTGCGCGTTTCCGACCCAAATTCTTTAGAATCTCCGCCGTACTTTCTAGCATATCTGGACGACTGGTTCCCAATAGCTGGGTTTCTAGAGGAATCGGATTGATAAGAGGACCGGTTAAGTTCATCACCGTTGGCACCCCTAGCGCCAAGCGAGCGGGCATAATATAGCGCATGCCAGGATGCAGGTTTTTAGCAAATAGAAAGACAATCCCCGCCTTTTCAAACACTCGTCCCAAATCTTCTGGACCCAAATCAAGGTTAATCCCTAGAGCTTCTAGCACATCCGCAGAACCAGATTTAGAAGAGATCGAACGATTTCCGTGTTTCGCCATCTTGATGCCACCACCAGCAAGGACGAAGGCAGCTGTTGTTGAAATATTGAAACTATAAGAACGATCGCCCCCCGTTCCACAATTGTCCATCGCTCCTTGAACTTCTGTAGGAATAGCGACTGCATAGGCCTGCATCACTTTTGCAATAGCCGTCCGCTCTTCAACCGTTTCTCCCTTCATTTTGAGACCTAGAAGAAGGGCCGTTACCTGCGCTTCTGAAGCACGACCAGCAACGACTTCCTCCATAGCAGCTTCTAACTCTGCACCGGTTAGATCCATTCCTTCCGCTACTTTTGCAAGCACTTGTTTCATCTTCCGCTCCTTGACTAGTTTGACAAAATTTTCGATGGTCTTGAGCCCATCTGGCGTCCCGATACTTTCTGGATGGTATTGAAAACCATAAATTGGTAAGCTACGGTGTTGAATTCCCATAATGGCTTGATCATCCGTCGTTCGAGAGGTAATGACAAAATCCTCTGGTATGGCTTCAATCGTCAGCGAATGGTAGCGCATGACTGGGACTTCTTTTGCGACACCCGCGTATAGAGGAGAGGGAGCTTCTAGCTGGATCTGGCTTTGTTTGCCATGCATGACCTGTGGCGCCAATCCCAAGCGCCCTCCAAAAACTTCCGCAATCGCTTGATGCCCCAAGCAAATCCCCAAGATTGGTTTGACCCCTGCAAAATCTCGGATCATCTCCTCCATCTTGCCCGCATCCTTTGGCCAACCTGGACCTGGAGAAAAGACCAAGGCATCTGCTTCTTGGGCAACTTGGTACAAATCCGGATCATCATTTCGAAGCACCTGGACCTCATCAAATTTTCCGATATACTGTGCTAAATTGTAGGTAAATGAATCGTAATTATCGACTAATAAAATCATCCTTCTTCTCCAATCCTTGTCATTGATTTTGCCTTATTGACGGTTTCTTGGTATTCATTTTCAGCGATCGAATCATAAACGATTCCTGCTCCTGCCTGCACATAAGCCTTCTTATTTTTGAGGATCATGGTTCGAATCGCAATAGCAAAATCGAGATCCCCCGTCACAGAGAGATAGCCAATAGCACCTGCATAGACGCCTCGTTTTTCTTTTTCTGCTTCATAGATTCGCTTCATGGCTCGAATCTTGGGAGCACCCGAAACGGTCCCAGCTGGAAGAGTTGCCTTCAGAGCCTCAATGGAGGCTAGTCCAGGAAGCAATTGACCCTTGACCACACTCGTCAGGTGCATCACATAACGGAAGAACTCCACTTCCATATATTTGGTCACTTCAACCGACCCATTTTGAGCGATACGACCAATATCGTTTCGCCCTAGATCCACCAACATCCGGTGTTCTGCGACTTCTTTTGGATCCCCTGCCAAATCAGCTGCCAATTGCCGATCAGCCTCTTCATCGATCCCTCTGGGACGTGTGCCAGCAATGGGATTGGTCGTCACCACTCGATCCTTGACTGACACCAGACTTTCTGGACTAGCACCGATAATTTGGTACTCCCCAAAATCATAAAAGTAGAGATAATTCGAAGGGTTGGTCACGCGCAAATTGCGGTAATAATCCAATGGTTTACCTGAAAAATCAGCTGAAAAACGTTGACTGAGCACGCATTGGAACATATCTCCTTTTCGAATATAGTCCCGCGCTAGGGCCACCATTTCCTCAAACTCTTTTTGCTCCAAATGATTGTGGAAATGAAGCGCATGCAGGTCCTTGTCCTGAAACTCTTCTTTTGCAGGTCTTGCCAATTGTGCTAACACTTGCTCCAAGCTCGACGCTTGCTCTGCTTCACTCCGTCCACTATAGAGGTTCTCTTCCACCACATAGACCTTTTCCTTTTTGTGATCAAAAATCACGTAGCTTTCATATAAGAAAAAGTGAAGATCTGGTGTGCCGATCGTATCTTCCGGAATAGAACCAATGTTCTCATAGAGGCCAATCAAGTCATAGCCGACAAATCCAATCGCCCCACCGTTAAAAGGGAGTTCTTCTGAAGTTTTCCTTTTGACCGTGATGCGATTCAAAAAGTCCAAAGGATCCTCTTCGACAATTTGATCATTGTAATAGAGGACGCCATTTTCAAACTTGACTTCACTGACTGGCCGATAGGCTACAATTGAAAAACGCGCATTCTCTTTTTCACGAGGGATCGACTCCAAGATCATTTTATGGGGCGCATCCAAACGCATATAAGCCAAAATTGGACTCAACACATCAGCAGATAAAACTTTTTTCATATCAGAAACCTCTCTTTTAGAACTCTTTTTCTAATGAATCGTAACGTCGCTTGCTAAGGCGATCAAGGATATCCCATCGCTCTGTTTGCGCTTTGGGATCAATGTGCCTAAGCGCGCTTCGCTTGCTAAGGCACATAGAAAAGCCCTCACACAAAAACTGTGTGAGGGCGTAGTGTCCGCGGTGCCACCTCTTTTATAGGGAAAAATAGCTGGTCTTTCCCTACATCTCTATCTCCTCTATCAAGGAGTTGCACGGTAAGGGGTGCCAACCGAATTCACATGGGTTAGAATTCATTGATCATAACAGTCCAATTTTCATCAGTCGCTATTGCTTGTTCACAATTCCCACAAGCTCCCTGAAAATAGCCGACTCATTACTTTTCTGTTGCTACCATTATAACCCTTTTTCTTCGAAAGTCAATAAAATTTTTAGTCTTTTTTTATACTTTTTTCTACACTTATTTAATAAAATCAGCTCAAAGATTCCTAGCGGCACGTCCTTTTTATCCCAACAATAGGATACTCAATAAAGCTAAAATTGCAGGACCACCTTGGGTCAAGATAATCTTTTTATTGGCTGTCATCGCACCGTAGGTCGCAGCTCCAATAATAAAAAGCACAAAAATTGTAACAACTTCACTATTTTTAGAGACAAACAATCCATACAAGAGGAAGACACCAATCAAGGCATTGTATATTCCTTGATTCTTAAATAAAGAGGTCACAGATGGGCGGACGAGTTCTTCTTTATTCATGTTGAAAACCCGACTTGTGGTATCAGATGTGGTTCTGATGCTCTCCAAATAAAAAATATATAAATGCTCCAGTGCAGCAAGACTTGCTAAAATTATCGTCAGTAATGACATTGTAGATTCTCCTTTTTATTCAACTGTTATTTGTTCAATGCCAGATACTAATTTGTCCAGCAGGTAAGAAAATTGCTCTTGTTCTTGAGCAGTCAAAATCCGACTCATCTGTTCTTTCACCGCCACATGATGGCGAGGGGGATGTTTGACCAAACGATTATAGGCCGTATCCGTCAAATGAATTAAGATTTCCCGCTGGTTTTTTGGATTTCGACTCCGATGGACAAACCCTTCCTTTTCCAATATTTTGAAATGCCGGGTTAAGGCCGCTGGATCAATCTGCAAGCGTTCCTGAACCGCGATCTGATTGCAAGGCGCTTGTTCTAATAAATCCTGCAAAATTTGATAACGTGTTAAGCTAATCCCTAGGCGCTTTTCAAAAAGTTGCGTAGTTGATTGATCTGCCAAACGTAGTTGGTAGAGCAAATCATTTATTTCTGCCATATTCCTTCTCCGTATTGTTTTTGATAAATCAATAATTGATAAGTCAATTATAAACTTTTTCTTCTATACTGGCAAGAAAAAGAGCTTGCACTGTTTTTTCGCACAAAAAAAGCCGCCTGATTGGGCGACTCTTAGGGAGATTATTATGAAAAAGAAAAGTTTTAGGATTTTTCTAAACAAAGTTAGGAGGTCTTTGTTTATGCTTCTATTATAGCGGACATTTCTTAAAGAAAGCTTACGACTTTGTTTCAAAATGAAAACAAAGTCTTTACAGATTCTTTTCAGCGTTTAAAATACCTGGGATATCTAGTAAGGTGTTCATCTGATGATTGCCTTGATAGTCAGACGTCAAGAAATTGATACTATGAATCTGGCTATTTCTTGCAAAGTCAATATCCAGGCTCCGATCCCCAATATAGTAGGTATTTTCTGGCTCCAACCCGTACTTCTCCATCAGATACATAGCAGCTTCTGGGTCAGGCTTGCGAGCAAAACCACTTTGACTGGTCAAAATCTCTGTAAAAAAAGATTCCAAACCCAAATCCCGTAGGATGACAAAGGCATTCTCTCCCTTATGGGTATAGACAAACTGCTCAATTCCAGCTTCTTGTCCCCAGGATAGGACATCACGCGCCCCATCCATCAGAAGGACCTGGGCATTTTTCTCTGCTAGACTTTCTGCTCGGCGATGATTCAAGTCGGTCACATCCAGATGATACTCCTCCGCCACGGCTACTAAAAGATCTTGAACCGAATGCTTCAAGATGAAATCTTTAATGCTGGCTCGGTCAAACGGAAGCTGATAAGATGCATAGGTCTCCTTAAGACCTGCCAGAATAGCATCATAGGAATCCAGCAAGGTCCCATCCAAATCCCAAATAAAGGCTCGTTTTGTCATTTTTTCTTCTCTCCTATTTTTCGTCTATATAGCTGACTCAAAAATAGCCAACGAAAGCCATTGTCCAGCAGCGTCCCCGTCCAGACACCTGGAAGGCCAAAGCCAAGAGTTACTCCAAGCAGATAACCGGCTCCAATTCGAATGACCCACATGCCAATCGTCGTTGCATAAAATGGAAGCTTCCCATTTCCCAAGCCTTGCCAAACAGCTGTATAGATGACCGTTCCTGCTGTAAATGGTGTTCCCAACAAAGAAAAGAGGACAACCGATAGGCTAGCTTCTACTGCTTTCACATCTTGTGTGTAGAGATGGGTCAGAAGGGTGCCCCCAAAAAAGATTCCCAAGGCAATAGGTAACATTAACACGAAGGACAACCAGTAAGACTGCTTTCGAAGGCGAGCAATCTGCTCAAGATCACCTTCACCCAGGCTCCGTGCCACGAGCATAACCGTCGCTGTGGCCACTCCAAATACAGGCATGTAGTTAAACTGGGTCAAGGTCTCTCCGATGGCATTTCCTGCGACTGCCTCGGTCCCAAAAGCAACCACGATCGCAATGATTACCACATCTCCAGCCCGCATCATCAGCCGCTCTCCGGCAGCTGGAAGTGCTAAGTTCAAGAGCTTACGATCCAATCCCCAACGAAGGGGTGCAAAGGGTAGCTGGACCTTTTGCCACAAGAGGATGACTCCCACCAGACGGGCCAGCACCGTCCCCAAAGCTGCACCAACAATGCCCCAACCAAAAAGGAAAATAGCCACAGAGGAGAACAGAGCGTTTAATAGATTGGTCAACAGGCTCACATACATAGGAATACGTGGATTGTTGGCCACCCGAACCAAGGAGCCCAAGGTAGTCATCAATCCTAAGAGAACTATGGTCCCGCCGACCAAGGAAAGGTAAATCCCCCCGCTTTCGGCTACTGCAGCTTCAGTCCCTAACAGCGAAATCATCTGGCGTCCAAATAACAGCGAAGCCCCTCCTAAGAGAGCACTCAACAACAAGGTCACCTTCAGTGACTCTGTCGCATGGTAGGCAATGTTGGCTTGATTTTTTTCACCCAAGCTTTTGGACATGACACTGGCAACTGCCGCACCCAGTGCAAAAAAGATGGCTTGATAGATCGTGATGATGTTTCCTGCGACGGAAACACCTGAAATGGCAATCAAGCCCAGGTGAGCCACTAAATAAGAGTCCACCATGCCCATCAGCATTTGTAAGAAATTTTCACCCATGGCAGGAAGGGCGATATTTAAGATTTTTTTGTATGAATTCATGCGTATATAAAAGAGCCAAACGGCTCTTTTGATCTTTCTAATACAGAGAATTAAAGTCCCAAGTAGTCTTCTACGGCTGCTTGCATGTCTTTGGCTGCCACGCTTGTACGATGGCGAACCGGTGCAGTTTCAAGGCCGTCTACAGCCGGTGGCACAGGAACACCTGAGAGTGTGTGTAATTTAGCCAAGGCTTCGAAATCGCCTAGACCTGTCTCGCCTGTCACCGCTTCTACTGCAACAACTGGGAATTTGTAAGGACTTGCTGTAGAGGCAATGACTGTTTTAGCAGTATCCCCTGTTTGGGTCCGGTATTTTTGATAAACGGCTGATGCTACGGCTGTATGAGGGTCTTCGATGTAATCAGACGCTTCATAGACCCGCTTGATCTCTGCAGCAGTTTCTGCTTCATCTGCGTATGCAGCCGCAAACAAATCTAAGATGTCTGCATCAAAGTTGGACAATTGGTACTGACCTGTTGCAACGAGGCTTTCCATCAACTCTTTGGTCTTTGTGGCATCATTGCCTACCAAGTGGAAAATCAAGCGTTCCAAGTTTGAAGAGACCAAAATATCCATCGATGGGCTAGTGGTCACCTTGAACTCACGTTTCTTATCATAGACATGTGTTTTGAAGAAGTCTGTCAAGACATTGTTTTCATTTGACGCACAGATCAATTTTCCAACTGGAAGACCGATTTGTTTGGCATAGAAAGCTGCCAAGATATTTCCAAAGTTTCCTGTTGGGACGGTAAAGTTGACTTTTTCTCCCGCTGTGATTTGGCCTGTCTTCACCAATTGCGCATAGGCGTATACGTAATAGACAACCTGAGGCACCAAACGACCAATGTTCATAGAGTTGGCTGATGAGAATTGCATCTTGTTGGCTGCTAATTTTTCACGAAGCGCCACATCATTGAACATGTGTTTGACATTGGTTTGGGCATCGTCAAAGTTTCCATCGATCGCGATGACATGGGTATTGTCCCCCGTTTGAGTCGTCATTTGCAATTCTTGCACCTTGCTGACACCATCTTTTGGATAAAAGACAATGATCTCTGTCCCTGGAACATCGGCAAAACCTGCCATAGCAGCTTTTCCTGTATCTCCAGAAGTCGCCGTCAAGATGACAATTTTATTTTCCAAACCGTGCTTTTTAGCTGCTGTTGTCATAAAGTAAGGCAAGATCGACAAAGCCATATCTTTAAAGGCAATGGTTGAACCATGGAAGAGTTCCAAGTTGTACTGCCCATCGAGTTTGACAAGAGGAGCAATAGCTGGAGTATCAAACTTGCTGTCATAAGCATGAGAAATACAGTAGTCCAACTCTTCTGCTGTAAAGTCGTCCAAAAAGGCTGACAAAACAAGCTTGGCCACTTCTTGGTAAGAAGCGTCTTTGAGGGTATCAAAATCCAGCTCTACTTGAGGATAAGAGACTGGAGTAAACAAACCGCCATCTGTCGCCAATCCTTGAAGGATGGCTTGACTAGCTGTTACAGTATTTTTTTCATCTCGTGTTGATTGGTAAACTAATGTCATGACTGTTTCATTCCTTTACTAGTAGTCTTCTCATTATATCATAAATGTCAGAAAATTTAACGGCTTTTCGCCAAATCTTGGCAAAGGTCGGCAAACAGAAGCTAGATAAAAGAGAGCAGGCGCAACGACTTTGCTCCTACTCCCATGCGAATCTGTTTTACAGGTGTCTGAAAGACTTGATCAAGCCAATCCCAACTCTGCTAAAACAGATGGGAAGTCTTTCTTCAAGCTTTCAAGAGCTACCGTTACTTCTTGACGAGTTTGGTTATTTTTCACAGTAACTTGACCGCTCTCAACTTCACTACTTCCTAAGGTAATCAAGGCTTTGGCCGCAAAGACATCTGCTGACTTAAATTGTGCCTTGAGCTTGCGTCCAAGGTAATCACGTTCTGCCTTGAAACCTTGGATTCGAAGGGCTTGAACCAAGCTAAGCGCTGCTTCATTGACCTCATCTCCTAGGACAGCGATATAGGCATCTAGGCCTGTTTCGATCGGTAATTCAATGCCCTTCTTTTCAAGAACGAGAAGGATCCGTTCCACACCGATACCAAATCCAAAACCAGCTGTCGCAGGGCCACCGAAGTATTCAACCAAACCATCATAGCGACCACCTGCACAGACTGTCAATTCATTGCCTTCAATTTCTGTAATGAACTCAAAAATCGTGTGGTTGTAGTAATCCAAGCCACGCACCATGTTGGTATCAATGACATAGGATACTCCCAAGTCTTCCAACATCCGACGAACCGCATCAAAATGCGCTTGGCTTTCTTCATCTAGATAGTCTAGGATGGAAGGAGCCTGTTCAACCGCCGCCTTGTCTTCTTTTTCTTTTGAATCCAAGACACGAAGCGGATTTTCTTCTAAGCGACGTTGGCTGTCCTTAGACAATTGATCCTTCATTGGCAAGAGATAATCAATCAAGGCTTGACGATAAGCCTGACGACTAGCAGGGCTTCCCAAGGTGTTCAAGTGCAAGGTCACATTGTCAATTCCTAGTTCTTTCAGGAATTGCGCTGCCATGGCAATGGTTTCGACATCCGTTGCAGGATTGCTCGATCCAAAGCATTCTACCCCAATTTGGTGGAATTGACGCAAACGACCTGCTTGAGGACGTTCGTAGCGGAACATTGGGCCTATGTAATAGAACTTACTTGGTTTTTGTACCTCAGGCGCAAAGAGTTTATTTTCTACATAGGAGCGGACAACAGGAGCTGTTCCTTCTGGACGAAGCGTGATATGACGGTCTCCCTTGTCATAGAAGTCATACATTTCTTTGGTAACGATATCCGTCGTATCCCCTACTGAACGGCTGATGACTTCATAATGTTCGAAGATCGGTGTGCGGATTTCATCATAATTGTATCGCGCAAAGACCTTGCGTGCAAAGCCTTCTACATATTGCCATTTCGCTGAATCGCCAGGAAGGATATCCTGGGTCCCTTTTGGTTTTTGTAATTTCATAGCCTTCATCCTTTGTCTTACTTTTGCCTCTATTTTACCACAAATTCGAAGAGAAATGGAGGCTGGATCGAATTTCCTTCGATCGACACGTTCAAAACTTCTTTCTCTTCTTGCCTTATCAGCCGAATTATGAGAAAATGGAAGCCATACTACACTGAAAGGATCTTGCGATGAGAGAGGATATCAAAATCAATGACCGTGCCCTGGCACTAGAGAAGTCGTTAATCGAAAAATTGGAGCTTGTATTTGATACCGATGTTGAGTTAGATGTCTATAATCTGGGACTGATCTACGAGATCCATCTAGATGAAGCCGGCACTTGCAAGGTGGTTATGACCTTTACCGATACGGCTTGTAGCTGTGCTGAGAGCCTTCCGATCGAAATCGTCGCTCGCCTAAAAGAGATCGAAGGGATCGAAGATGTCAAGGTCGAAGTGACCTGGTCACCCGCTTGGAAAATTACACGAATCAGCCGATACGGGCGCATCGCCCTTGGTCTTCCACCACGATAACAATCATTACCATTTAAGAAACGCAGTCAACTAATGAAGGAAGACCTCTTTGGAAATCCGATCCATCATAAAAAACGAGGAACACCAGCTCTGCCATCAGAGTTTGTTCCTCGTTTTTTATGATGTTTGAATCCATTCAAACTTGTTCACTACCAGAATGGACTAAGCCTCATCAACTTTTGGTTCTGGAAGGATTTGATACAACACAATCCCAAGAATTGTTGACGTTGCGACACCAGTGATTTGAAGTCCCCCAATTTGGAAAACCAAACCACCGATTCCTGATACTAGGATCACACTTGCAATCAAGAGATTCTTTTTATTATCAAAATTAATCTTGTTTTCAACTAAGATTTTCAAACCGCTGGCCGCAATTACTCCAAAGAGGGCGATCGAAATACCACCCAAAACAGCGGTCGGAATCGAATTCAAAAGAGCTGATACTTTACCAATAAAGCTCATGACAACCGCAATCACTGCTGCACCTGCGATGACATATACTGAATAGATCTTATTCAAGGCCATCACCCCGATATTTTCACCATAAGATGTAACCGGAGGAGCTCCGAAAAATCCTGCAATGATTTGTGCCAAACCATCTCCTGTAAGAGTATGGTCCAAACCAGGATCTTGGAAGAAATCTCGACCTGTCAGACTATTCAAGACCATCACGTGACCAAAGTGCTCTGTCATCGTCACAAAAGCAATTGGAGCCATGGTCAAAATGGCACTTGGGTACAATTTAAAATCATAATTAACAAATGGGATATCAAAGCTTGGAATTTGGAACCATTTGTCTGAAGCAACGGATGCAAAGTGGATAATCTCTTGGCCGGTAACCAGACCTAAGACAAGAGAGAAGAGGTAACCTACGATCAACCCTAGCAAAATAGGAATCACTCCGATAATTTTCTTGCCATACATATTAAAGAGAATAACAGCAAAAAGAGTGACCATTGAAATAAGCAGGCTCGTACCGCTGTATTTTCCATCGATCATGGTCGCATCGCTCACAGCTGTTGAGGCAAGGCTCAAGCCGATCACAATGATAATTGGGCCCACTACAATCGGTGGAAGTACTTTATCAATCCAGGCATTCCCAGCAAATTTGACAATCAAGGCCACCAAGAGGTAGACCAAACCACCCGCCATGGCACCTTGGGCAACTGCTGCGAT
>ERZ773049.748-NODE-748-length-19527-cov-4.356512_pt1 | contig 19527 bp, 18 predicted proteins | sample MGYA00580633_ERZ773049 | MGnify/ENA primary metagenome ERZ773049 (study PRJEB29015, sample SAMEA2737991) | human oral metagenome | biome: human oral; feature: human-associated habitat; material: dental | place: China | collected 2066 ... | reverse complement strand
TTATTTCTACGCAGTTTGAGAGCCATTTTGCCCGCGAAGCCTTTCCGAGTGTGGATGAGCCAGAGGCTAAGGCAACTTTTGATTTGGCTTTGAAATTTGACCAAGAAGAGGGTGAGTTGGCTCTGTCTAATATGCCAGAAATTGATGTTGAAAACCGCAAAGCGACTGGCGTTTGGAAGTTTGAAACGACTCCACGTATGTCTTCCTATCTCTTGGCTTTTGCTGCAGGTGATATGCAAGGAATTACTGCTAAAACCAAGAATGGAACCTTGGTAGGAGTCTATGCGACCAAGGCCCACCCAGCCAGCAATCTAGAGTTTGCTTTGGACATTGCGGTTCGCTGTATCGAATTTTATGAAGAATACTATGGAGTCAAGTATCCTATTCCTCAGTCACTTCACGTGGCCCTGCCAGATTTTTCTGCTGGGGCTATGGAAAACTGGGGCTTGGTGACCTATCGGGAAATTTATCTGCTGGTGGATGAAAATTCAACAGCTCTGAGCCGTCAGACAGTTGCCTTGGTTGTTGCGCACGAACTAGCTCACCAATGGTTTGGAAATCTAGTGACCATGAAGTGGTGGGATGACCTCTGGCTCAATGAAAGTTTTGCCAATATGATGGAGTATGTCTCAGTTGATGCGATTGAGCCTAGCTGGAAGATTTTTGAAGATTTCCAGACCAGTGGTGCTCCTTATGCCCTCAAGCGTGACGCGACAGATGGCGTCCAGTCGGTCCATGTAGAGGTCAAGCATCCTGATGAAATCAATACTCTTTTTGATGGAGCGATTGTCTATGCCAAGGGTAGTCGTCTTATGCACATGCTGCGCCGTTGGCTGGGAGATCATGCTTTCCGTAAGGGGCTAGGTGCCTATTTCGAGAAGCATCAGTATGGCAATACCATCGGTCGCGACCTCTGGGACGCTCTTTCTCAAGCTTCTGGTCGTGATGTAGCTTCCTTTATGGATGCTTGGCTGGAGCAGCCGGGTTATCCAGTTGTCACTGCTAAAGTCGAAAATGACTGCTTGATTTTGAGCCAGAAGCAGTTCTTCATTGGGGAGCACGAAGACAAAGGTCGCCTCTGGCCAGTACCGCTCAACAGTAACTGGCAAGGCCTTCCTGATACTCTGACGACAGAAAGACTGGAAATTCCTAATTATGCAGCCTTAGCAGCGCAAAATGAAGGAGCCCTGCGTCTCAATACAGAAAACACTGCTCACTATATTACAGATTATCAGGGTGAGTTGCTAGATGCTCTTCTGAATAATCTCAGCTCTTTGGACAATATCAGTAAACTGCAAATCGTGCAGGAGCGCAGACTTCTGGCAGAGTCAGGTAAGATTTCCTATGCGGACCTGCTGCCAGTTATCAGCAAGCTGGCAAACGAAACTTCTTATATGGTGGTTTCAGCTGTTTCCCAAGTGCTAGAAGGATTGAACCGCTTTGTGGATGAGGGTAGTCAGACTGAAGAAGATTACAAAGCACTGCTGAAAATTCTCAGTCAAAGTAATTTCGACCGTCTTGGTTTTGAAAAACAGGAAGGTGAAAGCGATGAGGATGAGATGGTTCGTCAGCTAATTGTGGGCAATATGATTAAGGCTGACGATGAAACGGCTAAAGCTCAAGCTAGCCAGATTTTTGATAGTTATCGTGATAATTTGGAAAAACTCCCTGCCGCTATTCGTTTGCAGGTATTGGTCAACCAAATCAAGCATCATGAAAGCAAGGAGCTGACTAAGCTTTATCTGGACTTATATGTCGCTTCAAATGATGGAAGCTTCAAAAATGCTCTTTCTACAGCACTTTCTTATACTAAGAACAAGGAAACCTTGGATGAACTGTTAGCGACTTGGAAGGATAAATTTACTGTGAAACCGCAGGATTTGTCAGCTTGGTATGCCCGTTTCCTCAGCCGAGATTTTACTCAAGAAGCAGTGTGGACTTGGGCGCGTGAGAATTGGGACTGGATCAAGGCAGCACTAGGTGGCGATATGAGCTTTGATAGCTTTGTCATTAGCCCGGCAGTGGTCTTCAAGACAGAAGAGAGATTGGCAGAGTACAAAGCCTTCTTTGAACCGCAGTTGGACGATATGGCGATTAGCCGAAACATCAGCATGGGAATCAAAGAAATCGCTGCGCGTGTTGAACTGGTGAAGCGTGAGAAAGAAGCAGTAGAAAAAGCAATTCGAGCTGCTATCTGATAGATTTAATTAAAATGACTAGAAAGTCTGAGATATGATCCTATCTCAGGCTTTTTCTTTATCATTTTGAGTATTTAAACATTGCTAATATGCCTTTGCTTTGATAAAATAGAAAAGTATGTGAAATAAACAGGCAACTGTTTAAAGGAGAAATGGAGTTTATATGGAAAAGAAAATAGTCTATGGCTTCCGCAAGAGCCGCCTTTCTAAGGGCTTGTGCGGAGCTGTTTTGGGTGCGGCTTTGTTGATAGCTGCCGGATCAGTTCAAGCAGAGGAGAAGGTATCTTCAGCAGCAGATCAGTCTGCCCTTTCTGAAGCTGCTCTTTCGCCAACCGAAGCGTCCCAGCCAACTGCTGTCCCTACTCAGTCAGAGCCAGTAAGTCAAGACAAGCTTCCCTTGGAGGTTTCCCATGCGGACTTGGACCAAGCTGTGGCAGAGGCTGAGAAAGCGGGAGTTCAGCTAAAGCAGGAGCCGCCTGTTGATTTAGGAACGGCTAGAAATCCAGAAGAAGCTGCTAGTAAGCGGGAGACAGCCCTAGCGGATTATGCGACTCAAGTCAAGGAAATACGTGAAACCACAGCAGCTTATCAAGAGCAACTGAAGACTTATGAGAAAGAACTCAGTCAGAAAGAGTCTGCCAATCAAGCCTTGAAAGATCAATATGACAAGGCTCTGGCTTCCTATGAACAAGAGTCCAGTCGCATTCAGGCTGAAAATACTCAGCTAGAGGCAGACTATGAGCAGAAACGGACGGCTTATCAGTCAGAATTGAGCCGTATAGTAAAAATCAATCAAGAGAAAGAAGCCTCCTATCAAGCAGCTTTAGCAGCCTATCAAGAGGAGCGTTCACGGATTTTACAGGAAAATGCTCAAGCGAAAGCAGACTACCAAACTGCTATGGAGAGCTATACTACAGAGCTGAAAGCTACTCAGGAGAAGAATGCAGAAGCAAAGCGTCGCTATGAAGAAAAGCTTGCTCAGGCCTCAGCTCACAATAAAGCTGCCCAAGCTGAAAATGCAGCCATTGCAGAACGAAATCAGGCAGCTGAAAAGGCCTATCAGGAAGCAGTCAAACGGTATGAAACTGAAGTTTCCAGATTGGCTCAGCTTCAGGCAGAGAAAGAAGCTGTTTATCAAGCTGCCTTGGCTGACTATGAGAAAGAATTGGCTCGAGTTCAGAAAGACAATGCTAAGCTAGAGCAGCAGTATCAGTCAGAATTGGCGACTTACCAACAGGAAGTAGAACGCATTCAAAGAGCCAATCAAGCAGCTAAACAATCTTATGAGACATCCTTGGCTAAAATCCAAGAGCAGAACAAAGAGATTGAGGCCCAAAATCTAGCTGTTCAGAAGAAAAATATAGCCTTAAAGGAGCAGTATCAGGCTGATTTAGCTGCTTATCAAGAGCGATTGGCTGAGATTCGTCAAAAAAATCAAGCGGCAGAGAAAGACTATGAGAGCAAATTAGCTGCTTATCAAAAGAATCGCTCTGAAATCGAGGCGGCCAATGATGCCAAAGCGAGAGATCATCAAGCAGCTTTGACTGCCTATCAATCTGAACTTGAGCGTGTCCAAGCTGAAAATAAGAAGCGGCAAACTGCCTATGAGACAGAAAAAGCAGAAGTAATAGCCCGTAATGCTGCCATTGAAGCTGAAAACGCCCAGATTCGTCAGCAAAATCAGGAAAAACAAGAGCTTTATAAAAATCAATTAGCTCAATATGAGCAGGATGTGGCTCGAATCACCGAAAGCAATCAGAAAAGTCGAGAAGCATATGAGAAAGCCTTGCTTACCTACCAGGAGGCGACTGCTCGGATTGAGACAGAAAACAAGAATAAACTAGCTGCTTATCAGGCAGACTTAGCGACATACCAAGCAAATCTTGCAAGGATTGAAGCAGAAAATCAAAGGCTAAAAGAAGATTATGAGGCAAACCTTGCTTCTATTTCAGCACAGAACGCAGTGATTGAGCAGGAAAATGCAAGCATTAAGGAAAAAAATGCCCGCCTAAAATCTGACTATGATAAGCTCTTGGAAGAATATAAGAAGGCAAAAGCTGCCTATGATACAGCCAAAACTAAGTATGATGCAGCTCTTGTAACTTTTGAGAGAGAGTTGCAGGAAGCTGAAGCTAAGAAAAATGAAGAAGGCTATCTCAGTAAGGTTGAAAGCCAGCCTTTTGTTTTCAAATCTGAGCCCCAGGCTGTCTTGACGCTTGATCCCTCTATTAGAACCTATACCAATGATGAGCTGACTGATGAGGTTCGTTCTTGAGGAATGGATCAACAAGGAATAACTGCTTTGACCAGTGTTTTAAAAGGGAAAGAACATCAGACTAAAGTCATTTTACAAAAAGATGTTCCTCTGGTAGCTACTTATACCAATATCAAAAATTCCAGTATTCAAGGAAAGAAAATCGCTAAAGTTGTCTACACTTATACTCTGAAAGAATCAACGAAGAGTCAGGATAAGCTTCCAGTTTTCTTAGTTAAGGATCCGACCTTGACTGTCTGGACCTTGGATTTTTATGGCCATTCTCGGGTCAATGTCCAAGCGGAGTTTTTCGATGAGGCTGGAGAAAGGCTTGATATGACAGGCTCGCTTGTCAGCTTCTCATCTTTAAATACGAACAAAGTTGCAATTGAATATATCAAGAATTTTAATGGTGAATATATTCCTATTACAGGTTCTGCCATTAATGTTCACCCAGATACTAGTGTTCACGCTGATATTTCAATTAACTTTGAGCGGGAAGGCTCTCGCTTTGAGTATAACAAATGGGACTCGCCGAACAGTCCTTATAACTGGTATGGCGCTATCGTAGGTAAGGCACAGGGAGATGTCATTTCCTTTGATATTGGTTCACGAAATCGGGGTTCTGCTTGGTTTGTATTTAACTCAGATATTAAAGCCAAAGGTGTTCCAATCAAGCCTGTTGCTCCGACAGAAGTTGCTCAACCTCAGGAACCGGCTTATGAGGAAGTCAAGGCCTTGCAGCCTCTTCCGAGTCAGCCAGTCTATCAACCTTTGCCAGAAGAGCCAGCTCAGCCGGCCTATCAAGAACTTCCTAGCCAGCCGACAGAAACTCAGCCTCTTCCTCTTCCAAATCGGCCTGAGGAGCCAGCAGTCCTACCAGAAAGAGATCTGGCAATTCTTCCTCAAGAGCCAACTTATCTGCCTGAGCCGCTTCAACCTCAAAAGCCAGTTTATCAGGAAGTGCCAGAAGAACCTAGCTCCCCTTCTCTATTGACAGAGCCGACTGCAGTTGAAGAGCCAACCTATGAGAAGGAGCAGCCCTTGCTGAGCCTTCCGCAAGAATCGGTTGAAAAACCACTGCCACAGGAACCACAACGACCATCTTATTTGAAAGAACCAGGAAAACCTCAAAAAGATCCTGAAGCAAGCACGGGAGAAGGTCCGAAATCGCCTGCTTATGAAGAAGAAATTGCTTTAGAGGACCTGCCTCAGGAGCCACGCTATCTACAGGAACCCCAGCTCCCACAAGAACCAGTTCTTCAGCCTGAGCCTCAGGCACCTGTCAGAGAAAGTGACCTGCCTCTGATAGAGGAGCCTGACAAACCAAACTATAAGGAGCTTCCTCAAAAGCCGGCTGAGCCTAGCTATCAAGCTTTGCCAAGCCGTCCGCAAGCGCCGACTCAAACTTATCACTTTAACCAGCTCTTTATCCAGTTAAAAGTCAGAGAAGAGGTGGAGAATGAGTCCAAGAAGAATATTCATCAACAAGAGGTTAGCCAGGGAAGTTTTGCTGTCTTTAATCTGGTAACGGATGCTTTGCCTGCTTATCGCCTGCCAATTCATTCTTTCGTATTGGAAGATCGCCTGCCAGAAGGTTTTGAATTGGATCTAGAAGCAACCAGAGCGAAAAGTCCTGGTTACGAGGTTTCTTATGACCCAAGCACCAGAGTCTTGACTTTTGTTGCTGCACCAGGTCTGCTTGAACGCTACAATGCTGACTTGAATTCTGCGACCGAGACCCTAGCTCTAGCAGCAGTCGGTCGACTCTTGTATCCAGGCAGAACTTATACCAATCATTTCAGCTTGCTGATTAATAATCAATACCGGATAGAGTCCAATCAGGTTAGTGTTTCAACACCTCCTGCAGAAATTACTATTCAAACAGCACAGAAATTTGAGCCTCTGTCAAACCAGACTTGGCAGCATCAAAGATCTGCAAGTAAACAAGCAAGCAACTTGCAGCTATCTGTCAGCTACCAAACCAAAGAAAGAGCTTCTCAAGGTCAACTGCCTAAAACTGGAAGCAATACGAGCTCTCTTCTTACTTATCTTGGCTTTGCGGTCTTGCTAGCTTCAGCTGGCTTCCGTTCTTCTAAGAAAGAGTCATAAAAAGATAAGCAGCTCCTGCATCCAGAGCTTTTGAACATGATAAATTTAGACTGAGACAATTTCGTCCCAGTCTTTTTTACTGAGGATTTTTTGAGCAAATGGTTGATAGATGTATCAAGTATTTTAGATAGGCAAGTATTTTAAGATGAACGTAAATCATGTTATAATAGCCATGTCAAAGAATTTTTACCTACAATAATCACTAATGTTAAAGAATTTCATCTAGCCAAATAACTAAAAAATAAGTATGATGAGGAGGAAAAGATAATGTTAGGAAAACAATTGAAGTTTATACGGGAGCAAAAAGGCTATAGCCAAGCTCAGATTGCAGAATCACTAGGGACGACTCGGCAGACCATCTCGAACTGGGAAAATGATAAGACGATTCTAGATAGTGCAAGTCTTATTCGTCTAGCCGATTTTTACCAGATTTCATTAGATGAGCTATGTGGTCGAAAAGCTCCATCTATCTCCAAAGATTCGAGCATAAAATCAATGATTTTGACAAATGCCTGTACATTTTGGACTTGCTTTGTTTCATCTCTCGGATAATTCTATTGATTTTCCTGCTAACTTTTTAGTTATTTAGAATATTAGGAGGAAAACAATGTTTTACTATTTTTATTTATCTCTCGCAATTCTATTTGAAATTGCCACCACAAGTCTTTTAAAACTATCTCAAGGTTTTTCGAAGTTATTTTTCGGTTGCCTTGCTTTGATGTTTTATGGCTCGTGCTTTTTCTTTTTATCTCTATCTTTAAAGGGCATACAGTTAAATCTAGCTTACGCTATTTGGTCTGGAATAGGTCTAGTAGGGACAACGATATTATCTATTCTGCTTTGGCACGAAAAAGTAACAGCTGTAAGTCTTTTAGGGATAAGTCTAGTTATTATAGGACTTGTTTTATTGAATTTATCACAAAAGACTCACTAGAGAATGGGGAATTATATGTTTGATAATTATTTTAAAAATAAAAAGGTTGTAATTATTGGTGCAAGTGGCAGTTTGGGAAGAGTCTATACACGTGCTTTTCATCAAGCAGGTGCTAGGTTATTTCTCTTAGGAAGAGATATAGATAAGTTAAAGATATTTGTGCAAGAATTTTCGTCTTTTATTCCAATAAGATCAGTGGATATAACAAGTGAAGAGTCTCTAAAAAATGTAGTATCAGAGATACAAGAGTGGTCGGAATGTATAGATATTGTTATCAATGCAACTGGTTTTGATGTAAGAAAGTCTTTGTCAGCGCATTCCCTTGAGGACATAGAGCAGGCACTATTGATCAATTTATCTGGCGCCATTCTGATTAGCAAGATTTTTCTGCCCTTATTAGCAAATGAAAAAGGTGCTACAATTGTGCATTCTGGCGGTTTTGCAGATGGGCGGCTCGCTTTCCCTTACTATAGCGTAGATGTGGCTAGTCGCGCAGGGATTTTTTCTTTTATTGAATCAATGAATCGCGAATTAAAGCAGGAGCAGAAAAAGGTGTATTTAACCTATTTTTGTCCCAATGCTGCGGACACACCCTCAGAAAAGCCTTACCATCCTGTTTGGAAAGAAATGGGAATTAAGATTTCAACTACAGACGAAGTTTGCCTAGCTTTGCTAAAAGGTATTAAGTCTCATCGAAGAGTCATCCTAATGGGGCGAGGGGCATCTTTGTTTGCTAAACTCAATCTTCTGTCTTCAAGATTAGCTGATTTTCTTTTATTAGATAAATATAGCCGTATATTGAAAAAGCACTTTGCATAATCCATTTTCCCTATCTTTCAGCCTTTTTTAAGAAAAAATTCAGTCCTGTTTAAGTAAAAATCTATATGATAATGCTATTCAAGTGAAAGGATGTGTATAGGATGACTTGTAAGCTGCATTAGCTTATTACTTGATAGAATGAGTCAGAAAAATTTACAAAAGAAAGAAGGTAATAGATTTAATGGATATGGAAAAAATGATTGTTGTAGAAAAAAGTACTAAATGGTGGCTGACGGTTGCGACGGGTGGTGCTCTAGCAGTCGGACTTCTGGGCGGTTATGGTCTTGCGACAGCTATTCACGGTACAAACAATCAGCAATCAGCTATTCAACAGCCAGCTACTATGCCTGGAGCACCGGAGCAGGAACAGAATGGTCAGAATGCAGGGAATGGCATGCCTCCGCAACCAGGTCAGAATGGTCAAAATGGTGGACCAGGTAATGGAATGCCGCCGCAGGATGGTGGTTCAGGACAAAATGGTCAAGACCAAGGGATGCAGCCTCAAGACGGTCAGGAGTCTGGCAAAGACAAGAGCAAGAATTCATCTGCTCAGCAAAATGACAACGGGAAGAAAAACAAGAAAAAGTCTTCAGCGAACACAAATGAACAATCGGACAAGAACAATAATAAGTCGACAAAAGAAAATAAAACGTCGCAGGCGTAGAAAAAACTTACTGATTTTGACCCAAGTCATGATATAATAAGAATAGCAAATAAAACAAAAACCAAAAGACATAATCTTGGAAAGTTTTATTGGAGGAAAGAAAAATGATTAAAATTCTATTGGTAGAAGATGACCTTGGACTGTCAAACTCAGTTTTTGATTTTTTAGATGATTTTGCAGATGTCATGCAGGTTTTTGATGGCGAAGAAGGTCTATATGAAGCAGAAAGCGGTGTTTATGACCTCATCTTACTGGATCTCATGCTGCCTGAAAAGGATGGTTTCCAAGTGCTGAAAGATCTCCGAGCGAAAGGAGTCACAACACCTGTTCTCATCATGACAGCTAAGGAAAGCTTGGATGACAAAGGACATGGCTTTGAGCTAGGCGCTGACGACTATCTGACAAAACCTTTCTATTTGGAAGAACTGAAAATGCGGATCCAAGCGCTCTTGAAACGCGCTGGTAAATTCAACGAGAATACTCTTTCTTACGGCGATGTGACTGTCAATCTATCTACAAATTCGACCACGAAGGCGGGTAAAGATGTAGAGTTGCTTGGTAAAGAGTTCGACCTCTTGGTTTATTTCCTGCAAAATCAAAATGTAATCTTGCCTAAGACTCAAATTTTTGACCGTCTGTGGGGCTTTGACAGTGATACCACTGTTTCCGTTGTCGAAGTGTACGTTTCAAAGATTCGTAAAAAACTGAAAGGAACGGCATTTGCGAAAAACCTACATACTCTTCGTAGTGTCGGCTACATTTTAAAAGATGCTGAATAAAATCAAGAAGACCTTTTATGCGGATGATTTCTCTTATTTTATTCGCTATTTTGGGTTGTTTACATTAATCTTCTCAGCCATGACCTTGATTATTATTCAGGTTATGCGCTCCAGCCTTTATACGTCAGTTGATGAAAATCTGAAAAACCTGAGTAATGATCCTAGTTCAGTAGCTGATTTGGCCTATCGGACGACAGGCCAGCAGTCTGATCCAAGCAATAAGGTCAATTCTAAAAGTCCTAAAAGCAGTAAAGAGCCAGATGGTGATTCAGATGAAGAGCCTAAGCCTAACAATCTAACTACGCCAAATGTCAGCTCTAATACTTTTGCCCTGCTTTTGGATGATGATTATAAAAATATTTCCACCAGCAAGAGCGATGGTTTTCTGGACTTTAATTCATTAGAGTTTAACAAGTCCTATCTGAATCAAATCAAGGAGATTGTGATTGGCAACAGCTTTGGTCAGACAGAAAGCTATCGGGCTTATCTCTTTGATATTGATCCTAAAAATGAGTATCCTGATATCAAGTATGCTGTGGTCATGACTAGTATCAGCCAGCTGGAGCAGACCAGCAGCAAGCATGAGCAGTTGATTGCCATGGTCATGGTCAGTTTTTGGGGAATTTCTCTAATTGCCAGTATTTATCTGGCTCGGATGAGTGTCAAGCCTCTGCTGGAAAGTATCCAGAAGCAGAAGGCCTTCGTGGAAAATGCCAGTCACGAGCTACGGACTCCTTTGGCAGTATTGCAGAGCCGCTTAGAGACGCTCTTTCGTAAGCCTGAAGCTACCATTATGCAGAGCAGTGAAAATATTGCTTCTAGCTTGGATGAAGTACGGAATATGCGCTTGCTGACAACCAATCTGCTCAACCTGGCCCGCCGCGATGATGGCATCAAGCCACAATATGGTGAAGTTGAACCAGAATTTTTTGATACGACCTTTGCTAATTACTGTATTATCGCAAGGGAGAATAAAAAAGCCTTTCATTCAGAAAATATGATTAAGCACCCTATTGTGACCGATCAAATTTTTCTCAAACAACTGATGACCATTCTATTTGACAATGCTATCAAGTATACAGATGATGATGGCGTAATCAGTGTCATGGCTACTTCGACAGATCGTTACCTTATTTTCCGAGTGGCGGACAATGGCCCTGGTATCAGCGATGAAGATAAGAAGAAGATTTTTGATCGTTTTTATCGGGTGGACAAGGCTCGGACCCGTCAGAAAGGTGGCTTTGGTCTGGGACTTTCTCTGGCCAAGCAGATTGTCGATGCTTTCAAGGGCACCATTTATGTCAAGGACAACAAACCAAAAGGTACGGTCTTTGAAGTTAAACTGCTATTGAAAGAAACGAAAAAGCGTTCTGTAAAATAGCGGGAGAGGCCTAATATGAACATTTTGGTTTATGGTGCTGGCACAATTGGTTTGACATACGCTTGGTTACTGTCTAATCAACATCAAGTTACTGTCTTAGTTAGAGAGCATAAGCTGTCGACTTTAGAGCAAGGCTTCACACTTTCTATTAAAGATTTAAGGAAAGACGAACAGGTCTATAAAGAACATCATTTCCAGCCGCCAGTGGTGACGAGTATCGCTCAAGACTATGACTTGATTCTCTTAACGGTGAATAGTTTGCGACTAGAGCAAGCATTGAATCATTTGGCGGCTATAAAGGAAAAAGCTCATTTACTTATTTTACAGAATAACTGGAATATCAACTCCAAGATTCCTTCTTATTTGGACAGAAAGCAGGTGTCGTTAGCTTTTCCTTCTTCTGTTGGAGGAGGGCGAAAGAGTGATGGTCGGATCCAAGCTATCATTTTCAAAGAAGCTACGTTACTTGATGATGATTCTTACACATCAGAGTTGTCTCCTATCTTCACAGCTAGTGGGATAGGCATTGATGCTATGCCCGACTTGGCTTCTTGGATGAAGGTTCACTGCCTTCAGGAGGCGGTAATGGCAGGTGCAGTTGCAGAAGCGGGGACTTTTGATGCACTCTTGAAAGATAAAAAAGCAATTCGAAAGATGATTTGCGCTTGGCGAGAAGGTTTAGAACTCTGTCAGCGATATGGCATTCCTAAACATCGTTATAAACCTACTAAATATCTATCCCTGCCCCTATTTCTCTTGGTTCCAGTAATGAAGTTCATGTTGAGTCAGCCTTTGGTTACCGAAATGGTCACAAATCATATGTATTCAGGCTATGCCGAATGGGTTGATCAATATTTTGAAATCAAAAGAAGTGCTGAGAAAGAAAGCATTCCCATGCCTCAATGGAATTCGTATAGCGACTTCATCGAACAGTTTTTGAAAAACAATTCTTAGCAGGCCTTATTGGCTTGCTTTTTATCTGGTACCTATTTACTTTTTTAAAAATTTAATATAAGTTTTGCCCAAAATAGGGTATAATAATAAACAAGAAAGAATGAGGTAAAATTATGGCATCAAAAATGTTGCATACTTGTTTGCGTGTTGAGAATTTGGAAGCGTCTATCGCTTTTTATGCAGAGGCTTTTGGCTTTAAGGAGCTGCGCCGCAAGGATTTTCCAGATTATCAGTTTACTATCGTTTATCTAGGTTTGGAAGGCGATGATTATGAGCTTGAACTGACCTATAACTATGACCATGGTCCTTATGTGATTGGGGACGGCTTTGCTCATGTGGCACTTAGCACGCCAGACTTGGAAGGTCTGCACGCTGAGCACAAGGCCAAAGGCTATGAAGTGACAGATCCAAAGGGCCTTCCTGGCAACCCGCCTAATTATTATTTTGTAAAAGATCCTGATGGCTACAAGGTGGAAGTCATTCGTGAGAAGAGTCTCTAACATCTAGCTGCAGTTAATTTTGCAAGATAAATGATGATTTTTATTCATTTAGGACAGGTGTATGAAAAGACAAAATAACAAGAAACACGGTAAGAAAACACTCATTGTTCTCAGTTTGCTAGGTTTAGCTTTTGTTGCTGCTCTATTTCTGGGTGCTGTAAAAATTTACGCTATTTTCCAAGAAAAGGAACTGCAAGAGAAGGTTAGTGTGCTAATTGCCCAAGAAGAGACCTTCCACGCTGAAAATACTGAAAAGCAGAGCAAGATGATTGGCAGCCACTATGTAGAGGCCTTTTATCCTCTGCTAGATGGTCAGGTTATGGCAAGCGTTAAGGAGCAGATGGACGCAGATAGCCAGACGATTAAGGATAATCAGAAGAAGGGCGATAAGATTGAGGAATTGACCTTCTACTATGCTGAGGAAAAAGAAACGAGCCTGAAGGATGTTAAAGAAGTACTGGTGCATCGCAAGGACTATCATGTCAAAGAGATGAAAATCAGTAAAGGAGAAGAGCGGGAAGTTGCTGACAGCTACCTCGGTGCAGACGGCAGCCCTTTCACTCTGGATAAGCTCTTTCAGGATCCTGATGCAGCTAAGGAAATCTTCATCAACGAAATATCCAGCCAGCTGACCTTTAGACAGGCCGATGAGGCGGTGCAGACGGAAATTCTCAATAACCTTAATGGAACTGAGTTGAGTCAGTGGTCCTTCCGTTATGAGTACAGCCATTTTTCTATTAAATTGAGCAAGGAAGTACAAGGCTTAACCAGCATTGACATTCCTTTGTCCAGCTTTTATGACCAGATCAATGCGGACTATCTGACCGGTGATGACTTGGCAGCTTATCAGAGTTTTGAGGCTAAGAAGCATGTGAAGATGGTTGCTCTGACCTTTGATGACGGTCCAGATCCTAAGACAACACCGCAGGCTCTGGATATCCTCAAGAAATACGGTGCCAAAGCAACCTTCTTTATGGTTGGGCAAAACATTGCTGGTAATGAAGCGATCGTCAAGCGCGTGCACAATGAAGGTCATCAGATTGGGATTCATACATGGGACCATCCAGTCTTAACCAAACTACCTCTGGAGTCAGCCCAAAAAGAAATCCTTGATACCCAGACCGCTATTAACAATGTCATAGGCATCAAGCCAAAGATTACGCGGCCTCCTTATGGAGCTATTAATGCTACAATCCAAAATTCGGTTGACCAGTCCTTTATCATGTGGAATGTGGACAGTCTAGACTGGAAGACACGCAATACTAAAGCTATTATGCAAGAGATTGCTAAAACCCAGCCAGATTCAATTATCCTCATGCATGATATTCACCAGACCAGTATTGACGCTCTGCCAAGTGTCCTCGAATATCTGAAGAGTAACGGCTATACTTTGGTAACGGTCGATGAGCTGCTAGAAGGCCAAATAGAGCCGCATCGTATTTATTACGGCAGAGACTAAGACGGTCCTTGGGGTTAGATGTTTGAAATCGTTGTTGGCAATGAGTAAAAGCAAAAAGCTTTGGAAATCTAATGTTTCCAAAGCTTTTTTAGTTTAACTCCTTACATAAAGTTCTTGATTTTTTAATACAATTTCTCGGACGGTGGCGTATTTTTTCAAAGTTTTCAGTTCTTCAGGATGGCTGATGAGGGTGATGACATAGCCTTCCTTGCCCATGCGGCCGGTTCGTCCAGAGCGGTGGGTATAGGTTTCTAAATCGCGCGGAAGCTCATAGTTGACGACGCATTCTAGGGAGTCAATATCAATGCCGCGAGCAACTAGGTCAGTGGCTAGCAGGAGAGTAATCTGGTGCTCTTTGAACTTATCCAAAATCACCTTGCGGAACTTAACGTTGACATCGCTGGCCAGAGAAACTGCGTTGGCTTCACGATACTGGAGTTTTTCTTCGGCACTGCCCAGGTCTGACAGAGCGTTGAAGAAGACCAGTCCACGGAAATCTTCAACATTGGATAACTTACGGAGCAAGTCCACCTTATCACGTTTTTCGACTTGCATGTAAAAGTGCTGGATGTTGTCCAAAACTTGGTCGTCAATGCTGATTTCTAGAGTGTTTTCAGCAATCTTATCGTGGTCGAACTTAGCAGTGGCGCTCATATATACCAGCTGGTGGTCACGAGGTGCATAGTGGGTGATTTTATCGACAAAGTGATACTGAGAATCGCTGAGCAGCTGGTCAAATTCATCTAAAATGATGGTTTCAACATTCATCATCTTGATTTTCTTGAGCTTGACCAACTCGAAAATCCGCCCAGGCGTTCCAATGATAATCTCCGGACCTTTCTTAAGGCGCTCGATTTGTCGCTTCTGACTGGAACCAGAGAGCAGGAGTTGAGCTGTCAGCCCTAAAGGATCCGCCCAAGTCTTGCAAACTTCAAAGATTTGTCCAGCCAACTCGGTGTTTGGAGCTAAAATCAAGAGCTGTTGGGCTTTTTTAGGTGTCAGCCTGAGCAGACTGGGAAAGAGATAGGCCAGAGTTTTACCAGTACCAGTCGGACTGATTCCCAGCACCGTATCGCCTGCAGAAATAGGCTCAAACATCTTCTCTTGAATAGCCGTCAAATCTTCAAAGCCTAGTTGAGCCAGCTGATTCTGCCAGCTCGGGGGAAATTGTTCCTTAATCATCATCAACCTCAAATCTAATGCCAGCGTCCTTGCGCATGGTAAATAAGCTTTCGTGAACAGCTGCGGCAGCATCCAACCATTTCTCGTAAGCCGCATCCTGTCCACCCTTGAGCACTCGTGCGAAAGCCTGAGCTTCTTCCAGCATGGTATGGGAAGCACGTTTGATAGGCAGCACCTCCTCTTGACCGTCCAGATTTTGGAAAATAGCAGAGCTGATAAATTCAATTCCGTCTAAAGTCAGAGTTCCCTGATCGGTGTAAATCTCTGCTGGCAGATTGCTGTTTATATTTTTACCGGCCTGAATCTGAACTTGAAAATCTGGATAGATAAGACAGCCGGCTCCATTTAAATCAATCGTATTGGCGAGCTGCTGGGCGCTGTAGCGAGCGAAGCGCGGATGGCCGAATAGTCTGATAGCCGCATAGACAGGATAGACTCCCAAGTCCATCAAAGCGCCGCCAGAAAACTTAGCTGAGAAAACGTTGGGCTGCTCTCCCGCAAGCAGAGCCTGCATTTTTGAAGAATACTTGGCATAGGTGAAGTTGGCTCCCAAGATGGTCTTGTCCTTGAGAAAATCACTGATTGTATCAAAGGCCTGCTCATGATAGTTGCGGGCAGCTTCAAAGAGATAGACTTGGTGCTCGTCAGCCAGCTTGATCAATTCCCGCCATTCTTTGGGACGGGAGACAGCTGGCTTTTCGACAATGACATGTTTACGAGCCAGAATAGCTACCTTGGCATGATTAAAGTGCAGGCTGTTGGGACTAGCGATATAAACAACATCGATATCAGACGACAGAAAGTCCAGCATTTCAGTATTGACGGCTGTATTTTCATAGTTTTGCACAAAGCGCTCAGCAGAAGCCAGAGTCCGAGAATAGACAGCTGCCAGCTGATAGTCGCCTGTTGAGTGAGCAGCCTTGATGAACTCATGAGAAATAGAACCCGTTCCGATGATTCCAAGTTTGAGCATAAAAACCTCCTTTTTTTTATTTTTAAGCATGTACTTTTTTTATTTTTAAGCATGTACTTTTTTTATTTTAGCTCTTTCATTATAACATGAATTGCGGTAAAATAGATAAGATAACAAGAGATGGAGCTTATAATGCAAAATAGACCTATTATTATTGGTGTAACTGGTGGTTCCGGAGGCGGAAAGACCAGCGTTTCTCGAGCAATTTTGGCTAATTTTCCAAATGAAAATATTGCCATGATTGAGCATGACTCCTACTATAAGGATCAGACGCATCTGACTTTTGAGGAGCGGGTGAAGACCAACTATGACCATCCTTTTGCCTTTGATACCGACCTGATGATTGAGCAAATCAAGGAGCTCTTGGCTGGTCGACCAGTGGATATTCCCACTTACGACTATACGGAGCATACCCGCAGTAAAAAGACTTATCGTCAAGAGCCTCAGGATGTCTTTATCGTTGAGGGGATTTTGGTATTAGAGGATCAGCGACTGCGGGATTTGATGGACATTAAGATCTTTGTAGACACAGATGATGATGTTCGGATTATCCGTCGGATTAAGCGGGATATGGAAGAGCGTGGACGCAGTTTGGATAGTGTTATTGAGCAGTATTTGGGTGTTGTTAAGCCTATGTACCATCAGTTCATCGAGCCGACCAAGCGCTATGCGGATGTCATTATTCCAGAAGGAGCTTCTAACAAGGTGGCTATTGACCTGATTACGACCAAGATTGAAAAAATCCTTAAGGAGGCCAGAGAAGGCTAGCACACGTAGCTTTCTGCTCTGTCATTTGAGGAAATAATAGTTGTCAATCTGGCGATCGCAGTAGCTGCAAGATTTTTGAAATATAATCTAGCAAGGGGAAGTGGACGGACTGAAATCTATGATTTTCGGAGTCTGGTCACTCCCTTATTTTGTAGGTGATTTATGAAACAATTTGTAAAAAGAGAGTTTCACTCTCGTTCAAAATTTTTTGCCTGCCTCTTGACCTTTTGTGCAGGATTTATCGATGCCTATACTTTCATTGAGAGGGGAGGTACCTTGGTGGCAGGTCAGACTGGAAATGTCGTTTTCCTTTCGGTTGAACTCATCAATCAGGAGACAAGAGGAATTGAAGTAAAATTGGCAACTATGCTGGCCTTTATGCTGGGTATTTTTCTGATGACCGTTTTTCAGCATCATTTTGAGCATTCTTGGCGCAGGCTGTCCAGTGTTTTCCCTTTGATATTGACAACAGTTATCGCTGGATTTTTGCCAGCAAATATCCCCCATCTCTATATCGTGCCGCCACTGGCTTTCTGCATGGGCCTGGTCGCGACGGCTTTTGGCGAGGTGGATGGTATTGTTTATAACAACTCCTTTATGACGGGGAATATCAAGAAAACCATGGTAGCTTTTGGTAACTATGCTCGAAACAAGAAAGGGAAAGATTTGAAAGAAGGTCTTTTCTTTGTTGCCCTATTGGCAAGCTTTGTTGTCGGAGCCATCATCTCTACCTATCTGATTCAGTTTTACCTCTTGAAGACCATCTGGCTTGTTTCCCTGATTTTAACAGCCTTTCTCCTTTTCCGAGGTGCTCAGTATATGAGGAGATGAGGGTGTATATTCTTCTTAGAAACGAAGTGTCTTAAGAAGTGATATTGTGAAATTCATAGAAAGTAGTAAAAATATAAGAAAATATGAGAAAAATAATTTTTATAGGACAGAGCGGTGACGGAGCTGTCTACTATAATACGCGAATAAGAGAGGCTTTGGTAGCCGATAAGAGTGCTCTCTTAGATACAGAAGGCGCAAGGAAATCGAATAGGGGAATTGCTCCTTTAATTGCTTTATTCTCTTTGTTAGGTTTACTTGGAGGATTTGTTTCTATACCAATTTTTTCAGGCTTTCGTTACAATAGTGGGATGGTTCCTATTTTTATACTTTGTCTTTTCCTTATCATATTTGGATTTATATGGATGATGGAAGTCGCCTTATATAAAGGAGTGAAACGAGCCCGAGGAGCAACAAAGCAAGAGTTTAAAGAAGCAGTTTATTCAAATTTGTTCTGGGAAAATTTAGTGAGAAAAAAGCGACGTTTTCGAAAATGTTGGCTTTTATGATTGTTATGCTACTAATTTTTATGACCACAATAGTAATATTTGCTGCTGCAATACCAGGCACAATTGACTCATTCAATAAGCAAGAGGCATTTGATATACAAATCTTTTTCTCTCCTTTAGCAGGCCTCTTCCCAGCTGTATCTTATCTGTTCTTATTCCAAAACAATCCCATCCGCTGGCTCTTAGCCGTGCGGAAGTATGAGCAGGGGAAAGTAGTGTTTAAAGAAGAAGCTGAGGAGATAAAAGAAAAATAACATGAGTTCTTTTTAAGGATACAAATGAGAACGATAATGAATTTCACCACAAACAAGTTTGATTTGAATAAGACTTGAAGTTTATTTTTTTCTTAGGAGGTTGCTATGCGAGCGCATCATGTAAATTTTCGTTACATATTACTGGAAGATGGTAAGGAATATTTTCTATTGGATAAGTTACCGACATTGTGGGGCTATTTTTTCCCTTATCTGAATTGGTTTAGTAATCGAACGATATACCAATTGACAGAGTCGCAATTTTGGGAAATACGCAACCGCAAGAAATCTTGGTCTGAGACTTTTACTATCTCAACGCCTATTTTGATAGCAATAGCGGTATGGGCAGGAAGAATAAGAGGACCTCATGAGCTAACAAATTTTTTGACAAATACACAGTCTTCTGTTTTAGAAAGATATCTTTTTTTATTTTTAATAATAGTTGCAATTATATTTATAGCTCGATTCTGTTATTACTTATCCCATCTATTTTTGTCTAGAAAATTTCCATTTTATAACTACAAAAAGGAAGTAGGAAAAGTGAAGCTAGAGAGAACAAGTCAATGGTCACGCAAACAGTTTAAAATAATAATACTTTTTTTGTTATTAAGTGTTCTAATGAGTTGTTTTTATCTATTTTGGGGAGTATTGACAATGTTAATGATGACAGTTTGCATAAATTTATTATATATTATTTTGGTGGGGAATTTGAGTTATAGTGAGGGTTGTCAGTATACAATAGAAAAAGATGAGAAAGATGGTTCCATAAAATAAAAGGACTTGCTTTCTATATGTAGGACAATAAATTTCCTTATAATTAATAAAATATTAGAAGAAGCGAGACCTACCTTGCTTCTTTTTCTTTTTTTGCTAATAAACTCCAAAAATAATCCAGCATATTAAAAATTTTCAGAAAATATCGACTTTTTCTTGACAGGTTTATGATACTGTGTTAGAATACT
>ERZ773049.747-NODE-747-length-19532-cov-6.643066_pt1 | contig 19532 bp, 15 predicted proteins | sample MGYA00580633_ERZ773049 | MGnify/ENA primary metagenome ERZ773049 (study PRJEB29015, sample SAMEA2737991) | human oral metagenome | biome: human oral; feature: human-associated habitat; material: dental | place: China | collected 2066 ... | reverse complement strand
ACCCTGTCCAGGGAAAATATAAGCTTTTTTCATGGTGTATCTTGAGTTTGTGTATTTGCGGGCAAAGATATGTTTTTTTCGGGAGATAGGCAAGAGTATTTTGGTAGTCAAATTTTTGTAAGAATCAGGTTTGTTTGTTTAGTGGAAAAATAGTAAATTTGCGCCTTGGAAATAGCTATAACCACACCTCTCCATGAAAATATCAGTTGTTATTAACACCTATAATGCTGAAAAACACTTAGCTACTGTCTTGGAAACAGTTAAAGATTTTGATGAAGTGGTCATTTGTGATATGCACAGCAGTGATCGTACCATTGCTATAGCGGAGCAATATGGCTGCAAGATAGTCTATTGTGAACGCTTCCCTTATGTAGAACCTGCTCGAAATTTTGCGATAGCTCAAGCACAATACCCATGGGTGTTAGTGATAGATGCTGATGAGACAGTACCTGAGAAGCTTAGAGAATACCTCTACCAAATTAGTGAAAATCCAGCTATAGGAGGGGTATATATTCCCTTTAAAAATTACTTTATAGATCAGTATATGCGTTCTGCTTTTCCTGATTTTAAATTGCGTTTTTTCAGGAAAGAGGGAGCCGATTGGCCTAAAGAAATTCATTCTACAGTAAGGGTGCAGGGAGAGGTTATCAAGCTGCCACGCCATAGGACAGACTTAGCATCAGAGCACTTAGCTAATGATTCGGTAACCACTATTCTCAATAAGAACAATAATTACAGTACCCAAGAGGTAGAACGCGGCAAAGGCAAGCGAGTGGGCTGGGGCAAACTGCTCTTTTCGCCTTTCTTTTGGTTTGTAAAGTATTATTTTATCAAAAAAGGCTGCTTAGATGGCAAGAGAGGATTTATCTTTGCCGTTCTTAAAGCCCAATACAAATTCTCTTGTTTAGCAAAAATATATGAATACCAGCAAAGAAAAGGAGTATAAAGAATTTTTAGGAAAGAAAATCATATTGGTAATGCCTCCTGATTTTGAGCTTTATAAAGTATTTGAACAACAGTTGAGGTATATGGGCTTTGGTCAAGTAGAGGTAATAGCACCTATATTCCGTTATGATATCAAAGGGAGACTCCTTAACTTTGTTCAGAAGACTTTTTTGAAAAATAAGGACTATAAGAAAGAATTGATAGATGCCCACTATAGCAAAGAAGTATTCAAAACCTTGGACAAGTTGCCAAAAGGAAGTGTAGACTATGCTATTGTGATTCGTCCTGATAAATTGGATATCCCAACGATAGAGAAAATACACCAAGTGGCTCAGAAAGTAGTTGCTTACCAATGGGATGGACTTGCACGTTTCCCTAAAGTATTTAGAGGACTTCCTCTTTTTGAGCGTTTTTTTGTGTTTGATCCTGAAGATTTTCATTTGTATAAGAAACAATATTCAAATATACTTCCTTGTACTAATTTTTATATAGACATTCCTCAGAAAAATGTTACGCCTCAAGAGAAAGAGGTCTTATATGTAGGTATGTATATCAGTGATAGGCAACAATCACTTTTGAGAATAGTAAATGAACTAAGTAAGTATAATCTGAACTTGAATATTAATCTTTTTTATGGGAGGAGAACCGTTCCTTTCTCTCATTCCAGAGTTACATTTACAACAAAGGGAATGAATTTTCAAGAGTATTTGTCTCTGGCTCAAAGAGCAACTATCCTATTGGATATAAAAACAGTGGAGCATAATGGACTTTCTTTTAGAATATTTGAAGCAATAAAGTATGAAAAGAAACTGATTACCAATAATAAAACAGTTAAGCAATACGATTTTTATCACCCCAATAATATTTTTGTATTTGAAGAAGATAATTTTCAAGGTTTGGAAAATTTCCTAAAGGTAGCCTATACTCCATTGTCTGAAGAGATAAAACAAAAGTATAGTTTTACCAATTGGTTGAGATATGTATTGGACATACCTCCGTATAAAGCACTGAATTATTAATATATGAAGATATCTATTATTGTAACTTGTTACAATCAAGAGGCATTTCTTGGAGAAACACTTAATAGTATTGCCCAGCAAACCTATTCTGATTGGGAGTGCATTATTATTGATGACGGTTCCACAGATAATTCTGCTCAAATAGCCAAAAAATGGCGAGAGAAAGATAGTCGTTTTTTGTATTTTTATCAAGAAAATAAGGATAGGAGCGCCGCACGTAATGCAGGAATAGATAAAATATCAGGAGAATTTGTACAATTTTTAGATGGAGATGATATGCTCCGGCCTACCAAATTGGAAGAGAGTATAGCACTATTTACAAAAGAGAAGTGTGATATAGTGATCTCTAATTTTGAAGAAATCAAAGAAGGGAAGAGACGGCCTCCTTTTTGTAATCTTGGAAAATATGAATTTACTTATGAAAACATCCTGCTTAAATGGGATATAGATTTTAATATTCCTATTCATTGTTTTATTTTTAGTAAAAAGTCTATAGAAGGTATTTTTTTTGTAGAGGAATTTTCTGTGAAAGAAGATTGGGTAATGTGGCTTGAAGTATTTAAAAGGACTCCCAAAGTATTATTCATTGATAAGCCTCTTGCTGTCTATAGAATTCATAATAGCAATACCTCTCAAAACGAGGAATTAGTAGAAAAAAATATAGAAAAGGTATTGTCTTATATCTTGAAAAATGAAACCTTGTATTTTGATGCTTTCTTTTTGAAAATAATAAATTATTATAAAGAAAAAATACATAAAATACAGTCACGTCCTTGGTATAAGAAAGTATTTTATGCACTTATTGGTAAAGAATAAAAGAGATACTATTGTAATGTTGAATATTTGGGAGCAAATATTATAAAAATTATCAAAGGCATTAGAATATAAGTGCATTCGAACACATAGAATAGTACGTCTGTATTCATAATAGGGAGAAAGACAAGAAGTAGATATTGCTTAATAATATTCTTAGAAAAAGCAATACTACCTAACCATAGTATAAAGATACTTAACCCTAAAATTCCGGTATCTACAAGAGTGGCTATAAAATCATTATGTACATATCCTATATGAAGGTCTTCCATTATATATCGCTGATATCCTGAACCATTTCCTATCCATAAGTTTCCCTGCCCAATAGCTTTAAAGGCTCTAGCATATATTTCGTTGCGAATAGAATCGGAAAAATAAACTGTATGTGTAACCAAATACCACACGCCTCCTATAGCTGTTATTCCTAACAAAGAAAACAAACTATACTTCACAGTTTGGGTAAGATATTTTTCTATAGAAAGATATATGAAGAAAGCTATTACTATAAAATAGCTAATAATAGTTACTCGTGCTTGTACAATAAAAGCAAAACAAAGGATTAGTAACGCATAGACAGTTAGCTCATAGGTAGTTATTAACTTTCTATCTTTTCTGTATATCAGTCCTCCTAATCCTCCTATAAGTAGAATAATCCAAGAGATAAAACTGGGGTGCTTGAACTTAGACCAAAAGAGGGCTTCATAATAAAAAAAATACCCTTTGTTTAAAGTAATAAAGCTAAAAAAATCTATTTTGGCTGCTTTTGAAGCGAAACTATAGAATACCATATTGGCTATGAGCAAAAGTAGAAAACTCTTAAAGCAAATAGCTGTAAAACTTATTTGCTGTCTTTGGCTTACGGAAAAACCTAATAAAATAATTGGTATCAATAGGAAGAAAACAATACTCTCTTCTTCAAAAAGTATTCTTACTCCATAATCAAAATACTTTGCCCACGAAAGAGCTATGATTCGTATAATTATAAAGATGAAAAATAGAATAGAAATAACTGTAGGCTTTATGATTTTTCGATGAATAATGCCATATAAAGTACATAAAAAAAGGAGTAAAATATCCAAACGAAAAGTAATCTTGTGCTTGTAAGTCCATAAGAGAATAACCCCACAGCCTACAATCGTAATTGTATTTCTAATCCATTCGTCTTTTTCAAACAATGAAGAATGATTATGATAGATCCATAAAAGGATAAGAGCTATATCATAGCTGAAAATACTATAAAATAATATATCTTTAGTGGTATCATTCCAAAGAGGCAGCCATATTTGTAGGAGTAAAAAGGTAATTACAAGAGGCAATAAAGCGAGAAGTAAAAACCATTCTTTCTTTAAAAAAGTTTTTATATTCATTTGTTTTCTTTATTAGTAAAATTATCTAACCTATCCAAAATATCAGTATCTATATCCATATCAAACTTTCGTGCAAAGAAATATTCTTTTTGGGAAGTAAGTTCCTCAAAATCATTTTGTGTGAAAAGCACAGGTAAAGGTACCCCCTTCCTTTCCCAATTCACATAAGTAAGCGAAGGTTTTATCTTTATTTCTTTGTGAGTAGCCTGAAGATTTACAAGAATGGAATGAAAGTAAATCTCATCAGGGCAAGAGGTGTATTGATAATAATCCTCTAATAATTGTCTTTTTTCTTGAATATAATCTAACAAAATATAGAAAGTATTTTCTTTGAAAGCCCACCATTGACTACCTGCATACTGCTGGGCAAAAGGAGCTTTTCTTTCGCGGGCATGGTAAATGAACTTAAAGTTTTTCTTCGAGATTCTTCTTTTGAGCAAGTGCCATAAGATTGTTATTTTTTGTAAAATAGAACTACGAAAAAAGGGAGGATAACAATCACTATTTCCTCGTCTTTCAGAATGCAAGATTTGATAATGTTCTAATTTGTCTTTTACCATTTTATCTTTCCAGTTACATCCTTCTAAACAAGTAAATTTCATAAAATCAAAATCCTTATTTTGTTGTAAGAAGTTATCTAATTCTTTGATGGGTTTTATAGGATAATCTTGCCCACTTATTAGAATAAAAAAGCCTTTACTATGTACTTTGGCGGCAGCTTCCATTAGGTGTATTGTAGCTTGCACTATTGAGAAACCTCCCCACACACAGCGTTCTCTTTTGTCTATAAATATGACGTGTTCTTCTTGAAATAAGGCTGTAAAGGGTTCTATAGCTGTTTTGGAATCTACATGAATAAAAAACTGAGACTTACCATCGTCTAAAGCCTTTATCAGGCGATAGAGTTGTTGAGGATTTTTATGGGCGAGTATCAGATAATTTTTCTGCATGACAAAAATTATTTATTGTTTAAGAAATTATCTAACCTATCTAAAATAGCAGTGTCTATCTCCGTGTCAAACTTTCTTGCAAAGAGTTTTTCTCTTTGAGAGGTAAGTTCTTTAAAATCATTGTCTTTAAATAATACAGGGAGAGGGACTCCTTTTCGCTCCCAATTTACATAGGTAAGTGAAGGTTTTAGCTTAATGTCAGCATCTGTCTGTTGTTGATTGAGTAGGATAGAGTGAAAATAGATTTCATCAGAGGAGGAGGTATAGCGATAATAGTCCTCCAAGGTAGTGTGATGTTCCCTGATATAAGCAAGTACCTTATAGAAAGTTTTCTCTGAGAAAGCCCAAAATTGACTCCCTGCATACTGTTGGCTAAAAGGAGCTTTCCTTGCGGGTAACTTACATAATAACTTAAAATGTTTCCAAGAGAGTCGTCCCTTAAGTAAGTGGAATAAGGTTCTACCTTTTTGAGAGACGGTACAATGGAAGAAAGGAGCATAGCAGTTACTGTGTCCTCTCTCTCCAGAATGTAGGATGTGATAATGAAAAAGTTTGTCCTTGACCATTTTGGCTTTCCATTTGTCCTCTATAGGGAGGAAATCTATAAAATCATAGCCATCGTATTGTTCTAAAAAAGTGTTTATTTCCTTTTGGGAAGCAATAGGATAATCCTGCCCACTCATAAGGATAAAGTATCCTTTTTTATTTTCCTTAGCAGCTGCTTCCATAAGGTTAATTGTAGCTCTGACTATTGAAAAATCTCCCCAAAAACAGCATTCCCTTTTATCAATAAAATAGACAGGTAGTCCTTGTAGGCGTTCCTTAAAAGGAGTTATAGGGCTTTTAGCATCTATATGGATAAAGAAATGAGAAGCCTTGTCATCTAGGGCGGTTATCATTCTATAGAGCTGGTCAGGGTTTTTATGAGCAAGGACGAAGTAGTTTTTCTGCATAATATTATTATTTCTTACTATCTATGATACTATCCTCTGTAAGGGAAGCAAAAGGGACATATTCACCTGTAAAGACTTTTAAAGAGTCCGCAGGAGGAGAAAAGAAATTATAGGTCTTATTTAAACCATTTTCTTTGATGCCGAGCCACTGGGCAAAACCATCGATAAAATGATAGCCGGACTTACTAATATGTACTTCTTTGTGCAAAGTGTCATCACTATTGATTATTACAAAAGGAACACAAAAACTAGCTTTAGAAATACCATGTGCTAAGGAGGCATTGGGAGAATTTCTATCCTTTGTCTCTAGACCATGATCAGAAAAATAGAGAAGTGAAAAAGACTGCTTTTTAGCCTGTAATATCTCATAGATTTGTTCTAGAAGCCAATCTGTTTGCTCAATAGTTTGTATGTATGAGGATAAATTGGTATTGTAATAGTTATAATGAACAGGATGCTCTAATCTTTGTTCAAAAAGAGGGTGAGAGCCTACTAAATGAAGCATGAATAAGCGAGGACGAGTGGCAGGAAGGGATAAATATTCCTTGAAAGGAGCTAATAAACCACTGTCATATACCGATTTAGATTCGTAATGACCTAATTTCATAAACTTTCTATGATCGGCCAAAGAAGATAAGCTAGCTATAGGAGTATCCCATTCTCCTACAAGACCTTGATTGGAGATCCAGAAGGTCTCAAATCCCGCTTGTTTGGCTAAACTGATAATATTATTTTCATATACAAAATCTACCCCTTTCATTTGGATAAACATTCTTAACAGTGCATTGGTAGTATTGGCTGCTGTTGAAGTAAATCCGTCTAAAACAGTTCCTTTGATGGTCTTTAGAAATTTAGAGTTCTCCACAGAAAACCCATATAGAGACATATAATCACGACGTACACTTTCTCCTATGACTAATACATAGTCTTGATAATGAGGGGTAACTTCATTTATTTTCCAAGAAGGGGGGAGATCTACATTTATTCCAATACTTTTGCGAAGCTTATAATAGGCTGTAATATCCTTGTAGAGGGAATCGTAAAAGGAGAAGATAAGTGTATGTGAATGTCGAAACTCAAATCCTTGTTTTTCATCCATTTTTCTAATGGGACGCTCGATAGTCAATACAATAGCTACTACAGCTATTAGTGTAGTAATGAGGATAGATTTTTTGTTATAGATATACTTTTTCTTTTTTCCTAAATAAAGTATATATCCTGCAAAAAATAATACAGCTATTGAAAGCATATAGGCATAGAGAGGTAATGATTGGGTGAATTCCTTAGCTTCTTGAAAATTTGTTTCAAGAAAGGCACTAATCATGGTGATAGTAGGGTAACCAAACCATATAGTTGCAGGAAGTAATAGAGCACAAGTAAGGGCAATAAAGGAAAAACAAATAGCAAATAGCCAATAATTGATGTACCTCAGTACTATAAAAATCAAGAAAGAAGCAGCCATCCCTCCTACAGTCTCAGAGGTACCTAAGGAGTAAGGAATACCTATTGTAAATAGTAAAAGTAGGATTTCAAAAAGGTATGTTTTTAGTTTATTCATGAGTTTTCTCTATCAATTTTTTATATCTTTCAACTTTCCAATTTTTCTCTTTAGCAAAGCTAAGGAGTTTGTCAAAGCGGGCAATCATAGCTTCTCCTGTGTTGCGCATGACATAGAAAGGGAAATTAAACTCTTTTTGGTGTAGGTCGGTAAACTCCCATGGGTGAAAGTAGAGGGCGGCATAACCTAAGCTCCCAACCGTACGGATCAAAAGGTGCTTGTAATACCATAGAGGGAAGTTATGGAAAGAAAGCCAAAAGAGTGGAATACGCCAAGGGCTTACTGCGGCGGGTATTTGCCAGAGGCCGTCTTCAAGGAATATGGCTCTGGGGACATGTAGCTTGTTGTACCTACCAGGGAGGAAGGTAGGATTGACCGAAGAGTTGTATAGGTAGCCTGCCTGCTTGACATCAGAGGCGGCAACTTCCAGCATACGCGGCATACGGAGTCCCTCAATAGTTACGCCAAACTGAGACTCCAAGGCCTCTTTGGAAGAGAGTAGGTGCTCTATAGCAAAGTCAGAATGGTAATAGGTGTGTGAGGCCAACTCATGTCCTTCACCAAGAAGTCGCTCTATAAGGTCAGGGGCGTTTTGGGCAAAAACTACCGTAGAGAAAAAAGTGGCTTTAGCCCCGTGCTTTTTGAGTAAGTCCAAGATAGCAGTAAGCCCCTGATGGGAAATGGCCATCTGTCGCTCAAAAGGAATGTCAAAGCCGTATTCCTTGGGCATGTCAAACTCTTCTATGTCAAAACTTAGGTAAATCATTTGTTAGGTTGTTTCTATGTTATAAATGTTTCTCTTGGATAATATAAGCAGGCCTTTCCTTGGTTTGAGTGAATATTTTTCCGATATATACTCCGATGATGCCTAAAATAATCAGTTGTAGGCCTCCGAAAAAGACAATAGTCATGATAAGGGACGCCCAACCAGAGATTTCCGAGCCATTGAGGAAGGAATATATCACATAAGGGACATATAACACCGAGAGGAGGGAAAAGAAAAAGCCTAAGAATACCGCAAAGTAGAGGGGTTTTACACTGAAAGAGGTAACTCCACTGAGGGCAAGTTGGAACATTTTCTTGATTGTATATTTGGTCTCTCCTGCATAACGGGCTTGGGCGGTGTAGGGTACATATACTTGGGTAAAGCCCACCCAAGGAACCATACCACGCAAGAATGGTTCGTTCTCTCTCATATGGCGAATGACCTCTACCACTGCCTGATCAAGCAGGCGGAAGTCGGCCGAACCTTCTTTGATTTCAATGTCTGAAAGCAGGTTGAGCAGTTTGTAAAATTGCTGGGAACTTTTGCGTTTCTTCTTAGAGATTTCCTCAGGATAGGTACGTAGGGTCGCCACCACCTGAGCACCTTCTTCCCATTTGCGAATGAGGGTAGGAATCAGTGCAGGGGGGTGTTGCAAGTCGGCATCCATGGAGATAACCGCAGGAGCAAAGGCATGGTCTAAGCCTGCTTTTACAGCTAATTGATGGCCGAAATTGCGAGAGAAAGAGAGGTATTTTACCCGATTGTCTTCCTTGGCCAATTGTTGAAGGACAAGGAGAGAGGAGTCATGACTTCCGTCATTAACCAATAATAAGTTGAAGTCATAGTCGGGTAGCTCTTTAGCGAAAACTTCCTTAATGGCCTCATATAATGGGCGGATATTCTCACTCTCATTATAGCAAGGAACGACGATATCTATCTTTTTCATAGGGTGACTTCTTTAGGGTTAGTGTCCTCTTTTCCATAGTCCAAACTACACATTTCCCAAATGAGTGTAAACCATACAAGAGCAACAGGTACCGATCTGAGGGAATAGCGAATGATATAAGGCTCTTTGAGTGGCTTGAAAAGGTCAGTAGGCGAAAGTGAAGCTAAGAAAGCTAGGACTAATAACGTGATTTTTAGAGTATTATTCCTATTAGGAGAGACCATAAACCAAATTCCAATTCCTACATAGGCGATGATATAGGTGCTATTTTCGGTTCCTGTACTGAACAGACATAAGAACATACTCACCGAGGCTAAGAACATGAGCCTAAAGCGTAGGTGTTTGTATTGTCCTATACGCAGATAGGGGAGAGCAAAGAGGAATAAGGCAATAGCAAGAACTACTAAGTTATTGTTATAAATGCCTGTGCGTTGCAAGAAACCTAAGAAAGAGAGGTTCTGTAAGTTGTAGTGAGAGTTGTCCATATTCTCTCCATTCTTTTCAGATAAAGAGATGTACCAATCATGATATTGGGAAAGCACATATTCGGGGGAGGAATATAGCATAGGTAAGCAGAAGAGTAGTGCAAACCATAATAGAGCTGACCACACAAAGCGTCCCTTGTCCTTGGCAAAGAAAAAGAAAGCTAAACCAACAATGCCATAGAGCTTGGTCAAGGTGCCTATCACAATAAAGAGAGTCGCCCAGTGGCTTTTTCCTCTTTCTACAAAGACGAAAGCGGCGACTAAAAGGGCAATAACACTGATGTTGAACTGTTGCATAGCGGCAGCTGTATACATATCGTGTGCAGCTATAAGGAGAATGCCTATCAAGGTACCTCTGGAGAGTGGCAACTGGCGGATAGCCCAATAGAGGAAAGCTACATTGGCCAAAATCCATAAGGTGCAACCCACTCCTGAAGGGAGGAGTGCAAAAGGAGCTATAATGGCACTAAAGAATACTCCATAGTGGTTCATATCTCCATATTCCTCAGGATAAGGAATAAAGAGAGGTAGCTGTTTTAGGGTATGGTTAAAAACACCCTCAAAGATAAGGTAATTGTTATACCTACCCCGAATGACTATATTTTGGAGAATAGTAGCAAGTGCTAATCCCGCCCAAAGAATAGCCGTAAAACGCTCATTATAAAATAGTTTCTTTAGCATCTGAGTTGAACAAATTACACACTTTTCCTCTTAAAGAACAGCAGAAACACCCCAGCGAGGATAAAGGGGATACTTAGCCATTGGCCTGTGGAGAAAACACCTAAGGTGTCTTCGATACCGCCTTGGCTGTCCTTGACATACTCTACAAGGAAACGTATTGTCCAAAGGGCAATGAGAAATACCCCAAAGATAAAGTAGGGCTGGTCTTTCTTGTTGGTTTTCCAATAGAGGTAGTAGAGCAACCAGAAAAGTAGGAAATATCCTACAGCTTCATAGAGTTGGGCAGGGTGCCTATAGGGGATTTGGTTATAGATTTCTACAAATTGGGGGTTGTGGGCGATAACCTCAAAGGCTTTCTGTGGGGTATTTTGCCCTGTGAGCTGCATAGCCTCACCAGCAGAGAAGTCGCCTGATTGTAAGAACTTTACCGCAAAAGGAAAAGACTTATCTACGACCTTACCTACAATTTCGGAGTTCATAAAGTTACCAAAACGGACAAACATTCCCCCTATGGTGATGGCAATGACAATGCGGTCAAGCACCCAAGAGAGTTTCATATCGGGGTATTTGCGTATGTAGAGCAGCATGGCAATGATAATCCCCACAGCCGCCCCATGACTGGCCAGACCTGCAAATCCTGTTACTTCAAAGCTCGGAGAGAAGCGGAAAGGCAGGATAATTTCCAGTGGGTGCACCTTGAAGTAGTCCCAATCATAGAAGAATACATGTCCTAAGCGTGCACCCAAAAGCGTTGCTATGGCTACATAGATGACCAAGGTATCAAGTTTCTCTAAAGGTTTGTTTTCTGCTAAAAAGATTTTTTTGGTGATGTAAAAGCCTAAAGAAAAGGCAATAACAAACATAAGGCTATAGTAGCGTATTTGTATAAAATGCAGGTCAAGTAATACCTGATTGGGATTCCAGTCCATATAAAGAGTTTTATAAGGGACAAAAGTACGAATTTTAATTGTTAATTGTTAATTTTCAATTGTTAATTTTTGCCATGTAGGTGAATAGCCTCGTATATTCTGCTCTCATGGATTTTGCTCCTACTTTTAGCCACTAACCACTAACCACTGACTTCTGACCACTGACCACTGCCTACTTCCTTTTGATAAAGGTTGCCTTAATAGGATAGTGGTCGGAGTAGTGGATTTGGTTATAGACCTTGTGGGAGGTGATTTTAAAATACGGATCGGCTAGTATATAGTCAATACGGAATGGGAAGTAAGGGAAGTCATAAGTGCTACCAAAGCCAGAACCACATTCCTGAAAACTATCTATCCAGCCCCTATCCTGAAACTTTTGGTAGAGGTAGGAGAAAGCGGTATTATTGAAATCCCCACAGATGATAATAGGATAAGGACAACTATCGGCATGGGCATTGAAAAGCTCTACCTGTGCCTGCTGTATGGCAAATCGGCGGGGGAGTTTTAGGAAAATACGCTTGGAGTTCTCTTGGCTGATTTCGGTATCTTCTATATGGAAGGATTCGAAATGAAGGCTATATAGCCTTAGGGTATCACGCCCTGCTACTATATCAGCAAATACGCCATTGTTACCTGTATGAGGAAAATCCAAGGAACCACTATGTATAATAGGATAATCACTGAGGATGGCTTGGCCTATCTTGTCTTTTTTGTTTTTATAGATGAATTTCTTGTACTTATAGAAAGGAAAACTTCCGCTTTCCTTAGTATAAAACTCCTGTAGGGCAATGATGCTGGGGTGCTCTTGGGCAATAAAATCAATAATCTTATTCCTTAGCTCGCTGTCCTCACTCCATTTGTAATGATTGAACAATCGTACATTGAAACTCATTATGCTCAAATGATCTTTAGGGGCAGGTTCGCTCTTGCTAAATTGTACAAAACGATGCATAAAGGGGAGTCCTATGAGAAATAAGACCGCAGAGAAAAGGAATAACCACTGGCGACGCAACAGCCATAGGGCAATAAATCCTATATTGACCAGCATCAGCAAAGGGGTGAAAACACTTAGGGAGGCATACTCAAAATAACGAGGAGGGATAAAAGGGAGTAGGTAGGCGAAAAGTAAGATTCCGCCTACCACTCCATTGATCAGAAGAATTATTTTGTTAGTAAAAGAGAGTGTGCTCCAAAATTTTTTCATAGAGTTAGTTTTTACTCACGAATAACGAGTATTTGTCCCATATTGAGGTTGAAGTTGCTCATATTGTTACGAGCCATTAGGTCATCTACACTTACTCCAGAGCGACGTGCGATGCTATAGAGCGTATCGCCTTTCTTTACGATATACATTTTAATTACATCCATCGCTACTTCTTCTGCTGGGGTATTATTTACTTCTTTTTGCGCCATGCGTGTGGTATCTACCTTTTGTGCGATGGCGCTTGTGTCCTTTTTTGGGCTGTTATCCTTTTTAGCTACTACTTTTTGTGTGTTTTTTGCTACAGTAGTAGATGTATTTGCTTTTTTAGCTACTGTGTTTTCCTGTTTTGCAGGTGTATTTGCTTTAGCTATCGTCTTGGTCGCTTCTTTTTTCTTCTCTATTGTAAGAGGAGGCGTGTTGGGAATAGGCGAAAGCGGCTTCTCTTCTTTGTATGCGTAGCCGAGAACCTCAGTGTCGTACTGTTGGAGTTCGTATTTTTTGATAAGGAACAGTAATTTCTGTGGATAGCCAGGGTCTGTGGCATATCCAGCTTTCTTAAGTCCATACGCCCAGCCCTGGTAGTCACCGGCCTTGAGAGAGAAGAGGAAAGCATAGCGAGAGCGGTTTACAAGGAATTGTGAATGGTCTTCGAAGGAGGCTTCGGGGTGTTCGTATTTTCTGAAGCATTCGCCTTTGGCATCATCATCATGGGTGATGGTGTCTCCCTCCCAGTCATAATGGCACTTGATACCGAAGTGGTTACGCGCATGGCGAGCCAAGCGGCCTTGTCCAGAGCCACTCTCAAGGATGGCCTGAGCCAGGGTGATACTTGCAGGGATTCCATAACGCTGCATCTCTACCATAGCGATATCCTTATAGGTAGCTATATATTCGCGAATCAGCGCTGGGGTTACTTTCACCGCCGAGGTTGCTTGTAATTCCTCAGGTGTTTCGGGTTCTTCCTTATTAATGTACGCTTCAGTACGTTTGCTCTCTACAAGCACTTTTTCAGGGATACGAGTGATAGGCTTCTTCGTTGTAACGTTCTTATGCCCTGTGCTACAAGAAGAGGCTATTGCCATAAGGCCTATGAAGCTAACTAATTTCTTGTTCATAATCCAGAGTTTGTCTTTTCTTTCTACTAAGTTGTTGGTTCATTCCATATATACCTTGCAATCCACCGGTGTGGATGGCTAATATTTTACTATTTTCAGGGAAAAATCCCTTTTCAATAAGACAAGTAACTCCATAGATCATCTTGCCCGTATAGACAGGGTCTAAAGGAATATGTGTTTGCTTAAAGAAATCATTGAGAAAGCGGATAAAGGGTTCATTCACCTTGGCATAACCGCCTAAGTTATAGTCATGTATCAGCTGCCAATGGTCGGAGCCATGGATCCACTTTTTGATCTCTTCCTCAAGGAACTTTCCACATAGGGCAGGGAAGCCTAAGACCTTTTGGTGAGGTAAGGCGCTGTTAATCAGCCCTGCGATGGTACCGCCTGTACCTACCGCAGTGGTAATAAAGTCATAGTCCGTATCTTCGGGAGTGAGAATCTCCTCGGTACCCTTGATAGCCAGCGCATTGGTACCTCCTTCAGGGACATAGTAATAAGGGCCAAAAAGATTGGCCAACTCCTCCTTGAAAGCCTCTGTATGCTTCAAGCGAAAACGCTCGCGGGAGACAAAATGAAAATGCATACCGCATTCCTTGGCAAAGCTAAGGGTAGGGTTGTGAGGGACTGCACTGGCTAATTCGTCTCCACGAATCACACCAATGGTCTCTATACCAGCCACTTTACCTGCGTAGGCAGTGGCTGCGATATGGTTTGAGTATGCCCCTCCAAAGGTGATCAATTGCTTGTATCCCTTTTGGGAGGCCTCTAACAGATTGTACTTGAGCTTCCGGTACTTGTTACCAGAGACATGTACATGAGTTTTGTCCTCGCGCTTGATATACAGAGTGATTCCATGAGGATAGCTGATAGGGACTTTTTGGGTCTCTATGACAGGAATCGCAATCATACTTACGCGTCTAATTTCTTGAGCAAAATTACGTGCTAATTGTTTACTTTGTGTTTTTTCTATGGACGCAAGAGGAAAAATACCTTTTTTCTTTAAGAAATAAGCAGCTGAAAGTTTTTTTGTAAGTAATTGATAATCATAATTTAGTGCTATAAATAAGAGGTGTTTATACAAAAAAATTAGTAATCAAAAAATAATTTTCAACAAAAGGCAGCATGTTGTTAATTAGTTGGTTTTAACGATAAATTACATTAATAAAACTGTAATTGTTTATAATTGTTTGTTATCGAATGTTGATAAGTTGGGTCAAAGATTAATGCCAACAATGATTAATTTCCTACATATTAGCCACTAATCATTAATCATTAAAAAAATATTCTTTTCTTTATTTTAGTTTTGAAAAAAGTCGTATCTTTGCGGAATTAATTTATATAAAATCAATCTAATTATTAATAGTAAAAAGACGAAAAAAATCTTTCCTTATGAAAAAGAAATTGCTACTGCTTATCTCAGCCTTGCTGCTCTGTGGGTTGGGGTATTTTGTGTATCAGCGGTTTGTCTCGCCTACACGTATTGCTTTGGTAAATTTCCTCAGCTACCAATCCTCGAATATTATCCTTTCCAACAAGGACAAGTTTATCAAGTTTGAAGAGGTATCCACTGATGAGTTGGACAAGCTCAAGGGCTTTGACTTTGTACTGATTTGGGGTATGGGTATGAAAATCAGTGAGGAGCAGCGTGATAAGCTCATCGAGATTTCTCGCAGGGTACCTTTTCACAGTTTTGCGGTAACTAATCCTGATAATGACATCAGTACTTTGAGCGAGAAAGACCTCAAACGGGTGTCAGAGTATTTGGATAGTGCCAATAAGGACAACTACCAAAACTTAGCACTTTATGTACGCAAGTATATAGATAAAAAATGGTTTGCTTCTGAGCCTGCCCCAGCGATAGAGCGCAAGGAGAATGTCTATTTTCACCTAGATGATGAGCTTTCTTTCAATAACTTAAAGGATTATGAGAATTATATTAGGGAGCACGGTTTCTACAAAGAGGGGGCACCACGTGTAGCAGTAGTGGCAGGCTTGCATGATCCTTTTGCGGGCAACAAAGAGCACCTCAATGGGGTGATTTCTGCCCTACAAGATGAGGGTATGAATGTGTATCCCTTTACAGCACAGGCCAAGCGAATAGAATTTTTGGAAGAGATTGCCCCTGATGCGATTGTCTATTTTCCCCATGGGCAGATGATGATGGGAGCACCTGAGAAATTTATAGACTGGATCAAACAGAAAAATATACCTTTCTTTACAGGGCTTTCGGTACTGACCCTCAAAGAGCAATGGGAGAAAGACCCGATGGGCATGGCAGGCGGTTTCTTAGGTCAAACAGTGGTAATGCCCGAATTGGACGGAGCGCTCTACCCCTATGTGGTTATTGCACAAGACAAGAACAAGGACGGCTATTATTTTCTCAATGCTATTGGTAACCGTGCGGCAAAGTTTGCCAAAATCATACACCGCTTTACCCAACTGAAAAAGCAGTCCAATGCGGATAAGAAATTGGCCATAGTTTATTTTAAGGGAGTTGGGCTTAATCCCCCTGTGGCACAAGGATTGGAAGTGATAGAATCACTTTATAATTTCTTAGGACAACTCAAAAAAGAGGGCTATAAGGTAGAAGGACTCCCTGCTACGGTAGAGGAATTTCATACCCTACTGAACAAGTATGCCAATACCTACCGAGCCAGTGCCAAAGGCGAGATAGAACGCTTTTTAGCAGAGGATAATCCCGCTTTGGTAGAGGCTAATGAACTGGATACTTGGCTTAAGACAACGCTGCCCCAAGACCTCTATAAAGAAGTGGTAGCACACAATGGGGTAGTACCAGGCAACTACTTAGCTACCCATAAGGATGGCAAGGACTATCTGGCAGTAGCACGCCTTACTTTTGGCAATGTAACTATATTGCCTCAACCCCCTGCGGCTATCAGTACCGAAGACGATTTCAAGGTACAGCATGGGGTTAAGGAAATCCCCCCTTATGCCTATATAGGGGCTTACTTATGGGTACAAAACGGATTGAAGGCCGATGCGCTTATTCACTTTGGTACCCATGGCTCTTTGGAATTTACCCCCCATAAGCAGGTTACCCTCTCCGACTATGATTGGGGAGATATCTTGGTCGGTACAGTGCCACACTTCTATTACTATACAATAGGCAATATAGGGGAGGCGATGATGGCCAAGCGCCGTTCGTATGGTTCTATAGTGTCCTATCTTACTCCTGCCTTTACTGAGAGTGATATGCGCAACACTTTCAATGAGCTAGAGAACACGATTCTCTCCTACCAGAAGTCAAAGAATCCAACCGATAAGAATACTATTTCGCTACATATCAAAAAGTTAGCTGTAGGCATGGGCTTACATCGCGATTTGCGTTTGGATAGTATCCTCACCCAGCCCTATACGGAGGCAGAGATAGATCGCTTGTCCAACTTTGCCGAAGAGATTGCCACAGAGAAGATTAACGGAGAGCTTTATACCATGGGGATACCTTACCCAGCGGATAAAATCAACTCTACTGTAGTGGCCATGTCAGCCGACCCAATAGCCTATAGTGTAGCCGCACTTAATAAAATAGATGGTAAGGTAACAGAACAAGCCCTCAAGCGCAAGGTATTCTTCTCAGAGCAATACCTCAATCCAGCTAAAAACCTTGTGAGTCAGGTACTTGCAGGTAAACCCGTAACCACTGAACTTATCTGTAGTTATGCCCATATCACCCCAGAGGAATTGACCAAAGCCAAGGAAACTGTGGCTGCTGAAGATCAATTAGGTATGCCTTATTTCCTTAAAAAACAGATGGATAAGGAAGCAGCACAAGCCAAGGATTCCTCTGCTCACGCCAAGACAGATACAGTCAAGGGTAAGAAACCCGATGCGGTAGGTAAGGCTACTAAAACTAAGAAACCAGCGGTCAAGAAAGAAGAGCGCAAGCCTCTTACAGAGAAGGAATTGGCCGAATTAGCTGTCAAAAAAGCGAAGCTAGACCGAGCACGTGCCATAGTAGCAATAGAAGAGGCTATTACCAATATCATTTTCTACCGAGATGGTCTACAACAAAGTCCTCATTTGGAGGAAAAAGCCTTTTTCAATGCGCTTAATGGCGGCTATACCCCTCCATCTTCAGGAGGTGATGCTGTAGCCAACCCTAAAGGAGTACCTACAGGGCATAATCTCTATTCGGTTAATGCCGAGAGCACACCGAGCAAATTGGCTTGGGACAGAGGGGTAGCCTTAGCCCAAAATGTACTGAACGAATATAAGGAAAAACATGGCACATATCCTAAGAAAATCGCTTATACCTTCTGGAGTTCTGAGTTTGTAGAGACCGAGGGTGTATCCATAGCCCAAGCCCTCTATATGCTGGGAGTAGAACCCGTGTGGGATACCTTTGGCCGAGTGGGTGATATACGCTTGATTCCTTCAGAGGAACTGGGTCGTCCACGAATAGATGTGGTGATACAGACCTCTGGTCAGTTCCGTGACTTGGCCGCCTCTCGTTTGTTCCTTATTACCAAGGCCATAGAGATGGTCAGTGCGCTCCCTCAAGAACCTTACGCCAACCAGGTCAGTGCAGGTACTGTAGATATAGAGAAGGAGTTAGTAGAGGCAGGGGTACCGCCTAAGGAAGCCCGTGAGATGTCCACTCAGCGTATCTTCGGAGGGCTACAAGGTAGGTATGACACAGGTATTAAGGAGCTCATCAATGCAGGAGATAAGTGGGAGAGCCAAAGCGATATTGCCCAAGTGTATATGCACAATATGGGCGCATTCTATGGCACTAAAGAGAACTGGAGTCAGTTCCAAGAAGGCATGTTCCGTGCTGCAATCAAGCATGCCGATGTACTTATTCAACCACGCCAGAACAATACTTGGGGTGCCTTGAGCCTTGACCACGTATATGAGTTTATGGGAGGTATGAATGCCGCTATCAAAGAGGTAACAGGCAAAGATCCTGATGCCTACTTGGCTGACTATCGCAATCATAAGAACATGCACTTGCAAGAATTGAAGGAAGCCATAGGAGTAGAGGCACGCGCTACCATACTCAATCCTAAGTATATCAAGGAGATGATGAAAGGAAAGGCCTCTGCGGCAGGACAAATCCAAGAGATAGTAACCAATATGCACGGTTGGGAGGCTACCCGTCCTGAACTGATAGATGATGCCCTATGGAATGAAGTCTATGATACTTATATAGAAGACAAGCAACAGTTGGGCGTGACCGACTTTATCAAGCGGGAGAATGCCGTATCCTTGGAAGAGGTAACAGCGGTGATGCTGGAGGCTACTCGCAAAGGTATGTGGAAGGCATCAGAGGCACAGATTGCCCATTTGGCGAGCCTCCATACCGATTTGGTAAAGCAGTATGGGGTAACCTCCTCTCAGTTCTCTTCTGAGAATAAGAAATTGCAAGAATATATCTCGCAAAAAGCCCCAGCGGCCAATGCGCAAGTATATCAGAAACAACTTTCTGCTGCCAATAATGCTTCACAAGAAGTATATGACACCAAGAATAGCCAAGTACTCCAGAAAGAAGAAACGACTACAGGACAGGAAAAGAAGCAAGTCTCCTTAGATGGTTTGTGGATAGGTGTGGCGGTACTAGTAGCCCTTGTGGGACTGGTAGTGTTTGTAAGAAGGAGGAGAAAATAATTGTTAATTGTCAATTGTTAATTGTTAATTGTTAATTGTTAATTGTTAATTGTTAACGCGAAATTATAGTCAATCATATTTAGATTGCGAATAAATAGAACAAGAGATTTATTCTTAATTTGCTCTCTTTCAAGGGCTAATTGCCATTAGCCCCTACACCTGCTCATGCT
>ERZ773049.743-NODE-743-length-19584-cov-40.896462_pt1 | contig 19584 bp, 18 predicted proteins | sample MGYA00580633_ERZ773049 | MGnify/ENA primary metagenome ERZ773049 (study PRJEB29015, sample SAMEA2737991) | human oral metagenome | biome: human oral; feature: human-associated habitat; material: dental | place: China | collected 2066 ... | reverse complement strand
CATTGGTCACCCCTGACTCTATTAGTCACTTGACAAATGATAGTTATATGATTTTTACGCATTGGTTCTATTTATACAAATCATAATGGTGTATAATTAGAATGTATAAACTAAGCTGTATATTGATGAAAGGAGAGAATTCATCATGAAACCACTTGGCAAAAGGATTGCAATGGCTGTATTGTGTGCAGTAACGTTGACAGCACCTTTGTTTTTGAGCGGTTGTAGTATGTCAGAGTTATGGCAGGGCACTGAGCAGAGCCGTAAGGAAATTGCACAGCGGTCGGAACAGAATCAGGTACAATTATTTAATCAATATGTGAAAGCCATAAGTCGATATAATCGTATGTCCGTTATGTTTGATTATGCGAATACACCGACGATTAATGATTTAAAAGCAGGCGAGCATTTAACTGTATTTAATGCACCGAATTTTAAACAACTACAAAAGTCCTTAGAAGAGGCTAAGCAAGAGGGCATTCCTTATGATGAAATGAAGGAGCCTCTAGATAAGTTGCTTTCAAAATTGAATGAGATTACACCGGTAGCCGAAGAACTCGATGCATATTATAAATCTAAAGGGTATACTACAGATAACTATGCTAAGGAGCAGCAATTAGGTCCAAAATATGTACAGTTGTATGAGCAATTTGTGCCTATCTATGCAGATTTTGATAATCTGATGCATAAAATCAACCTCGATCGATTACAACAACGGTTACAAGAATTGCGCGATGCAGGTAAGAAAAACGCAGCCGCAGCACAAGAGGTTCATTTGAGACTTACCGCTATTCTTGAAAAGTTAGATAGTGAAAAACAATTGGATGTGAACGCGATTAATCAAGAGTTACAAGCTATTGGTGATTTGTCTAATGGCATTACTAGCTCTAATTATGATACTGTTAAGACCTCTGTAAACTCTACAATCGGTGCTATTCGCACTTATATGGGTTCAAAACAAGATAAGGACTATACTCGTATGGTTGAGGCTTATAACCATTATATTTCTAATATGAATACGACAAATATGAATGAGTTAGATTAATAAGATCTGAGTTTATTTACGTTAGACACGTGTAAAACGAACACATAAAAAGCTGTATTAAATGAGAATTTTATTTGATACAGCTTTTTGGTAATGTATTCTATTTTTTTATCTTAATACGTGTCGTCATTTGATTGGATAGGGTGAACAATACGAGTGCCACCCAGATACAGCCGAAGGCTATGAGTTGGGCTGTACCAAAGCTTTCACCAAAGTAGAAGATGGCCAAGAAGAAACCCATGGTTGGAGATAGGTATTGTAAGAATCCTAGTACGTTCAGTGGCAATAGGTGGGCACCGTATGAAAAGAGGATGAGCGGAATCGATGTGGTAAGGCCGGCGCCGATGAGGAGGAGACCAGTCGGTGTTAGGTTTTCGATAAAGGCCCACGAGGTGGTGTCCATAACCGCTAAATACCACAATGCCATCGGTGTGACGAGCCATGCCTCGAAGGCGATGCTCGAAAATGGATGGATGGTGAGTCGTTTCTTAACGGCTCCGTAGATACTAAAGGAAACGGCTAGGATGATAGAGACGATGGGTAGAGTTCCCATTTGAACAGTCATGATGGCCACACCTAAGAATGCAATGGCAATACTCAGTTTTTGTGGCCATAGCAATCTTTCTTTATAGATTAGGATACCCAGCAATACATTGAGCAATGGATTGATGTAATAGCCAAGGCTCGTGTCGAGTACGTGTTGGTTCGTAACGGCCCAAATGTAGGTGAACCAGTTGATGCTGATAAGTATAGCAGCCAGTAATAGTAGACCTAATTGCGTAAGGTGGGTGCGTAAAAGTTGTATGTCCATACGCAGTTGTTGGCGCCCTGTGGCGATGACGAGGAAGAACATCCAAAATCCGGACCAGATGATGCGGTGCGATAGTACGGAAAAGGATGATACTTGGTTTAAAAGCGCCCAATAGAGGGGCAGTAAACCCCAAATTAAACAGCACAGCAATGTGGTGCTGAGACCTTTTTTATTTATATCATTCATGATGCGACCTCCTACTAGTAGACATATTATATCATGATGGTAGCGTAGCAACTTCAAATAACTTAGTTAATTCTCAAAAATTACATCTATGCATTTTCATCATTTTATATATGCATTAGTTATAACCTAAAATTTACTACTTATGATTAACTGTTATGTTCATTGACTTTGTGTATATTTTTACACTATAGTGGACTTAGAACAACGAATACAGAGAATAGGTGTCGCAAGACTTAATAGAGAAATCGGTACAAGCCGATGCGGTCCCGCCACTGTAAGGATGAGCCTGCTTTCAAAATGTCACTGGAGTAATCTGGGAAGGCGAAAGCGAGGCGTTGACCCCAAGCCAGGAGAACTGCCTATTTGATAATCACCGTTATGTACCTACGAGCGATAGGAAGGAGATTGAGGTATGCTTGCTACAGTCTTTGGCTACAGTGTTTTTAGTGTACCTTTCAATATGTAACCTTACGTGTCACTCTCGGGTGGCACGTTTTTTATTTGCCACGCTAGAGAGTCTGTTTCATATATGGCATAGGCTTAGTATAATTGGAGAAGCATCAGATTGATGAATAGTGTGTGCCTATGTAACTCATGTACAAAGCAACTTACTGGTACGGTGCGCTGTTCCCCTGTATGGTTTCAAGTTGAAAAGGAGGCACATATATGTCTGACAAAAAGACTTCAAAGGACGCTGAACGCGATTTACTGGCGCCTGTATCCTTTGATGAGTTTGAGAAACCTACGTATGAACGATGGCAGGCTGAGGTTGAAAAGGCGTTAAAGGGTGGCGATTTCCATAAAAAAATGTTCACCAAAACTTATGAAGGTATTACGCTTCAACCGATTTATACACCTGCATTGCATCAGGACAAGATTCCTAAGGGCGTTTACCCTGGCGCAGGCGAGTTCCTACGTGGCACAAAAGCAAGCGGCTATATCAAAGATTCTTGGGGCGTATCTCAATATGTCGATGAATCCTTACCGAAAGATGCCAATCATGCAAGTTTATACGAAGTTGTGAAAGGCGGAACTATTCACAACATTCGTCTTGATGAAGCAACACGTCACGATCAAGACGTGCAAGTAGGCGCATCTGTTGGTGTAGGCGGGACATCCTTGTCCACAATGGACGATTGCAGCCAATTAATTGAACGATTTAATCTTAAGGAAAATCCTTTATACATCGAAACTGGCGCATCCGCAGCGATTTTGCTGGGGATGTTGTCGGCTACTGTGAAAGCTTCTAAAAAGCAAACATCCGATTTGAAAGGTCTAGTAGGTGCAGATCCTATCGGTGTGTGGGTTAAAGACGGTGCTTTGCATATGTCATTGGATACTGCTTTTGATGAAATGGCACATACTGTTGTATGGGCTAAGGATCAAGCCCCTGAGCTTAAAACTGTGCTTGTATCCGGTGATGTATACGCTAATGGCGGTGCTAACGATGTGCAAGAGGTTGCTTATGCATTGGCAACAGCTGTTTGCTACGTGCGTCAATTGGCACAACGCAACATCGATATTCATACCATCGCTAAGAGCATGATGTTTACATTCTCCATGGGTGCAAATTTCTTTATGGAAATTGCCAAATTGCGTGCGTTGCGCGTGCTTTGGGCTCGCATTATGGAGGCCTTTGGTGCTGATGAAAGCGACCGTGCCGTTCATGTACACGGCAGAACATCTGCTTTCACAAAAACCGTATACGACCCATATGTAAACTTGTTGCGTAACACAACACAAGCATTCTCCGGCGTTGTAGGTGGTCTCAATAGCCTTGAAGTATCTCCATTTGACCAACCAATCCGCAAATCCGATGAATTCTCTCGTCGTATTGCTCGTAATATCCAAGTTATGTTGCAAACTGAATTTGAATTGCGTCAACCAGTTGACCCTGTAGGCGGTTCTTGGTATGTAGAAACCTTGGCTGCTGAACTCTGCGAAAAGATTTGGGATGAATTCCAAACTATTGAGTCTAAGGGTGGCATCATCGCTGCATTGAAGGAAGGTTATCCTCAAGCGCAAGTTAAAACGATTCTTAATGAACGCTTTAAAAACCTTGCATTCCGTAAGGATGTAGCGGTTGGTAACAACATGTACGCGAACATGACGGAAGAATTGCTTGATCCAAAACCTGAAAATCAAGAAACATTGCGTCAAAAACGGGTGGCTCATCTCGAAGAATACTTGGCAACAGCAAATCCAGAAGCGGTTGTAAAAGCCCAATCTACACTTGAAGCAAGCACAACAGAGCCAGGTGCATTGATTGGACTCATCGAACTTGGGGCATTGCAAAAAATGACAATGCGTCAAATCCGTAAGGCCTTAGATGCTGGCGATATTTCGTCTGAAACAATTGAACCTATCACAGCTCATCGTTGGACTGAACAATTTGAAGCCCTTCGTATGCGTACGGAAAACTATAAACAACGTACAAAAGATAATGTGAAGGTATTCTTAGCGAATATGGGCCCTATTCCTCAACATAAACCTCGTGCGGACTTCTCCACAGGTTTCTTTGAAGTAGCAGCCTTCGAAGTAATCAAGAATGATGGTCATGAAACGACGGCTGATGCGGCAAAAGCGGCTCGTGAAAGTGGCGCTGATGTGGTAGTTATCTGTTCTACAGATGACACATATCCTGAATTAGTACCACCACTCGCTAAAGAATTGAAAGAAACTATGCCTCATGTAACGGTTATCTTGGCCGGTGCACCTTCTAAGGACCTTGAACCTGTATACCGTGAAGCTGGTGTAGATGATTTCATCTCTGTTCGCGCAAATTGCTACGAAATTCTACATGCGTTACAAGATAAGAAAGGGATGTGAGCTCATGTTTAAAAATCCAGACTTCTCCTCTCTTGGCTTGGGATCTCAGACTGCCACATCTCGCGATGCATGGCTTGCTGAGCTTAAAAAAGAAACGGGAAAGAACTTTGAAGAATTATATAACACAACAATGGAGCAAATCCAATTAAAACCTCTCTACACAGAGATGGATTATGAAGGAATGACGCACCTAGACTATATGGCTGGTGTACCTCCATTCTTGCGTGGACCTTACTCTACCATGTACGTAACGCGTCCTTGGACAGTACGTCAGTATGCTGGTTTCTCCACAGCCGAAGAATCCAATGCGTTCTATCGTCGTAACTTGGCAGCGGGCCAAAAAGGTTTGTCTATCGCCTTTGACCTTGCTACTCACCGTGGTTATGATTCCGACCATCCTCGCGTAGTGGGCGACGTTGGTAAAGCGGGCGTTGCGGTAGACTCCATCCTCGATATGGAAATTCTATTCTCCGGTATCCCTCTCGACCAAATGTCCGTATCCATGACAATGAACGGCGCCGTATTGCCTGTTATGGCCTTCTACATCCTAGCTGGTGAAGAACAAGGCGTTGATAAAAAGGTTATGGCTGGTACTATCCAAAATGATATCTTGAAAGAGTTCATGGTACGTAATACCTATATTTACCCTCCAGCTACATCTATGCGTATTATCGGTGATATCTTTGCGTATACATCCCAGTACATGCCTAAGTTCAACAGTATTTCCATTTCTGGCTACCATATGCAAGAAGCAGGTGCTACAGCGGATATCGAATTGGGTTACACATTGGCCGATGGTCTCGAATATATACGTACTGGTGTAAATGCAGGCCTTCACGTTGACCAATTCGCACCTCGTTTGTCCTTCTTCTGGGCAATCGGTAAAAACTACTTCATGGAAGTGGCTAAAATGCGTGCTGCTCGTATGTTGTGGGCTAAGATTATCAAGAGCTTCGGTTCTGAAAATGCTAAATCCATGGCTCTTCGTACACATAGCCAAACATCTGGTTGGTCTCTTACAGAACAAGATCCGTTTAACAACGTGGCTCGTACATGTATGGAAGCAATGGGCGCCGCTTTAGGCCATACGCAATCTCTACATACTAATGCGCTTGATGAAGCCATCGCATTGCCTACAGATTTCTCTGCACGTATTGCGCGTAATACTCAGCTTTACATCCAAGATGAAACTAAGGTATGTAAGGTTATCGACCCATGGGGCGGTTCCTACTATGTAGAAGCACTAACTGATGAATTGATCCGTCGTGCTTGGGGCCATATCCAAGAAATCGAATCCCTTGGCGGTATGGCGAAAGCGATTGACACAGGTCTTCCTAAGATGCGTATCGAAGAAGCGGCAGCTCGTCGCCAAGCTCGTATCGACTCCGGCCGTGAAGCTATCGTCGGTATCAACAAATACCGTCTAGATAAAGAAGATCCATTAGATATCCTCGACGTAGATAACACAGCTGTACGAGAAGCACAAATTCGTCGCCTCGAACAATTGCGTGCTAACCGTGACGAAGACAAGGTTCAATCCTGTCTCGAAGCAATTACCAATGCTACAGAATCCGGTGAAGGTAACTTGCTTGCCCTTGCACTTGAAGCTGCTCGTGCTCGTGCATCTTTGGGCGAAATTTCCTTTGCTGTTGAAAAAGTTTGTGGTCGTCATAAAGCGGTTATCCGCTCCATTTCTGGCGTATACTCCAGTGAATATGAAGATGACGATGTTATCAAAGAAGTACGTCAAATGGCAGATGACTTCGAAGAACTCGAAGGTCGTCGCCCTCGTATCATGATTGCGAAGATGGGCCAAGACGGTCATGACCGCGGCGCCAAAGTTATCGCTACATCCTTCGCGGATATGGGCTTTGACGTGGATATCGGACCTTTGTTCCAAACTCCAGAAGAAACCGCACAAGACGCTGTGGATAATGACGTTCACATCGTCGGCTTCAGTTCTCTTGCGGCAGGTCACAAAACATTGTTACCTCAACTTGTAGAAGAACTCAAGAAACGTGGACGCGGAGATATTTTGGTTGCCATCGGTGGCGTAATCCCTGCTCAGGACTATGAATTCCTACGCGAACATGGCGCAGTGGCTATCTTTGGCCCTGGTACAGTTTTGCCTGTAGCGGCTAAAAAATTACTAGAAACATTGACTAGCCACGTTCAAGAAGAAGAGTCTGATGACTGATACTTATCGTCCCGATTGGGTGCCAGAAGAAGCTAAGAAAGATGATACTTATGCGTGCCGCGTAATGAAAGGCGTCAAAGAAATGCACGATGGCCTTTTATCTAGCTCCGCTCATCTGGCTCCGTCGGTACGTCCCGTACAGCGGCGCAAGAAATTAACTGTCGCTGATTATGTACGCGGTATCGAGCAGGGGGACCGCGTTATACTTTCACGGGCTATCACATTAGTAGAAAGTAATAATAAGGAACACTTTAAATTAGCTCAACAAGTGTTACAAGCCATATTGCCTCGTACCGGCAAGGCGTTGCGCATCGGTATTACCGGTGTGCCTGGGGCTGGTAAAAGTACATTTATTGAAGCCTTCGGGAACATGCTCATTGAAGCAGGTTACAAGGTGGCCGTACTTGCTGTAGACCCTACAAGCCAAGTCACCAAGGGTAGTATCTTGGGCGATAAGACGCGGATGGAAACGTTGACGAAACATCCTGAGGCGTATATCCGTCCATCGCCAGCTGGTGGCACACTAGGCGGTGTAGCTCGTAAAAGTAGAGAGACCATGCTACTTTGCGAGGCTGCTGGGTACGATATTATTCTCGTCGAAACCGTTGGGGTAGGGCAAAGTGAAGTTACCGTTCGTTCCATGGTAGACTTCTTTATGCTTATCGTATTAACCGGTGCAGGCGATGAATTACAAGGCATCAAAAAAGGCGTTATGGAATTGGCCGATGCTATTGTGGTCAACAAGGCGGATGGGGATAACCTTAAACGAGCTCTCATTGCCCGTAGCGATTATGATCGGATGTTGCATTATATCCGCCCTGCTACGGAAAAATGGAAAACTCAAGCCTACACATGTTCTGCCGTTACAAAGGACGGCCTCGACGAATTATGGGATGTGATCCAAGAATTTACGGAACAAGGTAAAGAAAATGGCGTATTCCTCAAACGTCGTCAAGAACAATCCCTTCGTTGGGTACGTGATATGATTGACGAACACTTGCACAACCTATTCTTTAATAATGTAGTCATTCAAGGTCGCATGGGCGAAGTCGAAGCGGCTGTTTTAGATGGAGAAATGAGTGAATCGCAAGCCGTCGAAGAACTCATAGGCGTCTTTGACAAGTCCTTAACATAATCTCTATACATACAGGCATAGTATCTATACTACTATCGGTTTGTAATCGATAGGAAATGATAGGTACTATGCCTTTTTTTCATGAAATGTATAAGTATTACTTTTGTAAAAATCATATTTAGTATATAATTTAGTTATAGATGTATACTTTATGGGTTATTTTAAAAGGAGAGATTTATTTTGAATCCACTAGTAAAAAAACTAACAACAGCAGTATTGTGTGTGACTGCGCTCACATCTCCACTATTTTTGACTGGTTGTAGCTTTTCTAAGGTTGCCAATGGTGTGCAACAAGGTGCTCAAAAGGCATCACAAGATGATGTTAATGTGTTTAACAACTACATTAAAGCTGTCGGCGATTTTAACAGTCATACAGTGCGCTTTGGCTATGCTATCGGTCCAGACATTCAAAACCTAAGAGAAGGTCAACATTTAACAAGCTTTATGGCCCCACATTTTGATTCTTTACAAGAGGAATTACAAGCTGCTAAAGATGCTGGCGTGCCATATGATGATATGAATGAACCTCTTGATAAGGTATTAGCTGTGTTGAAGGAGATTGTACCAGTAGCGAGTGACTTGGATACTTACTACCAAACTAATACATATAAAGCAGATAATTATGCTAAAGAACAACAATTAGGACCTAAATACGTTCAATTATATGATCAATTCTATGCAGCGTATAACCAATTAGATGCAGTGATTCATAAACACAATACGGAAAATCAACAAGCTCACTTAAAAGAACTTAAAGAGTCTGGCAAGAAAAATGCAGCGGCAGCTCAAGAAATTCATTTACGTTTAACTGCTTTATTGGATGGCTTTGAAGAGGGTAAACAAATCGATGTAAATGCAGCTAACCAAGAGTTACAAGGCATCATGGATGTATCAAGTACTGTTACTAGTCCAGAATATAACAGTGCTAAGGATTCATTAAATACAACGATTGGTAGAGTTCGTACATTCTTAGGTGACCAATCAGCTGATCATTACAATGATATGATTGAATCTTACAATCGTTTCATTGGCACTATGAATCGTTTGGATATGGACAAACTTGATAAATAATATCTAACTATGTACGAACATTGTGCGCATTACTTGTGAAAGTCCATGCCTCATAGGAAGTACTAAACTGTAGATGTAAAAATTTCATACAAAGGTACATAACGGATGTACCTTCAAGGGCTACCTTAAATAGCAATATTATTTGAGGTAGCCTTTTTTGTGCCTTTGCCCATACTAGATCTGTTTTGTATTCTCATATACAGCAACTAGTATATTTTTACCCATCTATCGTGAGCCCCATATGTTTTGATGTCTTGAAACGTGGTATAATTATAAAATAAGAACCTAAATGGGTGTGGGTTTTGGAGGTTAGTATGAGTAGCATTGCACATTTATTTGTAGCTAGTGGTTTCGTTATGTATCCACTCGTTATTTTCCTTGTGGTGACACTAATGATTGGTATAGAACGATTCTTTTTATACCGTAAATTCCGTAAGGATATGCGCAAATTTACTGCTGTTCTAAATAATCATCCAGGCTGGATTATGCTTCCAACAGTATTGGAATGAGATACACAAAATCTAGGCACTCTCTTTGCAAAGGCCTTGCGCAGTGCAAAAAACTACAATGGTTTAGAAAACCGTTTACAAGATTTGGTAGGCTATACCAATGAACGATTAAAAGGCGGCCTTGGCTGGCTTAGCATGATTGTTACGATGGCGCCATTGCTCGGTACCGTTCTCGGTATGATTCGCGCCTTTGCCGTTGTAGGTGGCGACATTGGAGCGCCTACCATCATCACCGGTGTGTATCCGAAGCCTTGGTAGCAACTGCTACAGTCCTTACGGTGGCTATCATTGCTCTTGTCTTTCATAGTTATTGTGCAGCGAAGGTGAATGATTTCGTCATAGCCTTAGAACATGAATGTGGCAGCATCCTCGATGCGTACAACGAGGAACATGACCTATGAGACGCCGCACGTTAGGAGTGAAAAAAGAACCGACCATTATGATCATCCCGATGATTAATATCGTATTTTTCCTATTGGTATTCTTCATGGTTGGCACCTTATACATGAATACGGAGCAACAAATCCCGTTAAATTTACCATCCACATCGACTTCGACGGCTAAATCCATTGAACCGATTATCATTACTCTCACCACATCGCATAAACTCTATATCGATAACCGCGAAATTTCTGCGGATAATCTGTCCCAAGAGGTACAGGATATCGTGCGGACCACACCACGACAGGCCTTTGTTATTCGCGCGTCTAAGGACGTGTATTATAACGAGGTCATCGCCCTTCTCGATATGCTGAAAGTAAATGGCGTTAAGTACATTAGTGTCGCTACGGATCGGAAGTGATTCTATGTTTGAATTGCATTATTTTCGACCGTTTTTGATATCCCTGTGCATCAGTATTCTCATGATAACGTGGATGGGGCTTTCACTAAAGGGCATGGGTGGCACTGGTGCAGGCCAAGCATCAACTGTACGCGGCGAAGCCGTTGTGCGCGTTAACTTTGACGCGGATGGCAATGTCATCGTCGGCGTTAATACACCGCGTATCGTAGAGGATTCAGTTCCTCCCAATGTACGCGATGAAGCGATACGTATCATCAAGACGAGCGGTAGCATTGTTAACAAACGTGGACAAGTCGTGTCATTAGCCATCCCTGTTGTACTAGAACAATAAAGAGGCATATCTCACATACAAGAACGTATGTAAGATATGCCTCTTTTGTTATGCGGATTACTTACTTTTTTAACGCCGTTTTTGTACTGCTAAATACGGCATAGTAAATGATGACGCCACCGATGAACAATGTCACTTGCATTTGTGGAGTGTATTGATCGACGCGCCACAATGCAAAGGCATAGAAGAACATGGTAATGAGCATAATTAAGAAAGCCACGATGCGACGCACATTTGTGTGTACTACATCGGATGTGGTGATGCGGTTTCTGTTGAAAGCCACATAGGTGAGCGATACTAAGATATCGATTACATATACACCTAAAATCCAGTTGATAGGCATATCGTTAAATACGAATAGACCGAGGACGATAAAGCTGATGAGGAAAAATAATTTCATCACAGTGCTTGCCGTTTGAGACTCTTTAGGTTGTTGTATACGTTCTTTGTGTTGTTTCTTCTCCATAGTGTACTCCTATATGTGTATAGTATTAGTTTGTATATATATTATCAGTCTGTTGATATGATATATAACTTATTTATACATTACTATTATAATAATAAATTACAAATCAATCTATATACAAATACAATGCCAAAATAAAATGCCGAAAGAGAAATACAATGTCGGATAGAAATAATATGTCGAAGTGTATATGAGGTATGGAATTATCAGTACAATTTCAACTTAATTACATAAAAGACGAACATTAAGAAAAAATAATATACATATTATTCGGAAAATTGCATAAGATTTATTGAACCAAGCTTTTACATATGGTACAATTATTATATAAAAAATCTAGCTTTCACCATGCAAAGGAGACATCATGATACCACGTTATACACGAGAAGAAATGGGCCATATTTGGAGCGAACGCAACGAGTTCGACACAATGTTATTGGTTGAAACATTGGCATCTGAAGCGCAAGCTGAGCTTGGCGTGATTCCGAAGGAAGCGGCAAAAATCATTCGGGAAAAGGGCAATTTTGATGTTGAAAGAATTCATGAAATCGAACGTGAAACAAATCATGACATCATTTCCTTTGTGACTGCTGTGGGCGAATATGTAGGCCCTAAAGCGGCTAAATACATTCATCTTGGCTTGACATCCACAGACGTTAAGGATACGGCACTTGGCTATATGATGAAACAATCTTGCGATATTTTGATCGAAGATTTGAAACAATTACATGCTGTATTGCGCCGTCGCGCTGCAGAATTCAAACATACGCCTATGATTGGTCGTACTCACGGTATTCACGGCGAACCTACTACATTCGGTTTAAAACTTTGCCTTTGGATGGCAGAGGTGGAACGCGATATCGAACGCATGGAACATGCTCGTAAAAGCGTTGCTGTTGGTAAATTGTCCGGTGCTGTTGGTACATACTCCAATATCGACCCATTCGTAGAACAATACGTATGTGAAAAACTAGGCCTTGAACCTGTTAAAATCGCCACACAAGTCGTACAACGTGACCGCCATGCTGAATTATTGTCCACTATTGCTGTTGTAGGCGGTACATTGGATAAAATCGCTTTGGAAATCCGTCACTTACAACGTACCGAAGTGCGCGAAGCCGAAGAATACTTCAGCCCTAAACAAAAAGGTTCTTCCGCAATGCCTCATAAACGCAATCCTATTACATGTGAAAGAATCTGTGGTATGGCTCGTTTGTTGCGTGGTTACGCACAATCTGCGTACGAAGACCAAGCTTTGTGGCATGAACGCGACATCTCCCATAGCTCTGTAGAACGCGTTATCTTGCCAGATGCAACCATCGCGTTGAACTACATGCTTCATTTAACAATCCGTACCATCGATAAATTGTTGGTATACCCTGAAACAATGCTTAAAAACCTCAATCTTACAGGCGGCCTTGTATTCAGCCAAACAATTTTGACACACCTCGTAGACAAAGGTGCTGTACGTGACGAAGCATACCGTTGGGTACAAAAACACGCTATGGAACGCTGGCTCGAAGGTAAAGATTTCGCTACAGGTCTAAAATCCGATGAAAACATCAAAAAATACATGACCGACGAAGAAATCGATGCATGCTTCGATCCATATAAATTATTGAAACACGTAGATACAATAATGGCTCGTTTCGGCCTATAACTTTTAGCTTGAGTAGGACGGATACCTTCCTCAAAGCCGACACGCTATCGCGCTAAAGCGGGACCCGAAGTCGTTTTGAGGAAGGTATCCGTCCTTTTCGCTTATAAGTTATTTACCGAAACGAGCCAGAGGGAACACAGGCAAAGTCGTTTTGAGAAGGGTGTCCGTCCTTTTCTCATGGTACTTCACATTTATCGTTAGTTAGAAAGGGGACAGGATAAGTAAAAAAACGACTTTGGCCCTGCGAAGCCCAAAGGGCGAAGCAGACCCAGCCGGTGGAGGCTTTTTTACTTACCCTATCCCCTGCTTACGGAGGAGACATGAAAAACACTATAAGAAAATACGCACCTCCTATCTTTCACTGTATTAACGATTTCGGTCAAGGTTCTCTCGCTGCGTTGATACCATTTTTTATTGCTAATTTTAATCTCAATTATTATCAATCGGCGGCGATTATTTTCTGTAATACCATTGTGGCGTCTATTGCGCAGCCTGTGCTTGGGTATGTGGCTGACCGGTGGCGTGTGCCGTGGTTTATTCCTGTAGGTTTTGCGGTAACTCTCGTATCGATTAGTGCCATTGCACTGGCTACGAGCTATGAAATGATTTTGGCCTTGGCGCTTATGTCTGGGGTCGGGGCTGCACTATTTCATCCTGAGGCGGCTCTTCTTGTAAATCGTACACAATCTCACGAGATTGGCAATGCCATGGGGCGCTTTGCGGTTGGTGGTAGTGCTGGTTTTGCCTTAGGGCCGCTCATTGCTGGTGGTGTTTATGTCTTTGGCGGACAATTTCTCTGGATATTTACGGCTATTGCCACGCTCGGCGTGTTGCTGTATCTATATGCTTTCACAGGTCATACGACTGAGGCCGAAGATGTGCGTGAATGTGAAAGCCAAATTAAAGGTGAAAATACGGGCATAAACGATTGGGTGAGTTTTACGAAGCTATTTTTCGTTATCGCATCTCGATCAATTTTGTTCTCCGTATTATCGATTTTTATTCCGATTTTGTACATTACGGTTATCAATGGCGAAGCCGGTGCATCGAGCTTGGCACTTACCATGTATTTTGCGATGGGGGCTGTCCTCACCTACATGGGTGGTGCACTATCGGATAAGCTAGGCTTTCTAAAAACGGTGCGTTTAGGTAATATTATATTTTTACCATCCGTATTAGTTTTTATTTTTGTACCAAATGCATGGGGATTCTTTGGCGCCATGATACCAATGGCCTTCGGTGTGTTCTCGCAATATGGTCCTATTACCGTTTTAGGTCAAAAATACCTTGCTAAAAATGCAGGCTTTGCATCAGGCATTACATTGGGCCTCGGCATTACATTAGGTGGCCTCGTAGCACCATACATTGGACATTTAGCAGATATTTACGATGTACAAACAGCATTAATGACCTTGATACCTGTTGGTGCATTAGGATTATTAATGAGCTTCTGGTTGAAAGAACCTAAATAAAATAGAATTTGTGGAATTTGCATTTAGTCTTTTCGTGCTTTGCTATTATGTTGTATAATAACTATGGATTAATTTGACTTTCACAATTGGAGGACATAGATATGGCAACAAGTATGGTAATCGGCACTCAATGGGGTGACGAGGGTAAAGGTAAAATCGTTGACTGGATTGCGGAACGTGCAGACGTTGTAGTGCGTAGCCAAGGCGGTAATAATGCAGGTCACACTGTTGTAGTAGATGACAAAGCATTTGCGCTTCGTTTATTGCCAAGTGGTATTTTGTACGATAATAAACAAAATATCGTTGGTACAGGCGTTGTTATTGATCCTAAGGTGTTATTACAAGAAATCGAAGGCCTTGAAAAACAAGGTAAATCTGCTAAATCCCTTCACATTTCTGACCGTGCTCATGTCATCATGCCTTACCATATTGCGCTTGATATGGCTGAAGAAGCATCCAAAGGTGATGCTAAAATCGGTACTACTAAAAACGGTATCGGTCCTTGCTACGCTGATAAGGTAAACCGTGTCGGCATCCGCATTTGCGATTTGTATGACATGGCAACTTTCAAACAAAAATTGGCGTACAATGTTGAGTTTAAAAACAAAATGCTTACTAAGGTATACGATGCTGAACCTGTTAATTACGATGAAATTTTATCGGATTACATCAAATATGCAGAGGCTTTGAAACCTTATGTAACTGATACAAATAATGCTGTGTTGAAAGCGATTAAAGAGGATAAAAAGGTATTGTTCGAAGGTGCGCAAGCAACTATGCTCGACCTTGATCATGGTACATACCCATTCGTAACTTCCTCCCATCCAATTGCTGGTGGTGCTTCCACAGGTGCTGGTGTAGGCCCTAACTATTTGAAAAATATCTTCGGCGTTGTGAAAGCTTACGCTACACGCGTTGGTGCAGGCCCATTCCCTACAGAACAACTTAATGAAATTGGTGAAGAGCTTCGTACACTTGGTCATGAGTTTGGTACTGTAACAGGTCGTCCTCGCCGTACTGGTTGGTTAGATCTTATGGTTGTAAAATACGCAGCAGGTCTTAGCAGCCTTGATTATTTAGCTATTACACGTTTGGATATTCTTGATTCTTTCAAAGAATTGAAAATCTGTGTAGGTTACAAATTGAATGGCAAAAACGTTGAAGGTTTCCCTGCTAGCTTGAAAGATCTTGAAGCATGTGAACCTGTATATGAAACATTGCCAGGTTGGGAAACAGATATTTCCGGCATCCGTTCTTATGACGAATTGCCTGAAAATGCTCGTAAATACGTAGAACGTATTGCAGAAGTAACAGGTGTACCTTTGGGTATCGTATCTGTTGGTCCTAATCGTAACCAAACGATTGACCTTGTTAACGTATTCTAATTGACATTGCGGTACATCGGGTAACATATCATTAAAATAATAAGCGGAGATTCTCACCTAAGAATCTCCGCTTTTACGCGTATAAAATGCCTCATAAAGCATTTTGATTAGTCAGTTAAAATGTTTTAATGAGAATAAAAAGAAAAAAATAGATTTAGTTATTAAAATAGTATATAATAGTATAAAAGTAGATTGATAATTTTTGATGTATATTGAGGAGTTTTCTTATGGTTGAAGTTTCTTATGAACGTTTGGCAACGATTTTTAAAGCGCTCAGTGATGAAACAAGATTGCATATCATAGATATGTTATCCTGCAATGAGTTATGTGCAGCAGATATTTTGGCAAGCTTTAATTTGTCTCAATCCACATTGAGTTACCATATGAAAATCTTAATTGATGCAGGTGTTGTAAATTCTCAACGTAATGGCCTTTGGACTCGTTATTCCATCAATGAAGAAACATTTGGTGACATTTTGGAAATCATTCCGCAATTGTACAAAACAAAAGACGAATGTATTTGTGCTCAAATCAAATATTGCCGTCTTGATGAACACGAAAAAGACGCGTAATTATGAGACGCTGGATTATGCATGTTGATATGGATGCTTTTTTTGCATCCGTAGAACAACTGGATCATCCTGAATACAAAGGCCACCCCGTTATCGTGGGTGGTCTTTCTTCACGTGGCGTTGTAGCCACTGCGTCCTATGAGGCTAGAAAATTTGGTGTCCATTCGGCTATGCCCATTTCGAGGGCCAAAAAGCTTTGTCCTCACGGCATCTACGTGTATCCGAATATGGCTCGTTATAAGGAGATTTCTCACATCATCCACAAGGTGATGGAGGAATTTACACCTATCATTGAGCCCTTATCTCTGGACGAAGCCTTCTTGGATGTTACGGGCATCACTCATAAATTCACGGGCCCCAAGGCTTTGGGCCGTGCTATTAAGGACCGCGTATTTGAGGAAACGGGGCTCATCATTTCTGCGGGCTTGGCACCAAATAAATTCCTCGCTAAATTGGCGTCCGACCTAGATAAGCCTGATGGACTCGTTGTCATTCCCTATGGTAAGGAATGTGAAAGCCTCGCAAATTTTCCCATAAAACGCATATGGGGTGTAGGCCCTAGCACGGAACGTCGCCTTAAGGACGGTGGATTTACCTTGATTAAGGATGTGCAAGCCTTGCCGGATGAGAAACCTCTAGTGCCTTATGTGGGTAATCAGGCCCGCCGCATTTGGGAATTGGCCCGAGGTATTGACGAACGGCCTGTAGAACCGGATCGTCAAATCCAGTCTGTCGGTAATGAGGAGACCTATGAAAGTGATGTAGAGGACCCCGCTGTTATCGATTTAGAACTTCATTACTTTGCCAATCGCGTAGCGAAACGATTGCGTAAATATGGTTTGATGGGACATACCGTGTCCATTAAGGTGCGGTACAATGATTTTAAAACCGTATCTCGTCAGAAACGCCTTGATTCGTCCACGGATCAAGAACGTGTTATTTATGACACTTCGGTATTGTTATGGAATAAGCTGATGCGTGATGCACTCTCTGTTAAGCAAGAAGAGCAAGAGGTGATGGGTGCTACACCTAGGCCTAAGTTTGATAATTCTATTCTTGAAGTGCCCGTTAAACCAATTCGCCTCTTAGGTGTTACCGTTAGTGGACTTTCAACAGAAGGCATTGTACAAGATGATTTATTCTCCATTGAAGCGGATGAGAAAGATGAGAAGCTTTCAATAGTGCTCGATTCATTAGCATCTAAATTCGGTGAAGGGGCTATCATGAGTGGCGCCCTTTGGCGACGTGCTCATGGAGATGGTGGAGAACGGCGAAAACGGTCGGAATTAAAGGCCGAAATTGATTTAGATAATGAAGAATAAAAATCTTTCATGAATAGAAACATTCGTGATACAATGTACGTATACAGCAATGTGTATATGCAAGAAAATATCTGCAAGAGAGGTATAAATATGAGTATATTTCGTGTGGCCATTCATTATGGCGTAAACAGCAATGGGTTTTTAGCTTATGATACAGATACAAAAACTGTGACTATAGACCTACCTGAACAAGAATGGATCGATAAGGTTCATGCATACTTAAACGAAGAACATACTATTGAGAATGCAACAGGTCTCGATACATATGAACGTGTACAAGTAAAACCTTTAGAATCCTTGGAAAACTTTAAATTAGCTCTTACACGCATGTGGGAAGCCATCGACGTACAAGTCGATTGGAGCCGCCCAGCGTAATGACAATGATACCCCTTTATGGCTGTGGTGATGCTATAAAGGGGTTCTCTTATTGTGGCTATAATTGTTGTGAGATAATAAATCTATAATATGTTATGGCATAACAAAAATGCGTGAAGTGTTACCAAAACAGGATGGATTTGCCTCCGATGATACTGGTAAATAACCATATCTTACTCTATGTTCGAGAATCATAATAAAATCATGTTAATTGGCAATAGTGATTCAAACGTAGCAGACGAAGGCAAATTACATGTGACGTTACATCATAATTATTTCCATAATGTAGTACAACGTACACCAAGAGTACGGTTTGGACAGGTTCATATGTACAACAATTATTTTGTGTCAGATACTACTAATGGTGAATATGTGTATGCTTACTCCCTAGGCGTCGGCAAAAACTCTCAAATCTATGCTGAAAATAATGTGGCGGACATAGCAGGTAAAGACTATACATCGTTTGTGAAAGTATTTGGAGGAAAACAACTTACCGCCGTTAACAACATGTTTAACGGAAAAGTTATTGATACATTTAACGATACGTTAACACCTGTAGATTGGAAACCTGAACTGTTCACTACAATAGATCCTGTGAATGAAGTAAAAGAAAATGTTTTGCGTGATGCAGGTGCGCATGCGCATAAGATTAATAAATAAGATATTTACTCCATATATGGATAGCATATATTAGTATCTGTGTATAATAGTGATGTAGTAAGCCTATAGGATTGATTTCTTATAGGCTTTTTTCATGTATTGTTTTTTTTGAGAACATGTATACATAATTTATTGTAATTTTGGGTTGTGATTCGTATTGATATGTGTTACTATTTATTTGTAGTTATGGATAATGGTTATCCATTAGTAAAAATTATTGATTTTATAGCAATAATTCACTCAAAAGGTTTTTGAGTTGGGTAATCATTATATATTTTATTTTCTAAGTAGGAGTATGATTATGAGTGATGAAAAGAAATTAACAACAGCTTTTGGCGCTCCCGTGCCGGACAATCGCAACTCTGTAACAGCAGGTAAACGCGGTCCTGTATTGATGCAAGATGTTTGGTTGATGGAGAAATTAGCTCATTTTGAGCGCGAAGTGATTCCTGAACGCCGCATGCATGCTAAAGGATCCGGTGCATTTGGTACTTTCACAGTCACTAACGATATTACAAAATATACGAAAGCAAAAATTTTCTCTGAAGTAGGCAAGCAAACGCCGTTATTCGTGCGTTTCTCCACCGTAGCCGGTGAGCGTGGTGCGGCCGATGCAGAACGCGACATTCGTGGCTTTGCCGTAAAATTTTATACGGAAGAAGGAAACTGGGACCTCGTAGGTAACAATACACCGGTATTCTTTATCCGCGATCCATTGCAATTCCCTGATTTGAACCGCGCTGTAAAACGGAATCC
>ERZ773049.742-NODE-742-length-19622-cov-19.750907_pt1 | contig 19622 bp, 18 predicted proteins | sample MGYA00580633_ERZ773049 | MGnify/ENA primary metagenome ERZ773049 (study PRJEB29015, sample SAMEA2737991) | human oral metagenome | biome: human oral; feature: human-associated habitat; material: dental | place: China | collected 2066 ... | reverse complement strand
TAAAGCTTTGTTTCTTAAGTCCGCAGAGTATGCCATGGTTAGACCTTCAAAGTTGGGTATTGTGCTATTTTGTTTTTAATTGACTATAAAATTCTCATGGAAATCCTTTTCAGACGGCTGGATGCAACAAAATAGCAATTACAGGATTTTTTGTTTTTTTAAGAGGGGGCTGTGCTTAAATCAGGTAAAAAATAAAATTTAACATTTAAACCACCCCTAAATAGAATATATCGGCAATTTAATGTCTTTGTTAAAGATGTAATGATAATAGTACTTGCCAAGCAGTCCGCTTTTACATTACATTGCACTACATAAGAGCAAACGCTCAACGCCAAGTAAACAAAGGCAATATAGAAATGAGGAAATAGGGCATAACCCACATGCAGTATAAATAAACAGGCTGTCCCATAAGGGCGGCCTGTTTTACGTTTGTCCTTTATTGTCCTTAATAGGCCGTCTGAAAATGCTTCGACACAGTTTTCAGACGGCCTGACAGTAAATCGGCTTTAACGGTGTAGGATAATTTCCAGCACGAATTTGCTGCCCACATAAGCCAGCATCAGGCTGATGAAGCCGACAATCGTCCAAACGGCAGGCCGTTTCCCGCGCCATGCCGTCATACTGCGTTTCAGCAGCAGCCCGGCATAAATAAACCAAGACACGATGCTGAAAATGGTTTTATGCGTGAACGTCATCGGACGGCCGAATACCTCCTCGGCAAAAAACGTACCGCTGATAACCGAAACCGTCAGCAGGGCGAAACCTATCCACATGCTTTGAAACATCATCCGCTCCAAACTCAGCAGCGGCGGCAGGAAAGAGCGGGCGGGCGACAGCCTGTGCCGGTGCAAATCGCGGCTCAGCCACAAAATCAGCACGGCTATCAAGGTGGTAATGCCAAACAGGCTGTATGCCAGCAGTGATGAAATAATGTGCAGCATAAACGGCCAGTCCGTTATCCGGTAGGATTCCACATGGCCGGGGAAGAGTATTGCCAGCAACATGAACAAGACGGACAAGGGGTACAGCAGCAGCTGCAAACCGCGCAGGTGATAGAAGAAGCTGCCCATCAGATACAGCATCAGCATCAACCACACAATCACCGCCGATGCATAACCGAAGCCCATAATCAACGTCTGATTGGCCAGCGGCGGCAGCATAATCATCAGGCCGTGCGGCAGCAGGGAGCCGGCCAGAACGGCCAATTCCCAGCGCAGCGGATAGTCGGCGGCATTTTTCTTCAAACGCCAAAACCAAACGAATCCCGCCAGCGCGGCATAAACAAGTGTCAAACAAATCATCATAACCGGCATAGCAAACTTCCCGACCTGCGCATATCCACTATGACGCAGGTAGTGTAAAATGCGCCGATTTTATCAAATAACACTGTCCGCGTGGCAGCTTATGAAGGAAGTCCATGTTAGACAATCTGACCAACCGGTTTTATTCCGTTTTCAAAAATATCCGTGGTGTGGCGACGCTGAATGAAGAAAACATCAAGCCCGCCCTGCGCGAAGTCCGTTTGGCGTTACTGGAGGCGGATGTCGCCTTGCCGGTCGTACGCGATTTCATCAACAATGTTAAAGAAAAGGCAGTCGGGCAGGAAATCAACGACAACCTGACGGCAGAACAGGCCTTCATCACCATCGTCAATCAGGCGCTGATCGAACTGATGGGCAAGGAAAACAGCAAATTGGATTTGGCGGTTGCCCCACCTGCCGTCGTATTGATGGCCGGTTTGCAGGGTGCGGGTAAAACCACCACCGTCGGCAAATTGGCCAAGCTGCTGAAAACGGTTGATAAAAAGAAAAAAATCCTCGTCGTTTCAGCCGACGTGTACCGCCCCGCCGCCATCGAGCAACTGCGTTTGCTGGCCGAGCAGGTGCAGGTTGATTTCTTCCCTTCTGATACGACGCAAAAGCCCGTCGATATTGCTTTGGCGGCTTTAAACCATGCCAAGCGAGGTTTTTACGACGTGCTGATGGTGGATACCGCCGGACGTTTGGCCATCGATCAGGAAATGATGGACGAAATCAAGGCACTCCATGCGGCGGTCAATCCCGTGGAAACCCTGTTCGTCGTCGATGCGATGCTGGGTCAGGACGCGGTCAATACGGCGCAGGCCTTTAACGAGGCGCTGCCTCTGACCGGCGTGGTGCTGACCAAAATGGACGGTGATTCGCGCGGCGGTGCGGCCTTGTCTGTGCGCCAGGTGACCGGCAAACCGATTAAATTCATCGGCGTAGGCGAAAAAATCGACGGTTTGGAAGCCTTCCACCCCGACCGTATCGCCAGCCGGATTTTGGGCATGGGCGACGTTTTGACCTTGGTAGAAGATGTTCAAAAAGGCATAGACGAAGCCGCTGCCGCCGAAATGGCGAAAAAACTGCGCAAGGGCAAGAGCTTCGACCTGAATGACTTCAAAGCGCAAATCCAGCAGATGCGGAATATGGGTGGTTTGGAGAACCTGATGTCGAAAATGCCCGGCGAAATCGGCCAGCTTTCCAAGCAGATTCCCGAAGGCACGGCGGAAAAAGCGATGGGGCATGTCGAAGCCATCATCAACTCGATGACGCCGAAAGAGCGTGCCAATCCCGCCTTAATCAAGGCAAGCCGCAAACGCCGCATCGCGGCCGGTTCGGGCACCACGGTTCAGGAAGTCAATAAAATGCTGAACCAGTTCGAGCAGTCACAGAAAATGATGAAAATGTTCAGCGGGCAGAATATGCGCAAGCTGATGAGTATGGCCAAGGGAATGAAAGGCTTGTTCCCCGGTATGAAATAAGCCAGACGGCTGGCGTGATGGCGGATAGGCTTTAAACAGGCATCCTGTTGCAGTTGTCCGCTTATGGAAAAGAGGCCGCCTGAAAGGCCTGAACTGCACCCCGGCAGTTGGATAATCTTCCAGCCGCCGGGGTGCAATTTTCAGACCGTGCGTATCAATGGTTGCAAGTTGGTCGTCAAAATGTTTGAGGCCGTCTGAAAAACTGTTTTCAGACGGCCTCTCTGTCGTTTCGAGAAGGATGCCTGCTTATTCGGCCAACAGGTCTTCCGGTTTGACTTTGTCGCCGTACACGGGCAGCAGGGTTTTCTCATAGGCGGCTTTCAGACGGCCGTCTTTCTTCATGGCGGCGATTTCGCCGTTCACCCAGTCCAGCAGTGCTTTGTCGCCTTTTTTCACCGCCGGGGCGATGGATTCGGCCGGGCCGATGTTGCCGATGGCCACTTCGTAGTCCGGGTTTTCTTTCGCCCATGCCCACAGCAGCGCGTTATCGTGCGCCAAGGCTACGCCGCGTCCATCTTTTAGCGCATCGAAGGTTTCGGTGTTTTGGTCGAATTTCAGCAGTTTGACTTCGGGGTGGTTTTTGGTAAAGAAGGCATCGGCGGTGGTGCCTTTGTTGACCAGCAGGGTTTGGTCTTTCAATTGGGCGACGTCGGTAATCGGCTTGCCCTTGGGGGATACCACGCCCAAGGCGACTTTCATGTAGGGCGAGGCGAAATCGACGGCTTCCGCGCGTTCCGGCGTTTGGGTGAAGTTGGCCAGCAAAACGTCCACTTTGCCGGAACGGACGTATTCGACGCGGTTGGCGGCTTCGGTGAGGACGAATTCGATTTTGTCCGGGCTACCGAGCAGGTCTTTGGCCATTTCTTTGGCAATTTCGACATCAAAGCCTTGGTTTTTGCCATTCGCGTCCACATAGCCGAACGGCGGTTTGTCGCCGAATACGCCGATGCGGATAACGCCTTTTTCTTTGATAGCGGCCACGGTATCCGCCCCTACGGCGGCAGGCTGTCCGCCCGATGCGGCCTGATTGTCGGCACCGCCGTTGCAGGCGGCCAGGCCGAGTGCGATAACGGCACCGGCCAGCAGTGTGGAGAATTTTTTGGAAAGCGTCATGATTTGCTCCTTCGAAGATAACGAAAAAAGGGAAGAGGCCGTCTGAAAAACAGCGCGGCAAGGTTTCAGACGGCCTGAAAACCTTGGCGGCCAAATGTTTGGCGGCGGAGTCGGATTCAGATGCTCACGTTCAAATCCGGCCCGTAATCCATACCGGCCAGAAACTGCCGGGCGCGTTCGGTTTTCGGTTCGGTAAAAAACGCTTCGGGCGAAGCCTGTTCGACAATCGCGCCTTTGTCCATGAAAACGATGCGGTCGGCCACTTTTCGGGCAAACCCCATTTCGTGGGTAACGATCAGCATGCTCATGCCTTCGCGTGCCAATTCCAGCACCACTTCCAATACCTCGCGCACCATTTCGGGGTCGAGGGCGGCGGTGATTTCGTCGAGCAGGATGACTTCGGGATTCAGGCACAGGGCGCGCACGATGGCGATGCGCTGCTTTTGTCCGCCCGAAAGTTCGCGCGGGTAGGCGTTTTTCCGCTCCAGCAGGCCGACGCGGGCCAGCAGTTTGTCGGCCTGCGCTTCCGCCTCGGCACGGTTGCGTTTCTGTACCTTCAGCGGGCCGAGCAGGATGTTGTCAATAACGGTCATGTGGGCGAACAGCTCGTAGCTTTGGAATACCATGCCTACTTTCTGTCGCGCCGTCTGCCAAGATATGTCCTTGCCGAACACGCCCGCGCCCTCCATTTCGATGCTGCCGCCCTGATGCTCTTCCAAGCCGTTGATGCAGCGCAGCAGGGTGGACTTGCCGCAGCCGGACGGGCCGAGCAGGACGATGACTTCCCCTTTGGCCAAATCCAAATCCAGCGAACCGATGGCGGTTACGCCGCCGTATTTTTTGTGTAGTTTGCGCACGCTCAATAAAGCCATGTCAATGTTCCCATTTGTGTTCCAGCCTCGCCGCCCACAACGACAACGGCCAGCAGCAGAGGAAATACAGCATAAAAATCAGCCCGTAAACCCAAAACGAGGCGTTCGGCATAGTCAGCAGCGAGTTTTCGATAATCTGCTGGCCGACCTTGACCACTTCGATTACGCCGATCAGGGCGGCCAAGGAGCTGGTTTTAATCATGCGCGTGAATAAGTTGATCGAACCGGGCAAAACGCGGCGCACGCTTTGTGGCAGTTCGATGAAGCGGAATACCTGCCAACGGCTCAAACCGATGGCCAAACCGGATTCCACCTGATGTTTTTCGATGGATTCCAATGCGCCGCGCACCAAATCGCCCATTTCCGCCACGCCCCACAGCACGAATACCCAAATGCAAACCCACAGGCCGTCGATATGGATACCCGTCCAGGTGGCGAAACCGAAATAGAAGCCGAACAGCCACACCAAAATCGGCATGATGCGCACCGTTTCCAAATAGAAGCGGCCGATAAAGCGCACGATGCGGTTGTCCGCGCGCAGCATGAGTCCGAACAGCGTGCCGAACACGCAGGACAGGGCAACGGAAATCAGGGAAATTTGTGCCGTCAGCAGCAACCCTTTGCCCAGACGCGCCGCGTTTTGTCCTTCAAACAGCCAGTCAAGTACCATATTTCGCACTCCGAACGCGTTTTTCCGCCCAGCGTGCCGATAAGGACACGGGCAGCAGGATAATCAGATAGCTGGTAAACAGCAGGAGCAAGGCTTCGTTGGTTTTGTAGTCCATGCCGATGATGTCTTTGGTAACGAACAGCAATTCGGCGATGCCGACCGCACTGACCACTGATGTTTCCTTCATTAAAAACAGTATGTTCGCCCCAACTGCAGGCACGGCCACCGCCCAAGCCTGCGGCAGTTCCACATAGTGGAATATCTGAAAGCGGTTCAAACCGATGGCTTTACCCGCTTCAATCTGCCCTTTCGGCACGGAGAGGATTCCCGCCCGCAATGCTTCGGCCATATAGCTCGCACCCAAAAACGTCAGGGCAATGATGCTGCAGGTAAAGCCGTCCCATTTGATGCCGATTTTCGGCAGGCCGTAATAGAGGAAGAACAGTTGGATAAGCAGCGGCGTGTTGCGCGAAAGTTCGATATAACCGCGGGCGAGAAAGTAAAACGGCCGGATGCGGTAAGCCGTTACCACCGCCACGGGCAGGCCGACGGCCAGGGATAATGCGATGCCGTAAACCGATAATTCCAGCGTCAGTTTCGCGGCTTCGGCGAATTTCGGTATCGCGGCGGCTAGGTAGGACCAGTTCATTGTAAGTTTGTGTGTGCTGAGACGGACGGCATTGTATAGTTCTGTAAGTCCGTTGTGCAAATAGCTGTCGGATATAAGGCCGTCTGAAAAAGGCATATGGTCGGATATAAGGCCGTCTGAAAAAGGCATATGGTGGATTTCGAAACGGTCTCGGCAAAACCGCATTTTGATTTGAGGCCGTCTGAAAACGGTTTTTCAGACGGCCTCCTGCGGGTTGTTTTCCTGTTTCCGAACGGTTGCCGGATGTGCATTTCTGCTGTTGCGGGGCTTATCCTCGGTTTTCCGTTTCCCCGCTTTCCGGTGCGGGCAGGACGGATGTTTCGGCTTCCGCTTCGGCCGCTTCTTCCGTCAGTTGGCGGTCGAGTTGTTTGGCGGTTTTCAGGCCGAGGAGGTGGAGTTTTTGCGCGCGGTTCACGAGGTTTCCATGGCCGCTTTTGAGTTGGTTGAACGCTTGTTGGTAGGCGGTTTGCGCCTGGTCGATGTTGCGGCCGACTTTTTGCAGGGTATCGACGAAGCCGACGAATTTGTCGTACAGCTTGCCGCCTTCGTCGGCAATGGCCAACGCGTTGCGGTTTTGCTGTTCGGTCCGCCAGATGTTGGCGACGGTGCGCAGGGTGGCCAGCAGGGTGCCGGGGCCGGCGAGCATGATGCGTTTGTCGAAGCATTCTTGGAACAGGCCGGGTTCTTGCTGCAGGGCGGCGAGGTAGGCGGGTTCGACGGGGATGAACATGAAGACGAAATCCAGCGTTTTCAGGCCGTCGATGTCGCTGTATTTTTTTTCGGCCAGTTCTTTGATGTGCTGGCGCACGGATTGGACGTGGGCGGCGAGTGCCTGACGGGCTTCGTGTTCGTTTTCCGCCCGTGTGTAGCGGACGTAGGCGGTGAGGGAGACTTTGCTGTCGATGATGATTTGTTTGTTGTCGGGCAGGTTGATTAAAACGTCGGGCTGGAGGCGGCGGGTGTGGCCGTCTTCCTGCGTTTGCGTGCCCGATGCCTGTATGATGTATTCGCGCCCCCTTTGCAGGCCGGAGTGTTCGAGCACGCTTTCCAGAATCATCTCGCCCCAGTTGCCTTGGGTTTTGTTGCGGCTGCCGGTGAGGGCGTCGGTGAGGGCGTTGGCGTCGTCGTGCAGGCGGTTGTTGAGTTGTTGCAGGCGTTTGAGTTCGTTTTCTAGGGTCAGGCGTTCTTTCGCTTCTTTTTCGTAGGTGTTTTGAACCAGTTGGGCGAAGCCGCTGATGCGTTCGTTCAACGGGTTGAGCAGACGGCCGAGGTGTTCGCGGTTTTGTTCGGTGAAGCGGCGGCTTTTTTCTTCGAGTATTTCGTCGGCCAGGTGGCGGAATTGGCCGCTCATGAGGTCGCGGGCGTTGTCGAGCAGGGCGAGTTTTTCTTCCTGCGCCTGCCGTTCTTGTTCGAGCAGGGTGTTGAGGCGTTCGTTGCGGATTTGTTGTTCGGCCAGTTGTTGTTGCAGTTCGGCATAGTCGGTTTTCAGACGGCCTAATTCTTCCGCTTGGGCGGTGAGGTGGCGTATTTGTTGTTCGGCGGCGGCATATTCGGCGTGCAGGCGGCGGGCGTTTTGTTCGAGTTCGGCGTATTCGCTGCGGCTGTCGGCCAGTTGCTGTTGCAGTTCGGGCAGGCGGCGGTTGAGGGCGGATGCGGCGGCCAATTCGGTTTCTGTTTGTTGCAGGTGTTGTTGCAGGGTTTGGATTTGCCGGGCGGATTCGGCGGCTTGGAGGTCGGCTTGCCGTTGGCGTTCGTTCAGGTTGTCGCGTTCGGCGTGAAGGACGGCGAGTTCGGCCTGACGGCGGCTGCGGGACAGTAGGCCGATAATGATGATGACGATGAGGAGGGCGGCCGCAACGAGGGCGGCGAGGATGAGGAAATGGGCGGGCAGGGTGTTCATGGCGTTTGATGGGTTGAGGCCGTCTGAAAGTATGGGTTCGGTGAGGTTGGAATCGGATTGGGCGGGCTTGGTTCAATAGGGTTTGGCGGTCAGTTCGTCGGTGATGCGTTGCAGGAAGTTCAGGCGGTCGGCTTTGATTTCGCCGCTTTCGGCCGCTTGTTTGACCGCGCAGCCGGGTTCTTTGCGGTGGGTGCAGTTGTGGAAGCGGCATCGGCCGATCAGGTGGCGCAGGTCGGGGAAATATTGCAGCAGGTCGACGGCGTCCAGATGGTGCAGGCCGAATTCCTGCAGGCCGGGCGAGTCGATGAGGAAGCTGTCGGCGGCAAGTTCGTACATTTGGGCGTGGGTGGTGGTGTGTTTGCCGGAATCGAGTGCGGCGGAGAGGCCTCCCGTGCGGGCGTGTTCCCCGCCGAGCAGGGCGTTGGTGAGGGTGGATTTGCCCATGCCCGATTGTCCGAGGAAGATGCTGGTGCAGCCTTGCAGCAGCGGGCGCAGGGTTTCGGCGTTCTCCAGTGCGCTGACGGCGGCCAACGGATAGCCCAAGTCTTCGTAGAAGGCCAGTTTTTCCCGCCAGGCCGCGCTTTCGGGCAGGTCGGTTTTGTTCAGTACGATAAAGGCTTCGATGCCGCCCGCTTCCGCTGCCAGCAGGGTGCGTTGCAGCAGCATTTCGCTCGGAGACGGGACGGCGGCGGTAACGATGAATAGCCGGTCCACGTTGGCGGCAATCAGTTTGGTGCGCCATGCGTCTTGGCGGTAGAGCAGGCTGCGGCGCGGCAGGAAATCGCGGATGACGGCCTGTTCGCCGTTTTGCACTTCGATGTGCACCCGGTCGCCGCAGGCGAAATCCACCCGTTTGCCGCGCGCGGTGGCGGTGTAGGTTTGGCCGGATTCGGTACGGACGGTGTAATGGCGGCCATAGCTGGCGGTGATTCGGGCGGTGTCGGACATGTCGGAACGGTGCGGAAAAAAGCGGATTTTAGCAGAGACGGACGTTATACGCCGCCTGCTTGCCGTTTTGTTTCGCTATAATTCCGCCTTCTTTTTTTTCAGACGGCCTCATCATGACTTTTTCCTGCCAAATCGAATCCGACCGCGCCGTGTTGCGGCAAAACGGCCATGCCGAAGCGGAAATCTATTTTTTCGGCGCACTTCTGAACCGCTACGCCGTTTTCGGCGGCGGCGAGTGGTTGAACTGCATCGCCGCTTATCGCGGTACCGACGATGCCCGGCAACACATCACCGACGGCTTTCGCAGTGCCAAACTCAGCCCCTTCCCCTGCCGCCTGAACCGGGGCGGCTACCGTTTCGACGGCCGCGAATATCAAACCGGCCGCCACGTTTTGAACGGCCATGCCATCCACGGCCTGCTTTATGACGCGCCGTTTGCATCGGCCGGGCACGGCAGCGGCGAAGACGCGACTTGGGTAGAGCTGGCGTACGCTTATCCTGCCGACCAAAACGGTTTCCCCTTCCCCTACCGCCTGACCGTGCGCTACACCCTGTCTTCAGACGGCCTCACCGTTTCCACCACCGCCGAAAACACCGGCACCGCCCCCATGCCGCTGGCCGACGGCTGGCATCCCTATTTCACCCTCGGCGGCACGGCGGACGACTGGACTTTGCAAATCGACGGCGGCACACAGCTTGAATTTGATGCCGACCTGCTGCCCACCGGTGCGCGCCTGGCCGATAACCGCTTTGCAGAAGCCGCCTCCCTGCGCGGCATAGGATTGGATAACAGCTTTGAGCTGAACGGCAATGGCGGCACACGCCCCGCCTGCACCTTGCGGCACGGCGCGCGCAGGTTCGACATTTTTGCCGAAGAAAACTATCCCCTGCTGCAAATCTACATCCCGCCCGAACGCACCTCCATTGCATTGGAAAACCTCAGCGGCGCGCCCGACTGCTTCAACAACGGCATCGGCTTGACCATTCTGCCGCCGGGCGGGGCAAAGCGTTTTACCGCCCGCTATCGTTTGGATGTTTCATCATAAACTCAGCAGAAAGATATAGTGGATTAAATTTAAATCAGGACAAGGCGGCGAGCCGCAGACAGTACAAATAGTACGGCAAGGCGAGCCAACGCTGTACTGGTTTAAATTTAATTCACTATAGAATAGACAGGCATCGGTCGTCGTATGGCCCGATGCCGTTTTTACATTTTTGAAAACAAAGTCTGTCAGAACAGGGACGGAGGCCGTCTGAAAAGCGGGCGGCGGTTTTGATGTCGGCTTGAGGCCGTTCGGTTTCATGGCTGCGGCATTTGCACGTTTTTTGATTTGAAACGGTACAGGAGAAGGCCGTATATTTTCAGCCGATTCGGTTAAGGAAGCAGGGATATTCAGGCAAAAAAATAACCGCCGAAAGGGCGGTGTGATGTGGTGGCCAGAGGCAGGATCGAACTGCCGACACACGGATTTTCAATCCGTTGCTCTACCGACTGAGCTATCTGGCCACATTTGTTTGAAGCGCGCATTAAATCATGTTACGCACATCTAAGCAAGCGGAATTTGAGCTGGCGGATTTATCAGGCTGATATTTATATAAATTAAATTTTAAAGAGGCCGTCTGAAAACCGGTTTGCCTGTTTGGCTGCATGTTTCAGACGGCCTGCCGTCGAGCGTTGCCTTACTTCGGATTTTTTTCAATCAGGGCGACGAGTTGGTCGATGTAGCCTTGCACGAAGCCGCGGGCCGATTCGATGAGTTTGCCGTTGTCGTCAAACAGGGTGGGTGAGTTGCCGAGGAAGGCTTCGGGCTGTCCGGTTAGCGGCATATTGAAGTAGGACAAGGCCAGGCGCAGGTTTTTCTGCGAGCTGTAGCCGCCCATTTTGCCGACGGAATGGCTGATGATGCCGGCGGGCGTGTTTTTCCAAGCGACGTCGGCATTGGGTTTGGAGCCGATGTCCACTGCGTTTTTCAGGCAGGCGGGCACGGTGCGGTTGTTTTCGGAGGTAACGAACAAAACGCCGTCTGAAGCTTTGATGGTTTCGCGGAAGGCGGTATAGCTTTCGGGCGTGGGGAAATCGGTTTCGGCGGGGTCGTCGTAGTCGAAGTTGTAGAGCGGCAGGTGGCCGATTTCGACGATTCGGGCTTCATAGCCTTCGGGGAACATCGGGATGACGTTTTGCGCCACTTTGCGGGCGAACGAGCCTTTACGCAGGCTGCCGACCAAGATGCTGACTTTTTTGCTCATTAGTGTTTCCTTTCGTGATTGCGGTGCGGAGGTTTGAATATTAAATCATAATGAGAATAATTGTAAAATCTGTTTATGGTCAGGTCAAGGTATCGCGGACGGCGGTTACGTTCAATGCTAAAATAACTATTTTTAGGCCGTCTGAAAGAATCATAATGCAAACCCTTTCTTCCGAATTGCAGGCACGCGCCGCCAAAATCAGGCTGCTGATTATGGATGTGGACGGCGTGCTGACCGACGGGCGGATTTTCATCCGTGACAACGGCGAGGAAATCAAATCTTTCCACACGCTGGACGGGCATGGTTTGAAAATGCTGCAAAACAGCGGCGTTCAAACCGCGATTATCACCGGCCGCGATGCGCCGTCTGTCGGCCTGCGCGTCAAACAGCTCGGTATCAACCATTATTTCAAGGGGATACACGATAAACGCGCGGCTTATGCCGAATTGCGCGGGCTGGCGGGCGTGGTGGAAGACGAGTGCGCCTTTATCGGCGACGACGTGGTCGATTTGCCGATCATGGTGCGCTGCGGCCTGCCGGTGGCCGTGCCCGAGGCGCATTGGTTTGTCAAACAATATGCCGCCCACATTACAAGTAACCATGCGGGCTGCGGTGCGGTGCGCGAGCTGTGCGATTTGATTATGCAGGCGCAGGGCACTTTGGCTCCCGCTTTGGAAGAATATGTAAAATGATGCAGAAGTGGCGATACGGTTTGCTGTTCCCGCTGGTGTTGGCCGCAGTGCTGGGCGGGCTTTCCGCCTGGCTCGACCGCATCAGCGAGGTAACGGTGGAAGAAGTGGCGCTGAATCCGAAAGAGCCGCAATATTCGATGTCGGGCATTGCCGGACGGCGTTTCGACAGCGAAGGCCTGCTGCGGGAGCAATTGGATGCCGAGGCGGCCTGGCAATTGCCGAAAAGCACGGAAGTGGTTTTCAGACGGCCTGAAATGAAGATGTACCACCAAGGTGTGAAAACCTACCAAATAAACGGCAACGAGGCGCGTTACGATACCGAAACGCGGCAGGCATTGTTCGAACAGCAGGTCGTACTGCACAAAGAGGCGGGCGACGGCCGGCCGGCCGGCAAGCTGACCGCCGAAAGGATAACCGTCGATACCGTCAAGAAAACCGCCGCTTCCGACCGCCCCGTACAATTCAGCTACGGCCTGTCGCACGGCTCGGCGGGCGGTTTCAGTTATAACGAAGAACAAGGGCTGCTCCTGCTGCCCTCACGAGTGAAAGCAACCATCTATGACCCGAAAAATCCTTCTTAAAGGCCTGTGCTGCGGCCTGCTGGCCGTTTCCCTCCAGGCGCACGCGCTGGAAAGCGACCGCAAGCAGCCGATTGAAATCGAAGCCGACCAAGGCGAATTGGACCAGAAAAACCAATCCACCACCTTCAGCGGCAACGTCGTCATCAAACAAGGCACGCTCAACATCCGCGCCGCCAGCGTCAATGTCGTGCGCAGCGCGGACGGTCAGCAGACCATGAAAGCCAGCGGCAGCCCCGTCCGCTTCGGCCAAACGCTAGACGGCGGCAAAGGAACGGTAAACGGCGAGGCCAACCAAGTCGAATACTCTTCGGCCAGCAACGTCGTCAAACTGAGCGGCAACGCCAAAGTAACGCGCGGCGGCGACAAGGCCGAGGGCGCGGTCATCACCTACAACACCCGCACCGAAGTCTATACTGTCAGCGGCAGCAAGGCGGCGGGCGGCAAGCCGGGCAAACGGGTCAATATCGTGATTCAGCCGAGCAGCACGGGCGGGAAGAAATAGGCCGTCTGGAAAACAGCGCGGGCAGCACAATGAAAGCCGGGTATCGATGCCCGGCTTTTGTTTTTTCAGACGGCCTGAAAGGGAAAGGCCGTCTGAAAGGAAGATGACGAAACGGCGGATTGACTTTCGGCCGGTTTCGGGGAAACCGAAATTTTGTGCGGATATGCCGCACATTGCATGTGGCGCGGAGGTTTATGCAGACAGCGGCTTGTCTCCGGCAGGAGTGGCATGGAAAATGACGAGGCTGATTGACGAAAGGACGAGCAATGGGAAATGCGGATTACATTTGGGAGTAAATCAGTGTTTGGTTTGTTGTTTTATTGATGGTTTATTGGATTGTTGTGATAGGTTGGGCAGTATGGAAAGAGAGAACTTGGTTGCTTCTTGCAAAAAATTGATTGCCGGATGGGAGAAAACCGCTGATAAAAAAAGGGAAAAGCTAATTCTAAAGAAGAAAATATTGACCGAAAAATGGACGAAATTTACTAATGCAGGGAAAGTTTTTTGTGCAGGAATAGCGTCCGTTGTTATTTTCATCTTTTTGTTTATCTTTTTTCAAAGTTGTTTCCCGGAGCTGATGGAGAAATCCGCCGGGCTTTGGAATTTTATTATTGTGGTCGTTTCCGCGCCTGTCGCCTTCGCCATCTGGCATTTTCGCGACGAAAATAACAGGCAGCAAATCGCAAACCAACGGAAAGACATCAATCTGAAGGAATTTCAAAAGCTGTCCGAATGGGTGAGCGGCGCACATTTGCCGGAAATCAAAACGATTGATAAGACAACGCAAAAGGAAGGTTTAAAAGACAAGGGCGAAATTGATGGAGAACTTCAGCTTATCGAGCGTACGACGGAGAAAACGGAAGAGTACGGCAAAAAACCGCATGCCGAGGGTTTTGATACTTTTGGCAAGCGTGAGGGCGCGGTCGCCTTGCAGATTTCCGCCATCTACAACCTGCTGCCGTTTTTCAGAGGCGATTATGGCGAAAGTTTCCGCATGCCGGCATTCAATCTGTTGAAATCCGCTTGGCAGGCAATGCAGCAGGACAGCTTGAAGAAATGGGAAACGGAAAATTTATCTGATGATCAGCAGCAAGCAATTATTGAGGAATTAAGGCTGAAGGCAGAAAGCCCTATGGGTGTGGCTTTAACCCATGTGCTGCTCAGCTTAAATCAAAAAAATACGCAACTGAATCTGCGCGATTTTCCTGAAATGCTGCCGAATATTTGCTTGGCCGGGATGAATTTCCATTTGAGCGGGGTTGATGAAAAGGCCAGGAATTGGTCGGGTTTGAATTTGAGCGGGGTTGATTTTCGGGGAGCCCATCTAAAAGAAGTTCATTTTGAAGAAAGTCAATTGGATGGTGTGAATCTGCAAAATGCCGATTTGTCGGAAGCCAAACTGCAAAATGCCAATTTGTTGGACGCCAACCTGCAAAATGCTGATTTGTCGGAAGCCAACCTGCAAAATGCCAATTTGTTGGACGCCAACCTGCAAAATGCCGATTTGTCGGAAGCCAAACTGCAAAATGCTGATTTGTGGCAAGCCAAACTGCAACATGCTGATTTGTGGCAAGCCAAACTGCAACATGCTGATTTGTCGAGAGCCAAACTGCAGCATACCAATTTATCGGGTGTCGAACTGCAAAATGCTGATTTAAGGAGATGCGACCTTTTTGGGTGGGAGCAACTAGAACAAGTAAAGGATGGCGGTCTTACTGGTTCTAAAATTACCGAAGAGGATTTTAAAGACAAAATTTATCCCGAATGGAAAGCAGAAACCGATTCCGAATGGGAAGCATTGACGGAGGGCGAAAGAATGACCGCTATGCAAAAATTTCATGGTGAAACAGGGATGTATGTCTTGGATAGATGGGGAAATCAAATCATACCTTAGCTGACCGCGCCTTGAGTTGCTTAAAGGCCGTCTGAGACGTTTTTTCAGACGGTCTCTTCCATTCGCAGACCGTTATGGCGGATAAGGTTTGCGGTTGATTTGTTTTTAGCGGCTGATGTTTAAAATTTTGCCCAGTCGGCAAACTCTTCGTTGATTGTCCAGCCTCCGCCGTTCGGTTCGGCGGCATCGGCGGGGAATAAGTCCATGATGCAGTTTGTCCATGCGCCGTGGGTGCCGCCGTTGCAGGGGTAGGCGTATTGCCGTTGTTTTTTTAGGCGCAGGGTGGTTTGCAGCAGGGCGGTGAGGCGGTTGAGGGATGCGTTTACGGCGGTTTCGCCCAGTTCGTCGAAATGGTCTTGGCGGAAGCTGAGCAGCAGGCCGCTGTGGCTGAAGCCGTAGATGCCGGTCAGCTTCAGGGTCAGGGCGGGGGTGGTGTTTTGTTTGGCGCAGGTGGCGGGGGAGGGGAATTCGGCGGAGAAGAAGTCGAAATGGAAGGTGTCCGGCCGGGTGCTGCGGTGGTAGTTGTCGGCGAGTTTTTGCAGGGTTTCGTCGCGCCACGACAGGCGGCCGTGTTTGATTGCCTTGCCGCCGTCAAATTGGCCGGCGTTGATGCGGGGCGTGCCTTTGATGTTGCGGACGAAGGGGGTGGCTTCGGCGATGAATGCGGGCCAGAAGCCGTGGTTGTCGAGGTGTTGGTTGAGGGTGAGCGGGGAGAGGAGGATAAAGTTTTGGTGGAGGTTGGAGAAGTTCATGGGCGGCTCCTCGGGGCGGCTTGCAAGCGGCGGGCGGTGTGCTTGTCGTGCGGGTTGTTCGGGGTTGGGTGCGGCGGTTGCGGAAAAGCCGCTTCAGCCGCCTGAGTGTTTGTGATGTATGCGGTTGTTTATGGGGTAAAAGGCCGTCTGAAAGGTGCAAAATCCGTTTTCAGACGGCCTCTTTTTTGCGCAGCACTTGTTTGAGGTCGCCGCCGTCGAGGATTGTTACGGAACGGGTTTGCCATGATGCGGGTTGTTGCAGTGCGGCGGGGTTTTCGGGCAGGTCGAACAGGCTGCGGGCGTTGCCGCCGAGGATTTTGCCCGCTTGGTAGAGGACGATTTCGTCCGCCAAGTCTGCCTGCAGGAATGCGCCGCACAGCGTTGCGCCTGCTTCGACCAGGAGTTCGCCGATGCCGCGTTCCGCCAGCAGGGGGAGGGCGGCGGGCAGGCTGATGCGGCCGTCGGCGGCGGGGACGGTCAGGATGTCGAGATGCGGGACGGTGGCGAGGGCAGCGGGATATTTTTCGGGCGGGACGGCGGTCAGGAGCAGGATGGGCGATGCGGGGTCGGCCAGCAGTTTGGCCGTCGGCGGCAGGCGCAGGCGGCTGTCGAGGACGATGCGGAGGGGTTGGCGCAGGGTGGGGAAAGCGCGGACGTTGAGTTGGGGGTCGTCGGCCAGTACGGTGCCGATGCCGGTGAGGACGGCGCAGCTTTCGGCGCGCAGGATTTGTACGTCGTGTCGGGCGGCTTCGCCGGTAATCCATTGGCTGAGGCCGTCTGAAAGGGCGGTTTTGCCGTCGAGGGAGGCGGCGCATTTGAGGCGGACGAAGGGGCGGCCGCGTTCGATGCGCGACAGGAAGCCGCGGTTGAGTTCGCGCGCTTCGGTTTCGAGCAGGCCGCTTTCGGTTCGGATGCCGGCGGCGGAGAGCATGGCCAGGCCTTTGCCCGCTACTTGCGGGTTGGGGTCGGCGATGGCGGCGACGACGCGCGATACGCCCGCCTGTATCAGGGCTTCGGCGCAGGGCGGGGTGCGGCCGTAGTGGCTGCATGGTTCGAGGGTAACGTAGGCGGTGGCGCCGCGCGCGTTTTCGCCCGCCTGGCGCAGGGCGTGGATTTCGGCATGGGGGCCGCCCGCTTTGAGGTGGAAGCCTTGTCCGACGATTTGGCCGCCGTGTGAGATGATGCAGCCGACGCGCGGGTTGGGCGAGGTGGAGAAGCGGCCTTCGGCGGCGAGGGTCAGGGCGCGGCGCATCATGTCGCGGTCGGTGTCGTTGAAAACGAGTGCGGAGGGTGCGGCGGGGGATGGTGGTCGGGACATGGCGGTCGGTACGGGTGGTTTTGTCGGCGGAAAGGCCGTCTGAAAGGCAGTTGCTTTGTCGGAGCAGGTGCTTTCAGACGGCCTCGTGTTGCGTACGTGTTTTTTACATCGCTTTTTTCAGCAGTTTGACGTCTTTGAGCGTTTCGGCCAGTGTCGCGTTGTCGGCACTGCTGCTGAAGGCGCAGACGGCGTAGAGGTTGTCGGGGCTGTAGATGTTGATGCAGTTGTGGTTGTTGCCTTCGGCATCGGTGAAGGAATAGTCCATGCGGTTTTCTGTGGCGGCACCGGCTTTCAGGCTGGCAAAACCGGCCTGTTCCAATGCGGTTTTCAGGTTGGCGTAGTATTCTTTGGCGGGTTTGACGGGTTTGCCGGCATCGACGACGGTGAGGGTGATGTCGGTGTTTTCGTCGTATTGTTGAAGGATGGTGCCGGCTTCCGCGCCTTCGGGCAGGGCGTTGCCGCCGAGTTGGTCTTGGAAATTGCCGGTTACGGAGATGCTGACGGCGTTGTCGCTACTGGTCAGGGTTTGTGGTGCGGCGGCGGGCGGTGCAGACGGAGTGTCGGCCGGAGTGGCGGAAGCGGTGTCGGCGGCCGGGACTGCCGAGGCTTGCTGCGGTGTGGCGGCTTGCTGTTCGCAGGCGGCTACGGAAAGGGCGGCGGCAGCCAGCAGGGCGGCAAATTTGATGTTCATGACGGTTTTTCCAAGTGTGTTGTTTTGACAGGCGGTCAGTATAGCAAAATTCGGCCGCCCTTGCCTTTTCAGACGGCCTTTTTGTCCCGCCTTTATTTTTTGCTCAGGGTCAGGCCTGTCCAGCCGAATAGCAGGGTCAGTATCAGGCTGAGGTAGCAGAAGAAGGCGTAAGGCAGGTAGTTCAATACTGGAACGCCCAAGGCGTTGGCGATGAATACGCCGCAGACGCTCCAGGGAACGAGGGGGTTAATGACGGTGCCCGCGTCTTCCAGTGTGCGCGAGAGGTTGCGCGGATGCAGGCCGAGTTTGTCGTAAACGGGTTTGAAGGTTTCGCCCGACAGCAGGATGCTGAGGTATTGTTCGCCGATTAAAACGTTTACGCCCACGGAGGTGGCCGCCACGCTGGCGGTGGCGCGTCCGGCGGTGGTGAGGAAGCGGCGCATGCCTTCAAGCAGGCTGGGGATGATGCCCAGAGAGAACATCAGTCCGCCGAGACTCAGGCCGAGGATAACGATGGTCTGGGTGAAAAACATGCTTTCCAAACCGCCGCGCGATACCAGTTTGCCGATTTTGTCGAATTCGCCCTCCAGTGAGAAGCCGCTGTAAAACCAGCCGCCGAGTTTGGCCAAATCGGGCGTGCTGTGCAGGTAGGTGATGGCGACGGAAACGGCGATGGTGGCAATCATGGCCACGACGGCATTCACGCGGCGTACGGCCAGTACCACCAGCAGGACAAACGGTATCAGCGAATAGGCATGCACCAAGCCTGAGGCTTCGAGCTGTTGGCGGAAAACGGCGGTGCTGTTCAAGTCGTTGGCCGCGGCGGCGGGCAGCAGCCAGCCGGTAAACAGGGCGGTGAGTATCCAGGCCGGAACGGTGGTGTAGGCCATGTTTTTAATGTGTTCGAACAAATCGATGCCGACAATGGAGGCGGAAATGCCGGTGGTGTCCGACAGGGGCGACATTTTGTCGCCGAAAAACGCACCGGAAACGATTGCGCCCGCCGTCATCGCCAAATCGGCGTGGAAGGCTTCGCCCATGCCGATAAAGGCCACGCCGACGGTGGCGCAGGTGGTCAGGCTGCTGCCGATGCTGACGCCGATCAGCGAGCTGAGGACGAAGGCGGAAAGATAGAAATATTCGGGTGAAATGAAGCCGAAGCCGTAATACATCAGCGTGGGAATCGAGCCGGACATCATCAGCGCGCTCACCATCAGGCCGATGAAGAAAAACAGGTAAACCGCGCCCATGCTCTGACTGAGCGAGGCCGCCATGCCGCGCTGCATGTCTTCATATTTCAAACCGCGCAGCAGGCCGTAAACCAAGAGGGCGGTAATGGCGGCGATGATGGTCATATGGGGCAGCCAGCCCAGGGCGATGATGGTATAGCCCATGGCGGCCACGACTGCCGCCGCAACGGCGAAAGCTTCTTTGCGCGGCATCTCAAGCAGGGGTTTGAAGGCAAACACTGGTTTCTCCGTCTGAAAAAGCAATAACAAATGAATGATGTATTGTAGCCGATTTACATGCCGTTTACCCGACTTATCTCTCTTTTTACCCGTTTGAAGGCATTTGGCGGGCGGCGTTTCGGCCTGAGGGGCGGTTTCAGACGGCCTGAAACCGCCGATCCGGCCTTTGCATTTTTGGATAAAACTTGACATTTCCTTGCAATCGCAACACTATGCCGCGCATGCCGCCGCAACGTCCGTGCTTTTTTGCCCTGAGGATGCGGCCCGTATCTTGAAAAATACATTGTAAAAAGGCTTTACGACCATGACCCAATCTTCCCACGATCCTTATGCCGACTACCGCGAGCTGACGCTGCGGGGCATGATACTCGGCGCGCTGATTACCGTCGTGTTTACCGCGTCCAACGTTTACCTCGGCTTGAAAGTCGGCCTGACTTTCGCTTCGTCGATTCCGGCGGCGGTGATTTCGATGGCGGTTTTGAAGTTTTTCAAAGGCAGCAATATTTTGGAAAACAATATGGTGCAGACGCAGGCTTCGG
>ERZ773049.740-NODE-740-length-19626-cov-15.696796_pt1 | contig 19626 bp, 13 predicted proteins | sample MGYA00580633_ERZ773049 | MGnify/ENA primary metagenome ERZ773049 (study PRJEB29015, sample SAMEA2737991) | human oral metagenome | biome: human oral; feature: human-associated habitat; material: dental | place: China | collected 2066 ... | reverse complement strand
GCGGACGCGGCGCCTCCCGTCGCACTACCTGCGGGCGTGCGCTCCCCTGCGACGGGGTGGGCGGGCGACACGCCCGTGGCAGCCACGGCCTCGTTCGTGCCGGAGATCCCCGCAAGCTCGGCGGCCAGGCGCGCGATGCGTTCGCGGCTCATGTCCTGCTCGACGGTCACGGTCTGGCGCGGCTCGATGCGCTGAGCGGGGCGCGCCCACGGCTCTTCCGCGACGATCCACGAGATGAGCTGCTCGCGCAGGTACGCGCGCAGGTCGGACAGGTGTCCGGAGTTCTTCGCGGAGACCAGGACGCGCACGGTCACCGTGTACTCGTCGGAGTCGGTGATCTGCACACCCCACGTGCGCCCATCCCACAGGTCCGTGGAAGTCAGGAGCTGCTCGACCTTCGTGCGGATGAGGGTCATGGGCGCAGACCAGTCGAGCTTGAGCTCAACGGTGCCGAGCTGGGCTGCGGCACGACGCGTCCAGTTCTCGAAGGGCGTCTGCGTGAAGTAGCGGCACGGAATGATGAGGCGGCGCTCATCCCAGATGCGCACGACCACGTAGGAGAGTGTGATTTCCTCGACGGAACCCGTCTCCTGCTTGTCGCCGGCGACGACGACGTCACCCACGCGGATCGCGTCGGTGAAGGCCAGCTGCAGGCCGGCGAACACGTTACCGAGAGTCTGCTGGGCCGCGAGACCGGCGATGACCGAGAGGACGCCAGCAGAGGCCAAGACGGTCGTCATGGCCTGGCGGGCGACCTCGAACGTGCCGATGATGGCAACCACGCCGACGACGACGACGATCCCTTGGGTGAAGCGGCGCAGCACCTGCGCCTGCGTCTCGAAACGGCGCGAACGCCCCTGGTCAGATTCCTGGCGGGCTTTGGCGGCGTCCTCGAACACCCAGGCGGCGGCGTAGGCCATCCACGTGAGGCACGCGAGGGCGAGGATGAGGAGCACGTGCATGAGGAAGGTCGTGATCGACGTGCCGTTCCAGTCGGACAGATTCGGGTTGACCAAAGCGATGCCGAGCCCCGCCCACGCTCCCCAGGCGGCGAAGGTGAAGTGGCCCGGGCGGCGCACACGCGCCAGGATCGACGAGGCCGTGGCAGCCTTCGCGAAAGCCTTACGCAAGAGCGCAGACATGACGACCGAGACGATGACACCCACAAAGGCGCCGACGATTGGGCCGAGAATCAGGAGGGTGAAGTCAATGGTCGTGGCGACGGCAGCCTCCGCCCCGGATTGAGGGTCGGCAATCGCCTGCGTGAGGGCGTCCGAGGCCTGGGCGAGGGCACCGCGTGCTGGTGTCATAGTCATGCATCAAGGGTAGGTCTCCTAGCTGATGAAATCCTGTGAATTCCGCACAATTGCAACGTTTTCCGGTAATGTGTCAGCTGTCACTCTCGTTCGTTTTGACGCACCGCGCGCGTTCTGCCTAAACTATCTCCCGTCTTCGGACGCCAGTTCGACGGCCAAGCAGGCCCCCATCGTCTAGCGGCCTAGGACACCGCCCTTTCACGGCGGCGACACGGGTTCGAATCCCGTTGGGGGTACCATCGGTCGCTATCGTGACTGGAACAATTCAATAGGTCTTACCTGTTGTAAGGCCCCGTAGCGCAGTTGGTTAGCGCGCCGCCCTGTCACGGCGGAGGTCGCGGGTTCAAGTCCCGTCGGGGTCGCCGACCAGACCTTTTGGTTCAGGTCTTGGCTCTGTAGCTCAGTTGGTAGAGCGTTCGACTGAAAATCGAAAGGTCACCGGATCGACGCCGGTCGGAGCCACCAGCAAGTCCCCGAAGCGTAAGCTTCGGGGTTTTTGTTTTGCCTGGCGACTACTGTGCGCCACCCGCCGCCTGTGGCGCGGTTGCAACTGCCCAACCAATGCGACAGCGCGGACAACATCGGCGCGGGTGGCAACATCTAGAGCAGCTCCCTCTCATGTGCACACACCCTCTTCTGCGCACGTTAACCCCCTATTCCGCACGTCGGCCCTCTAATCCGCACGTTAACCCGCTAATGCGAGCCTGGGCAGCCCCGCCCACGCCCCAAATAGCGGGTTAGCACTCGCAATAGCGGGCCCACGTGCGAACAAAACCCATGCCAGAACACCATTGCGCCCAAAACGCAGACCACCTCGCCCCCAACACACTATTTTCAAGGTTTTTCGCCGAAGTGGTCTGCGATTTGGGCGCCACACCTCCTCAAACCGTGACCCCATTGCCACCAAACGGGGGGATTTACGCCATCCAAGGCTCCGACACGCCGACTTCACACCGCCAGAGCGCTTCGCATGGCGCAAACCCCCAACGCTTACCCCATCGGACGGGCCTGCGAGCCCAATTGCAGTGCCCATGGACGACTGGGCCAGGCCGCGATGCCCGCGGGTAGCAGCAGTTACGGTGTGGGAGTCGCCGCAACGCCTACAGAACCCGCCTCAGGGACCACAAGGACCCGCGGATCGAAGCCGCAACCCCCAAGGATGGTCACAGCACCCACCCCAGACAAATTTCGCAGGCAATTCCCCCACGACACGAATTGACACAGCCTCAAAACCCGCGGAATACCAACGATTAAATTGCAGCATCTGAAATTCATTCACAGGAATTGCATGCGAAATTTCTGGCGACCACGAGACCCCGCAGCCCTATGGCGCGACCTCACCACTACCAATCAGAGGGAATTGCACGACACGGGGATCCGACACGCCGATGACACGCCGCCAGAAGGCTTCATGTAGTGAAAACCCCCGACGCTTACCCCGCCAGTGACGCCGACTCCTTCGACTGTACCGACACCATCGGTCACACCGACCCCGTCGGCATGCTGAGCCTGCTGGGTGCACTGGCGGTGGCGGCTCGCCGACACGGAGCCTGACCGTCCCAGCCTCCGCGTGAGGGTACGCATCGGACGCACTGAGTCCCGGCCTCGTATTGAACTGCGCTCCGAAACTTAGACGCTTTAAATGGTAGCCGTTATGCGGCTTCCTGTAGGGCTCATCCCCGCTCACACGGGGAAAACACGGTGCACGCCACGACCTCGTCGACTGTGTCCGGCTCATCCCCGCTCACACGGGGAAAACGACGAGGGTGGCCCGCCTGCCCGGGGATTGCTCCCAGGTGGGCTGGCTACCACCCTCATATGTAGGGTTATCCCTGCTCACACGGGAATACACAACCCCGATGAGTTAGCTCCGGCCCAAACTGACTCATCCCCATTCACGTAGGGAAAACCTGGGAATCAATCGCCAATCCCCTTTGATACACGGCTCATCCCCGCCCACGCGGGGAAAACATCCACTGACACCCGTCGGCTTGCGGTGCCGCCGCCTCATCCCCACTCACGCAGGGAAAACATCGTCGTGTCGACGCCGACTATTATCAGGCAGGGCTCATCCCCGCTCACGCGGGGAAAACGGTGACAAGGCTTTCCTTGTACACGTGGACGGCGGCTCATCCCCGCTCACGCGGGGAAAACCGGCCCCCACACGAAAACGAAAGGCATCCCGGGGGCTCATCCCCGCTCACGCGGGGAAAACCCATCAACCGGAGGTGAGACCGTGGGGAACAACGGCGCATCCCCGCTCACGCGGGGAAAACGATGTCGTCGAGGAATTCCTCAAACAGCGCCCGGGCTCATCCCCGCTCACGCGGGGAAAACCATCGCGCGGTGTTGGGTATTGCGGTACAGGGGGGCTCATCCCCGCTCACGCGGGGAAAACCGCACGCGCGGCGTTCCCGGCGGCTACTTCACGGGCTCATCCCCGCTCACGCGGGGAAAACTCCAGTCGATCCGGCCCCGGAGCCATAGGCCCGGGCTCATCCCCGCTCACGCGGGGAAAACTCCAGTCGATCCGGCCCCGGAGCCATAGGCCCGGGCTCATCCCCGCTCACGCGGGGAAAACACCTGGCAATCGCTTGCCCATACGCGCCGAAGAGGCTCATCCCCGCTCACGCGGGGAAAACGGTGCGGTCGCCGTCGGTCCTATCTTCCCGCACGGCTCATCCCCGCTCACGCGGGGAAAACCGCATACAAGGCGTACCACCTCGCGCGTCGCCGGGCTCATCCCCGCTCACGCGGGGAAAACCGATCGCGGTGAGGCTTTCGGGCCGCGGGTAGGGGCTCATCCCCGCTCACGCGGGGAAAACACGCGGCGGGCACCCACCGTTTCGAGCGCGGCCGGCTCATCCCCGCTCACGCGGGGAAAACTCCGACAAAGATTAGAACGTGAACTATGGAGAGGGCTCATCCCCGCTCACGCGGGGAAAACGGCTCCGAGTACCGGGAAGCCGAACAGCCCGTGGGCTCATCCCCGCTCACGCGGGGAAAACAATGTTCGCACCGATTTGCGTGTTGGACCCGAGGGCTCATCCCCGCTCACGCGGGGAAAACAAGGTGATTGGTCAGGGCTACAGCGGCGCGTGGGGCTCATCCCCGCTCACGCGGGGAAAACCGCAAAAGCGCTGAGCGCCGCCCCAACCGCTGGGGCTCATCCCCGCTCACGCGGGGAAAACCCTTGCTCCTGAGCCTCGTCATAGAGGTGCGCGGCTCATCCCCGCTCACGCGGGGAAAACTCGATCGACTGGTTCGAGCAGTCGAACCGGAAGGGCTCATCCCCGCTCACGCGGGGAAAACGATTACGCGTACGGATGCACGCCGCTTGCCGAGGGCTCATCCCCGCTCACGCGGGGAAAACCGAATCATCACGGGTCGAACCTGCGCGATGACCGGCTCATCCCCGCTCACGCGGGGAAAACGGCGCTCGCGGCCTCCCCGAGTGGGTCCTGGAGGGCTCATCCCCGCTCACGCGGGGAAAACCCGGTCCAGGTCGTTGACGCGGAGGGGGACATGGGCTCATCCCCGCTCACGCGGGGAAAACTAGCGGCTCAGCCGGTCGATCCGCTCCGCCGAGGGCTCATCCCCGCTCACGCGGGGAAAACAAGCGTCAGACGGCCGCGCAAAAGCGGATTGCGGGCTCATCCCCGCTCACGCGGGGAAAACGTGTCAATCGCCGGGTAGGTCGGACGCTCCTTGGGCTCATCCCCGCTCACGCGGGGAAAACGCCGTGTCGACCGCGCTCACGACGCGGGGGTCGGGCTCATCCCCGCTCACGCGGGGAAAACAGCAATCAATCGACAAGCTCTACAACGAGTGCGGGCTCATCCCCGCTCACGCGGGGAAAACGGAAGGTGGGGGCCTCGTCAACGTCGCATCTACGGCTCATCCCCGCTCACGCGGGGAAAACGTCATCGTAGTCCGCGTACTTGCGGCGCTCACGGGCTCATCCCCGCTCACGCGGGGAAAACCCTGCATCGGGGATCGTGCAGGTCCATGCCCAGGGCTCATCCCCGCTCACGCGGGGAAGACGTCGGCCAATTGGTTCCAGTTCTCGGTGGTCAGGGCTCATCCCCGCTCACGCGGGGAAAACAATGTGGCCTGGCATGACCCCGCCACGCCGACGGGCTCATCCCCGCTCACGCGGGGAAAACCCGTGGCGCTCCTGGGCGCGCGGCGTCCAGGGGGGCTCATCCCCGCTCACGCGGGGAAAACTGATCGCCTGCGCGGATGACGACGGGCGTGCCGGGCTCATCCCCGCTCACGCGGGGAAAACGCAGGAAAGACCATCGATGTTTTGGTTGCACCCGGCTCATCCCCGCTCACGCGGGGAAAACATTTGCGAGGCAGACGGGGGCGGAGACGCCGGGGGGCTCATCCCCGCTCACGCGGGGAAAACACGAGGAAGATGGGGTTGGCGGCCATGGTGGCGGGCTCATCCCCGCTCACGCGGGGAAAACAGACTCCCGTCGTGCGTCTGCTCCAGGACATCTGGCTCATCCCCGCTCACGCGGGGAAAACCACACGTCGATCATGCCCTGGGGCATGGGAGTGGGCTCATCCCCGCTCACGCGGGGAAAACGACCGCCAATCGTGGGGAAAAGGTCGCCGGTGCGGCTCATCCCCGCTCACGCGGGGAAAACACGATGCGCCCGCCGGAGAGGTCGAGGGTGGCGGGCTCATCCCCGCTCACGCGGGGAAAACCTGCGACGGTGATAGAGCTCGGCGGCAACTTCGGGCTCATCCCCGCTCACGCGGGGAAAACATCCCGCGCGCTGAGCGCCCTCGGTAACCTCGGGGCTCATCCCCGCTCACGCGGGGAAAACCCGAAACCCCCGTATGGTCTGGTCCGTGCAAGGGGCTCATCCCCGCTCACGCGGGGAAAACGCCCACCTCCTTCTCGCTTGCCTTCTGATCTTGGGCTCATCCCCGCTCACGCGGGGAAAACTCGCGTGGTCGGTGTACACGATGCTGTCAGCTGGGCTCATCCCCGCTCACGCGGGGAAAACTCTACCCAACTAAGGAGAGACATATGGAACCGAGGCTCATCCCCGCTCACGCGGGGAAAACGCGTTGACGCGGTTCCAGACGTCCGCGCTAGCGGGCTCATCCCCGCTCACGCGGGGAAAACCGAGCGCGGAGACGTCGGCCCACTGTCGGGCGGGGCTCATCCCCGCTCACGCGGGGAAAACTATCCAATTTCTCCTGCCGCCCATCCGAGGACGGGCTCATCCCCGCTCACGCGGGGAAAACCAGGACCACCTGGCCTGAGCGGCGCTTTCGCTGGGCTCATCCCCGCTCACGCGGGGAAAACGGACGGCCTCGCCACGCTCTCCCACGCTCTGAGTGGCTCATCCCCGCTCACGCGGGGAAAACGAAAACCCGCCGCTCGACGCGGCGAACCCGCACGGCTCATCCCCGCTCACGCGGGGAAAACAGGACGATGGTCCGAACCGAGGCGTCCGCCGAGGGCTCATCCCCGCTCACGCGGGGAAAACCGGTGCGGGGACGCCTGCGGCGTCGTATCCGCGGGCTCATCCCCGCTCACGCGGGGAAAACTGTCGGTCGTGGTCGCGGTTTCGGTGGTCATTGGGTTCATCCCCGCTCACGCGGGGAAAACCGGTGAGGGCGTCGATATGCTTAGCAAGACTCGGGCTCATCCCCGCTCACGCGGGGAAAACCTGACCGGGCGGCAGGGCCTGGGCAAGTCTTGGGGCTCATCCCCTCTCACGCGGGGAAAACACGTCAATGGAGAGCTCGGTCCCTATATCAGAGGGCTCATCCCCGCTCACGCGGGGAAAACCTGCCCGAAGACCACCCCGAGAAGTGGGCGGCCGGCTCATCCCCGCTCACGCGGGGAAAACGGGGTGGCGTTTGCGGCATGCTTCGGTGTGTCGGGCTCATCCCCGCTCACGCGGGGAAAACGAAGGGGAAGGCCATCGTTTCATTCGACGCCGGGGCTCATCCCCGCTCACGCGGGGAAAACCTACGCGCAGGGCCTCTCCCGTGAGAATGTAAGGGCTCATCCCCGCTCACGCGGGGAAAACGATTAAGAGCGTCCGAAATGCTCTGCAGATCCGGGCTCATCCCCGCTCACGCGGGGAAAACCTGTCCCGGCCTCGTGGCTGGGGCAAGTCGCCGGGCTCATCCCCGCTCACGCGGGGAAAACCATCCTCGACGCTGATTGAGCCGAGCGGCTGAGGGCTCATCCCCGCTCACGCGGGGAAAACCGGCACTTTGCGGAACGGTTGTGCGAATGACACGGCTCATCCCCGCTCACGCGGGGAAAACGCGACGAGCTGAGCCACGGTCTCGTAATCCTCGGGCTCATCCCCGCTCACGCGGGGAAAACTTCGCGTTGACGTCTTCGGCGCGGGCGATCTCGGGCTCATCCCCGCTCACGCGGGGAAAACGCGGGTGGACCGCCGACGACACGGAGGCAACCGGGCTCATCCCCGCTCACGCGGGGAAAACAGCTCCGAGGCAGGCGATGAAAAGGGCGCGACGGGCTCATCCCCGCTCACGCGGGGAAAACGGTCAGCCCGTCGTCGATCTCATTGTTAATGTGGGCTCATCCCCGCTCACGCGGGGAAAACGCTGCGGTGTCCCGTGTGGACACTCTGAACAACGGCTCATCCCCGCTCACGCGGGGAAAACACCGCACCGACCCAGTCAATGAGGGAGACGCCGGGCTCATCCCCGCTCACGCGGGGAAAACCTCCTAAAATAGGCTATCGGTTAAATTGGTCTGGGCTCATCCCCGCTCACGCGGGGAAAACTTCTGCTCCTCGATAGCTGCCTGTTGCGCGGCCGGCTCATCCCCGCTCACGCGGGGAAAACTCGCCGCACGTCCGGGGTGAGCCATGCCAGCGGGGCTCATCCCCGCTCACGCGGGGAAAACCCGAGATCCCAGATAACCCGCGCCCGTGCGATGGGCTCATCCCCGCTCACGCGGGGAAAACTGAGCATCTCGGCGTGGTGCGCGGGAACCTCGGGGCTCATCCCCGCTCACGCGGGGAAAACCTTCCTAGTGGTTGGTAGTGAGATTCAGTCGGGGGCTCATCCCCGCTCACGCGGGGAAAACTAACCTTAGCCTTGGCCTTCTTGCTCATTCCTGGGCTCATCCCCGCTCACGCGGGGAAAACGAGGCCGAGCGCAAGCGGTACTCGGACGATGGGGGCTCATCCCCGCTCACGCGGGGAAAACTCGAGCTGGCCTCGGATCGGGCCGTGCGCGCCCGGCTCATCCCCGCTCACGCGGGGAAAACGCGAGCTTCGCCAGCTTCAGGCGAGAAATCGCGGGCTCATCCCCGCTCACGCGGGGAAAACGTGGTCCTCCAGGAAGGTGGCGAGGCCGATTAGGGCTCATCCCCGCTCACGCGGGGAAAACTTTGGGCAGAAGACCAACGACCCGGGCGCGAAGGGCTCATCCCCGCTCACGCGGGGAAAACATGCCCGAGGTGTAGACCGTGTTAATGATGAAGGGCTCATCCCCGCTCACGCGGGGAAAACGCCCGATGCTTCGAGATCCGTCTGCATGGCGCGGGCTCATCCCCGCTCACGCGGGGAAAACAGGGCCTTCACGAACGCCTGTTCGGTTGTCTTGGGCTCATCCCCGCTCACGCGGGGAAAACCATGCGCCCGGGGCAGTGGGCGGGTGGAAATCGGGCTCATCCCCGCTCACGCGGGGAAAACAGGGTGCCGACGGCGGCGGCCATCGCGGGGCCGGGCTCATCCCCGCTCACGCGGGGAAAACAGGCTGGCGGGGCGCTGGCTGCTGCGGGGCCTGGGCTCATCCCCGCTCACGCGGGGAAAACGCTTCAAGGTGGTTGCGGGCAGGGGTCGCCGCGGGCTCATCCCCGCTCACGCGGGGAAAACATGTGTTCGGGGCATGGGTCTTGGTCCTTTCAGGGCTCATCCCCGCTCACGCGGGGAAAACGCGATCCAGGTCTTCAAGGCGGCATGATGCGCGGGCTCATCCCCGCTCACGCGGGGAAAACACTTCCTGACCTGCGCTTTTATCGTGCAGATCGGTCAGATCTTGGAAAGCCTTGAGCTTTGCGCTTCTTCTGAAAGTTACTCATTGATGGACGCTTACGCAACTGACGCGCCGCAGGATCGGGTTCGGAGTATTGGCCTCGGCCTTCGGAGTAGTAGGGGCGCATCATGAGCGTCAGCCCATCGAAATCGACGGGTTTCCAGGGATCACCCCACGTCAGAAACTCGAGGCCCTGTTCGTTGCGTGCCCGGTAGACCATGACGGCACGCCCTGTCTTCATGTTTTCGGTGACGATATCCCACAGGCGCTCACGGACCCGCGCGGACAACGTCCCTACGAATACCCCCGGGGAAATTTCCATCAACCATCGAGTCACGTGCCCGCGCAAACCTTCCGGGACAGCAGACAGCACGAGGACGATCACCAGGACCCGCTCTCCTCATACGCCACGCCCGCGGCAACTGTGCCCTCGCGGTCATCCCACAGTCGCAAGTCGTCGACGATCAGGTCCTCGTCCTCAACATCCAAGGCACCTGACACCGACAGCAGACCCTTGATGTCCGCGACACACCGCTCGAGCAGATGAAACTCTCGCACGGCATCGCGGACGGCCTTACGAGCGGCACTGCCCACGGCCTCGTCAGTCGGAGAAGCCGCGACATCAAAAGCGATCGGAATCGTGAGGTCGGCCTTGTACAGGTCCGCAATGTCGTACACAAATGACCGATAGTTCCCGTTGTGCACAAACCCCAGCCCGGGGCTGCATCCCAGCGCGACGATGACCGCGTGGACGATCCCGTAGATCGCCGAATTCGCAGCCGACAGCGCCTGGTTCACAACCGAACCATCCTCATAGTTCTCGGGATCGTACTCGCGTCGGTCCCAGGGCACCCCCGTGCGCTGCGAGTGCTCACGATACAAGCGACGGACCCGAGCACCCTCGCGCCCCCTCAACTGCTGAAGACTCAACTTCGACACGTCCTCGCCGGCGAAGCGCATCAAGTACATGTTGCGCGCGACAGTCAACCGCATCGATGGATCACTCACCGCGCGAGCCTGCGCCTCCAGCAGCCTCGAGGAACGCGAGGGCGGCGAGCCGTGAGCGTAGTACCTCACCCCATTCTCACCAACCCACACGATGGTCGACCCGCTCTCCGAGAGGACAGACACCGCCGAGTGAGTGATCCGAACCCCGGGTCCCAGCAGCAGCACCGACAGCGCCGCCGCTGGGACGTGGGCGATTCCGTGACCGTCAGCCACAGTGATCGCGTTCGAGTCGCGATTGATCGTGCACCGCTCGACGTAGAGGAACGTCAACCGGTCCCGAACTCGCACCAGGTCTTTCGGATCTGGGGGCTTCGCCCCGGGGATCGGTCTCATGGCCGAGCCAAGGTCATCAAACCGCAGCCGTAGGCCTTCCCGCGGCCGATTCCGTGAGTGAGGGCTCGGCGTAGAGCCTCAGTCTCCGTCACCTCAAGGACACCCTCGAAGGTAGCGACCCCGAGGGTCACGCGACGCTCCCCACGCTTAAACTCAGCGATACTGCGTTCAACACCGTTGACCAGCAGATTCGCACCGTCGACACGTTGCCCGTCGCTGTCCTCGAGAACCGGCAGGTCACCACCAAGCTCAGCGGAGGTGAGCACCCTGAACCCGCATTTCTCAGCGCGTTCGAGGACCCACCGCGTCTGCTGATCCTGCGTGACGTGAGCGAGAACCTTCTTGCGTCCCCGCGCATTGACCTGGCTGCCCTCCCGGAACGTCGGATTGACGCACAGGCGGAAACCCCACCGCTGTCCAGCCGACAGCCCCTCAAGGAAGGTGCTCATGTCGCGGATGACCACCCCTCCCTCGGTCGCGTAGCCAGCCTCCTCGACGATATGCGAAGGATCCGGAGCAACCGGGCTCGAGATGTAGAGCGTGCACGAGGGGCTCCCCTGACGAGGAGCAGCTCCTCGAACGGCCGGCGGACGGTCCAAGCGCCAGAGAACCCGCGGAGCGCCGGAAACATCCAGCACGCCCGGAGGGAAGCAATTCAGCACAGCCGCGTGCAGCATCTGTCGACTGCGCATGAGCTGCTTCGCCCCACGACGGTGCGGGTTGAGGTAGATGCGTGTCAGATACATCAGAGCACCTCCATCGGATCATGCACGAGGCCGGGGTGGACCTGTGGCTTCGTCTCCACGTACTGCGGATTCTCCAGGTCGATATATGTCTCCTCGACGGTACGCAGGGTGTACTTGCGATTCTCCGAGTCGAAACTGATCGGCATATCCTGAAGCGTCTGCTGGGAGGTTTTCTCCACATCAGGCGGAATAATCCCCAGATCCGCGACGACTCGCGTCCGAACGACATGATCGTGACGCTGCTTCTTCTGGTAGTAGGCCGAGGCCATCCACGGAGTTTCGCGCACAGCGTCCCACGCGCTGCCCTCGCGAACAGCGAGGCGCAGCGGCAGGGTCGGAGGGCACGAGCGGCGGCCGAGGTAGAGCGGAAACACCGGGCGAACAATTGCCTGCGCGAGTGCATCAATCATGTCGTCGGGTCCCTCGATGAAAGCTCCGAACGCAGCATCCGCCCGGTAGAAACGGTGCGATAGAGGCATCGACGTATCACCCCTATGCGCCGTGTGGAAGTCGTGGAGCAACTGCCCCGGTTGATCAACTCGGACGGCGACGCTCAGCTCAGCCAGGTCCTCGATGGGATCACTGCGCCTGCGCCCCTGCGCCGCACCGAGCAGACCGACCAGCGCACTTTTCGTGGGAAAAGCCTCCGTCGACCTGCGCGTGAATCGGCTGTCCACGCCCCACGATTGCATGGGACCCGCCAGCCTCAAGACGAGCACCGCACTCATCGCGTACCTCGCACCGCTTCCGCTGCGGTTTCACCGAGGGATGCCAGGCGCACCTGCTTGCCGAGCTCCGAGAAGCTCTCGCCACGAGGCGTGGTCCACGACACGAGAGACTCGACCGCCTCCAGACCAGTTAGCTCGCGGAGTCGTGCCTCGAACTCCACGAAGCGTTTAATGGCGGGTTCTGCGAAGCCGCGCTGCCCCGCGACGATCGGCTCCTCGAAAGCGCCACTCATATTGATCGGCTGGTCATCACGAACCTGAACCAGAACGGCATCCGGCAGCGTGCGGTTCGCGAAAGTCGTCACCTTTCCAGTCGGCATCGAGCGCACGAAGCTATCCACGAAGAGTTCGACGGCGCGATCCGCAACCGCATCGTCGCCCAGGTTTTCACGCAGCAGGTCGACATTGATCGTCGCGTAGCGGTACACCGTCGCGGATGCGAACTCGATCGTGCCGATCATTCCCGCACCCTCGTCGGCCTCGTCGTTGCGCTTCTTCTCGTCGTCGACGGCCGTGTAGTAGTCGTACTCGTGCTCGACCGCGCCGACTCCAATCGCGTGGGCGACCTGGCATGCGGCATCGACGTTCAGCGCATTCGGTTCGGCGACCATGCGACCGAACAGAGCGATATCGATCGAGTGATCCGTATCCACAAGGCTGCGCGGCTTCAATTCCTTGAATGCTGCCGCGGGATCGTCCTCGTGAGCGACCGAAATCAGTGCGTCCGTAACATGCTCGATCTGCTTGGCCGACAGGAACACGAGGAATCCGGCTTCCTCTGGCTCCTTGTCGTTCTTATTCTTGTTCGGCTTAACAAGCTTGAAACCGATGGCCTTCAGGCCCATCTCGGCGAGCTTGATCGATTCGGCCTCCAGGTCGGGACGCTTCTCGGTGATCGCGCGTGCGACCAGCTCAACGATCTTCTTCGTACGTACACCGTAATTTCCGTCGGCAATCTTGCCCTCGAAGTCCTGACGCGTCGCACGCTTGATGGACTGCGACGAAATGCGCATGCGCTGGACTCCACCGAAAGTCGCACTCTTGGGTGCGCCGGTGTCGTCCCTGTTCGGGTTCGAGGGAGGGAGGGTCTGCAGGACGTGGATATCAACGAAGACGGACATTGTCTTTCCTTTCACAAATGAAGCGATTGATTGGAATGCCCCGACATCACTCGTCGGAGGCGGGATCGGTGTGGATGGTTTCAACGGAACGAGCGAACTGCCGCCCCCAGTTGCGCATGACGGACGTGCGATGACGCGGGTCCTGCCACGTGAAGAGGTCGGCTGCCAGCTGCGCGTAATCGCAGGGTATTTCGGCGGCTTCGAGCTGAGAGATGAGCGAACGCAGATGCACGAGAAGTCCCTCAAACGTCGGCGCTTGAACGGCCGCTGAAAAACGCCGATAGATCGGAGTCTCCTCGGCACACTTGTCACCGCTCTGTCCCTGGGCAACGACTCGGATCGCGGACGCGAAGCTGCGCGGGCGCTCCGACGTGTCGTGCATGGGGCGCGTGTTTGATCCCTGGTGGAGAGCCCAGAGAGTGAGAGCCCCATGGACGGCCTTCTCGCCTCGGGTCGGCTCATCACCCAGGTAGCCCGGGCGATCATCGAGCGTCAGGTCCCACAGCTCGGGCACCGCCCCCGCCTCCCGCGAAAGCGCTCCGCGCAGCTGCGCGCGAAGGGCCCGAGCCGACGGAGTCTCCTTCCAGAGCCGATTCGCGATCAAGCCGCCGACGCGTCCGTACACTGCGCGCCGTGTCGACAAACCTTTCGCAGCGCCATCCGGAGGGGTCTCCGGAGCAGCATCATTGCTGGTCATTTCGTTCCTTCCTGATTGGTGTTGTGCACCGGGAGACGCTTGCTGAGCGCCGACCGGAAGTAGTTTTCGGCGATACCGACGTTCATGTATCCCCTGCTTGTATTCCGGCCGATGATTGCCGACGACGAGGCGCCCCTGACGAGTTCGGTCTGGATGTCCGTCGCGTGCTGACGCAACGTACGCTCCCACCGCCGCCCGGCATCCCGCGCGCTTTCGCGCCCATCGACCTGGGTCAGCCAAGCCCTGAAATTGCTGTCGACTGCGGAGAAGAAGAGCTCCTTAGCGCGGTCTCGAGCACCATCACCGGCACCGTCTCCGCTCTCGCCGGCGCCACGCGCAAGGTTCGCCGCAAGAGTTCCCACATCCCTGGCGACCTCTTCTGTCAGGCGAACCTGTCGGTCGATCTCGGCAGACAGATCCTCGCGTTCGACTCGCATGACGGCAACCGACAACGTCAGCTCGTCCGAGTAGATATCCTCGAACGTTGATTCCTGCGGACCGTAGGTGACGCCAACAGCCTGAATCCGCATCACCTTGGGATAGGTGGTCTGGATCGAGGCATTGTCGAGCTGGTAGTGGAAGGACAGCGTCGCGGAGGGGAGGAACTCCTGCTTGGGCTGTTTGTCCACACCTTGCACGGTTGTCACGGTGGGCAGGGTGCCGGGAAGGTTACGCCAGAGCGCGCGGCCCGCCTCGAATTTACGAGGCATGTAGACGTCGGTCTTAAACCTCTTGGATTGCGGGGTTGAGTACCTCCACAGGCTCTGAGGCTCATAGAGACGCATTTCCTGCGGGGCGAGTTTGTCGCCCTGCGCCAAGACAACGCCCGTCACGCCGGACGAGTCGCCAACCAGCCTGACGCGACGGGAGTGCCAGGTGAGAAGTCGAGGGATGCTCAGCTCCCTGGGAGTACCTGCGGGGTCGAGGAGGGAGTAGTCGCCACGAACCGAGCTTTCCGGTTCGGAAGCCTCCCAGCTGCACACTCCCCATTCGGTCGAACTATCAACGCCGCGCAACGCGGCCGTGGACGCGGGGATCAGGTTCAGGACGAGCGTCTCGTCAAGGTCCTGGCCCTTGAGCCAGACGAGTCCGAGGTGTCCGCACCAAGCCGGGCCAATGGGATAGCCTTTTCCGCCCTTGACCTGGGAATCACCGACTGCTCCTGAACGGATGCCCGAGGGGTCGTACGCCTGCGCGTGCACCAACCAGCGTGCAGCCTCCGAGGCTGGAATGCAGGCCAGTGCGCGGCCGTGACGGGTCGTGAAAAACTGCTCGCCGTTAGGAACATCAGCAATCAGTTTCTCCAGTCCAGACACAGCATCCTTCGCGGTACGCAAATCCGCCACCTGCATGAACGGGAAGTGACCCCCGAACAGGTAGAAACGATCCCGCCACCGTTCGAGGTACTCGATCATCTGCTCTGTTGGAGCTCCGTCCTCCCACTGCCTGACCCAGTCGCGCGTATCGTGCGGTGTGGCCACTCGATACGCGATTGCCAGGAGCAATCGCTGAATTGCGATGCTCTGCGTGGGTAGCTCGCACGCTAGGTCCGCGATGTCGGTCGTGCGCCGGAGTAGCTCCAGCAGGCCGACATCAGCGATGGTCCCATCGACGAGCCGTACGGGTATCCACGGCTCGTCGAGTAGGTTGTACTCAGGGTTCTTCATTGACCCTGCACCTCCATTCCTCTTTCTGTGGAGTATGTGAATGTGTGTCCGCACAGGTCGCGCGTGAGGCGCTCCCCGTCGGGAGTTTTGTACATCGCGAGGATCAGTTCTCCCGCCAGGAACGGGTGCTCGCGACACACCCATTCCGTCGTGATGGGATCATCCCAGATGGCACCTGCAACTGCGTCCACCGCCTCGTCGATGCTCTGCCCGCGAGCGCGCAACGCCCACGGCGGCAGGGAGACGCTCCACGAGCAGATGTCGCCGATACGCCCTCGAGCGTTGTATTCACCGACTGCGAGAGGCGTATCGTCTTCTGGTGCCCCGCTGATGAGGGGAGCCACTGGTACGTTGCCCAGCTCGGGGTCGATGGCGACGATGAGGACGGGGATCTGGTCTTCTCCGTCGCGCACGGCAGCGCGGGCGACTGCGACTCCCGGCCCCTTTGATTCGTCACCGGTCGCGGCATTGCCGAGGAATTTCTCTTCGAGTTCAAGGGCCTGCCACGAGGGCGTATTTGCTTCGCCGAGGCACCAGGTTGTCGCTTTCGCTTGTGCTTGGGCGCGTGCTTTGTTGCGTTCTTCCAACGCGGCATCGAGGGCCTCGCGCCACTGCGCGGGACCAACCGGCACGCCATCGGCATACGCCAGAGTCGTCAATTTCGCGTAGTCCAGCGGTTCACGGACGAGTATTTCGCCGCGATCAGCGACAATCCCCAGGGTCCGCAGGGCGGAGTAGCGCGCGTACACGTAGTCGGTACCGCGAGAGTACGCCCACGGAACGGCGTTCGTATCTTCAACGATCACGAGGCACCTGGCGTCATGAAGACCGCTCGGCCGCCCGTCTCTCTCGTGCCGATGGAGCCGCCCGATACGCTGCAGCACAAGGTCCATGGGCGCGGGGTCTGTGAGCATGAGGTCGAAGTCGACGTCGAGGCTTTGCTCGATCACCTGGGTTGCGACGACGACGTGCCTGACGGGGCGCTGCTGACTATCTTTCCCGAAAAGTTCGAGCATTCGGCGGTCGCGGGCGGCACGTTCGGCGGCCAGGAAACGCGAGTGCAGCAGCGTTACCTGTTCTCGCCCGAACACTGACTTCACGGCCTCGTATGTTTCCTGGGCCTCGCGGACCGTATTGCGGATGACGACTGCGCATCCACCGTCGGCGAGCTCGCGGTCCAGAAGCTCCGCGAGCTCCTGCGGCGAGCCGATCGAGGTCGGGATGATCCGTTTGGGGACCTCAGCCTCGCCGGCGATTTCATGAACGCGCACACCTGTGGAGGACACCGTCGAAATTGCCGGATAGCCGATCATTCCATCGACCGACTCAGCACTCACGCCCGACGAACCACGGCCTCGACGATAAGCGTTCAGGAGAGCGAGACGTCTCGCGGGCGGCAGGGTCGCCGACAGCAGCACAACGGGGATCCCGTACATACCAAGCCACGTGAGCGCGGCCTCCAGGTACGTCTCCATGTATTCGTCGGCGGCGTGTACTTCGTCGATGACGACGACCTTGCCCATGAGCCCGAGGTGACGCACCAGCACGTGGCGCGACTTCAGGGCTGCGAGCAGCACCTGGTCGATTGTGCCGACCACAACCGGCGACAGGGTCGATCGCCAGCGCTGGCCCATCCACCGGCTCGCGTGAAGGCCGAGATCCTCCTCGTCGTCATGCACTTCGAGGGGGCTCTTGCCACGCTCGAAGAGCTTCGCGAAGGACTCGTTGAGGCTGTTTTTCCCGTGCGCGAGCTGGATGCCGAGCTTCTGCGGTTCATCGCCCAGAATGCTTGTGAGCCACGCGGTGACGCGCTCGAACATCGCGTTGGTCGTGGCTTGAGTGGGCAGCGCGACAAATACTCCCTGTAGCCCCCGAGCGCGCATCAGCACCTCTGCGGCCGCGAAGGCCAGCTCGGTCTTCCCGGACCCCGGCGGCGCCTCGACGATCATGAGGTCCGGATCTTCGCGCGTCGCAATCTCGACGGCGGCACGCTGGGCCTCGGTCGGACGGTACGAGGCCGGCCACCCATAACGGTGACGGTAGAAGTCTGCGGCCTCACCGGTGTGAGTTGCCGGAATGCGCAGAGGGGATGGGAAGGCCGCTCGCTTCCAAGCAAGCCCGACGCGATCGCGCTGCTGGTCCGCGGTGAGCTCGGGGTACCCCTCAATCGACAGCTTTCCAGCCTCATCGACCGGTCGGGGCCGAAGCGGGAAGTAATCCTCGTTGGAAGCGAGCCAGTCTGCGATCACGAGGGCCGAGGCGTAGGCGGAGGCCACCGCAATGGGCAGCTCGGGCAGGGCGGTACCAGGCGCAATGAGCGGGAAACCGCTACGCGCCGCCATCCATCGCAGAATTTCCGAGCGCGCCTGACCCCAACGGGGATCATCCTCGCGCGACCCTTCTTGTGTCCTATACTGCTGTCGTGCGACGTACACGGCACCCGCGTCCGGGTATCGACCATGGTGGACACCGACGAGAATGGCCCACTGGAGAGCACGGGATCCATCACCGCCACCCGCAGCTATTTCCTCCTGTAGCGCGAACTGACTGACGAGGCCATGGGGAAGGAACGCACGTTCAGCGTAATCGGCTTTGCGCATGACGACCAGCCCCTCGCTGCGGATCAGCTGAGCCAGATCTTGACGCTGACACGCGAACTGAGGACTCACTTTACCCGCGTCGTGCACCCCTGCGAGGAACACAAACGAGACCCGTGCCTTGGCGCGATCTCCTCCCCAGACCGAGGCCATGAGCCTGCGATGATGCTCGCTCAGGTAGTCGTCGAAGAGGAGCCCCGCAACGTCAGCAGCATCCATCAGGTGCTGGACGACGGAGAGCCAGCAGCCGGAGTCTCCGCTCTTCGCCCAGAAGCTCCTGGCCAATGCGGAGAGATCAGCAGCGCCGAGGCCGGGCTGGGCGGCAGGGAAAACCGGGGGTTCCGCAGTTGCTGGCATCCTCAGCGAAACTCTCTGCTTGTCTTTTCGGGCCATTTCCTCTTCCTTGAGTCGAAACCATCCTCTGAGCACGGCATGCGCGCTAGCATGAGCTCATGCGGTTACTCTGAAAATGTTGAGCCCGACAGCACCGACGGAGCTGTCATCACCCCCTCGGAGGTGATGCAGTAACCATAACAGAAAAATTTTTCTTATACAATACACGTTCCCGATATTGCAGGATAGATTTCATTCACTCACCCTCAGAGAGAAAAATCCCCGCTTTCGCGGGGAATACGTCCTCCTGATGCACTACACGGGATCATCCCCTGCCGGGGAAAACCGCGACCGTGGTCGCGTCGAGCGCTCGCAGGACCTCACAAACGTATCACCCCACCCACTTCCGCGTGCCATGGCGACACAAGTGGCACGATCCTGAAACAATGGGGGCATGTCGAATGACCCGCGTGAAAACCTGCACGGTTCGGATGGCCAGGAGCTGGCCGACGTGACGGCCGCCGCCGAGCAAGCTGGCGAGCAAGCCGCCATGCACATGACTACCTCGCAGACGCCCGCCCAGTCGATGGCGGACGCGCTCGCCGAGGACGGCGCACTGGACCCGCAGGAAACCCTCGTGTCCGACGCCCCCACCCTCCCGAACAGCACGGCCGAGGCAACCCCCGCCTCGTTCACCACCAACGCACCCCAGCAGGCCGCACCCCAGCAGGCCGCCCAGGAGCTCACGCCCACCAACAGCACCAACAGCGCCAACAGCGCGGCAACGAACACCAACACCACCCACAACGACACCGGCAACGACCTCGTCGTCGCCGCGCCCGTGCACCTGCCGCCCGCCAAGCCTCGCCCCTGGTACCGCTCGCGCCGTTCCTTCTGTGCGAAGGGCCGCGGCGGCCGCGTCCAGGTCGCCGGCCTGAGCCTCACCTACACGGACCACGTGACCGGCGCGGCCCTCCTCGCGGGCATCGACTTGGGCTTCCGCGCACGCTCGCTGAGCGCGATCCTGGACC
>ERZ773049.737-NODE-737-length-19682-cov-4.080603_pt1 | contig 19682 bp, 15 predicted proteins | sample MGYA00580633_ERZ773049 | MGnify/ENA primary metagenome ERZ773049 (study PRJEB29015, sample SAMEA2737991) | human oral metagenome | biome: human oral; feature: human-associated habitat; material: dental | place: China | collected 2066 ... | reverse complement strand
TGGAAGACGAAGAAGTGCGCCGCACCATTTTGGACGGCATTTTCAATTCCATTCTGCTCAAAGACGTGAGCGAACGCGCCAATCTGCGTAACGACGGCGTATTAAGCCGCCTCGCTGCCTTTTTATTGAGCGAAACAGGCAATAGCATTTCTATCAACAACATCACCAACACCTTAAAGAACGAGGGTGCGGGCGCCAGCAATAACGCCATCGCCAAATATGTGGACTTGCTGGAACAGGCATTTATCTTCTACCAAGCCCGCCGCTACGACCTGCGCGGCAAAGCCCACCTACGCACCCAAGCCAAGTATTACAGCGTCGATACCGGCTTGCGCAACGCCACCTTGAACAAATCCTTCCGCGACAATTTCGGGCATCAGATTGAAAACATTGTATTTATCGAACTCTTGCGGCGTGGCTACCAAGTGGACGTCGGCAGCTACGACAACACCGAAATCGACTTCGTGGCGAAAAAAGGCGGAGAAATCCAGTATTTCCAAGTCGCGATGCAACTGCCCGAAAACAGCAACCGCGAAATCGGCAACTTAATCAACCTGCCCGATAACTATCAAAAAACCGTGCTGACCGCGAACCGAATGAATGTAGGAGAAGTGGACGGAGTGAAAGTGATACATGTGGTGGATTGGTTGGTGGGGTAAAAATCAGCCACGTCACGAAAAATCCTTTATAAAAATGTAAAATAACACACTTATTCCTTTGTAAAAGTGTAATTTGCTCACTATAATTCCCAGCAAAACCGCAAATTAACAGCCGATGCAACGCCATATCCTAAAATCCCTGTCCCAATGGAAAAACAAGCCCAACCGCAAACCATTGATTATTCAGGGCGCGCGCCAAGTGGGCAAAACGTGGGTAATGAAAACCTTTGGCACGGCGGAATTTGCACAAGTCGCCTACATCAATCTTGACAACAATCCGCAGATGAAAGCCCTGTTTAGTGGCGATTTTGACATCGACCGCCTGCTGCTCGGCTTGTCCATTGAGGCGGGGGTGAACATCCGTGCCGACAATACCCTGTTGATTTTTGACGAAATTCAGGAAGTGCCGCAAGCGCTGACCGCGCTGAAATATTTTTACGAAAACGCACCGCACTTTGCCGTGATTGCCGCCGGTTCGCTGCTCGGCGTGGCATTGCATCAAGGCGTGTCGTTCCCTGTGGGCAAGGTGGAATTTCTGCCGATGTACCCGATGGATTTCGGCGAATTTCTGCTGGCGATGGATGAAAAACCGCTGTACGACCTATTGCAGTCGCAAGACTGGGCGTTGATTACGGCGATGAAAACCAAATACATCGACCGCCTGCGCCAATACTATTTTGTCGGCGGCATGCCCGAGGCGGTGCAAACCTTCGCCGACACGCAAGACGTGCAAGCCGTGCGCACGGTGCAGCAAAACCTACTGCTGGCGTATGAATACGATTTTTCCAAACACATCAACGATCCGCGCCTTGTGATGCGCGTGCGTGCGCTGTGGAATGCCCTGCCGCAACAGCTTGCCAAAGAAAACAAAAAATTCGTGTTGGCGGATATGCAAAAAGGCGCGCGCTTCAAAGATTACGAACTCGCCCTGCAATGGCTCAAAGACAGCGGGCTGGTTTACCCCGTGTACCGCATCAAAAAACCGCATCTGCCGCTGTCGGGCTATCAGGAAAACATCTTCAAACTCTACTGCTTGGACGTGGGATTGCTCGGCGCAAAAAGCCAGCTCGCCCCGACCACCCTGCTTGAACCGACCCGCCTGTTTACCGAATTCAAAGGCGCACTCACCGAACAATATGTGCTGCAACAACTGCAAGCCGGCCAATCCAACCCAATTTTTTACTGGGCAACAGAAAAAGGCACAGCGGAAGTGGATTTTGTGCTGCAACGCGGGCAGGACATCATCCCAATTGAAGTGAAAGCCGAAGAAAATCTGCGGGCAAAAAGTTTGAAATCTTATGTAGAACAATATCAGCCGGACTTGGCGATGCGGGCTTCGATGTCAGATTATCGGGCGGAAGATTGGGTGGTGAATGTGCCGTTGTATGGGGTGGAAGTATTTTAATCAACTGTTTTTAGGGTAAACCTAATATTTTAAGGAGACTAAATCATGAAAGCACTGTCATCACATTTAATTAATATCAACCAAGAAGTAGAGAAAGAACAAGGATTTGAAATTGATATATCACAAGAACAAAAAGATGATTCCCTGAAGAAAGCCTTACTAAACTTTATTCATCAAACTATAGATGCTGAAAATCTTGTTATTCTGGCAGGATCGGGAACTTCATTGACATTTAACACATATAAAGAGGATAAAAGCCAATCTACGATAATAGCCCCAGGAATGGCTGACTTGTGGAATGATTGTAAGAAATTGAATTCCTCATTGTTTGATGAAATTATGGCAATAATTAATTATGATTCTGCCGATAACAATATAGAGAGTCTGCTATCCATATGTGATTCTCATCTTATATTAAAAGCTAAATCCCCAGATGAATTAGATAAAATTAAGAATTTTAAAGAGAACGCAAAATTGAAAATCTTGGAGAGTACAAGCTTTACAGACAAAGTTCCTACTGAAAAATGGGTTCATCACGAGAATTTTCTCCGAACACTAGGTTATCGCGGTCAAAAGCAACAACGTCTAAAATTATTCACAACTAACTATGATTTAGCATTTGAAACAGCTGCTTCCAATACAGGTATGATCGTCATTGATGGGTTTGAATACTCTAAGCCAGCTAGATTTAATCCAGCGTGGTTTCATTACGATGTAGTAAATCGTAGTCAATCTATTGAAAATGGGAGCTCTTACTTATCAAATGTTTTTCATCTATATAAATTACATGGTTCAGTAGATTGGGTAAGAAATACCGATACTAATCTTGTTCAGAAAGGTAATCCCCTATCAAATGAAGAAGGACAAGAACCCGTATTTATTTATCCCAGCAGCACAAAATATCAATCTTCTTATAATTCTCCATATTTAGATATGATGAGTGCCTTTTTAAACGTCTTACAAAAACCAAAAACTGCACTGATTTGTATTGGATTTGGTTTTAATGATGATCATCTTAACAATGCAATTACTATGGCATTGAGAACCAATCCTGAAATGATGTTAATGGTTGTTACCCTGAATTTATTTGATGAAAGTTCATCATTTAATGCCAACATAAGAAAATCATTAATAAATTTAATCAAGGGTAACGATTCAAGAATTATGTTAGTGGATGGTACATTTAGTGATTTTGCAGATATTTTGCCAAACCGAACTAAAGAAACGCCAGAAGAAAAATTAGCCAAAATGTTTGAATCCGTAATGGGAGGAAAAGAATAATGAATACTGAATGGTTCTCTCCTCATAGCCAAGATTGGCGAATTGGTAGTTTGATTGATATATCGGCTACTGACGCTAGAATCAATTTAACCTATTTAGGTGCGGACAAGCAGGCGTGGACATTTGGCACACGGATTCCGATTGGTGAAGTGAATACCTTTGTATTTATTGATTGTGGGCAATATTCTATTTTTGGACGTTTAATCAAAGTTTGGCTGGAAAATGGTGAACGGTTAAAAGTAGATCAAATTTCTGACAATAGTGTATCCAGTCATCCGATTGGTCTGGTTCAATTATTAGTTAGCGTGGATACTGAAACAGGAAAAAATTACCAAGGAATTAAACAATATCCGAAATTAGGTGCACAAGTTTACTCAGCCCATCCTAAATTAGTAGCAACTCTTGCAGAAGGCACTTTGCATCATAATAATAAAGACATATTTTTACCGATTGCTGAAGTATCCTCTGATTCTTCTGTTTCTATTTCAGTTACGCCCGAAAAGTTATTTGCAAGACATTGCGCTATTTTAGGATCTACCGGTGGTGGCAAAAGCTATACAATGGCAAATCTTTTAGGAAATATAGAAAAAGAAGGCGGGAAAATATTATTAATTGATCCAACAGGAGAATATAAAGACTTACCTTGTACGTCTTATTATGTGGGAAATCATCCAGATGCTAATAATACAAATCAGGTAACCTATCCACATTGGATGTTTACGGATTCGGATATTCGGGCGTTGCTAAGACCCTCCGCACAAAGCCAAGCACCGAAATTAAATGCTGCAATACAAAGTTTACAGGTATACACACAAAATTATCAGCAAGCTGGACATAATTTAACTTTAGATCCACAAACACAAGTAATTAAAAAAGCAGGGCAAACAAAATCTTATTTTGAACAAGCTGTTTTCAAATTGTCTCAAGTACAAAACTATAGACAATGGCATTTTTTTGGATTGGGTAAACAAATTATTGAAGAGTGTGTTTGGCCTGATGGTGGCACCTATAATAACCCTATTACAACTATTTGGGGAAAACGATCTGATCAAGATGTTGGGCATTGCTTAAATTTAATATCTAGAATTGAAGCAATGAGTCAAAATCCATATTTAAAATGGATGCTTGATTGCGATCCAAATCTAAAAACCATTCCTGCTGTTATAGACGAATTATGTTCTGATACATCAGGCATAGTTCGTCTAGATTTATCATACGTCCCATTTGAAGCCAATGCGCGTGAATTGCTGGTTAATACCATTGGAAGATACTTACTGATCAAAGCAAGAAGACAGGATATTACCAACGATAAGCCACTAATTGTTTTTATTGATGAAGCACATCAATTCTTAAATAAAAGAATTGGCGATGAAACATCACGCTTTGATTTGGATGCTTTTGGCAATATTGCCAAAGAGGGACGCAAATACGGCTTGAATGTTGTCATTGCAACGCAACGTCCGAGAGATATTCCTGAAGACGTCCTCAGCCAAATTGGAACATTAATTGTGCATAGGCTGACCAACGAAAAAGATCAGGATATTGTGAAAAAAGCCGTTGGGGCAATCGATAATCGCTCTGCCGCATTTTTGCCTGTGCTTGGGCAAGGCGAAGCCTTATTGCTTGGTGTTGATTTTCCTTTCCCAATGACAGTGAAAATGAAATTACCAAGCAACCCACCTCAATCAACCAGCGCAAGTTTCTCAAAGGCTTGGAAATATAATAAAAGCCTAGATGATTTGTAACAAAAGGTCGTCTGAAAGGGGTTTCAGACGGCATTTTCCTTTTCAACGAACCCAAAAATCACACCTTATTCACATTCAAATTCCCCCCCCAGTCCACCATTCAGACTGCTCAAAAATCTTGCAGACAAAATCGGCAATGCTTTTGCGCGACACCGCGCTGCCCGTTTCAGGCTGCCCTTTCGGCGTGAGCTGGTAGTCGATTTCGTCGGCATCGGTGAACCAGTTCGGGCGCAGAATGGTGTAATCCAGCCCCGATTGCTCGACGAGGTCGGCGAGAGCGCGGTAAGGGCGCAGCACTTCGCGCAGCGGCGCGTCGTAAATGCCGATGGAAGCGACGGCAATGACGCGGCGCACGCCTGCCGCTTTCATCGCGGCGACGATATTCGCACCCATCGTGGCGAGGTCGCCGGCGAGATTGATATAGACGACGTCCTGCCCCGGCATCGCCGCTTGCAGGTCGGCGGGGTTGAGTGCGTCGCCGATGATGACGCGCTGGCCGTCCGTATGGCGCGGGGCGCTGCGGGCAAAAAGGGTGAGGCGCAAAGCGGGGTTGCACGCGGCGGTGGCGATGACGGCGCGGGCTAATGAGCCGTTCGCGCCGATGATTAGAATGTTGCGCATGGCGTTTCCTTGGTTTGTCGATAGCACGCAGTATAAACAGCGCCATTGAGAAAAATTAGCCGGTAAAATGCGCAAGGGTTTAGCAAATAGATTGATAAATGGAACAGATATGGCAGAAAAATTGGACGACTTGCGCGTCTTCCTGCTGGTGGCGGAAATCGGCAGCTTTACCAAAGCAGCGGCGCAATTGGGCGTGTCGCAATCGGCACTCAGCTACACCGTGCGCCAGCTGGAAGAGCGTTTGCAAATCAAGCTGTTGGAACGCACCACGCGCAGCGTTTCCACCACCGCCGCAGGCGAGCAACTGCGCGAACAAATCACCCCGCTTTTTGCCGAGATTGACACGAAAATTGAAAACCTCGCCGCCTATCGCGGCACGCTCGGCGGCAGCCTGAAAATCACCGGCAACGAGCACGCGCTTACTGTCGCGTTGTGGGACAAATTCGCCCGTTTTGCTCGCGCTTACCCTGAAATAGCGCTGGAACTGGACTGCAGCAACCGCTTCGCCGACATCGTCGCCGAACGTTTCGACGCCGGCATCCGCCTCGGCGAGTTTGTGGAAAAAGACATGATTGCCGTGCGCGTCTCGCCCGATTTGCAGATGACCACCGTCGCCGCGCCCGCCTTGCTGTCGCACATTGATGCGCCCGAAACGCCGCACGACCTCGCCGCTCTGCCTTGTCTCAACCTGCGTCTGCCGACGCTGGGCAACACTCTGTCGTGGGAATTTTGCGACCCGCAAAGCGGTAAAACAGTGAAAATCCAGCCCGCAGCGGGCTTTACCGCCAACCAAAACAGTCTGCTGCTGCAAGCTGCTCGCGCCGCACTCGGCATCGCCTGGCTACCGCGCGACATGGTTTCCCCGGAACTGGCAAGCGGTGCATTGGTGGAAATCCTCCCCGATTGGGCGATACGCTACGAAGGCTACTATCTCTACTACCCCAGCCGCCGCGCCGAATCGCCGCTGTTTCAGGCGCTGATTGCGGCGCTGCGGGAGGATTAGCGACGCGCGTCTTCTGCTGTGGATGATAGGCAGCCACCATGAGCAGTGCGCTGGATGTATGTATGCCGGGTTTTTAGGATGCGGGCTTGTCAGCGAGCAGGGCATCCAGCTTGGCGAGGGTGGAGGTGCCTTCCATCGGGCCAATGCGGGTGACGGCACGCGCGCCAGCGGCGTTGGCGTAGCGCAGGGCGCTGGCTGCATCGTGGCCGTTTAGGCGCAGGGCGATGTAGGCGCCGCCGAAGCTGTCGCCCGCGCCGGTCGGGTCGTCTTCGTGCACCGCAATGGGGGCGGCGTCAAGGCGGCCGTCCGCGCTGTAGTGGCTCGCGCCCCGCTCGCCGCGTTTGAGCAGGATTTCTTTGATGCCGCGCGCGAGCAGTTCGGCGATGGCGTCGGCTTCGTTTTGTGCGGTGGTGAAGAGGTAGAGTTCGTCACCGGAGGGCAGGAAGATGTCGGTCGCGGCGAGGGTTTGTTGGAGTGCGTCGTGCAGGCCGGGCGCGCCGAGCAGTTCGCGGCGCAGGTTGGGGTCGAAGGAGATGCTGCCGCCGCGCGCCTTGATGGTGTGCAGCGCGTGCAGGGCGAGTGTGCGCATGCCGGGCGCGGCGAGTGCGCTGCCCATCAGGTGCAGGTGGTCGCAGCTGGCGATGAGGGCGTCGCTGGCGGCGGTCGTTTCGAGGCGGCCGCAGGCGCTGTGGGTGATGTTGAAGACGAAGCGGCGGCTGCCGTCTGCGCGGTAGCGAACGAAGGCGCTGCCGGTGCTTTCGCCGGGGGCGACGGTGATGCCGCTGGTATCCACGCCGTCTTGTTGCAGGCGGCGCAGGTTGAGGGTGCCGAAATCGTCGTCGCCGACGCGCGAGATGATGGCGCAGGGTGCGCCCAGTTTGCCGACTTGGTCGATGAAGATGGCGGGCGCACCGGAGGGGTAGGGGCCGGTGAGCGGTTGGGCTTCGAGGAAGCCGTCGCCTTTGGTTGTCGCGACGATTTCGACGAGGATTTCGCCGATGGTGAGGATTTTTGTGGTCATAGGTTAGTCCTTGCGTTGTTTGGCGCGCACGTCCAGCCAGACGGCGATGATGATGACCGCGCCTTTGACGATGAGCTGGAAGAAGTAGGGGACGGAGAGCATATTCATGCCGTTGTTGAGGACGCCGATGATGAGCGCGCCGATGAGGGTGCCGGGCATGGTGCCGACGCCGCCGGTGAGGCTGGTGCCGCCGAGGACGGCCGCGGCGATGGCGTCGAGTTCGTAGCTGAGTCCGGCGTTGGTCTGCGCCGAGTAGAGGCGCGAGGAGAGGAGGATGCCGGCGATGGCGGACATTACCCCGGAGAGGGTGAAAATGATGATTTTGATGCGATCAACGCGGATGCCGGAGTACAGCGCTGCTTCGCGGTTGCCGCCGGTGAGGTAGGTCTGGCGGCCAAAGACGGTCATCGAGAGGAGGATGTGGTTCAGCAGGAAGAGGGCGAGCAGGATCCAGATGATGAGCGGCAGGCCGAGGAAGCGGCTGGCGCCGATGGCCTGCCAGTGGGGGTCGGCGATCATCAGCGGCGCGCCGCCGGTCGGCAGGCTGACGAGGCCGCGGTAGATGCTCATGGTGGCGACGGTTGCGATGAACGACGGCAGCAGCAGGCGGGCGGTGAGCAGGCCGTTAATGGCGCCGAGGATGGCGCCAGCCGCCACGGTTATCAGCAGGGCGGCGGTGAAGCCGGTGCCGAGGGCGAGGCTTTGTGCGCCGACCATGCCGGCGACGGCGATGATGGAGCCGACGGAGAGGTCGATTTCGCCGAGGAGGATGACCCAGGTCATGCCGAAGGCGGCGATGGCGACGACGGCGACTTGCTGGAAGATGTTCATGAAGTTCGCCAGCGAGAGGAAGCGGCTGTTGGCGATGGCGAAGACGGTGCAGAGGATGATGAGGGCGATGACGATGCCGCCGTATTGGCGCAGGAGCGGGTGGCGGGCGGGGGAGCGGTCAGGCGTGGGCATGGGGTTGTCCTGTGGCGGCGGCCATGAGGGTTTGTGGCTGGAAGTCGGTGGGGGCGAGGGTGGCGCTGACGCGGCCTTCGTGCATGACGACGATGCGGTCGGCGAGGCCGAGCAGTTCGGGCAGTTCGGAGGAGACGAGGAGGATGGCGGTGCCTTCGGCGGCGAGCTGGCGGATGATGCGGTAGATTTCAAATTTGGCGCCGACGTCCACGCCGCGCGTCGGTTCATCAAGGATGAGGACGTGCGGGTAGGTGCCGAGCCATTTGGCCAGCACGATTTTTTGTTGGTTGCCGCCGGAGAGGGTTTCCGCCGCGGCTTCGATGGAGGCGGTGCGTACGGCGAGGCGGGCGACGTCTGCGGTGGCGGCTTCGCGTTCGGCGGCGAAGCGGAGGAAGCCAAGGCGGGCGGCAAAGCGCTTGAGCGCGGCCATGCTGATGTTGCGCCGCACCGCTTGCGTCAGCACCAGTCCCTGCTCTTTGCGGTTTTCGGTGACGAAGCCGATGCCGTAGTGGATGGCGTCGGCGGGATGGCGGATGTGCACGGTTTCGTCGTCGAGGCGGACTTCGCCGCTCGCGGGCATCATGCCGAAGATGGCGTTCATCACTTCGGAACGTCCGGCGCCGACGAGGCCGAAGAAGCCAAGGATTTCGCCGGGATGGACGGCGAAGGAAACGTCGCGGAAGGCGCGGGAATGGCTCAGCGCGCGGACTTCCAGCGCGGGCGGGGCGGCGTCCGGCGGCGGGGTTTCGGGCAGGCGCGGCGGGTACATTTGTTCCATCCGCCGCCCGACCATCAGGCTGATGATCTCGGCGACGGTGGTGTCCGCCCGCGCCAGGGTGGCGATGTACTGGCCGTCGCGCATCACGGTGATGTCGTCGGAGAGCCGCATGATTTCTTCCATGCGGTGTGAGATGTAGATGACCGCCTTGCCCGCCGCCTTGAGGCGGGCGATGATGGCAAAGAGGATTTCCGCTTCGGCTTCGGAGAGCGAGGAGGTCGGCTCGTCAAGGATGACGACTTTCGCCTCGTGGCTCATGCCTTTGGCGATTTCCACCAGTTGCCGCTGCGCGATGGACAGGTCGGCGACGCGCGCGTCCACGTCCACCGGCAGTTGCAGTTCTTCGACCAGTTGCCGCGCGCGGCGGTAGAGCGCACGGCGGTTGATGATGCCGTAGCGTGCCGGTTCGCGCGTGGCAAGGATGTTTTCGGCGACGGTGAGGTTGTTGCACAGGCTGAGTTCTTGAAAGACGACGGCGATGCCGCGTGCCGCCGCTTCGCGCGGGCTGGCCGGGGCATATGGCGCACCACTCAGCATCATGCTGCCGCCGGAGGGCTGATGCACCCCGGCGAGGATTTTGATCAGCGTCGATTTGCCCGCGCCATTCTCGCCGAGCAGGGTATGCACCCGCCCGGCACGCACGTTGAGGTCAATGTCGCGCAGGGCGGCGACGCCGGTGAAAGTCTTGCCGATACCGCGTAATTGCAGCAGGACATCATCAACCGCGGCAGTCATGGCGGCTTACTCTTTGCCGGTATAAACGCCTGGTTCAATCGGTTGTTGCGCCGGGACTTTCTCGCCCTTCATGACCGCAACCGCCGTATCCACCGCCTGTTTGCCCATTTGGTCCGGGAACTGGCGGATAACGCCGACCATCACCGGGTCGCTATCGACCGCGTCGCGCGCTTCCTTCATCCCGTCAAAGCCGATGACTTTGACTTTGTCTTGCAGGTTTGCGGATTTCACCGCGACCGCAGCGGCGAGCGCGGCATCGTCGCCAAAGCCGAAAATGCCGTCGATATCGGGGTTGGCTTGCAGCATATTCTGTGCGGCGGCAAGCGCTTCGGCGCGGGTAATGCCGGTTTGTTCGGCGACAATTTTCACATCAGGATGCGATTCCAGCGCTTTCTTGAAGCCGTCAATACGCGAGACGACAGATTGCACCGTGGGATAATTGATGATGGCGACCTCGCCCTTGTTGTTCAGCACCTTCGCCATCAGCTCGCCCGCCTTCTCGCCGCCCTTGAAATTGTCGGTGCCGACGTAAGACAGCACCTCAATCCCCTCGGCGGGAATATCGACGGTGATGACTTTGATGCCCGCATCCTGCGCCTTCTTGATGGCGGGCAGCACGCCCTTGCTATCGACCGGCGAGATAACCAGCACATTGACGCCCTTGACGATCATGTCTTCAATATCAGCCAGTTGCTTGCTCAAATCCTGGTTGGCGATGGCGACTTCGAGCGGCACATTCTGCGCCTTCGCCTCGGCTTTCATCGCATCAGCCAGCTCAATATAAAACGGATGCTGCTGCGTCAGGAGCGAGGCGCCAATGCCATCCGCCCAGGCACTGCCTGCGGTGCAGGCGAGCAAGGTGGCGACGGCGAGCGTTTTCAGTTTCAGAGATTTCATGAGATTGCCTTGTGTGTGGATTTTTGGGGATATGCACGGGAATGTGTGGATAGGCGTGCATGGATGTTAATGTAGCGCCAATTTCATGAGGATGCCAGCGGAAAATGAACGTGGCGCCGCCTTTTTTGCACCGCAAAAAAACCGCCCCGGAGGGCGGTTCTCTTTTTGCATGACGGTGATTACATCAGCGCGTTGTAAAGCCAGGCGGCAAGTGCGCCACCGGCGAGCGGGCCGAGTACCGGCACCCAGCTGTAAGACCAGTCGGCGTCGGTGCGCAGCGGCAGCATGGAGAGGACGAAGCGCGGGCCGAGGTCGCGCGCCGGGTTGATGGCGTAGCCGGTGGTCGCGCCGAGCGAGAGGCCAATCGCCCAGATGAGGATGGCGACCGGCAGTCCGCCAATGGAGCCGAGGCCGACCGGGGTGGCGGTGGCTTCGCCCGGCAGGGTCAGGCTGGCGCCGTTGCCGATGATGTAGAAGAGGACGAAAACGAGGACGAAGGTGCCGACGAGTTCGCTGATGAAGTTCACCGGGTAGTTGCGGATGGCGGGGTAGGTGCAGAAACAGGCGCGTTTGGCGTCTTCGTCCAGCGTCACCGCGAAGTGGTCAAAGAAGAAGATCCAGACGAGGAAGGCGCCGATGATTGCGCCGATGAATTGTCCGGCGATGTAGGAAGGCACCGCGCTCCAGGGCAGTGAGCCGTGGATGGCGAAGCCGAGGGTGACGGCGGGGTTCAGGTGCGCGCCGCTGACCGGGCCGGCGACGAGGACGCCGATATAGACGGCGAAGGCCCATCCGGTGGCGATGACCATCCAGCCCGCCGGGCCGGATTTGGTGTCTTTGAGGCAGCAGCTGGCGACGACGCCGTTACCGAGCAGGATGAGCAGCGCGGTGCCGATGATTTCTGCGGTTAATACGTTCATGGGTTTTCCTTGGTTTTTGAGGGTGGGGGAGGGTTATTCTTCAATCCAGTGGCGCGAGGCGTTTACCGCCTTGTGCCAGTAGTGCAGCATCTCGCGGACGCGCTCCGGCGGCAGTTGCGGGGTGAAGGTCTTGTCGATTTTCCACTGTTTGCGGATGCCGTCAATGCTGTCCCAGTAGCCGGTGGCAAGCCCGGCGAGGTAGGCGGCACCGAGCGCGGTGGTTTCCACCGTTTTCGGGCGGACGATGTTGAAGCCGAAGATGTCCGCCTGCGTTTGCATGAGGTAGTCGCTCATGCTCGCGCCGCCATCGACGCGCAATTCGCGCGTTTGCGCCCCGGCGTCGGCTTCCATCGCTTTGACGATGTCATAGACCTGGAAGGCGATACCTTCAAGGGTGGCGCGGGCGAGGTGGCCGTCGGTGGTGCCACGGGTGATGCCAAAAAACGCGCCGCGCGCGTAGGAATCCCAGTAGGGCGCGCCGAGACCGGTCAGCGCCGGGACGAAATAGACGCCGCCGTTGTCCTCAACGGTCGCGGCGAGCGTGTTGATGTCGGCGGAGGTGCGGATGATGCGCGCGCCATCGCGCAGCCATTGCACCGCCGCGCCGCCGACGAAGACGCCGCCTTCGAGCGCGTAGGTGGTTTTGCCGCCGAGCTTCCAGGCGATGGTGGTGAGCAGGTTGTTTTTGCTGGTGACGGCTTCGTCGCCGGTGTTCATCAGCAGGAAGCAGCCGGTGCCGTAGGTGTTCTTCAGCATCCCTTTTTCGGTGCAGAGCTGGCCGAACAGCGCCGCCTGCTGGTCGCCCGCGATGCCCGCAATCGGCACCGGATGCTCCAGGTAGCGGTTGGAAACCGTGCCATAGACTTCGCTGCTGGCGCGCACCTCCGGCAGCATACTGCGCGGGATGTCAAACAGCGCGAGCAGCTCGTCGTCCCAGTCCAGCGTGTGGATGTTGTAGAGCATGGTGCGGCTGGCGTTGCTGGGGTCGGTGACAAACACCTCGCCTTTGGTCAGGTTCCAGATGAGCCAGGTATCCACCGTGCCGAAGCAGAGCTCGCCGCGCTCCGCCCGCTTGCGCGCGTTTTCGACGTTATCAAGAATCCACTTGACCTTGGTCGCGGAAAAATAGGCGTCAATAATCAGCCCGGTCTTGCCGCGAATCCAGTCGCGCTTGTCGTGCAGACTGTCGCAATATTTCGCGGTGCGGCGGTCTTGCCAGACGATGGCGTTATGCACCGGCTCGCCGGTGGCGCGGTCCCAGACGATGGTGGTCTCGCGCTGGTTGGTGACGCCAATCGCGGCGAGGTCTTTCGCTTCCAGCCCGGATTTGGCGAGCGCTTCGGTGAGCACCGCAATCTGCGAACCCCAAATCTCCTTGGCGTCATGCTCAACCCAGCCCGGCGTCGGGAAATACTGGGTAAACGGCTTCTGCGCGACGCTGATGGTCTCGCCGTGGCGGTTAAAAATAATCGCCCGCGACGAGGTCGTCCCCTGGTCTAGCGACATGATGAACTGGTTTGGCATAAGCAATCCTCATCTGGAAAACAGAAATACGCCGAAAACCGCAAAAGATTGCGCAATTTTCAACATTTGGAAAAATAAAATTTTTGCTCCCGCTGCGCAAGCGGCAAAGCACATGGCAGCCTTATCTGATTGAATAAAAAAGCGTTAAATATGACGATTGAGGGGATGAACAGTCAAAACAGGGCGCTGTTCCAGCACCGGCGTGAAATCCTCATTAAAATTTGCCACCACCATCACCGGAGAAACCTCCGCATGAAAGCACTCACCCACTGCACCGTCCTCTACACCCGCGACGCCGCCCATTACCTCGCCTTCCGCGACCGCATTGCCGACCTGGGCGGCATCGCCTTGCACCTGCCGCTGATGGCGACCCGCGTCCAACCACTCACCGCCGCCGAACGCGCCATACTCGACCACAGCGATACCCTCGTATTTACCAGCGCCGCCGCCGTCCGCCATCTACGAGAACAATACCCGCTACGCGGCCAGCAAACCGTCGCCATTGGCGAGGCGACCGCCGCCGCGCTACCGCAACCGCCGGACATTACCGCGCCCGCACCGCACAACAGCGAAGCGCTGCTTGCCCATTGGCACCCCCGCGAGACGCACATCGCCCTCATCGCCGCTCCCGGCGGACGCCCGTATCTCGCCGAAATCCTCAGCCAAAACAATACCGTTCACACCCTCTATCCCTACAGCCGCTACAACCCGACCGCGTGCTGGCCGGAGGCGCTGCCGCTGCCGGACATCATCACCATTGCCAGCCAGCAAACCCTCGATAACCTCCTCGCAATAATCCCGCAAGAAAAACGGAAACTGATACAATACCGCGCCTGCATCGCCGCCCTTAGCGCAAGAGTGGCGCAATACGCGGAAAAACAAGGCTTTCAGCACATTATTGCCGCCGAAAATGCCAGCGAAACCCGGCAAATCGCAGCCATTTGCCATTGGTGGAAACAAACCCAGGAGCAACGCCATGACTGAAGAAAAACAACCTGAAAATCAGCACGAAGTACGCGATGACAGCACTTACAGCGACTACACGCCACCCGCCCCGAAAAGCGGACGCGGCCTGGCCATACTGGCGCTGCTGGTGAGCGTCGCCGTTGCCGGAGGCGGCGCCTACACCCTCAAACAATTTTCCGAAACCTATAGCGACACCGTGGCACAAGTCGCCCTGCAAATGCAGACCCAAGAATCCGCCCAACAAAACTACGCCAGCAACAGCCAGGTTGACGACCTCGCGCTGCGCCTCAACAACCTGGAAAAACAAACCCAGGCGCTGAACAACCTCGACAGCACCATTGACGCCGCCGTCGCCGCCCGCCAAACCAGCGACGAACAAATCGCCGCCATCGTTGCCGCCAACAGCATCAGCCGCGAGCAGGCCGAAAGCCTCATCAAACAGGAGCTGGCGACCTTCGCCCAGGGCGAGACCAAAATCGACCTCAGCAAAGAAATCGCCGCCGTACAAAGCAGCGAAGCCGCCGCCAAAGCCGCCGTTCAGCAAATCGACGAAAAGCGCGTCCTCATCGAACACGCACTGGCACAAAACAACAGCAGCGCCAACCCCTACCCGCTGATTAACGCCCTGAAAATGGCACAAATCGCCGCCAACGACGGCAACTACAGCGCCGCCAAAGCCTACCTTGACCAGGCGGGTGCAACCTTCACCCTCTTCAACCTTGGCCAAAGCAACTACGCCGCCTACCAGGACGAACTGACCAAGCTGCGTACCCAGTACGCCGTCCTCGCCGCCCAGGCGACCCCGGCGGCGCAAATCGACGCCATCATCGCTACCCTGCCCGCCTGGCCGTACAAAAACGTTGACCCCGTCAACCTGCTCGCACCCAAAGAAGACGCCCAAGCTGCCGACTGGAAAGACCGCTTGAAAGGTGTCGGACAGAACATCCTTGCCAAAACCGTCACCGTTACCAAAATTGACGATGCCGGTCTCACCTGGATACAAACCAACGAAGCGCTGCAAATCATCCTCAAAGAAAACCTGCGCCTTGATCTTGCCTACGCGCGCAACGCCCTGCAACTGCACGACCAGGCAGCCTATGCCGCGACTGCTGACCGCCTGCACGGCGAAATCGAACGCCTCTTTGACAGCAGTAACAACAACGTCGCCGCCGCCCTTGCCACGCTGGAACAACTCAAAACCAGCAACAGCAACGCGCCGGACATCGCCGCGCTGACCGAAAAACTCGAACAGGCCGCCAAGGAGTAAGCCATGCGCATCATCCTCTTCCTCCTCGTCCTCTGCCTCTGTGCCTTTATTGGCTACGCGGTGAACCTCATCCCGCTGCGTGTCATCTTCAAGGCAGGCAGCCACTACGCCGAAACCTCGCTTATCGTCTGGTTGCTGCTCTCGCTTGTCGCCAGCATCATCCTCTACTGGGTGCTGAAACTGCTCTGCTGCCTCTGGCACAGCCCGCAAATCTTAAGCCGCAACAGCGCTGTGCGCCGCCAGCACAAAGCCGACCGCCTGCTGAAAAGCGGCATGAGTGCGCTGCTTGCCGGACACTACAGCCGCGCCGAACGCGACCTCGACCGTGGTGGCAAACTCGCCGAAAGCCTCGGCCAGGATGCCGTCATCTACTTTGAAAACGCCGCCATCGCTGCCGACCGCCAAAATGCCAAAGACCGCCGCGACCACTACCTGCTGCGCGCCCGCCAGGACGCCCGCACCAACCAGGGTGGCACCTTGGCGCGCATCACCGAAGCCGAAATCCACATCAACAACGGCAACTACGAACAAGCGGCCAAACTGCTGGAAAAACTGCACGCCGAAGAACCACGCAACAGCAAAATTGCCGCGTTGCTGAGCGACGCCTACAGCGGCCAACAAAACTGGGCAAAAGCCTGGGAACTGCTGCCTGCGCTGCGCCCGCACCTTGGCGACGCCGACTTTGCCGCCAAACAAAAAACCTGCGCCAAAGGCCTGCTGCACGATACCGCCGCCCGTGAAAGCGTCGCCGAACTCGAAGCTGCGTGGAAACACCTGCCGGGAGAACTGCGCCGTGACAAAGACCTCGTCCTCCAATACGCGGGCGCGCTGGTTGAAAACGACCACCCTGAAGAAGCCGAAAAACTGCTCGCGGGCGAAATCCGGCAAACACAAGACCTCGAATACATCCAGGCCTACAGCCAACTGCGCCGTGCCGACTTCCGCGCCCAACTGGAACACATGAAACAATGGGAAGGCAAACACGCCAACGACGCCATCTTCCTCTACGCCAAGGCGCTGATTGCCTACAAGGCAAAAGAGCTGGACATCGCGCTCGCCGCTATCGAAGAAGCCGTCAAACGCAGCCAGACCAAAGAAGCCTTTGCGCTCTACGCGCAAATCCTGGAAGCGAAAAACCGTCCGGAAGCCGCGCTGGTCGCCTACCGGCAAAGCGTCGCACCGCTGCACCCCGAACAGGCACTGGACGGCGACCTGCTGCCCGCCCCGGAAACCGGAGCGGCAACGCCGCCGCCCCCGGCAGAAATCGCCAAACCGGACGAAAACAACCAACCGTCCTGACCCGCGCAAACACACCCGCCTTGGCGGGTGTGTTGCTATTTGTACCTTGCAGCGCGTAGGGTGGGGCTTGCCCACCGCCAACAAAACCGGTCATGAGGGTATAAACGCAGGTCGGCCATTCATGGCCGACACCAACAGCGCGGCAAAACCAGTCGTTGCCAATAATCCCGCCGGTTCGCCCCCTCCCTCGCAGGGTGCGTCAGCACCCGCAGCGGGGGAGGGCTGGGGTGGGGGTGGCCGCCCATGATGCAACCGCCAATACCCTGTAGGCATAGCCGTAGGTTGGTCTCATGGCCGACAAAACCGGTCATGCACTCACCGCTTTCCATCATCATTAGCCGCAGAAACCATCATGTCCCAAGCAACCCTTGCCCCCTTCCAGCCCGAATTTGCCAACCCGCATACCCGTGGCTGGGGTGGCACGCATATCATTGAATGGTTTGCTACCCAAGCCTGGGTGACAACCGGTTTTGTCCTTTTGCTCATGCTCTTGCATAACTATCGCGGTGCGCCGTCCATCCTGCTGGATTACTGCTGGCTGTGGCTGCCGCCGTATCTGTATTACAGTATTTCTTTCGTGAAAGGCGATATCCGTTTTCATTGTTATGGCACATTGCCGCCGCCCTGTGTGGTATGCGACCCGCAAGGGCTGACCATTTACCGTGCCAAACGCATTCGCTATCAATGGCGTTGGCAGCAATTAAAAAGCGTTAGCCGCCACGGCATTCTGAAAACACTGCGCATTGAAAGCCAAGACGGCGCGGTGCTGGATTATCGTCACAAACGATTGGAGCGCGAATATGACACCTATGCACAAATTGAGCGGGTTGCACAAGATTATTTGCGCGGAATGGCACCGTCATTGCCACCGCAGGCACCGCCCGGTTTGGATTACCGCTGCCATAGCGCGCGTCTGGCGACAGGGCATTTCGCCAGCTTGAGTTGCGGAAGCCCGTTTGCCTTTTTATTTCTGCTTTTCCTGGGCAAGAACATGAATCCGTGGGCGTATGGCGCGGCAGTGCCGCTGCTGTTGCAGCTTTTTTATGTTGTCGCCATGACTTTGATTATTGCGGCTATTGGTGCGCTGGTTATTTTTATCGTGCGGGCATACCGTGCCTATTTTTATCCGCCGGAGAAAAAAATATTGGTACATATAAATTGCCACGGCATTTATTTTTTCCGTGGCAAAAACAGCAAGCGTACCCTGTATTGGCAAGATTTACGCGCCGCCCGCGCCGAATCCATTCCCAGTGGCAAAGGCGGCAGCGCTTATTACCTCGCCATCCATGACCGCCTTGACCATGAATATTGGATTTATATCGGTTTGCCGCAGTCCAAACAGCGCAGCGAAGAAATAGCCGCAATTATCAATGCCGTACTTGCCGAAAAGCCGCTCCCCAATATCATGCCAGCCGTGGCAGATAAACCCGCCAAGCGGACAATGTACGGGCTCTTTTGGCTGAATGCTGTTTTCACACTGCTGATAATGTGCCTGTTTTTCCTGATGAACGGGAAAGCCTTGCCGGAAACGACGCGCCATTTTTTTGCAACATTTTTTTTTATGGCGTTATTGCTTGTAACCCTGTGCACGTACTTAATCTGTATCCTGTTTGCCGACGAAGACTGACCCGCCGAAAATCCGCCCCCGACCCGGCGCAATCCCTTAAAATTGCTGCCCGCATTCACCCGCAAAAACCCTCATGAACACCTCCACAAAATCCCTCTGGGCGCCCTTCGCCCGCTTTCTCGCCAATCCCTCGCTGGTCGCGCTGGTCGCCTTCGGCATCAGCCTCATTGCCATCTTCTATTTCCTCGGCGAATGGCTGCTGCCGGTCATTATCTCCATCGCGCTCGCCTACCTGCTCGAAGGCGTCGTCGGCAAGCTGGAGCGCATCGGCGTGCGCCGCGGCATCGCCGTCGCCCTCGTCTATTTCATCTTCATCGCCGCCATCCTCTACCTCACCATCGTGCTGCTGCCCGCCATCATCGACCAGGCGAAACTGCTCATCGGCGCGCTGCCCGACTACTTCCAGCGCACCCAGGAATACATCCTGCTGCTGCCGCACAAATTCCCCACCGCCTTCAGCGAGAGCGGCGTGCAGAGCCTGCTGGACAGCCTCAACGGCGAAATCGCCAACTTCAGCAAATCGCTTTCCGGCAAGCTGTTTTACTCCGTCTTCGTCATCATCAAGGTGCTGGTGTACATCATCCTCGTGCCGCTGCTCATCTTCTTCTTTTTGAAAGACAAAAAGCTCATCATGGGCTGGCTTGGCCGCTTTTTGCCGAAACGGCGCGAAATCATCCAGGACGTCTGGTACGAAGTGGACATCCAGATTGGCAACTACATCCGCGGCAAATTCAGCGAAATCCTCGTCGTCTGGCTGCTGACCTTCATCCCGCTGCACATTTTCAACCTGCAATACAGCCTGCTGCTCAGCTTCATGGTCGGCCTCTCCGTGCTTATCCCCTACATTGGCGCGACCGTCGTCACCATCCCGGTGCTGGTGGTCGCCTATATGCAATACGGCCTGACCGGCGATTTCTACTGGGTGGTCAGCCTCTACTTCGTCGTGCAAATACTGGACGGCAACGTCATCG
>ERZ773049.736-NODE-736-length-19697-cov-2.656654_pt1 | contig 19697 bp, 13 predicted proteins | sample MGYA00580633_ERZ773049 | MGnify/ENA primary metagenome ERZ773049 (study PRJEB29015, sample SAMEA2737991) | human oral metagenome | biome: human oral; feature: human-associated habitat; material: dental | place: China | collected 2066 ... | reverse complement strand
TTTATAAAGACAAAGAGATAACAAAAATCGTTGGGATAGAAAGCCGAGGCTTTGTTATGTCCTCAGCCGTAGCCACATCGTTAGGTGCCGGCGTAGTGTTATGCCGCAAACCCGGCAAACTCCCGTGCGAGACTGTCCAAGAAAGCTACGCTAAGGAATATGGCATTGACACCATAGAGATTCACAAAGATGCCATCAGCGAGAGCGATGTCGTTCTGCTTCACGACGACCTTTTGGCAACAGGTGGCACAATTGCAGGTGTTTCTGCATCGGCTACAAGTTCTGCGTATGGTGCAGGTCAAGTTGGCATTCAGATTTTGATTGACGCCGTACCTCAGATAAAGGACGTTGCAAACGTTTCGGGCGAGCAGATTGTAAACATTGGCAGTCAAGATATGAACGACGCAGTGTGGTTGAAGCTGGCAAAACGTATCAACCAGCTGTTGAACGAAGAAGGTTACGATGGTGTATTGGTTACTCATGGTACCGATACAATGGAAGAAACAGCTTACTTCCTTTCGTTGACCGTTCACTCTGACAAGCCTGTTGTATTGGTAGGCTCTATGCGTCCATCTACGGCTATCAGTGCAGACGGTCCCGCCAACCTCTACAATGGTATCTGCGCCGTAGCTGACCCATCTTCAAAAGGACAAGGTGTAATGGTTTGTATGAACAACGAACTGTTTGAAGCCAAATCGGTATTGAAGACTCATACCACAGACTGCGCAACTTTCAAAGGCGGTATTTACGGCGAAATGGGTTATGTCTACAATGGCAAGCCTGTTTATTTGCACAAGCCAATGGCAAAGCAAGGACTTCAATCAGAGTTCGATGTAAAGAACTTAACTTCACTTCCAAAGGTGGGTATCGTTTATGGCTATGCCAACTGCTCTCCACTTCCAATGCAAGCATTCGTAGATGCCAAGTACGATGGTATCGTTTTGGCAGGTGTGGGCGACGGCAACTTCTATAAAGATGTGTTCGATGTTGCTTTGAAAGCTGTCGGCAACGGCATCAATGTTGTACGTGCAAGCCGTGTTCCGTTCGGTCCTACCAACCTTAACGGCGAGGTGGACGATGCAAAATACCACTTCATTGCATCTTTGAACCTTAACCCACAAAAGGCTCGCGTGCTTCTGATGCTTGCTTTGACAAAGACGAAGGATTGGCAGAAGATTCAGCAATACTTCGCTGAATACTAATCGCTGCATATAAAATCGTAAAGGAGCGAGAAGGAAAGATCGCCCCTTTACGATGGAAACATTGAGAGAGAACCACTTTTCCCACTCACAACATAAAGACAAAGAATTATGAAAAAGACGATACTTTTAAGCGCATTGTTGGCAATTGCAACAAGCGGAATGGCACAAGACAACCACAGCTATGGTGCTGGAGACGGCGATTTCAAGTCGCTTTCTGAAGAAGTTGCGAAGCTGAAGAAGCACAACGACATGTTCAACGTTTATTTCAACTACGCTGCTTCTGGTCAGATTTCACAAGATGCAAACAAGGATTGGGGCACAAGGTTTGCCAACAAGCAGTTGCGCATCGAAATAAAAGGTAACCTGACCGACAAGCTTTACTACCGTTTACGCCACCGTTTGAACAAGGCGAACGGAGCACAGAGCGAAGACAACTTCGCCAAGGCTACCGACATTATGATGGTTGGATACAAGTTCAACGACAAACTGAAGATTGAAGCAGGTAAGATGTGCCAGATTTGGGGCGGATTTGAGTTTGATGAGAACCCCATGTACATCTATCAATACAGCGATATGGTAGACTATATGGACAATTTCATGGCCGGTTTGGTCGTTTCCTACAAGCCTATACCGAGCCAAGAGCTGGCTTTTGAGGTGTCAGATGCCAACAATGACAACCTCAATATGGTCTATGGTGTGGGGTCAAGTGCATGGGAACAGGGTGGAACTCGGCCCTTAGAGCAATCCAAAAACCCGTTGACTTACATCGCAAACTGGAATGGAAGCTTTGCCAACGGCATGATTAATACGCGATGGTCTTGGGGACTTCAGACGCAAGCTCGGCACAAATACAGTCGCATGCTCGTGCTTGGTCAGCAGCTAAATCTTGCGAAGTTCCAATGGTATGTGGACTATATGGGAGCATGGGATGGGCTCGATCGGCTCGGAATAGCAACCGGTGACATGGGTCATGTGCTTGGAGCCAACATCTATGCCAGCGATGTTCACTACAATAGTTTCATCTCTAAGGTCAATTGGCAGTTCGCTCCGCAATGGAACCTCATGCTGAAAGGCATGTATGAGACGGCAAGTATCAGCAAAATGGAGCAAGGAAAGAACTACAGAAAGAGCTTCGGCTACATCGGAAGTGTGGAGTATTACCCCATCAAAGACCAGGACTTCCGTGTCTTCTTGGCTTATGTGGGCCGCAAATACGACTTCAGTGAGAAGTCGGGGCTGAAGGATTACAACACGAACCGCATCGAATTGGGGTTCATGTATAGGATAAAGGCGTTCTAAACACCCACCCCCGGCTTCTAACCCCCACTTCTCTCCCCTCTAACACCCACCCCCAGCCCCTCCCGAAGGGAGGGGAGAGGGTGCTTGCAGAGGATATCTTGAGAACTAAGGAGCATGAGGAAAGTAATGATTCATTGGGGAATTGAGGAATTCTTCATGAAAGATAATTCCTCATTTCCCATTAAACATTCCCCATTAATCATTGACATTGGAAATCATTCCACACTCCCCATTCGCCATTCAACATTAAAATAACTTTTCATTTCCCATTAAACATCAACATTCAACACTTATGTCAGAAGAAAAATTCAGAGTAGAGTCCGACCTTTTAGGCGAACTCAAAGTACCAATCGATGCCTATTACGGCGTACAGACCCAGCGTGGCATCAACAACTACCACATATCGCGCAAGAAGATGCGTGACTATCCCGACTATATCGTGGCCATTGCCTACGTAAAACTGGCTGCCGTGCAGACCAATCACAGCCTCGGTGTCATCAATGATGAGATTTCTGGCGCCATCAGTCAGGCCTGTCAGGAAATCATCGACGGTAAGATGCACGAGAACTTCCCTATCGATATGATGCAAGGAGGAGCCGGAACGTCGGTCAATATGAACGCCAATGAGGTGATAGCCAACCGTGCTCTCGAGATAATGGGACACAAAAAGGGAGACTATCAATACTGTTATCCCAACGATCATGTGAACTGTGGGCAGAGTACCAACGATGTTTACCCCACTTCCATCCGCCTTGCTCTCATTCGAATGAACAAAAGTCTCGTGTCAAGTCTGACGGGATTGATCAGCGCTTTGCGCTATAAAGGCGAAGAGTTCAAGGACGTTTTGAAGATGGGACGCACGCAGTTGCAGGACGCAGTGCCCATGACAGCGGGCCAAGAGTTCAATGCCTATGCCAATAACTTAGAGGAGGAAGTCCTCAATTTGGAGCGTAATGTCAAGCTGTTGCACGAAATCAACATGGGTGGAACAGCCATCGGGACAGGCTTAAACGCTGTTCCGGGCTTCGCAAAGCTGTGTGCGGCCAACCTAAGTAAGCTTACCGGAGAGCCTTTTGTCTCTGCAACTGACCTCGTAGAAGCCACACCCGACACCGGAGCCTACGTCAGTTACAGTGGCGCTTTGAGGCGTTTGGCCGTGAAACTCTCCAAGATTTGCAACGACTTCCGACTCATGGCATCAGGCCCGCGCTGCGGTTTGAACGAGATAAACCTGCCACCCAAGGCCCCCGGTTCGTCCATCATGCCGGGCAAAGTGAACCCCGTTATCCCCGAAGTTACCAATCAAGTGTGCTTCAAAGTCATCGGAAACGACGTCACGGTCACCTTTGCTGCCGAGGCAGGTCAGCTTGAATTGAACGTCATGGAGCCTGTTATCACTGAGTGTCTCTTTGAAAGTCTGTGGTGGTTGCACAATGCCATCGACACGCTTACAGAGGAATGCGTGCTCGGAATCACCGTCAATAAGGAGCGTTGTTACGAGATGGTGAAGAACTCCATCGGCATTGTGACGGCCTTGAACCCCTACATTGGCTACAAAAACAGCACAAAAGTGGCCAAAGAAGCCCTTGAAACCAATCGCTCGGTCTATGACATCGTGCTCGAAAAGGAGCTGATGACGAAGGATAAACTCGATGAAGCGCTCGACCCGAAGAACATGCTCGTGTCGCATAAGTTCATCAAGTAGGTCCCTTTATTGTTGATATCGGGCGGCCACATGGCTGCCATCACACGCTATTTGAGCGGACTACGGGGCCGTATGTTCCTATTTTCAATGAGCATTTGCCATGGAAATATATAGGGACATACGGCTTGTGCGTCCACTCAAACAGCAATGCACACACATAAATACCAAGGCATTCGCATGCCCCGGCTTTCATTCTGCACGCCCATCAGCCCCATTTGAAGACCAAGCGCATGCACATTGAAAATCAACCACTTACTTCCTGCATTCCAATCTCACCCATTTTACCGTGTAATATGGCCCATATTGCCATGCAATCTCAGCTATATTGCGCGGTAAAATGGGTGAGATTGAAAAGCAAGGTGTAAATCGTTGGTTATCAATAGAACTTATGTTCCGTTCTGCTTGAACGATGTAGGGACGCACGGCTCGTGCGTCCGCTCTAACAATCGTGCATTTGTATTTCATTCTCCTCGAACGGACGCACGAACCGTGCGTCCCTACATGGGCATCGCAGCTATTTGGTGTTCAAAACCGGGCACATGATAACACCATGGGGTTGAAACCAAGTTGCAATAGGGCCGATGTGGCTGCAAAAAAAAGACCACCGACGATATGAAACCGGCGGTGGGCGCTTGCGTTCGCTACTTATTAGGAACGCGATGGTTGAAGATTCGGAGCCGCTCTATTTGAGCGTTTCAAGATATTGACGGTAGGTTTGGCGGAGCTTTCCGGCCGTTTTGCCGCCCGGACCGGTGGGACACATGTCGTTATAGTATTGGAACGAAACGGCCTTCGTGACTTTCTCGACGGCCAGTTCGGTTGTGAGTTGCTGCTTAATGCGGGCGAACGGCGCGGGAACACTGCCGGATGAGAAGGTCTCAAGGTCGGTCCAGAAGGCTCCTTTGTATGATGTATTCTCCTTGAAAAGGCCCTTTGTCGCACTTTGATAATAGCCGGTGAGTCGCTCAAGCGTCACGTGTCCCACGCCAACTCCGTCTTGCAGCATGATGACTTGCAGGTTGGCCTTGGCCAATTCGGCCATGAAATGCTGCAATTGTTCGGGCGTTGAGAGGTCGCTGTTCCAGAAAGCGGCAATCGAAACGGGCTTGCCGTTCAGCTTGTGGAGCCTGTCTGAGATGCGGTTCACAAAGTCGTTTCTGAACAAAGCCACCTTTGCATCGCTGTTATAAGCATAAGGTTCGGGTTCATGGGGAATGTACCAGCCCTTGAAAGCGGGGCTGTTTCCGAACCGTGCTTGGATTTCCTGCGCAATGGAGATGCAGCGGTCGGCATGCAGTTTCAGCCATTCGGCATTGGTTTGGTTCTTCCAATACTCGTCGTTGAAGTAAAGTCCGATGTAGACCTCCATGTGTTTCAACTCCGCGGCAGCCAACAAGCGGGCCAAGGCATACTTGTTCTTGTTCTTGGTGAATGTGTTTTGCGAGTCGAACCACGTGTTGTCGTTGTAGGCAGCAAACTGAACAATGACCGTGTTCAGCCCGATTTTCTTCATGCCTTCCAGCAGACTGTTCCACTGATAAGGCGCCCAATCGTCCTTTCCCGAGAACTCTACGAAGGTTCCCGTGAGGGCTTTGCGGGCGTCAACGGTGATGTAATCGGCGTCGTTTGTGCCGGGTTGCGAGTCGTCATTGCTGCAACTGCCCAGCAAAAGCGGCAGCAGCAGCGCGATGAATAAGCAATACTTCTTCATAATTCTTAAGGTTTTATGCGTTTGTTGATAGGGATAAGTCGATGGATTTACTATTGGTCGCGGTCTAACTTCAGCACGGGTGTGGTGCCGTTCAGGTCTTTCCGGGCGAAAGTTGCCGTCACTTCACGCGTCTCACCGGGGAAGATGGTGAGGAAATTGTCGCTCCAGAAGGTCGGCAAAACCTCTTCTCCGCCCTCTCCTTTGGTGATGATGAGGCGGTGCATGAAGGCAAGTCGGTCGGTAGGGTTCTTGACATTGACCTTCATAATGACGTCACCATCTTTCGTCATTGTAGTGGAAGTGAGTTGCAATTCCACTTTCGGCATGCGCGTAATTGGCCGGAAATCGTTCTTTCCGTCGGCCGAAAGCCAATAGAAGTTCTCTGAAACCACCTGGCCGTTCTTGTCTTTCAGGAGCAGACGGGCAAAGTAAACGGGCGTTATTCCGTCGGGTTGTGGAATGTTGAACAGCTCTTGATAGCGGTCTTCCCCTATGGAAAGCGGTTGCTGTTTCTGCCATGCAACGTTCATATTGAAGTCATAAAGGCGCACGTCGGCCGTGAGTTCTTCGTGCGAACGATGCTGGGTATTGATGACAGCCACCATGCGGTTGTGCTCGTTCATCTGGATATGCAACGGCTCCAAGGCCTTCTTTGCGTAGTAATATCCCGCATTCGGATTGAGGAACCAGTCGTAAATCTGCCACAAGACCTGCGGCCATGTGGCGTTAAGTTTCCACAACATGACTCCAGTTGTAATGTCCCACATGCGATGATTTGCGGCTTCATACATCGCACGATAGCTGCCCGCGTTGATGTATTGCGCCCATCTGATGTAGTCTTCTGCGCTTTGTGGCTGTCCGAACTGGCGGCGAATAGCGTCGTCATAAGGCTTGTAGGCGTAGCTTTCTGGCGGACAACAGATGGAATCCCAAGCGTCGTGGTAGGCCCACACCTTGTCCAACGGGTAGTAACCCCGCTTCTCTCCCTTGCCCAAGTCATAGATATACTTCTTCATGCTGGCCAAGGTTGAGACGGCAGGCACGCCCATCTCGTTGCGAAACATCTGGTCTTTCACCTCCAATACCTTCTCATAATAGTAGGGATGTGGGTACCATGTGTAGTCAGGAGCGTTCTCGTCGGTCATTCCGGTGGGCAGATCGGGCTTGATATAAGGTGTCTCTTTGTCCACATCCCAGCCGTGACTTGACGTTGCAATGACGGGACGTGTGGGGTCGTTTTGGCGAATATACTCGCGCAAAGGGACGTAGAGTTCTTCGCGAATGATAGTTTCTATCTGCATACACCACAGCACCAAGCTCGGGTGGTTGCGGTATCTTTTCACCACATCATACATGTTTCGCAGTGCCAACTTGGTGTCCGTGGGGTTCTTAAAGGTCTCCGTTCCGGGGTAACTTGTCCAACATTGGAAGAAAACCTCCCACATCAAGAGGCCGTATTTGTCGTAGGTTTCCATCACTTCTTCGGGAGGTGACGGCATATCTTCATTGGCTATCATGTTAACTCCCGCCAAAGCCAAGAGTCGAGCCTCGTCATACATGCGCTTTCGGTTCATGTCTAAGAGCATATCGGGCTGGATAAAGCCGCCCCGACTGAATATCCTTTTGCCGTTTACCCAAAAGATTCGGCCGTGTTCGCCATCGCGTTCTTTCAGCGTAGACGTTATTTTACGGATACCAAACGTGGTGGTTTGCGTGTCAGAAACCCTGCCGTCGGCCTCGAAAGTGAGCTTCAGTCGGTGCAGATATTGCATGCCATAGCCGTTAGGCCACCACAGATAAGGCCGCCGAATGTGCAGTTGTGCGTAGTCTTTCGGCGTGAACGACACCGTAATACTGCGGCCTGCAGGCACCTCAACCTCGCGTTCAAACACCACAGTTTGCATGCTTCCGGGCATCAGTTTCCTGTACGTACAGAAGTCAATCTCCTTTTCCAAGTCGATGGTTCCACGCAGAATGCCCCGTCGAACGGTCGTCCCTGCGTTGCGAAGTTCGGCCGAAACGGTGACGAAAGCATTCGTCGTGTCGGGCAGTTGCAGGTCGGTGACCACGTAAGGGTGCTCTATTTTCACGTCATCCGTGTAGGAAAGGTAAACATTCTGATACATTCCCATGTTGCGGTCGCGCACGACGGGCGAGCAATCCCAGCCGGCCATGAACTTCAACGTAACGTCTCGGAATATCTCGGCACCCTGTCCGCGTCCTTGTCCGAACGGTTCGAAGAGATAACCCGGCGACGGCGTGCCCACATTGTCTACCTGATAGATTTTCACGGCCACCGTGTTCTCTCGGTCAGCTGACACGAATCGCGTCACGTCATACTTGAACCGGAGGAACATTCCGGCCATCTCGCGGTGGTCGGCCACCTGCTTTCCGTTCACCCAAACGTCGGCCCTGTAGTTGATACCATCGAAGTTGAGCCACGCACGCCGCCCTTTCCGATTGGCCGGAATGCGGAACTTCGTGCGGAACCAATAGGGATGCTTGAACGGATTGGGCGTACCTTTGATGTAACTGTACTTGCTCAGGCCCAGACGTCGGTTCAAATCGTCCGACGCATCGGGTATCTTTAAGTCGTTCAAATCGAAGTGTGGGTCGGGATAAATACCCGCCTTGACGAGTGCCCCCAGCACACTTGTGGGCACTTTCGCCTTGATCCAGCGGTCGGTTTTATAGGAGGAAAGCGAGAGCATCCCGCCACCTTGCTTCACCTGCACGGCGGATTTCAGTTCCCAGTCCGTGAGCATTTGCTTCTCGTCCGAGGCATTTGCCGGCATAACGGCCAATGCCGCGAGGGCAAAGATAGTTGAAATGGTTTTCTTCATTGTATCGTTTTTCGTTGTTATTGCTTTTATTGTTTTGTTCGTTCGTTCGGACTTTGTGGCGGTCTCCGCCAGCGTGCGTTGCGGGATGAGGCATGTCGGCTTGCATGATGGTTGACGTTGCGCGGCGACCCGTGGAATTTTCTCCCGCAAGGAAATTTATTTTCTCCCGTATGCCGTGAAATTTTCTCCCGTATATAAATTTATTTTCTCCCGCAAAGAAATTTTCTTCCTCCCGCAAGGAAATTTATTCCGTGCCGCAATAAGGCTCATTTTGTCGGGCAATATGGGTCATTTCAGCGCGTAAAATGGCTGAGATTAACGTGTGAAATGGCTGAGATTGCAGACCAAAATGGCTGAAATTGCGTGCCGAGCGTGCCGGTTCTTTATTCCAGCATCAGGCAGGCTGCACCCACAAAGCCGGCATTATCGCCCAGCATCGACAGCACGACGCGCGTCTGCTTGGCCGGAACGGGACAGATGTTCTGCCGAAGTTGTGCCTCCATCGCGGGGCCGAAGTAGCGGTAGGCCGCAGCGATTGAGCCGCCCAAGATAACGGTTTCGGGATCAATGAGGTTGATGGTCCATGCCAAGGGCACGGCCAGATGCCGCCCGAAGCTCTCCCATGTGGTCAAAGCCTCTTGGTCGCCCTGCTCGGCAAGCCTGAATACATCGAGCGAAGATGCCTCTTTTTCCGAAACAGAACGGTAGATGTTGGCGACGCCATGCCCTGAGATGAAGTCCTCGATGATGCCGTCTGCGTAGGGCGAACACCAGATTTCGCCGGCCGTTCCCGTTGCTCCGTTCCATATCTTCCCATCGAATACGAGTGCACACCCGATGCCCGTGCCGAGCGTGAAGCCTGCAATGCGCTGCTTACCGCGGCCGGCTCCGAAGCGAGCCTCGCCCAGAATAAGGCAGTTGGCATCGTTGTTGAGTGCCACGGGCAGGCCAAACTCCCGGCTCAATGCGTCGCGCAAGGGGAAGAAGTGCAGTGTGGGCAGCTGTGGACATTCGAGAATGAGGCCCTTGTCGCTGTCGAGCGGGCCCGTAGACCCCACGCCGATGCCCCGCAATCGGGCCGGGTCGAGGTCGTTGTCGCGTATCACTTGCCGGATAGAGGTCATGATTTTGTCGAGGATAACCTCCTTGCGGCGTGTGCCTTCCGTGGGCACTTTGACGGGTGTTCCTATCACGTTGCCCTGTTGGTCGATGGCCCCTGTCATGATTTTCGTGCCACCGAGGTCTACTCCTATGATGATTTCTTTTTCCATTCGTTTGAGAATTAATTGTCATTGACATCTAACCGGCCCTTTCCCCACACCGAAAGTGCGAACACATAAAGGAAGGCCGGCACGTTGACTGCCATGCCGGCAACCATTCCCCAACGGTTTCCGACGCTCCCGACGAGCCAACCTACGAGCGCACCGCCCACGATTGCCGTGCCCAAAAGGCCCGAAATCATGCCGTGGTCGCGGTCGAAACTGTTGATGACGGCACTGAAAACGGAGGTGAAGGAAACGCAGGTGAAGTAGCCGGTCAGGGCAAACGCCACGAGCGAAACGGTCTCGTTGCCCGCGATGGCGCATAAAAGTGCGATGACCGTGCAGGCACTGTGGAAGATGAAGATGCGTCTTTCGCTGACGAAACGCATCAGGAACGAGGCCACCATGCGGCCCACGGCCTGCAACAGCCAGAACAATGCGACGATTAATGCCGTCTTCGAGGGGAAAATCCGGTAGAGAAAGGACGCTTCGCCCCAAAAGGATTGCGCGTTGTCAAGGTGATGCACCTCGTTCATAAAGGTGATGATGTAGGACGAAACGCCCACTTCGGCTCCCACATAAAGGAAGATGCCGAGACCATAAGTGCAGACAATCGGGTGGCGGAACAGCGTCCATAGCCGCGAAAGGTCGAGTCGTTCTTCCTCGCCGGCCTTGGCTTCGGGGAATTGGGCAAAGGCCACGATGAGCAGAATGGCGATGCAGACGATGGCGATGAGCAGATAAATGGTCTTCCATGAGCAGCCGTTAGACTGCAACACCGGTACGATAAGCGGACTCAAGGCGTAGCCTAAGGCCCCGATGCCGATGACCATGGTGAGGTTGGCCGTGTATCTTGACGGCGCATCAAGCACACGGATAAACGGATTTCCGGCTATCTGAACGGCCGTGACGCCTATCCCAATGAGGAAAACGGAGACGATGACGGCCACATAGTTGTCGCTGAAGTAGCACAATAAGGCTCCCGCAGCCATCAAACCCGTACCCGTGAGCAGCACAAGTTTGGCACCTCGCCTGTCCATCAGCATGCCGAAGGGAATGGAAGTGAGTCCGTAGGCGAGGAAAAAGGCAAGGGGCAGGAGGGCTGCCACGGCCAACGAGACGTTGTATTCGGTCTGAAAACGGTCGATGACCACGCCGATAACCGACGTGAGCAGCCCGAATATCACATACATCAACGTGGTGACAACCAGCAGAAAGGAATGTTTCTTTTCGCTTCGTACCATGGGATTGCTCATTCGGTCATCGTTACTTTGGCGCCACGCGAGAAGCTTCCGGCCTCGAAACCGTGGCGTTTGGCATACGCATCGATGAAGAGTTGCACGGGAATAATGCTCTGTATGGAGAAAAGGAACTCGTCTTGCTCGTCGATATACACCGGGACGATGTGCTCACTTTGCCTGTTCAGCGCGGCCTTTGCATTCGTTATGAGCCACACCTTGCCGCCGAACCGCGTGATGTCTTCGGCCATTTTCAGGCTTTGCTCCAGCGTTTTTCCTTCTGAAGCGAACAATATCGACTTGAAGCCTTGGCTCACCATCTCCATAGGACCATGGCGGAACTCGCCGCCCAAGATGCCCGTTGCGGCGATGTGCGTGGCTTCTTTGAACATGAGGGCGCTTTGGCTGGCCGTGGAGTAGGCCGGACCGCGGGCGATGATCTGCAAGGTTGTGATGTCGCCGAGGAAGTTCAAGCCTTTGTCGAGCCATGCTTCATAGCCCGAAAGCGTGTCTTCGAACTGACGTTGCAGCGCATGAAGGCGTGCGATGGCGGCCTCGTTCCACTTCCCGGTGAGGTATAAACCGAGGATATAAGCTGCAAGTGAGGTCACGACATAGGTCTTCGTGGAGGTCATCTCCTCCTTTCCTCCCTTGCAAAGCAGGGCAACGTCGGCCTTCTTGGCCAGTGCGCTGTCTTCCTCGTTGACGATGCCTGCGCAGAAAACCGTGGCAGGCAGATGCTCAAGGATTTCTTTTATCTCGTAGCTTTCGCCCGACTGCGAGGAACAAACCAGCAGCGTGGGCTCGTCGAGCAGGCTGAGGTTGTAGTGCAACAACTCGCTCGTATTGATGTACATGGCGTGAATGCCGAGCTGATTGAAGAGGTTGGCGGCCGCAAAGGAGATGAAGAACGAACTGCCCATGCCCGTGAATATCACGCGACTGATGGCACGTTGTGCGATGGTCTCCTTGATTTTCGCCAGCAGGGCCATGCCTTCTGCGCCCGAATAGAACGCAATGATGTTCCCGATGGCGGCGGGCTGCTCCATTATCTCTGTGAGAAACTGATTCTTTGTCATATTCATAATGTGTTTGGATTGGGTTTATAACGTTGAGAAACCGCCCGTGTCTCCCGACACAGGCCAGTCAATTATCATGAAATACCTATTTCGCTTTCATCATACGCAGCACCCATTGGCCCTTTGAAAGGTCGATGCAATGCGAATAAGTCACGTAAAGATGGTTGTCGAGTACGTATTGGAAGGCGCAGGCGTCGTTCTTATACAACACAGGATTGTTGCTGACGCGCTTATAGCCACGGTCCACTTCCTTCGAAGAGAAGGCGTTCGTGACCCATTTCGTGTGGGTATCGTCGCTGAATTCCTCCACCAACAGATAGTAAGTGCCGTCATAATAGGCCACCGAAGGAGCGGCCAAGGTCTTGTCGGAAGACACGACCGTGTAGGGTTTCTGGTTAGGTAGGTCGGCCACGTTCTTGCTTTTCTTGACGAGCACACTCCAATACTGATTGCTCTTGGCCTGTTCTGTTCCGTTATAATAGAAAAGGTAGAAGAAACCGTCGTTCTTGTTGAAGTAGATAAAAGGGTTCTGGTTCTGCTGACCGTCGGCATAAGGCACCACGACGCGCTTGTTATCGAAGTCGATACCATTGTCGCTCTCGGCCATCATGATGCGGCTGTCTTTGTTCGGGCCTTTGTATTCGGCATAGAACATATAGAACTTACCGTTGCTCATCACCACCGTCGGCCACCGGCAATTGGAGGCGATGATGGGATTACCCTCATATTTCACCCAATCGAGCAGGTTGTTGCTGCGCACGAGGCCCGCCTTTCGCAGGTGAACATCGTTCTCATAGTGGTCAAGGCCATAGTAGCCCCAATACTTGTAGCCGTCTTTGTTGGCTTCGACAATCGAGAAGGTGTGTACCGTGCCGGCATCCCAACCGCATTTATCACCTTGTATGACCAATTGGTCATCGGCTACTTGCGGATAAACGTTACTTTGTCCGAAGGCATTGAAACTCAATGCTGCGAACAAACTCAATGCAAAAAATGTTTTTTTTGTTCTCATACTTTTTGTTTTTATATTGTTTATATCTTTTCTTTGATAGCATCACGCGACAAGCAAGGAAAGAAACAACATAAAATCTACTCGTATGAGTAACACTTATGTGTGAGCTTTATACCATATACACCTCTACTCTGTCTGTCAGAAGCAGCTGAAATTCAGCTCCTGTCAATCGTTTCGTGGTGATGAGCTTGTCGATGTGCTTCACATCGGAAATGACACCGAGACTCCGCCGTCCGAACTTCGAGGAGTCAACCAGCAGGAACACCTCGCCCGCGGCCTCCATCATCACCCGGCTCGTCTTGGCTTCGTTGATGTCGGGCGTGGTGAGTCCAACCCTAAAGTCAACACCGTCGACGCCCATGAAGAGCTTGTCGGCCGACACACGGCGCAGGGCTTCGTCGGCCAAAGGGCCCACGAGCGTAGCTGCTTTCTTCAACAGACTGCCGCCCACCATGATAACCTCGATCGAAGTGTTGCTCAGTTCGGTGGCGATGTTCAGCGCGTTCGTGATCACTACCAGCCGCTTGAAGCCCTTGATTTCCTTGGCCAGCAGACTCGTTGTGGAGCCCGCATCGAGGATAATCGTGTCGCCTTCGGAGATGAAGGCCGCAGCCTTGCGCACGATGCGCATCTTCTCTTCGAGGTTGATCTTCTCTTTTTCGTTGAGCGCAAGGCCCGGATAGAGCTGCTTCACCTTGACGGCTCCGCCGTGCGTGCGCTTGAGCAGGCCGCGCTTCTCAAGCAACAGCAAATCCTTGCGCAGCGTCACGGGCGTGGCCCCCAGCGTGTCGACCAAGTCTTTGGTCACCAAGCGTCCCTCTTTCTCGAGCAATGCGATGATCTTTCCCAGCCGCTCTTCTTGGAAGAGCACGTTCTCTGTCGTTCCTTTCTGTTGTTCCATGCTGAAATCTGATTAAGTCCGTAGTGCAAAAGTACGAAATTCCGTTTACTTTCGTTTCTTTTTGTCCCTTGATTTTCGGTTCCTGCATGCCGCCGGCAGTCTTACCGGCCCGAAAGGTGGGTCTCGTTGTCGTCCAAAGTGTGAAAGATCGCTTGTCTTGTTCGGCCCGAGGCCGATGGCAAAGGGCTGCAGAACGGGTCCACAGTGCCCTGTGTCGACTGATGCTTATAGCTGTCCTTGCCTCCTGATACCGTCATTCTTATCGGAGAGATACTTGGCATTGCGAATTATCTGCACGCTGATAAATATTTCTCTGCACGCTGAGACGAATTTCTCTGCATGCTGATAAATATTTCTCTGCATGCTGATAATTCGATACATCAAGTATCTCGGCCCCTTGCATCAGCCTTATTCGATGACGGTATTCCTATAAGGACGACCGAGGTCGGCCCGTTAGGAAGGCGGCGACGGGTGCTTTTGGCCCGCGACGCTCAGGGTTTGCGCTTGAAACTCCAGCCCCAACCTTCGCCCGAGCCGGGCGTCGTGGGAGCCTTTTGCAGCTGCCAAAGCACCAGTTCGTCGTCGGTGAGCTTCTTGATTTGGTAGACGCCCGTGGCCGCAGCGGCCGAGTTGGTGCAGGCAGCATTGTGGTCGAGAATGAAAGGGTTCTTCACCGTGAGCGTCATCTTCTCGGTGTCGAGAATGAAAGTGCCCTTCACGCCGGCGTCTCCTGCCACATGATGATAAGTGAAGTTGATGCCGCCGTCGAGGTCGAACGTCATTTCGCCGTTGATGTCGGGCGTGATGCGGTCGCACTGTCCCCAACTTGCCGAGGGCATCCAGTTGTCGGGATAGTTCACGAGGTCGCCCGTCGTCTGGTAACAGTAGTCGGGTGAGCCGGTCAAGAGGTTGGTGTTATAGACCCACGTGCGTCCCGCTCCGCCGCCTGTCAGCTCTTTCCACACGGGTTTGTTGGCTATGGTGGGGTCGGTCTTCGCCACCTTGTAAGTGGTTTCGGCCGAGGTTTCCTGTGCACCTTCGCCGTATATGGTCACGCCCACGGTGTAGGTGCCGGCAAAGGGATAGTAGGAAGTGGCGGAGTTTGCGCCGGGTGCGATGGTCTGTCCGTTGCCCATGTCCCAATGAAAGATGTAACCTCGGTCGGCCTTTGCCGTGAACACGGGGTTATAGGGATCGGTAGCCTTCGTCTCAATGCGTGCGTTCGCAGGTCCGGGGCCCATCTCTCGCGTCTCCATCTGCTGCGGTTCGCAGGCTGCCAGCAGCGTGATAAGGGCGGCAGCCGGGTAGATATGCTTTTTCATTGTCGTTTGGTTTTAAGTTGATGTGCGTCAATAAGGGTTCTGTTTCAAGTTGGGATTGAGGTTGATTTCCTTTTGCGGTATCGGGAAGTAACGCTTGCTGTCGGTGTAGCCCTCCATGAGCGAGCCGCGTCCCGTGCGCACCAAGTCCCAATAGCGGTGGCTCTCCAAGGCAAGCTCCACGCGCCGCTCGTGATAGACGGCTTTGAGCGGGTCGGCCTTGTAGGGACTTTCGCCCAATCCTACCCTTGCCCGCACGCGGTTGAGCGGTGTCTGCCAGTCGCTGTTGTTGTGAACGGCGGCCTCGGCCTGCCACAGGAGCACGTCGGCAAAGCGAACGACGCGCACGTTGAGGCTGGCAGCGTCGGTCATGTCAGGACGTTGGCTCTTGGGTAGCGTTCCTTTGCGCTTACAGTAGCCGATGCGCGGTGCATCGGGGTTGTGCACGGGGTCGTAGTTGGTGTAGATGGTCTCCTCGTCTGCCGTCCCTTGCCAGAGCACGTCGCCGTTTTTGATGATGGTCCACTCGCGTCGGATGTCTCCCGGCTCGAACTCGTCGTACAGACTCTGCGTGGGTTGGTCGAAGCCCCAGCCGCCGTTGCGGTCGTCGCGGCTGCGCTGATAGATTTCGAGCATGCTTCCTTCATTCTCGTCGCCCCACTGCGTCATCTTGAAGTCCTTGAGTTGAATGTCGAATACCGACTCGATGCCGTTGTCGGTGGCTATCGTGAAGAGGTCGCCGTAGTTGGGTTGCAGGTCATAGTCGCCCGAGGCCACGATTGCTTTGGCCTGCGCTTCGGCCGGTTTCCACTTGGCTTGGAAGATATAAGCCTTGGTGAGGAAGGCTGCAGCTGCTCCCCATGTGGCCCGTCCGAGCTCTGTAGCCGGCATGCCCTTCTTGTGTGGCAGTCCTTCCATGGCCGCCTTGAAGTCGTTTTCTACGAAGGTCCAGCACTGTTCCAGTGTGTTTCTGGGGCCTTTGTATTCGGAAGGGGCGAGGATATGGTCTACGATGGGCACGGCACCGAATACCTTTATCAGGCAGAAGTAGTAGTAACCGCGCATGAAACGAGCCTCGGCTATGAAGCGTTTGCGCACATCTTCCTTGACGGCCGTGTTGTCTTTGAGCCCTTCAATCAGTCGGTTGGCGCGATTGATGCCCTCATAGTTCTGCTCCCACACGGTGGAAAGCGTTGCCATTTCGGGTGTGGCACGGAAGTGTTCGAGGTCATAAATCTGTGGTTGGTCGCTGTCGCCGCCTCCGCCTTTCGTGGCATCGTCGGACACAACGTCGCCGATGGCCCAGTCAAGAAACTGAATATATTCCATCCAACCGGCCGGATCGTAGATGCCGACCAATGCACTATAGGCGGTTTGTTCGCCAGAGAAGAACGTATGTTGGTCGATGCTCGGCACGTCGGTGTCCAAAAAGCCTTCGCACGAGGTGAAGCCAAGGAGTGCAAACGAGAGCACGTAGGTTAAATATCTTTTCATTGCTGTGTTGTTTTAGATTGTTTTGTTGTGTTGCATGACGTATTCTCCTTTAAAAGGTCACGTTCAATCCGATGCTGTACAGGCGTGGCATGGGATAATAGCCGCGGTCTACACCGATATCCAACGGGTCTTCGCCGCCTTTCATGCCGATTTCGGGGTCGAGTCCCGTATATTTCGTGAAGGTATAAAGGTTCTGTGCGTTGAGATAGACGCGGGCCGACTTGATACCTGCCTTTGCCGTGAGTGCGGCGGGCACGGTATAGCCGAGCTGTACCATCTTGATGCGCAGGTAAGAGCCGTCTTCCAAGTAGCGATCGGACTGGAGAATGGAGTTGTTGGCGTCCAATCCTCCCAAGCGAGGATAGCGGGCGTCGGTCTGTGTTCCCTCTCCTCTCCAACGCTTTGTCATGTCGCGGGAGTAGTTGTAGGTGAGGTTTTGTGTCGAACGGGTATAGGTTGACGGGCCGTTATAAATCTTGTTGCCATAGACACCTTGCAGGGCTACGCTCAAATCGAAGCCTTTGTAGCTCACGGCACCGTTGACGGAGTAACTGAACTTGGGCAGCGGACTTCCCAAATAAGTGTAGTTCTCGCTACTGAAAAGGTTCTCCTTGTTCACCAATTTGTATCGCACATCACCCGGAGCAACGTTCTTCTGTGCCGTCTGTGCATGCACTTCGTCCCAGTTTTGGAACAGTCCATCGGTCTTCAGTCCGTAGAACTGCGCGATAGGTTTGCCCACTGCGGTACGTGTAAGATGTACCGTATTCATGAAAGAAGCCCCTTCGATGTAAGCATTGTTGGCTCCCAAACTGAGCACACGGTTCTGAATCGTGGTGAAGTTTGCCCCAACGGAGTAGCCCACAGGGTGGTCGTAGTTCTTATATTGCAGCGAAATCTCCAAGCCACGGTTGCGCATCTTGCCTGCATTCTGGAAAGGCGGCTCGCTGATTCCCGTCTGTCCGGGAACGGGAACACGCAGCAACATGTCGCTTGTTACCTTGTTGAAGAACTCTATTGTGCCGCTGAGCTTGCTGTTGAAGAAGCCAAAGTCGAGACCGATGTTCGTTGTCGTGGTCTTTTCCCACTTCAGTTCAGGGTTGCCGGTGCTGTTGAAACTGAAGCCCGGTGCAAAGGTTCCGCCGAACAGATAGTTGGAACCGGCGGAGGCAAACGTGGCATATGAATAGGCATCGACACTGCCTTCGTTGCCGATTTGTCCCCAACCTAAGCGGAGTTTCAGGTTGTTCAGCACCTTTACTTTCTTCATAAAAGGTTCCTCAGTGATGCGCCATCCGACAGAAACTGAGGGGAACGTGCCCCACCGATGCCCTCTTACGAACTTCGAAGAACCGTCCATTCGCACGTTAGCCGTCAGGAGATAGCGTTCCAAGAAGTTGTAGTTCAGGCGGGCAAAGCCCGAAGCCTGCTTGCTTTCCGTGGTCATTCCTTGGGCTGCAGCTGCGTTGTCTTTCGTGCGGGCGTTATCGATATGCATCACACGTGGGTCGTTACTGGGAACGTCTTTCGCTGAAGCTTGGAGCTTTCTGTAGGTGACAGCATACGTTTCGCAGCCCAACATAGCCGAGAACGTGTGCTCTTTCAACTTCTTATCGTAGGTCAACGTGTTGGTGAACTGCCTTACATAAGTGCTGTAGGTGTAGTTTGTCAGCGAGTTCACGTTGGGATTTTGCTGTGCAGAGAATACGTAATAAACCGGTATATAGCTTGAAAATTCGTTGTTGGTATACTCGGTTGAGTAGGCAGAACGGAACTTGAAGTTCTTTAAGAAATTGATTTCTCCATAGATATTTGCCAGTACCCGGTAGGCGGTATTCTTGGGATTGTTATACTCGATGGTTGCCAACGGGTTCCAAATGTCGCTGAACGTGGACTTTGTGAAGCTGCCGTCCTCATTGCGGATGGGTGTAATCGGGTCGCGGGTATAGGTGGTCATGATCGGACTTGTCCACTCGTCGTTCTCAATTCCACCTTTGTGGTTCGTGCGAATCAGTGTGATGTTCTCGCCGACCGTGAGCCATGAGTTGGCCTTGAAGTCGCCGTTGGCACGCAAGGTGACGCGATCAAAGGTCGTCTTCTTGATGATTCCGTCTTGACTAAAGCCGTTCAAGCTTAAGAAATACGTCCCTTTTTCGTTGCCACCTGATATGGATAGGTCGGCATTCTTCACCGGCGCATCTTTGTGAAGAATGGCATCGAAGTAGTCAACTGTGGGCAATGTGCGCGTATCCTCTATGAGCGTGCCACCGCCAAGGCCTGCCGACATCTCGTTTCGTAGCATGCCCCACGTCGGACCGTCGCACATGTTGTTCGACTTCCACACGTTCTGAACGCCATAATAGGCAGACAGATTGATGGCGGCCTTGCCCGTATTGCCTTTCTTTGTGGTGATGATGATGACACCGTTTGCACCGCGCGAACCGTAGATAGCCGTGGCCGAGGCGTCTTTCAGCACCTGAACCGACTCGATGTCGCCCGTATTTAAGAAGTTGATATCGCCCACCATCATGCCGTCAACAACGAATAACGGATCGGAATCATTCAGTGTTCCGATGCCTCGCACGCGTACCGTGATACCCGAACCGGGCGACCCTGAGAAGCTCGTCACGTC